>Ga0182030_10021780_pt1 | contig 11980 bp, 15 predicted proteins | sample 812S3MmetaG_FD_121299 | JGI IMG/M metagenome (GOLD analysis project Ga0182030, IMG submission 121299) | Permafrost microbial communities from Stordalen Mire, Sweden - 812S3M metaG (Illumina Assembly) | ecosystem: Environmental > Terrestrial > Soil > Wetlands > Permafrost | place: Sweden...
AAGTCTCTACTTAGCTTGAAGTTCCAATTCTTTGATAAAAACAGTCCACTAATTTATCCCTTGTGAAGTATAGTTTAGTTTGCGTAAGTGCAAATGTCAGCTATTCTGATTTCATTTAGGTGTTGCTACGGGTAGGAAAATTTTATTGAAAACAGGAAAGAGAGCGCTCCGAAAGGAGCGCTCTCTTTCCTGTTAAACATCATAATGTCTTAACGATGCCAGCCACCGCCTCTCCATTGATGACCACGTCCTGAATGGTCCCAATGTCCCGCGCGGTAATGGTATCCTGGATGTGGTGGTTCTTCCCAGCGGCCACCGGCAAATTCGTATCTGCCGCCTCGCTCATGCCAATCTTCATCGATCCATACATGCCGTGGACTTGGGGCCACTGTACGGACAATAGCCGGCCTATCCGGACGGACATTTACATAAATCTGCGCTGAACTGCCATATGCACCGCAAGTGATCACGATAGCCAGCATAAATAACACCTTCTTAATGTTTTGCATATAATTAATATTTTTTTGGTTACAAATATTAACATAGCATTATCGTGCCACTACCCAGGTTTAATAAAAATAAATAAATGCAGCAATTAAAATGATCAACATGAGTATGCCCATTAGTATGAAATGGATCATATGCTTATCTCTCCTGTATTTTTCTGATGCAAAGTATTTTAGCATAAATAGTTAAGTGAAATTGTGGAAGTGTGCTGAAAATGCAATTTTTATCTGCGTAAATGAACACTATTGCGCTGCCTTTCTCGTGAATGTTCCTAAAATAGATGCGTTTTTATTTTTGGTATCATTTGTAATATTTTCTGTCATTTTTTTAATATTTACAACCTCAACTTTAGCTGGTACTTTTTCTATTCCGATAAATTTATTTACCAGGATCAGGACAATTGACAGTAAGAGTGCTATAATAGTAAAGCTAACTCCTGCGGAATACCTCTTGTTTCCTTTTTCAGTTATCAATTTATTTAGAGAATAAGAATGGGCGTTCGCATCTATTTCATAAAGCAATATCTCTTTATAACTTTTGGACAATAACTCTTTATACTTTGTTACGTTAAAAGCCTGGTCTAGTGGCTTTGTTCTAAAAATGCTGAGCATCAGCAGAATGGAATAAATAAAAAAGGCTGTAGGCACAATTGAGATATATTGAATGACCTTGGAAGTGCCGTCAAAACTACCGAGGAAGAATGGTATGAATAAAGCTGTAGCGCCTATGATCGTCCCTGCATAAGAATGTTGTTGCCTGTATGAATCTACCTGCTTTTCAATGATCTCCTTAGAATTTACTGCAAGGAATTCTAAATTCTTCAAGTCTTCGACTGCATCGGCGTTTGTAACCATTTAAACCTCTTTTTTATTCATGCCCTTAATCCCGATTTTGCACTGTGATATATCCTGCCGGATAAAGCCATATAAACTCATACAGATCTCTGCGACCCACATCAAGGAAAAGCCTGAGATGATATAACCCAATCATTTTAGTCTTTTAGTATTTCCTGCGAGGCCTTGATCCTTTCTATTCGTTCGTCATGATCACTTTTAGTGCTTTTTCCTTCGCTGCGTTCCCGAATGTTTCATACGCCTCAATAACCTGGTCTAACCTAAAATGATGGGTGATCAGTTTTTTAGGCTCTATTTTTTTCGATTGCACAGTTTTAAACAGCATGGGCGTCGTGACGGTATCCACGAGGCGGGTAGTGATCGTTATGTTTTTTGACCACAGTGTTTCCAGGTGCAGCGTCACACTCTTCCCATGCACGCCTATATTGGCAATATGGCCGCCAGCGGTTATAATTGCTTCGCACATTTCAAATGTTACTGCGATACCAACTGCTTCAATAGCTACGTCTACTCCTCTGCCGTTGGTGAGCTCCATTACTTTTTCCACGGCTTTTCCATCGCTGCTATTTATAGTCTGCGTAGCTCCGAAAGTTTTAGCAACAGCCAGGCGGTTATCATCTGTGTCTATTGCGATAATTTCTGCAGGCGTATAAAACTGCGATGTTAATAACGCCGCCATGCCTACAGGGCCTGCACCAATAATGGCAATTACGTCACCTGGTTTTACCTGCCCGTTCAAAACACCGCATTCAAAACCTGTAGGTAAAATATCACTCAGCATTACCAGCGCCTCTTTATCTGCGCCTGCCGGGATGTGATAAAGGCTGTTATCTGCATGGGGTATCCTTACATATTCCGCCTGCGTACCGTCAATCATGTATCCAAGTATCCAGCCGCCATCGGTGCAATGGGAATACATGCCTTTCTTGCAATATTCACATTTGCCGCAAGAAGTGACACAGGATATAATAACGTGTTCACCCTTTTTAAAACCAGTTACGGAACTCCCCACTTCTTCTATTATACCTACGCCTTCATGGCCTATTATCCTGCCATCAGTAACCTCTGGCAGGTCGCCCTTCATGATATGCAGGTCAGTACCGCATATAGTAGTTTTTAGAATTTTCACAACGGCGTCTGTTGTTTCCTTAATTACCGGTTTTGGTTTTTCTTCCCATGCTTTTTTGCCGGGGCCATGATAAACGAGCGCTTTCATAGTTTACGATTTTTGATGCCTTAAATATTAATGAAGAGTTATTTTATTCCTTTCCCGTTTGCCGGTCTGCTAATCTTTGATGCCTGTCCATCTTTCTTTGCTTTTTGCGCATTTTCATGGCTGTTTTATCCTGCTTAAATCGCATATTACTAAGCGCTAGCTGCCTTTGATCAGCTATTTTTTGTTCCATGTCATCTCTTTTAACCTGTTCTTGTTGCTGTGCAAAAGAACGCATACAACCAAAACTAATAGCAATAAAGGCTATAATGAAGTGTTTTTTCATAATTATTTTGTGAAGAAAAACTGTAAAAGGTAACTTCATTACCAGGATGATTACAGCTTGATGAATTCTTGAAAATCAAAGAAAACTACTTTCACGATGATCCTCGAATTTTTCGCTTATCAAGCTATATGGCCTAATAACCGTGCCACTGAAAAAAAGCTTGCAGCGGTGTTGCCCAATTGTCGGGGAGTGATACATCGCTCACACTTGTGAAGATCAGCCAGCGTGTACTTTGACGGAATTAGAGAAAGCTATGCCGGAATGTAAATATCAAAGGTTGCTCCTTTGTTTAATTCGCTTGTTGCAATGATCATGCCTTTGTGGTTCTCAACTATTTTTTTCACAATAGCAAGCCCTATACCAGTGCCTGCGTAAACTTCTTTGTTGTGGAGTTTTTGAAACACCTCAAAAATGCGTTCGCTGAAATGCGGCTCAAAGCCGATGCCATTGTCTTTGACCGTGATATGGCAATAATTTTTTTCCAGGGAAAGTTTTTCGTTATTTATTTTTTTACCTTTTACTATGCGGCTGCTTATTAATATGTGTGACGGTATGTCGGGGCGTGAGAATTTGAGCGCATTGCTGATCAGGTTGTACATGAGTTGCCGAAACTGAAATGGGATGATATTGGCCTCGCAGATTTCAGTGACGTCTATGGTAGCGTTCTTTTCCTGGATGGTATCTTTTAGTTCGGCTTTTACCTCATCAATGATCAGCGTGAGGTCGGTTTTTTCAAACTTATGGTCGGTAGTGCTGATACGCGAAAAAGCAAGTAAATCCTGGATGAGTTGTTGCATTCTTCCAGCAGCTAGTTGCATCCGCTCGAAATTATATTTGCCGTTTTCAGACAGGTTTTGATTTTCTTTTTCGATGATGATGGTAGCAAACATTTGTATTTTGCGTAGCGGCTCCTGCAGATCGTGGCTCGATATATAAGTGAATGCCAGCAGTTCTTTGTTGGCAATGATCAGCTCTTCGGCCCGTTTTTCTTTTTCTTCGTTTTGAAAGGCAAGCTCTTTATTGGCAATAATCAGCTCCGCTGCACGTTTTTCTTTCTCTTCATTTTGAAAGGCCAGTTCCTTGTTGGCGATAATAAGCTCGGCCGCGCGTTTTTCTTTTTCTTCGTTTTGAAATACCAGTTCCTTGTTGGCAATGATCAGCTCTGCTGCACGTTTTTCTTTTTCTTCGTTCTGAAATACCAGTTCCTCGTTGGCAATAATTAGTTCTGCTGCGCGTTTTTCTTTTTCTTCGTTTTGAAACAACAGTTCCTCGTTGGCGATAATTAACTCTGCTGCGCGTTTTTCTTTTTCTTCGTTTTGGAAAGCCAGTTCTTTGTTAGCAATAATTAGTTCTGCTGCCCGTTTTTCTTTTTCTTCGTTTTGAAATACCAGTTCTTTGTTGGCAATGAACAGCTCTGCTGCGCGTTTTTCTTTTTCTTCGTTTTGAAAGGCAAGCTCTTTATTGGCAATAATTAGTTCTGCTGCGCGTTTTTCTTTTTCTTCGTTTTGAAAAGCAAGCTCTTTGTTGGCAATAATCAACTCCGCTGCACGCTTTTCTTTCTCTTCTGCACGTTTTTCTTTTTCATCGCTTTGAAAAGCAAGTTCTTTGTTTGCAATGCCTAACTCCGCCGCCCGTTTTTCTTTTTCTTCGTTTTGAAAGACAAGTTCTTTATTAGCAATGATTAGCTCCGCCGCACGTTTTTCTTTTTCTTCGTTTTGAAAGACAAGTTCCTTGTTAGCAATGCTTAACTCTTCTGCCCGTTTTTCCTTCTCTTCATGCTGAAACGCAAGTTCCTGGTTAGCAATGCTTAACTCACCGGCACGTTTTTCTTTTTCTTCGTTTTGAAAGGCAAGCTCTTTATTGGCAATGATTAACTCTTCCGCCCGTTTTTCTCTCTCTTTTGCCCGTTTTTCTTTCTCATCATTTTGAAAGGCAAGCTCTTTGTTGGCAATCCCTAACTCTGCTGCACGTTTTTCTTTTTCTTCATTTTGAAAGGCAAGTTCTTTGTTGGCAATAATCAGCTCCGCTGCGCGTTTTTCTTTCTCTTCGGCGCGTTTTTCTTTTTCTTCGTTTTGAAAGACAAGTTCTTTGTTAGCAATGATCAATTCTGCTGCCCGCTTTTCTTTTTCTTCGTTTTGAAAGACAAGTTCTTTGTTAGCAATAATCAGCTCTGCGGCTCTTTTTTCTTTCTCTTCATTTTGAAATACAAGTTCTTTGTTTGCTATAATCAACTCTTCTGCCCGTTTTTCTTTTTCTTCGTCTTGAAAAGCAAGTTCTTTGTTGGCAATACCTAGTTCTTCTGCCCTTTTTTCTTTTTCTTCGTTTTGAAAAGCAAGTTCTATGTTGGCAATACCTAGCTCTTCAGCCCTTTTTTCTTTTTCTTCGTTTTGAAAAGCAAGCTCTATGTTGGCAATACCTAATTCTGCCGCCCTTTTTTCTTTTTCATCATTTTGAAAAGCAAGTTCTTTGTTAGCAATGCCTAACTCTTCTGCCCGTTTTTTTTTCTCTTCGTGTTGAAATACAAGTTCTTTGTTGGCAATGCTTAATTCTGCTGCGCGTTTTTCTTTTTCTTCATTTTGAAATGCAAGTTCCTTGTTAGCAACGATTAACTCTGCTGCGCGTTTTTCTTTTTCTGCTGCGCGTTTTTCTTTCTCATCGTGCTGAAAGACAAGTTCTTTATTAGCAATGAGCAGTTCATCTGCACGTTTTTCTTTCTCCTCGTTTTGAAAAGCCAGTTCTTTGTTCGCAATGATCAACTCATCTGCGCGTTTTTCTTTTTCTTCATTTTGAAAAGCCAGTTCTTTGTTGGCTATCAGTAACTCGGCTGCCCGTTTTTCTTTTTCTTTGTGCTGGAGTACAAGCTTTTTGTTTGCCAGGATTAATTCATCCGAGTTATTTTTGTCCATATCTTGTTTCAATAAAGATGTTTTTCTTAATTCTTTTAATCAGCCTTAAACAGGCAATTTTGTTTGTAACGTGAGTACAAAGTTTTCCCTCGTCGGCTGTAATATGTTTTCCCCGGTTATAAGCGTAAGTGTTTGTTGAATTATTTTTTTAAATTTTTGGAACTCAACAGGTTTGTGAATGAAATATTGCGCCCCGTTTTTGTAAAGCAGGTCTACAACTTCCTTTTCCATAGAGGTCGAGAATATGATCACGGGCAGCCCTTCCAGCTTATCATTTAGTTTTATTTCAGATAAGCATTCACTGCCGTTTTTGCGGGGCATATTTAGGTCCAGGAAAAGGACATCCGGAAGTTTGCTTTTTTCATTTAAGAGTTGTTGCATTACTTCTTCTCCGTCATGTACTGCCGTAAGATTTGTGGGTACCAGCGATTCTTTTAAGGCTTCTTCAAAAAAGGTACAATCGTCGATGTCGTCGTCGGCAAGTAATAGGTTAAGAGGAATTAGCTGTTCTTTAGATATCATGGTTCCTGGTTTAGATAATATGAAATAGTAGATGCTGCTTTTCATTGCATGCGAATAATTGCCATGCAGTTTATTTTGATTTTCACACTTTTTAACGTCTATGTTATCGTTACCAAAATCATGCCATTATAAATATTTTTTTATAGCATGATTTTTATATCACAGTATAGTATATAGTATGTTATGGAAAACCAGGAAAAATTAAGTAAAAAAATAAAAGAGTCTTTTCGCGAATTGGAAATGTGTACTAAGTCTGCAAATGAAAGGCTTAGGCTTTTTTTAAACGGACTGCCAAAAGAAGAAATGCTGGCCAAAATAAGGGGATTAAATTTTTCTGATAAAAGCCTTAATTTTTTATGCGAAGGAATTGCACTGTCACACGAAGATTACGAGATATGTATAGCCGTTGAAGAAATAAAAAAAGAACGGGCAATCAAGCAACTTGCATTAAGTGAAAATAAAAACTAAGCAAACGGAACTACAGTGAATCTGCCATTAAGTGTCAGGAAGACAGCATCATGTGCCTGGTTTGAAAACCTAATGTAGTGCAGATTGTGTAATGTATTCATATGCGTTATCACGTCATCTGCATCTACATGAAGTTGTTCGGCAATACTATAAACGGAAATTTCATTATCATAACTTGGTAAATTAACGTCCATCCCTTGTATGGTTTTATGAACCTGGTGAGGCGTCAGTTTTTGTAAGAACAATGGAGCTAATATGGTTTCTGAAATATGCACTGGTACTGGTTAAATCGTTTTGTGGTAATTGCTGAATTTGCTTGCCTGTTGTACTTCAATGGGCGATACAAAGTTGGGTACTCTTTTTATAATAACCGTTACACAACTCTTTAAATATGTTACATCATTCACACATTTGGTGAGGTTGTATATCTGCTATCAGTAATTTGAGCATTTGGAATTTAGGTAATAATTCTTCCGTGTACCAATCTTCAATTGTAGTCACGCCATCCAGGTTAGTAACTACATACCTTTTGCCGAAACAAATAAAATGTGCGCTGGCTGCCCTTGGATTTTTTATTTCATGCTTACCATTGTTATACGCGAACTGGTCTATCGTTATGGTTATTTCTTCACCAATAAATTGGATCTTATTGTCCTGCGTTTTTTCTGTACGAAAATTTATTTGTTGTTCCATTTTATGATGTGTTTAATACTCGTTGGAATCAACTACAAAAATGCTGATATTCTTTTATAGACCCGTTACACAATTGCATAAATAAGTTACATCATTCACACATTTTAGGCGCTTTAGCATTATTAGGTGTAACTTGCTAATAATCTATGCTTTAGCAGTGAAGGCAACAGAATGCTACTTTCCCCATGGTATTTCTTATTGTCGGCCCGGTGTGCAGACCGAAAAACTTTCAATAAACCTTACGTAACTATGCGAAAAAAAATGAGTATTACTTTAATTAAAAAGCTTTGAAAATATACATAAAAAATATGGTGTGCATTCGCTGCAAAATGGTGGTGAAGTATGAGCTGGAAAAGCTTGGCTTGCGTCATACCACCGTGGAGTTAGGCCAGGCGGATATTGAAGGAAGTATTTCAACAGAGCAACACGATAAGCTTAAGGCCGCGCTATTGAAATCAGGCCTTGAGCTGATGGACGATAAAAAAAGTGTGCTGATAGAGAAGGTAAAAAGTATTATCATTGAGCTGGTGCACTATTCGGAAGAGCCGCTGACAGTCAATTTTTCTGATTATTTAGGCAAAAGACTGCACCACGACTATACATATCTTGCTAATCTTTTTTCAGAAGTACAGGGTGTTACCATCGAAAAGTTCCTCATCTCGCATAAAATAGAGCGGGTAAAGGAATTGCTGGTGTATGATGAACTTACGCTGACGGAGATCGCAAACTTAATGCATTACAGCAGTGTAGCGCATCTTTCTAACCAATTTAAAAAGGTAACCGGGCTTACGCCCTCTTATTTTAAAATGCTAGGGGCAAAAAGACGATCCCTGGAAGATGTATAAATACTGCACTTTAAACCATATTGATAAACTACACAACAACAATTTCCAGGCATGAATAACGAAGATACAATTGTGACGACAGAAAAAGCAGAACTGGAAAAGGCGAAATCACACATTATTGTGGAGATCATTGAGTACGTGCCGAATTCGGTAGTAATTAAAACAATCATCAGGAAGTCAACAGGCAATATTAGCATTATGTCTTTTGATAGCGGTGAAGGATTAACAGAAAAGATTTCTCCGTTCGATACTTTCGCACAAATCATCGAGGGCATGGCGGAGATCGTTATTGACAAAGTAGTCAGTGTGCTCCATACCGGTATGGGCATTATTATTCCCGCACATACATCCAATTATATCAAACCAAACGGACGCTTCAAAATGATCCTCACTATTATCAAAAGCGGGTATGAGGAGTAAGTATAGACATGGAACAATGTAATAACTGCGATGAAGAAATTAAAACTTTTACACTTTCTCATGCAACGCTTGAGACAACCGGAGAGCACAAAATTAAAATACTCCGATTGGGCTGCCCCTTTTGCAATCAGATTCAGTACTCAATTGCCAGCGACAGCCAGGTAACTGCATTAACCGAAAGAGTTAAATTGCTGGAGGAAAGATTAAATGAAAACAATAAACTTTAATGCCAATATAATCTCTTAAGCCAACCTCCCTGCATACACCTTAGTATCATACCCAATTATAATTACCCCGTTGTCCTCATATCTGTCAAATAATTTTTGCAGGTCATCAGTCATTTCCTTATGTCCGTTTTCACCCCTTCCCGGCATGTACGAGGAAGAAAGGAGCCTGCCCAGCAACCCATCAAAGTCAAATACCTGCTCGTTCTGGAATACACGTAACTGAAAAGGGGCAGGCTGAAAGAACCGCGCAATATGCTTTACATCTATATTGCGATGGTCCACCTTTCTGTAATCGCGTGCGTGTTTTAATATTAGCGCTTCATATTCAAGTTCAAAAGGCGAAGTTATTTTTCGTTCGTTCCAGATAAGTACGACATTGCCACCGGGTCTCAGTATCCGTTTAAATTTGGCTTTTGATTTTTCTTCGTCAAACCAATGAAACGCCTGCCCCGCTATAATGGCGTCCACCGAATTATCGCCAAGTGTAGTTTGTTCTGCCGTTCCATTTACGGCGCGAAAGCTCGAATAACCTCCAAGCAACTCAACAGACTTATCCCGCATTTCTTTATTGGGTTCCACGCCCGTGACATCATAGCCTGCTTTCAGGAACAGCTCAGCAGAAATCCCTGTACCTGCACCCACATCGGCAATGGTCTTATCAGGAGTGAGCCCATATTCTTCCTGCAAGTAACTGATGATCTCCGTCGGGTAACCGGGACGGTATTTTACATAATCTTCTACTCTGTTGCTAAATCGGGTGGTGTTGTTCTGATTCATTTGCATTATTTGTTACTGCTTTAAACTGTTCATTTTTAATTATCCGTATCAATACAATTAACGCTATTGAAAGTAGGGCAACATAAATTAATTGCCAGGTTAAAGGTTGAATAACTCCGTTTTGAATAAAAAGATCTATTTTTTACTTTATAAAAAGATAACCTCCGGGAACACCAGCAAAAAAAATAACAATCACGATTGCCAGGTTCAGTTTTCTAAACCCATATCCATACACAAGGCCATTGATAGATACAAGAAATAAAATAATAGGGTAGAATACTTGGTCAATAAAAGCCTTTTTAAATTTAGCAATATTTTCATCAGCAATTTGATGGTCTACAATATAAATATCCAAAAGAGATCTGACATTATTGAGGGGGCTACCTGTTGGATTACTGCATTTAGATGCCGTGAAATCTTTAATGCGTAAATTATACTTACTCGCACTGCTGGTAACAAGCACAGATTTTATCATATTATAATCGCCGACTTGTTCTAGGGCTGCGACAATCCGGTCTTTGAGATCATAATTCGATTTTTCTAAAAAATGTATATGGTTGCATAGCCCCGGCAAATTACTGGTTTGAGGATATTTGCCATTGACCTCTTCATTAAATAATCTTTTGTTGCCCGTATCATTCATCATTTCAATAAATTCCTTTTCATTTTTTGAGTTATGTAGGTTATAGGTAGATCTAAGGATATTAGGAGTGATCGACGGCACGGCAAAGCTTTTTAAAAATACACCTAAAATGCACAGGCAACCCATGGTTAAGAGTAAATTTCTGATAAAATTGGTAGGACGGTTTTGTAAACGAAAATAAATTCTTCCTGAGAACAAGCATGTTGACAGCATGCAAATCGACAAGGTTTGCGGCGAAATGACTAATGCGTATTCAGCTAATGACGGCCAATAGGCAGAAAAATGAAAACTTCTGTCCAGGAGTTCATCGTAAAAAAATTGTCCGGTAAGGAGTGCATTTGTAATTACTGCAGTAATTACAAATGCATAGATGCCAACTCTATATGGCGACTTGGATTTCATCTGGCAATACTATGAGTCATACATCGAAATTAAAGTTTACCGATCAATATGCTCATAAAATGATGAAGCATCCACCCCTGTTTCAATTTTAATGTTTGTCTTTACTTTGCATATCCCCTATTAGCGAGCTTGGCTTATAAGGCTTAAAGTAGTACATCACTGACAGTCCGAAAAAAGTAACATTACTGGCTGATGTTTTGCCGCTATAATAGTATGTTCCGAAAATAATATTGAAGTGGATGAGCGTACTATAGGCATACTCTATACCTGAAGTCAGTTCAGTTACGAGGCTTTCCTTAGAGTTAAATATGTAGCCTATGCCAGGAGTAAGAGTGTTCGTAAATTTACCCTCCTGGAAAATATTAAGGTTCGGGCGAATTTCTAAATACACAGCTGTATCCTTACCCACCACTTTTCCTAAGCTCGTCATTCCTACGTCTATTCCTGCACTAAACACATCCCACTGCCGGCCCAGTTCAAAAGAAAGGTTCGATTTTTCCGCCAGCGTACCCGCACTGTTAGTCACGCTCGGAATAAAAGAAATATAGGTTTGGGCAGTGGCGCAGTTGGCAATGGCTATAAACAAGGAGAGTAATAGTAAGTGCTTCATGGGCAATTATTTATTCAAACATAATAAAGATGCGGTTAACTAGTATTTTTCTGGTCGTTTCTTAGGTCCTAATGGGCAATTAAAATGCATTTCATCTCGTAGGGGCAATCCCTTCCGGTTGCCCTACTTGCGATGAACGGAACCACGCTGGGACAACCCTTGTGGCTTGCTCGCGATAACGGATATCTCGTAGGGCTAACCTTTGCCCGTCCGAACGGTAACAGTATGGCTGGTTGCTTGGCTCGCGCCTATCAAGGTGTAGCACACCTCCTTACTCGGAGAAAATTTTCCTAACCGTAGCACCATCAAAATTCAAACCATAAATCGTACATTTAGGTAATGCTTTAGTACAGGAGAATATACCATTGCAAAATTAAAGTAACGAAATAAAATATATCAATTATATATGAATGTAATAAAACTATATTTATAAAAAACGCCAGAATATGCTGAAATATGCACAAATATGCACCTTTCCGTACACTTTGTGTATCAAATAGACACCAAATATACACGATAAGACTAAATAAATGATAATGCATAATAGCTATAAAAGTTATAAATAATTAATAATAAGCAATTAACAATTTATAATTAATTATTAAAA
>Ga0182030_10021781_pt1 | contig 11980 bp, 9 predicted proteins | sample 812S3MmetaG_FD_121299 | JGI IMG/M metagenome (GOLD analysis project Ga0182030, IMG submission 121299) | Permafrost microbial communities from Stordalen Mire, Sweden - 812S3M metaG (Illumina Assembly) | ecosystem: Environmental > Terrestrial > Soil > Wetlands > Permafrost | place: Sweden...
CCGCATCGAAGCCGCAGTCGGCGGCGTACTCCATCTCGTCCATGAAGTCGTTGTACATCAGATGCGCACGCTTCGGATCGAACAGCGTGGAATGGACGTCCACCCAGACCGAATGGTGCTGGTTACGGAAATCGTCCGGCAGCTCGGTATAGGGCATCAGGTGGAACCAGAGCAGTTTCATGGCGGTGGGTTTCCATGGGTGATGGCGCGATACCGGCGAGTATGGCGTCAGGACCCGGGTTTCGTAAACCTCCCCCCGTTGCGAGGCAGCGAAGCAAACTGCCGGCAGGTCGATCGCTGCGTCAGCGCACCCGCAGCCGGAACTGCGCAGGATGGTCCGGCTGGGTGGTGACGATCGCGACGGGCAGGATCGGCCGCGCATCGTCCAGCGCAAATTCGAAACGCTGCAGCAACATGGCCAGCACCAGCACCGCCTCGGTCAGTGCGAATTGCGCGCCGACACAGATCCGTGGGCCAGCACCGAACGGCAGGTAGGCGAAGCGCGGCACCGCCGGCGCATCGGGCATGAAGCGCAACGGGTCAAACGCATCGGGATCACGCCAGAACTTCCGGTGACGATGCAGCACCCAGGGCGCGATCATCACCAAGGAGCGCTTCGGCAGATCGAGATCACCCAACCGGTCCGGGCCGATGGCCTCACGCGCGATGGTGGCTGCCGGCGGATACAGCCTCAGCGCCTCGCTGACCACGGCGCGGGTGCGCACCAATTGCGGCAGGATCGCCATCGCAGCATCCGGCTCGATCGCCAGGCCGCGCACTTCCTCCGCCAGTCGGGTTTGCTCCTGCGGATCCTGCGCCAGCAATGTCAGCGACCAGAACAACGTCACCGCCGTGGTCTCGTGCCCAGCGAGCAACAGCGTGGCAAGCTGGTCGCGGAGCTGGGAGGCAGAGAATGCCTCGCCGGTTTCCGGATCGCGCGCGGCACGCAGCAGATCGAACAGGTCGCGCGGGGTTTCGGGTTGGGCTTCGCGCATCCGGTCATGCATGATCGTTTCGATCAGTCGCATCCAACGAGCCTGGAAGCGGCGCCGCCGCAGGTCGCGCACCGTCGGCACCGAGGGCGGCAGCAACATGTCGAACAGGAACGGCCGGCCGAAGCGTTGTGCAAACTCGGTCAGCCCCTGCCGCAACTGCGGCCCGAACGCACCCATTTCGAGCGAAAACATGCTGCGCCCAGCGATTTCCAGCGTGAGGCCTTGCATGAGCGCCAGCAGATCGACCGGCCCTCGCGCCACCCGTTCCTCAATCGACGCGATCTGCGACTGCGCGGTTTCGACGATGTGCCGCGCCAGCATCGGCATCACGCGTGGTGCCAGCGCCGGCGCAATGATACGCCGCTGGTGGCGCCAGGCCTCGCCTTCGCTCAGCAGCAGTCCGTTGCCGGTGATAGGACGCAGGATGCGGATCGATGCGGGCGAGCGCCGATAATTTCCGGGATTGTCCACCAGCACGCGACGAATTGCCTCCGGTGCGTTCACCAGCACACTGGACCGCCCGAAAAACCGGCGTATGACCACGTCCTGTTCATAGGCGGCCGTGGTCCACATGGTCAGCGTGTTGGTGCGAATGGCGCGCAGGAACGCCGGCAATGAAAGTCCCTGGTCCGGGGCGGCAGGAACCGGCGGAACCAGGTGCGATCGATTGGTCAGGTTGGCCTTGTCCAACGCAGCATGCCCTCACTTCTGATCCGGACGCGGTGTTTACTTGCGGGATAGGTCGAAGACGCGAAGCGTCCAGGGTGAGGGCGATCGGGTCGCCTCGCTCAATCTCGCGCGTGCCGACGTCTGGCGCCCGGGATCAATCTCGCGCGTGCCGACATCTGGCGCGTGCCGACCCGATCAACCTGGCGCGTGCCGGCCCGATCGCCCTCACCCTCGACGCTTACGCGTCCTGACCTCTCCCGCTGCTGCGGGAGAGGTAATCGCCCACCGCCCTCCGCACCTCGTCCGGCTGCGCTTCCACGGCGTTCAGCACCGCTTTCAACCGCGCCCGCAGGTCATACACCTGGTCCAGCAACGACAGCACCATCGGGATGGCGTCCTCGCCGACATCCATGCCGCGGCGCAGGTCGTGGATCAGCCGCACGCGCGCGACGTCGATCTCCTGGAACACCCAGCCTGACTCGGCCGATTCCGGTCGCACCCAGCCACGCTCGATCCATCCCGTCAGTTCCTGCGCCGGCAGATCGACGAACAGCGCGATGACCGCGGTGAGTTGCAGCATCATGCGTCCTCCAGTCCCGCACGAGGATTGAACGCGCGCTTCGGCTGCCACGTCTTCAGGAACGCGGCCAGCTCCGGCTCTTCCTCCGGCGGCAGCACGACGTGCAACTGCACGAATTGATGGCCCTGGTGGATCCCGCGCCCGCGCAACCGCAGCCGCGTACCGGTGCCGGAATTCGGCGGGATGGTCAGCCGCACCTTGCCCTTGATCGTCGGCACTTCCAGCGTCGTGCCGAGCACCGCCTCCTGTACCGTCACCGGCAGCTCGACGATGATGTCGTCGCCCTCACGGCGGAACAGCGGGTGCGGCGCGACGGCGATCTCGACCAGTGCATCGCCGGGCGGACCGTCGCCGAGGCCCGCCATGCCCTGGCCCTTCAGCCGCAGGATGTGCCCGTCGCGCACGCCGGGGGGAATGCGCACGTCCAGGGTGCGGCCCTCCGGCAGGGTGATGCGCCGGGTGGTGCCGTTGGCCGCATCGAGGAAGCCGATGGTCAGCGTGTAGTGCGCATCCGACCCGCGGGCCGAGAACCGCCGTCCGCCGCCGGCGCCGAACTGACCGCCCGCGCCACCGCCGAAAGCGTGGGCGAAAATGCTCTCCAGGTCCTCGGGGTCGATATTCGCGTGGTACTTCTCGCGACCCGGGGCGTCGCCGAAGTCGCGGTAATACGGGTGCTCTGGCGGTTTCTCGTTGCCGGCGGCGTCGATCTCGCCGCGATCGTAGCGGGCGCGCTTTTCCGGGTCCGACAGGATGTCGTTCGCGGTGTTGATCTCCTTGAAGCGCTCGGCCGCCTCGGGCTTGTCCGGGTTGAGGTCGGGATGGTGGCGCTTGGCCAGCTTGCGATAGGCCGCACGGATCGCCGCCTCGTTGGCGGTCTTCTGCACGCCCAGGACTTCATACAGGTCTTTCATCACAGTCCGGCAATCAATGTCTGATGCTCAGATAGGTATGGCGGTCGCGTCAGACCAGCCGTGACGGACGATCGCGCGGGCACCGGCGTCAGGTGCCGGTCCAGATCGCGGGGCGCCTGGCCAGGAACGCGTCGATCCCCTCGGCCGCGTCGCGCGCCAGCATGTTCCGCACCATGACGGCGGACGCGTAGTCGTAAGCCTCCGCCAGCGTCATCTCCGCCTGGCGATAGAACGCCGCCTTGCCGATCGCCAGGGTCAGTGGGCTCTTGCTCGCGATCTGCCCCGCCAAGGCCGCTACCGCTGTATCCAGTTCGGCTTCCGGCACCACGCGGTTCACCAGCCCCAGTTCGTGGGCCCGTGCGGCTGCGACCAGGTCGCCGGTCAGCAGCATTTCCATCGCCGCCTTGCGGCCGACGGCACGCGACAGCGCCACCATCGGGGTAGAGCAAAACAGGCCGAGATTGACGCCGGGGGTGGCGAAGCGGGCGGTGTCGGCGGCCACCGCGAGGTCACAGCTTGCCACGAGCTGGCAGCCCGCAGCCGTGGCGATGCCATGCACGCGCGCGATCACCGGCTTCGGCAGCCCGACGATCCGCTGCATCAGCGTGGAGCATTGCGCGAACACCGCCTGGTAGGCGTCCACGTCGGGATGCGCGCGCAGTTCCCGCAGGTCGTGGCCGGAGCAAAACGCCGGGCCGGCGCCGGCGATCACCACCACCGTCACGGCGGCGTCGGTGGCGATGGCCACCAGTTCGGCGTCGAGCGCCCGCATCAGTGCCATCGACAGGGCGTTGCGCGCGGCAGGGCGGTTCAACGTCAGCCAGGCGACGCCATCGGCATCGCGGCGCTGCAGGACGCTTTCGGTTACTGGTGCATCATCGGGCATCGGGGACGCCTCGTTGCAGTTGGCTCGGTTCACGCCGCGCTGATCGGGCGCATGAAGCGAGGTCAGGGGCTTTGCCCCTGAACCCCACCAAGGGGCTCTGCCCCTTGGATCCCCGCCAAGGGCGGAGCCCCCCGCCCGTCCAACCATTCTAAACGGATGGATTGCAAAGGCTCCGCCTTTGCTGGGGGTCCAGGGGGCAAAGCCCCCTGGCGGGTCCAGGGCAGAGCCCTGGCCTTGCTTCGAGCACCCGGTCACCCCGGCGTGAACCGTGCCAGCCGCACCGCGGTATGGCCGCGACTGGGACGCAGGCTTGGCATCACCAGCAGGCAGTCATCGTATGGCGTGCGGATTTCGTTGGTGCCGTCCACCGCGATCAGCGTGTTGCGGCGTGGGATCACCTCGCCGCCGTGCCAGGCCTGCACAAACGCGAAGCTGCTGGTCGCGGCGGAAATGGCGTCGGTCACTTCGGCAAAGCGCTGCTGCTTCGGCTGCACCGGCGGCAGCGCCGGGTGCGTCGCCGGCGCCATGCCGAAATGCCGCAGCAATCCGGCAATCGTCGCCAGCATCGTGTCCACCGTGGCCGGCTGCCAATGCTGCCCCGCCTCCACCAGGTTGGCGACGAACGGCGTCTCCGGAGCGGCAAACCGCGCATAGTCCAGCAGGCGCCGGCCGGCGGCGTGGCCGTGGTCCGCCACCACCAGTTCCGGCTCCCCGATCCCCGCCGCCAGAGCGCGCCCCTTGTTGGTCGCGCCGCACAGCATCAGCGGATCCGACGGCCACAGCATCGAATGCAGATCCAGCACCACATCGGCGCTATCGATGATCGGTCGGATCACCCGCGCCCGTTCCAGCTCGATCGAGCGGCGCGGCCCCGCCAGCACGGCCGCGTCCCAAACCCGGTTGATGTCCTCGTCGATGAAGCGCGACAGGGTCGGCTGGCGCGGATCGAACCGCTCGAACGCCGCGAGGTTGATGAACCCGAAGGTCAGCCGTCCACGGATCGGCGTCAGGTCCGCCGCCAGCAGGCGATCCAGCGCGACCGCACCGGCAATCTCGTTGCCATGCGCCAGCGCCAGCAAGAGGACGTGCGGTCCCGGGCGGCGCGTGGTCCGGCTGGTGAAACCGGGGATGCCGGTGTTGCCTTCGATCCAGGGTCCGATGTCGGGCGCAGTGAGGCGCACCTCGAAAAGTGGCAGCGCTGACGGGGCGGACGTGGCCATGTCGCGCGGTTCAGGTCAGCAGACGATCCGCCAGGCGGCGGATGAATGCGTCGCAGGCGTCGAGCTGATCTTGCGCCACGAACTCGTCCGGCTGATGCGCCTGCGCGATGTGGCCCGGGCCGCAAATGATCGTCGGAATGCCGGCATTCTGATAATATCCGCCCTCGGTGCCGTAGCTTACCGTACCGGCACTGTTCGAGCCGGTGAGCAACTTCACGATCGTCGCCAGCTCGTGATCCGGATCGAGCGCCAGGCGCGGCATCAGGTTGATGATCTCGTAGCTGAATCCCGTCGCCGGATGCACCGCGTGCATTGCCGGTTCGATCGTCGTGGCGACGAACGCTTGCATCCGCTCCAGATGACGTTCCGCGTCGTCGCCCGGGACGTTGCGCCACTCCATGCTGAACTCAGCCCATTCGGGGATGATGTTGAGGATCGAGCCACCCTGCACGGTGCCCACCTGGATCGTGGTATGCGGCGGATCGAAGGCCTCGACGAACGGACCTTCCTTGGCGAACCGCCTGGCTTCCGCCGCGACCCAAGCGATCGCCTCGGCGGCGGCATGCACCGCGTTCACGCCCTTCGCCGGCTCGCTGGAATGGCCTGGCCGGCCGCGCACCCGCACGTTCAGGCTGAGCCGGCCCTTGTGCGCGTAGATCGGCTTCATGCCGGACGGCTCGCCGACGACGCAAAGCGCAGGTTTGAGGCCGGACACCGACACGTCGCGCAGCAATGCCTCGATGCCGCCGAAATCGGTTTCCTCGTCGTAGGTGATACAAAGATGTAGCGGCCGTCTCAGTTTCTTTGCCTGGAAGTCGGGCACCGCGGCGAGAAAGCTGGCGACGAAGCCCTTCATGTCGCAGGCACCGCGCGCATAGAGGTTGCCCCCATCCTGGCGCAGCGTAAACGGATCGGCGGTCCAGGCCTGGCCATCGACCGGCACGGTATCGACGTGGCCGGACAAAGCGACGCCGCCGGCGGTTTGTGGCCCGACGATCGCGTGGATGTTGGCCTTTTGCCTGACCGGGTCTGTGCTGACACGGTAGGCGACGCCGTGCGCATCGAGGTAGCCGCGTACGAAGTCGATCAGCTTCAGGTTGGAGTTGCGGCTGGTGGTGTCGAACGAAACCAGCCGGGCGAGCATCTCGGCCGTGGTCATGCGATCGGCCGCAGCGTGCGGCTGGCCGTCTGCCGTCGAGGTCAAGGGCGAGGCGTTGGGTGCATCCATGCCGCCAGTTTATACGGACCGGCGAGTGCGGCAACCACAGGGGCCGAAACGATTCCGAATTGCACTTATTTGGGCGTCGATGCCGGTGGATCGACCTTGCGTGCGGAACGACAGACTGGCGCCACCGCCGTACGCGGCGACGTGAAGCGCGCGTAGCATTTTGTTACCCACGTGCATCACGACGGAAATGCGGCCCTCCGCAGGTTCGGTCCGCACATCACGAGAGATTTAGCGATGATTCGGAACCGCGGCTTGGCGGTGGTGCCCGGTGACGCCGACGAAGGCGACGCGCCGCGGCTCTGCGCCGACCTGTCTGCCGCGGCGCCGGTGTTCCTGCACACCGGCTGGCGCACCCGCGGCACGTGGCTATGGAGCCGCTTCCGGGCTCTGCACGACACCACATGCTTTTATGAACCGCTGTCCGAGGATCTGGCCACGCTGAGCCCGGCTGCTATCGATGCGTCCGACCCGACGTGCTGGGCGTCGGGCCATCCGCCACTGCACCGCCCGTATTTCGCCGAGTTCCGCCCGTTGTTGAAGACCGTCGCGCGGGGTGTGCGCTCGTTCGATCCGACGTTTGCCGTCACCGGCTTCTTCGCTGCGCCGGACAGCGCCATGCCTGGGCTGCGCGATTATCTCGCATCGCTGCTGCGCGCAGCGCAGGCCGAGGGCCGCCAGCCGGTGTTGAAGTTCTGCCGGTCGCTGGGACGGATCGGGTGGATGCAGCAGCAGTTTCCGCAGGCGATCCATGTCGCGCTGCTGCGCAATCCATTGTCGCAGTTCCTGTCCGCACAGCGGCAGTTCCAGCGCCGCGACAACCCCTATTTCCTCGCCATGCCGCTGCTCCTGCTCGCCACCCATCGCGAGATCCCGGATGTTGCGGCTGCAATCCGGCACCTGGGCGTCGTGTTGCCGTCGCTGCCCTCTGCGCCGTCGTTGCGCACGAAACTTGCCGCCTGCGCCACGCATCTGCGGAGCACTGAACCGGCGGCGTTGTATCGCGGCTTCCTCGCGTTCTAGCTGGCGACGGCCGCGCGCATCCCCGCCACGATCGATCTGGTCATCGACAGCGATCTGCTGACCTGCGCTGGGGATTATTGCGGCCAGTGCGCGGTCGATCTGGCAAGCCTGACCGGCCGGACAATCGATTTCGACGATGTGCGCAGCGGGTCGGGCCACGACGCCGGCATGCTGGCGCTGTCGGGCCTGGGCCGCGTCGATTTGTGGCAGGCTCAGCGCGCTGCCGAGGCGTTCCTGGTTGAGCAAGCCGGCGAGGCATGGGCCGACTCGCCTTTGCTGTCGCGCGTCGGTGCGATGCTCGGCTACGCGACATTGCTGGGCACCAGTCCGCTGCACGCCGCGGGTTTGCAACCGGTGGTGCGCTGGGATGCGGTCTGTGCCGAGGCCGCGACGTTGGCCGCCGACGCGCGGCGCGCCGTCAGTGCAGAGCAACGGCTTGCGGCAGTGTACGCGTCGCGGTTCTGGAGGATGAGCGCGCCGCTGCGATGGCTGTGCGAGCGCCTGCCACGCTTTGCGCGTGGGTACGCCTGAAGAGTTGCCGCGATCGTCGCGCGCTGACGCAGGTTGGCGAGATCCGCAACTCGCGGACGTTTGGGCCGTCGCTTGACAGTCGCACCGCAAGAAAGAATTTCGCTCTTGTTGTGAATTCTGTGGGCTGTCGCCGCATGTGGCGCACCGGCTGATGGTCGGTGCCGATTCGATGGGTTGCCAGTTCCCACCCGCAAAGGCGGTGCCCCGGAGTCTTGTTGCGCTTTCAGCACGAAGCATGGCTGCGAAACTGGGGGGCAGATACAAGGACGTCGGAGGACTCGGTAATCACGGAGGCAGCGTTACGTCCTGCCAGAGCCATTGACAACCGCCCGCGGACGCCGTCGTACCGTCATGTCGCCCCGGCCGGCGCGGACCATTTCTTCTCCGTGATCACAGTGTTCTCCGACGTCCTCCGTGCTGAAAAAAGCCAGGCCGGCCGTGCCATTCTCGATCGCCGGTGTCTGGCCGCGGGTTCCATAAGAATTTTGCCGCAGATCAGCAGGGATGCACGCAGATAAGCCGCGGATGACCGAGTCCTTGGGCGCGAGAGGGGCCCGGCTCGTGGACCAGCCGCCGAACATCCGGCCTTATCCGCGTGCATCCCTGCTGATCTGCGGCAAAATTCTTACGCAACCGACGGGACGGCAGAGACGCGATGAGTTGGCAAGTTTTTCGCCCCATCGTTGTCCGAAGCTCGACACAATGCCAAACGTTTATAGTTCTGAACTCTGACCTATGAACGCCGCTGCCCGCGGCCACACCAACAACGTTCGCGGGACCGTCGCGGCGCGCTTGCGCTCCGGCGGCACCCCGCACGACCCATCCCCGCGCATCGCCCAACGCACCGGTGTCGCGTCACACCTTTGCGGCGGCAGGCCGATCCTGTATCTCCACCGTATCGTCGCAGCGGCGCCCGCCGAGGAAGTCTTGCCCGCCCCATTGGTTCCTGCGTTCAGGCATGGCTCCCGAGAGTTCCGCGCGCCAACGCGCCCGGGCGGACCCCCGCCATGACCGTCGGCAGGCCCCCCGGACCGCGCACACAGCCAGCCGCATGACGGACGACAAAACGTTCCGGCCGAGCACGCTGCATCGCCTGTGGCGGCTCTTCCCGCCGCGCCAGCGCCGCCGGTTGTTGAGTGAAGCCACAGCCCTGCTGGCGCCGCGCATCGATCGCGCGCCGCCGCCTGCACGTGTCGGCGTTGTGGTGGCTGGCGAGCTCTCGCGCGCGTCCGGACTTGGCGAAAACGCCCGGCTGATGCTGGTCGGATTGCAGCATCTGGGCGTGCCGCATTGGCCGATCGACGTCGCCCCACTGCTGCCTGGCGCCTCTGCCGACTTGCCCGTGGCAGCGGCCGGCCAACCCCCACCCGGCGCGCCCCTGGTCCTGCACGTCAACCCGCCACTTCTCCCGCTGGTGTTGCTGCGCCTCCGCGGCGGCCTTGCAAGAGGTCGCCGAGTCATCGGCTATTGGAGTTGGGAGCTGCCAACAGCACCGCCCGACTGGCGCGTCGGTGCACGGTTCGTGCATGAGGTGTGGGTGTTGAGCCCGTTTGTCGCCGACGCGCTGGAGCCTTTGCTGCCCGGCAAGCTGCGCGTCGTGCCGCCGCCGATGGCGATCGCCCCGCCGCGTCCATCCGCCCTGGATCGCGCCGCATTCGGGCTGCCGGCGGATGCGGTGGTGGTGCTGGTGTCGTTCAACCTCGCCTCTTCCCTGGAACGCAAGAATCCGCTGGCGGCCATCGCCGCCTTCCGCGCCGCGTTCGGCGACCGCACAGACCGGCTGCTGCTGCTGAAAATCGGCAACCGCAGCCATTTCCCCGACGATTTCGCCCGCATCGCCACTGCTGCGCAAGCGCCAAACATCCGGCTGGAGACGCGGACCCTGCCGACCGCCGACCTTCACGCCCTGATGGCGGCCTGCGACATCGTGTTGTCCCTGCATCGCAGCGAAGGCTTCGGTCTGGTCCCCGCAGAAGCGATGCTGCTGGGCAAGCCGGTCATCGCCACCGGCTGGTCCGGCAACATGGCCTTCATGGACGCAGATAGCGCGGCCCTGGTCGGCTACCGCCTGGTGCCGGCGGAGGACCCGCGCCACGTCTATGAGGGTGCGTCCTGGGCCGAGCCGGACCACGCCGAGGCCGTCGCACATCTGCGCCGCCTGGCGGACGATGCCGCCGCGCGCGCGGAGCTGGGCGCGCGCGGCCGGGAAGCGGCGTTGGCACGCCTGGGCGCGGGTCCCCTGGCGGCGGCGCTGCAAGATCTCGGCCTGTCGCCGGGAACGGCGGCGCTGCAAGATCTCGGCCTGTCGCCGAGAACGGCGGCGCTGCATAACCTCGGCCTGTCGCCGGGAACGGCGGCGCTGCAAGACCTCGGCCTGTCGCCGGGAACGGCGCCGCCGGCGCCCTCCGGGCGGCCCGAATGAGAGTCCTGGTCTGGCAATGGGGCCGCTTCGGCGGCGCACCGCGGTTCGGCGCCGCCCTCGCCCGGGCGATCGGTGCGTTGCCGGATACTGCGGTGCTGCTGTCGCTTGCCAGCGGCGCCGAGTTGTTGCACAGCGCCGGAGCCCCGCGCTGCGACCTGCCGGTAACCACATATTGCGGTCCGGCGAGTTTCGCACTGCGCGCCGCCGGCGCTCCGTTCGCGGTTGGCGGCCTGGCACAGCGTATCCGCGCCCTGCGGCCGGATATCGCGGTGTGCGCGCAACCGGGCATGCTCGATCTGCTGATGGCGGCAGCACTGCGCCGCCTGCGCATCCCCTTCGTCGTGCTGGTGCACGACGCGGATGTGCATCCCGGCGACGGGCTGCCCTTCCAGATGCGGTTGCAACAGGCGCTGTGCCGCCGCGCCGCCGCGGTGGGCGCCTTGACGACGCATGTGGGCGACCGGCTGCGGGCGCAAGGACTGGCCGGCACGCCGGCGCGTCCGCTGTTGCTGCTGGCCCATCCCCCGGTGGCGTTCGACGCGGCCCCCCCTGCGCCGCGCCCGCCCGACGGCACCCTGCGTCTGCTCTCGTTCGGACGGCTGCTGCCCTACAAGGGGCTGGATCTGCTGGCCGACGCGCTGGCCTTGCTCGGGCCACAACCCGGCCTGACCGTCCGCGTGGTGGGCTCCGGTCCGTCCAGCGCGACGCTCGACACGCTGAACGCCTTGCCGGGGGTGACTGTAGAGAATCGCTGGGTCCCGGAAGACGAGGTCGGTGCCTTGCTCGGCTGGTCCGACGCATTGGTGCTGCCGTATCGCGAGGCCAGCCAGAGCGGCGTCGCCGCGGCGGCGCTGGCGGCCGGGCGGCGCGTTCTGGCCACCAGGGTGGGCGGCCTGGAGGAACAACTGGCGGGGGTGCCGGGCGCGATCCTGTGCGAACCGGACGCAAAAAGCCTGTTGGCCGGCCTGCGGCATCTGCTGGACCTGCCACGCGACGCGGCATTTCCGCTGCCGGCGGATACCAGCGAAGCCTGGCGCGGCGTTGCCGCGTCCCTGATGCGGCAGATCGAGGCCCTGCGGCTGTAGCGCAGTCGCGGCGTGACCGGCCTCCGCCCGCCCCCTCAACCGGGGGGAGCTTGCTTTATTGCGGCGGCGGCAGAGTTCGCGTCGGCGCGATGACGGACGGCCCGGCCAGGCCGGGCTCCGGCTGGCACACCGACAGCAGGTATGCGGCGCGGAACGCGGTGTGGCGGATCGCCGCCTCGGCCGGCAAGTGCATGCCGTGGAACAGCGCGGCAACCAGCACCACCACGGCCATCAACCGGCCGATGCGCAGCGTGGGCGGCGGGCCCGCAAGCATCAGCAGTGCCAGGGCGCCCGCCAGCCCCACCATCGCGCCCAGAATAACCTCGGGCAACGAGTGCATGCCCAGCACCAGGCGCGAGATGCCGATGACCACCGCCGCGAGCAAGGCGACCGACAGGATGCCAACGCGCCGCCGTGTCAGCATCGCAGCCAG
>Ga0182030_10021782_pt1 | contig 11979 bp, 7 predicted proteins | sample 812S3MmetaG_FD_121299 | JGI IMG/M metagenome (GOLD analysis project Ga0182030, IMG submission 121299) | Permafrost microbial communities from Stordalen Mire, Sweden - 812S3M metaG (Illumina Assembly) | ecosystem: Environmental > Terrestrial > Soil > Wetlands > Permafrost | place: Sweden...
CCCGCGCCCACCGTGCGACCGCCCTCGCGGATCGCAAACCGCAAGCCCTTGTCCATGGCGATCGGCGTGATCAGCTCGACCACCAGTTGGACGTTATCGCCCGGCATCACCATCTCCATGCCTTCCGGCAATTGCGCCACGCCCGTCACGTCCGTCGTGCGGAAGTAGAACTGCGGACGATAGCCCTTGAAGAACGGCGTGTGACGGCCGCCTTCATCCTTGCTCAGAATGTAAACCTCGCCCTTAAACTTCTTGTGCGGCTTGATCGACCCCGGCTTCGCAATCACCTGCCCGCGCTCCACGTCGTTCTTTTCCACACCGCGCAACAGCATGCCTGCGTTGTCGCCCGCCTCGGCCATATCCAAAAGTTTTTTGAACATTTCGATGCCGGTGACCACCGTCTTGCGGGTATCTTTAAACCCAACGATTTCCATTTCGTCGCCGACCTTGCAAACACCCTGCTCGATGCGTCCCGTGACCACCGTGCCGCGTCCCTGGATCGAGAAAATATCTTCGATCGGCATCAGGAACGGCTTTTCCTTCTCGCGCTTGGGCTGCGGGATATAAGTGTCCACCGCCGCCATCAGCTCTTCCACCGACTTCTCCCACTTCTCTTCCTTGTTCAGCGCGCCCAAGGCCGAGACCTTCACCACCGGCAGATCGTTGCCCGGGAACCCGTAGCTGGTCAGCAGCTCGCGCACTTCCAGTTCCACCAGCTCGAGCAGTTCAGGATCGTCCACCATGTCGACCTTGTTCAGAGCGACCACAATGTAGGGCACGCCCACCTGGCGGGCCAGCAGAATATGTTCGCGCGTCTGCGGCATCGGACCATCGGTAGCAGCGACGACAAGAATCGCCCCGTCCATCTGCGCCGCGCCCGTAATCATGTTCTTGATGTAGTCGGCGTGACCCGGGCAATCCACGTGCGCGTAGTGCCGGTTCTTGGTTTCGTATTCCACGTGCGCCGCCGCGATCGTGATGCCGCGAGCTTTCTCTTCCGGCGCGTTGTCGATCGAATCGAACGACCGGAACTGCACCTTCGGATTGTTCTTCGCCAGCGTCTGCGTAATCGCCGCCGTCAACGTCGTCTTGCCGTGATCGATGTGCCCGATCGTCCCTACGTTGCAGTGCGGCTTACTGCGATCAAATTTTTCCTTCGCCATACTATTCCTTTCGGGTCGCGCTTCGCGCTACACCCTTCGAAAAAACTGGAGCCGTTGACCGGGATTGAACCGGTGACCTCGTCCTTACCAAGGACGCGCTCTACCAGCTGAGCTACAACGGCAAAGTCGTTAAACCGCGCACAACGCTTCGCTGTGCGCTCTAAAATCCAAAACAAAATGGTGGACAGGGGAGGATTCGAACCTCCGTAGCTCGCAAGGAGCGGCAGATTTACAGTCTGCTGCCATTAACCACTCGGCCACCTGTCCGCACCGCCACAAACTCTGACCGCGCACAATCCCGCCCTGCGGGACTGTACGCTCAAAGTCACTCCCGCCTATAGCATAAACCGCCAGCAGGAATGCCCCAGCGAGAACTGCATGGAAACACGCGTCCGGAAGGTAAATCCCAGCCGCCCGTCTCGCGCCGGGACCAAGGCGTAAGCATCAGTATAACATGATGCCTGGCCGGGTCTAGTGCTCGATTCGAAAAGATGAGGACAATACGGGCCGCAAAGCGGACTTCACGCCGGAATTTCTAGTTCTTCCGCAACCGTCGTCGGCTCCGGGATTTCGTATCCGAACTCCCGCATGCACTCCCAATGCCCCTCAATCGCTTCTTTCATGAGCAGCCTGGTTTCCTGGAGCGTTGCCGCCGCCCCGATGCATCCCGGCAAATCTGGAACGTGGGCGCTATAACCAGTGGCGGTTGGTGCGTACAGTACGGCGTATTTCATTTCTTCAGCCCCGCTTGTTTGAGTATAGCCACCTCCGTGCCGCGATCAAGATCCTCCGACGGATGCCCGGCAGTGGCGATCCCGATCTTGGTTGGGTGGTGATAGTTCCGATGGCTCCCGCGAATCCGGACAATCCTCCATCCGTCCGCCTCCACGCGTTTGATCGCCTCCCGTACTTTCACCGAAAACCATTTTGCGTCAATTTTACCGTCGGCTACCAGAAGCCCCAGGAAGTTGCAACCGCTGCCCTATTGCCGTCGTCTCCACATGGGAGTAGAATCATCAACAGGTGTATCCAGCTATGCGGCTCAAATCCCTTTTCGTTTTTGCGGCGATGTCCGGCCTCTTGGCCGTCCCTTCTTTTGCCCAGGACAGTAACCCGAAGAAGAAGGACGCCACCGTCTCGAAGCCCATGACCGAGAAGGAGAAGAAGAAGCAGGCGGAGAAGCTGCGCAAGGAATTGGAGACGCCGTTTAAGAAGTGGTTGAACGAAGACGTCATCTACATTATTTCCGACGAAGAGAAGAAAGCCTTCAAATTGCTCCAGACCGACGAGGAGCGCGAATCCTTCATCGAGCAATTCTGGCTGCGCCGCGATCCCTCACCCGACACCGAAGAGAACGAATATCGCGAAGAGCACTACCGCCGCATTGCCTACGCCAACGATAACTTCGCCTCGGGCATCCCCGGATGGAAGAGCGACCGCGGCATGATCTATATCAAGTACGGCGCCCCCGACGAACGCGATCAACATAACGGCGGCACCGAACAGCGCGAGATTCAGGAAGGCGGCGGCACCACGTCGATGTATCCTTACGAGAAGTGGCGTTACCGCTACATCGATGGCATCGGCACCAACGTCGAAATCGAATTCGTGGATACCACCATGACGGGCGAGTTCCACATGACGTCCGATCCGTCTGAGAAGGACGCTCTAACAATGGTCCCTGGCGCGGGTCTCACCATGTGCGAGCAGATGGGCCAGTGCGACAAAACGCAGCGCTTCCAGCGCACCGATGGAACGACGCTCGGCACAGGCTCGCAACCGCTTCCGGAAAGCATGAACGAGTTCACCCGCATCGAGCGCATGGCCAAGCTGCAGGCGCCTCCTACCGTGAAATTCAAGGATCTGGAAGCGGCCATCAATTCGAACATCAAATACAACCTGCTCCCCATGAAGGTGCGGGCCGATTTTATTCCCATCACCGGCTCCTCGGTGCTGACCAACATCACCATTCAGTTCGAGCGCAAGGATCTGCAGTTTAAGCAGAAGGAAGGCGTCTCGGCCGCCACGGTCAATATTTATGGACGCATCACGTCCATGACGCGACGCCCGGTGAACTGGTTTGAGGATACGGTCAGCGTGGACGTCCCCACGGATCTTCTGCAGCAAGCCGTGCAAGGCCAGTCGATGTATCAAAAGGTGATTGCCCTGCAGCCGGGCCGCTATCGCCTGAACATCGCGGCGAAGGACATCGTCGGCGGCAACACGACGAACTTTGAACTCGCTCTCGACGTCCCCCGCCTGGAGGACGACAAGCTCAGCCAGAGCTCCCTCATTCTGGCCGACGTGATCGAAAAGGTTCCCACGCGCAGCATCGGCACCGGCCAGTTCGTCATCGGGACGTCCAAGGTTCGTCCACGCGTGAACGATACGTTCAGCCACACCGAGAAGCTCGGCATTTACTTGCAGCTGTATAATTTCGAGCCTGACGAAAAGACGCGCAAACCCGATGGCACCATCGAGTACGAGATTACCAACAACGGCACCAAGGAAAAGGTGTTCGAGTACAGCGAAGATATTAGCGCCAGCCCGGGCGCCGCGGCGCAGATTATCGTGGAGAAGCTGCTGCCCCTGACGTCGCTCGCTCCCGGCCAGTACACGTTGAGAATGAAGGTTGTGGACAAGAAACGCAACCAGACGTTGACGCCATCGGCGGTTTTTACCGTAACGTAGTTGCGGTAATATAACTAAGGTGACCGGCGGAATGCCGGCGGAGTAGGTACCGGCCAGGAGCCGGATTCACTCATGAACTTGCGGACGCCTGCGCCCTCGACACCACGACACGCGTCGCGGACCTCTATCTCTGCGCGGATCGCCGCAGCGACCATCGCGTTGATTGCGCTGCTCTCCCTCTCCGGCCCCGCCGCGGCAGCTTCTCCCGATACGTTCTCCGGTCAGATTCTCGGCCACGTCCAGGACGCCGCGGGCGTCGCGCAAATGGGCGCGAGCGTTTTTCTCTACGATCGCTACGATCAGCTCGTCAGCCGCGCGCTCACCAACGAACAGGGCCGCTTCGGATTCGACGCCCTGAAGCCTGAACTCTATTCGCTGCGCGTCATTCTCGCCAGCTTCGCCCCCGCCGAGCGCCGCAACATTTCCGTGTTGCCCAACACGGAAAGCCGGCTCGAGATCAGCTTATCCAGCATGCTCAGCACCGTGAGCCTCGGGGCGCCCGCGAAATCGCAGGGCACGCTCATGTCCGACGATTGGAAATGGGTTTTGCGCGCCTCGCAGGCCACGCGTCCGGTGATGCGTTTTCTGCCGGACTCCGTTTCCGGCTCCCACAACCTCGCCTTGTCGTTCTCCGATACCACTGGCGTCGTGAAGCTTTCGGCCGGAGACGGACAATCGTTCCTCGAAGGCGGCACCGAAGATCTCGGCACCGCGTTCGCGCTCGCCACCTCGCTCGCCGGATCCGCCCGCGTGCAACTCAGCGGTAACGTAGGTTACGCCGCTAACAACCTGGCTACGCCCGGCGCGGGATTCCGCACCAGTTATTCGCGCGCCTCCGCCGATGGATCGAACCCGGAAGTCGTGCTGACGTTCCACCAGTTCTATACGGCCCCGCGCGCCTCTTCTTCCGTTTTAGGCAGCGATTCCGCGCCGCCCTTGCGAACCACGTCGCTCGCGGTTTTGGATTCCATCGAGATCGAAGGCATTCGCCTCGACTATGGATTCAACTACGATTCCGTAACCTACTTCGACCATCTCAACTACGTGAGTCCGTTTATGCGTGCCACGTTCGACACCGGCTCTCAGGGGCGCATCCGCGTCGCCTACAGTTCCGGAGCTCCTCCCGCCGAATTGCTGGCGCGCGATGCCGCGCCCGTCACCGGCGCCGATGGCGCGAAATCGGGCGAGCTCGATCAGGGCCTCACCGCTCTCTCGCTGGTCCCTCGCGTGTCGCTTTCCAACGATCACGCCGTCGTGCAGCGCACGCAGAACTACGAAATCGGCTACGAGCGCGTCGAAGGCACACGCACCTGGACCGCCGGAGCGTATCGCGAATCCGTCTCCAACGCGGCTTTCATGCTGTCGTCCGCGGATGCCAACATACCGGTCGCCAACCTGATGCCGGATCTGAATTCGAACAGCAGCATCCTGAACGTCGGCTCCTTCCAACGCATCGGCTTCGACGCGGGACTCCGGCAAATGCTCGGCGATCACCTGGAGTTGGCCGCCGCGGTCGGCAGCACCGGGGCCTTGACATACCGCGCGTCGCCGGCGCCAGCCGACGGGTTAGGAGCCGATCTCGCCCAGAAGCAGGTGGCCTGGGTGACGCTGCGCGTGACGGCGACCACTCCCGTCACGGGAACTCGCCTCGCCGCCGATTACGGCTGGACCGACCCGAACGCTCTGGTTCCCACGCACGTCTTCATGACGCAGAAAGTAAATCAGGACGTCGGCGTGAATTTCTACGTCCGCCAGCCTCTGCCGAACATTCTGCCCTGGCGCATGGAACTCACTGCCGAACTGCGCAACCTGCTCGCCCAAGGCTATCTCCCGATGGGCGGACATAGCGTGCTCACCGCTGCACCCCGAGCCGTCCGCGGCGGGCTGAATTTTATTTTTTAATTCTGCGCCCAAAGATGAAGAAATACGCGATCGTGATTGAACAAGGCGAAAACAACCTATCCGCCTATGTGCCTGATCTCCCAGGCTGCGTCACCACCGGCCGCACCGTCGCGGAGATCGAGCACAACATTCGCGAAGCCATTGAGCTGCACCTCGAAGGCATGCGCGAAGACGGCGAACCGATGCCGGAGCCGCAGACTGCGGTTGCCTATGTCGAGTTGCAGGGAGTTGCGTAAAGCCTAAGCGCTCTAGTGTCCCGCTGCTGCGGCAGCCGGACCATTCTTGTAAATCGGCAGCAGCGCGCGATCGCCAAACGTAGCCTTCAAACCCGCCATCGCGCAGGCTTCGTCTTGTGAGTTATCGGAAGTGCTGATGCCAACGGATCCGATCATCTGGCCATCGATCACAATCGGAATTCCGCCGATGCCCAAATAGAAATTGAATTCGTTGGGAGCAAAATCGCGTGATGACGTCCGGCCCGAATTCTTCAGCGGAGCTCCCCGCAGCGAAGTGGGCTCGCGCAGACGCTGCGCGGTGCGCGCCTTGAGCAGCGCCGTGCGCGCGTCGCCCGGAAATTCGCCGTCCATGCGCTCCATGTGAACCATCTCGAAGGCGTCGTTCACGATGTAGATCGTGGCGGTCTGGCCTTTCGACGCCGCGAACTCACGGCAGCCTTTCGCCACGCTCTTGGCCGCGGCGAGCGAAATCTGCGTGCCTTCCATCACATGCGCCGAGCCGGCGCCGGAAACTACCCACTCGGCCGGCAGCGACGTTTTCGGAGCTTTCGTCGATCCCCAAATCGGAATCGGCAACGCGTTGGGATTCTGCGCGCCACCGCGCCCGCCGCGATCTTCGCGAAGATCCTCAATCAGCGGCGGAACGGAAGAACCCAGCACTTGTTCCATCGCCTTGTGCACGCAAATCTCGTCGCTCCACACCGGAGGATTCGGACGATAGCCGCCCGCGCCCACGTAGCCGATGGTCTGGTTGTTGATGATGATCGGGAGTCCGCCAGCCACCGGATAAAGATCGAGTTGCACTTCCCAGGCTTCGTCGTTCGGATCGCGCTGCACGCGATTCATGGTGGCCTTGCTGGGCTCGCGCGTCAGCATCGCGGTGCGCGCTTTCAACTCCGCGGTCACGACGTTCGTGTAATTCTGTCCGTCCATCCGATCATAGTAAACATGGTTGCCTTCTTTATCGATAATGATGACGGTCTGCTGCGGCGCCTCTCCATTGACCTGCACCGGATAAATAATGTTGCCGTCTTTGTCCTTTTCGAAGTTCTGCTTTTCGGAGCGCGCAGTCACCAGCGCTTCGCACGTCTCGGCAATGCGGCGCGCCGTCTCCAAATTGATGGTATTGAAATCGTGAATCTTCTCGGCAGCCTTACCGTTGACGACGAACTGCTGCGGTACGGTTTGCGCGAATGCGCTGCCGCTCAGCGCGAGCGCGGTGACGCTGATATGAAAAATGCGTTTTCTCATGTGATGCTCCCCAAACTCTTGTAGCACAAGTTCGATCGCGCCCTTGCTATTGCAGCGAACGAGGAAAGAAGGCGCGCCGAACGCCTGCGACCACTGGCAGGATGTTGAAAAACTCGATGGATCCCCGCTCCATCACTGTGGCGGCTCCGCAAGGCACTGAAAACGATGCCGCGTAACACTGAGCCGCGAGAGTCATCGAGCGGGGCGCCTTGTTTTTCAACAGCCTGCTAGGCCTTGGCCGTTTCCTTCTGCGTGAGGAAGTCCAGATACGGACCCTGGAAATCCTGGATCTGAAAATGCTCGAAGTTCCAGATGCGCGTGGCGACTTCTTCCACCACGTCGTGATCGTGCGTGACCAGCAGCACCGTCCCGTCGTATTTCTGCAGCGAGATGTTCAACGCGTTGATGGCCTCCAGATCCAAGTGGTTCGTCGGTTCGTCGAGCATCAGGAAATTCGGCTTCTGCAGCATCAGGCGGCAGAAGATCAGGCGCGCGGCTTCGCCGCCGGAAAGATTTTCGGTCTTCTTCGTGGCGTCGTCACCGCTGAATAACATTTGTCCGAGCAATCCGCGCAATTCCTGCTGGCCGGCCGAAGGCAGGAACTGATGCAGCCATTCAATCAATGTGGATCCCGGCTGAATCGATTCCTTATGATCCTGGGAAAAATATCCAACCGTGACCTCGTGGCCCCACGTCACCGTGCCGCCATCGACCGGAAATTCGCGCTCGGGTGCGTCGACATATCCGGTGGCGTTCCGCAAGAGCGAACGCAGCATGGTAGTCTTCCCCGCTCCGTTACGTCCAAGGAGAGCGATCTTTTCTCCCCGCGCGATGGATGCCGTGAAGTTCTGAATCACCTTCAGTTCGCCGTAGGCTTTCGAGAGAGCCTTGATTTCCAGAGGATGGCGGCCCGAAGGACGCTCGTTCTGAAAACGAATGAAGGGGCGCTGGATATTCGATTTCGCGAGATCGGACGTTTGCAGGCGCTCGACTTCTTTCTTGCGCGACATCACCTGCGAGGATCGCGTTCCGGCGGCGAAGCGCGCGATGAATTCCTTCAACTGCTCGATCTTCTTTTCGCGCTGCGCGTTGCCGGCTTCAATTCGCGAACGGATCTGCGTTTTCTGCAGCACCATGTCATCGTAGCTGCCGGTGTAGGTAATGATGTCTTGATAATCGATATCGGCGGTGTGCGTGCAAACTTCGTTCAAAAAGTGACGATCGTGCGAGATGACGATCAGGCAGCCGTTGTAGGCCAGCAGGTATTTTTGCAGCCAGTGCACGGATTCCAAATCGAGGTTATTGGTGGGCTCGTCGAGCATCAGGACGGTGGCTTTACTGAATAGCGCCTGCGCCAGCAACACGCGAACTTTCTGGCCGCCTTGCAGCTCCGACATTTTGCGATCGTGAAGTTCTTCGGGGATATCGAGGCCTTCAAGCAGCGTGGCCGCGTCGGGCTCCGCCGTGTAGCCGCCTTCGTCGCCGACGATACCTTCGAGCTCACCCATGCGGATGCCGTCTTCGTCGGTCCATTCGCCCGTGTTGGCGTAAAATTTTTCGCGCTCCTGCAAGGCTTCCCACAAAGGAGCGTTGCCCATGATCACCGTATCGAGCACGCGAAACGCATCGAACGCGAATTGATCCTGGCGCAGGATGCCGACCTTCTTGGGCCGCGTGACGGAACCCTTGGAGGGATCCAGTTCGCCGGTCAGAATCTTCATGAACGTCGATTTGCCGGAGCCGTTCGGGCCTGTGATGGCGTAGCGGCGTCCGGTTTGAAACGTCGTAGTGACATCCTCGAAGAGGATGCGGGCGCCGTAGCGCATGGTGACATCATTTACGGAGATCAAGTTAGTTAGGTTACTGCTTTTATGGATTTACTGCCGGAATTCGCGGATCGCGCCAACGGGGCGACTCTTTTGGTTCCGCGACTGAGTTAATTATACCGCGACGTTATACTGCAGAGCCGCGCGGGCATTCGTTACAAAGCTGTAATGCAGGATTGTCTACTTGCGGCCTTGCTTGGGGCGTCCTTGCTGCAGGCTCGTATAGACCGCTTCGATAAAATTATCGGTGGTCCAGGGGCCGGAGTTGGCTCCGAAAATATCGTCGTAGTCAATCGTCACGCGAGCGGCTTTCACTTGCGCGAGCGTCGCGCCGGTGTCAATCATCGATTTCACACGGTCGCGAATAATGGCCAGCATGTCGCGATATTCGGAAAGCTCATACTCATCGCTGATTCGACCATGACCTGGAATAATCATGGTCCCGCCCTCGCCCAGGTGCTTGTAGACGGTGCGATCGAGGATATGATCCAGCGCGTCGATTTCGCCGAAAATGCTGCCGCCGTTTTTCACGTCGATGGGAGGATATTGCGACGTATTGAAAATATCTCCGGTGACGATCACATCGGAATGGCGGAAGTGCACGATGCTATCGCCGTCGGTAATCGCGTTCGGTTGCCAGATGACTTCGATGGCTTCGTCGTTGTAATACTTCCGGCGGCGTCCTTCCAGAAACGTATCGCTTGGCCAACCATCGGCCGATGCGCCCTTATCCGCCATGGCGCTCATGCGCGTCTGCACGTTCTGATGCGCGATGATCGTAGCGCCTTGGCCGGCATCGGCGAACTGCCCGGAGAAGAACGATCCCAACACGCTGGGGTCGGCGCCCGCCGCGCGCAGCTTGAGATTGCCTCCGGTGTGGTCCTGGTGGAAACTCGTATTGACGATGAATTGCAGAGGCTTGTCGCCCACTAATTGTTTCACCGCCGCAACGACTTTATCGGTCAACTTGCCTGCGCCCGCGTCGACGACGAATGCTCCCTGGTCGCCGGTCTGCACCGCGATGTTGCCGCCGTCGCCGATCAGTAAATACACGTTGCCCTGCACGCGCAGCACATGAATTTCGCCATCGTGAGGATTGGGATCCACCGCTTTGCTCGCGTGAGGAGCACCGGCCGGAGGCGTCAGCTTGGCTTTCGCCGCAGTCTCTGCCGCTGCAGCGTCCTTCAGCTTTGGTAAGAATTCGGGATACAGCACTTCGGGTCCGCCGAGCGCGGCCAACAAAGGCAGCTTGTACTTATTGGCGTACTCCGTCAGGTAGGGATTTTTGCCGAACGGATAATTGGGCACTTGATCCACCGGACGTCCGATGACCTGCTCGCCGTCGTCGCACGCATAGAGCCACGCTTCGGGCTGGCGAACCAGGCGGCGCATATCGGTCTCGCGCACATAAGGCTCGCTCAAGTAGGCGGGATCGGTATAAATGCTGACGTAGGTAATTCGGTCGCCGTGGCGAATGACGTGCTCCACCAGAGTCGCCAGGCTGCTCATGGCGACGCCGTTGCTGCGAATCCAGTTGCGCTTCAAATGCGTCGTGTTGATCGTCAGAACGTTGCCGTCATACTTGCCGGTGGAAAATCCCAGAAATGTATGCGGCGCGTAAGCGGGCGGATGAGGACGGCCATCCATCCAAATGGTGCGCGTGCCTTCCGTGATCTGGCCGTACATCTTGATCGCGATCAGCTTTTGCGTGAAAGGGTCGCGCTCTTCCCAGAAGCGATAATTGCCGCCGCCGTGCAACAAATGCGTGGGATCGTAGCCCGCGCATTGCTGCTGACGTCCGGTCATGCGCGAAGGATCCCAGGTGAGACTGTAGATGCGTCCGGCGTCGCTTTGCGGGATGCCGGTGTAATCGGCCAACTGCGCAAAGGCGTTGGAATCGGCCTGATTACCCGCATTCGTCCAATCGCCGGTGATATCCAGACCGGAGGCCTGCGTATTTTGCCCGAACGCGGACACAAATCCAGCAGGCGTCCCCACAATCAACCCAGCAAGAACCAGCCCAGCACAGCGGCGATTCCAATTCATCCGCAATCTCCTTGTTCCCAGCCAACGAACCAAACGCAGCCAGCGCCTGGGCGGTAAGAAATAGATGATGTCAACACCCGCGCAGGGTGTCAAGGGACGCGACGTGCGCGGCAACGAAATCCGGCAGCGAAAACCAATGGCGCGTGGGACACCAAGCCACTCCGAACTCCGCCCTCCCTTTGACACGGTGCGGCGGCGATGATAAAGTTTCCGGGACTGAGCGCAGTTTGCCAAGAGAACAAAACTCCCGTGAGGGCAGGCAAGGAAAAAGAATATGAGAAACCGTTTCTTCGGTCTGGGTTGTGCGGCGCTCCTGATCGCCGTATCCGCGCCGTCATTATTCGCACAGGAAGGCCGCGGCAAAGCGGCGCCGTTGAAGCGGACGCTGCCCATCGACAAGCCCTTCAATCCGCACGATCTGGCGGGAATCTGGACGCGCAGCAACACAGCGCTGGGATGGGGCGGCGGCTCCACGTGTCCCGATTGCGGAGATCGAGGATTCAGCAGCGAGGTTCCCGCGTTCACCGCGGCCGGGCAGAAAGCGTACGACGCGAATAAGCCGTCTTATGGACGATTGCTGGGATCGGCGGATGCAGCCGCGCATCCCGAAGAGCCCATCGGCCGGCGCCGCGCCGTTTCTCCGGCGAACGGCACGGACCCGTATCAATACTGCAATCCCATGGGCGTCACGCGCGCGCTGATTTATCCCGATCCCATCGAGTTCGTGCAGCTGCCGGATCGCATCTATCAGCACTACATGTGGGGCTACGGCATTCGGCCCATTTGGCTCGACGGCCGCAAGCTCCCCGACGATCCGGATCAGGCGCGATGGTGGGGTTACTCGGTGGGCCGCTGGGAAGGCGA
>Ga0182030_10021783_pt1 | contig 11979 bp, 9 predicted proteins | sample 812S3MmetaG_FD_121299 | JGI IMG/M metagenome (GOLD analysis project Ga0182030, IMG submission 121299) | Permafrost microbial communities from Stordalen Mire, Sweden - 812S3M metaG (Illumina Assembly) | ecosystem: Environmental > Terrestrial > Soil > Wetlands > Permafrost | place: Sweden...
GCAACGAGGCTGCCGGTTTTTCCTTTGCCGAGTACGAGGATGAGCATGGTGTTCCTTCGGAACAGTGGGTCGTGGGTAGTGCTTAGTGGTTAGTGATTAGTCGTCACCTTGAGGTGTCTGGCGACTTTTCATTTTGCAGTGTCCGCGGTCAATGGCTTTCGGGCTTCAACATCGAAGATTGCGGGGTCGGGTTCTTTGAAGAATGCGGCGTGGAGCGAGCGCACCGCTTCGTCGGCGTCGTCTTCTTCGATCATGAAGCTCATGTTGATTTCACTGGCGCCCTGAGAGATCATGCGGACGTTGATGTGACGGACGGCGTTGAAGACCTGGGCAGCAATCGAGTTCTGGCCGCGAATGTCTTCACCGACCATGCAGACCAGGGCCTTTTTGCCTTCGTACTTGACGTCTGCCAGCTTGCCAAGGTCGGCGGCGATGGCGGGGAGCTTGTCGTTGGAGTCGACGGTGAGCGAGACGCTGACCTCGCTGGTGGAGACCATGTCGACGGGGCACTGATGCTTGTCGAAGATGTTGAAGATCTGGCTGAGGTAGCCGTGGGTCATCAACATGCGGCTGGCCACGACGTCGATGATGCTGAGCTTCTTTTTTACAGAGATGGACTTGAAGGGACTTTTGCAGTGGGGCGCGAGGGAGATGATGCGCGTGCCCTCGCAGGCCGCGTTGCGGCTGTTCAAGACCAGGACGGGGATGTTCTTTTTGACGGCGGGCAGGATGGTAGCGGGATGCAGGACCTTGGCGCCGAAGTAGGCAAGCTCGGCCGCTTCTTCAAAGCTGATGACTTTGACCCGAAGCGCATCGGGACAGACGCGGGGGTCGGCGGTCATGATGCCGTCGACGTCGGTCCAGATTTCGATGGCCTCAGCGGTGAGCGCGCCACCGATGAGAGCGCCGGTGAAGTCGGACCCGCCGCGACCCAGGGTGGTGGTGAGGCCGGCCTCGTTGGAGGCGATGAAGCCGCCCATGACGGGCACCTTTCCTTCTGCCGTGAGAGGGAGGAGTTTCTCCTGTGCGCGCTTATCGATGATCGCATCCTGTGGAACAGCTTTTTGGAACTGCGAGTCGGTGACGATGATTTCGCGGGCATCGACGTGGGCTGCGTCAATTCCTCTCTCGCGGAAAGCAGCCGCAACGATGCGGCTGGAGATGCGCTCGCCGTAGCTGACGATGAGGTCGGAGATGCGGGGGGTGAGTTCGAGAATCGCGGCCAGGCCGCGGAGGACTTCGTCGAGGGCGTCGAATTTTTCGTCGATGTTCCTGACGAGCGCGGCGGCATCGGCGGGGTTCGAGACGAGGGCACAGGCTGTGTCGCGGTGTCGCGAGCGCAGGCGGGAACTGATGGCCAGCGAGCCGGTGCGGTCGCCCTGCGCGGCGCAGGCGGCGGCACGCAACAACTGGTCCGTCACCTTGGCCATGGCGGAGACAACGACAACGGGCTGCTTGCCCATGGCTACGCGTCCGGCAACGATGGCTGCGGTACGCCCAATGGCGGCCGGGTCTTCAACCGACGTGCCGCCAAACTTCATGACTACGAGGCTCATGCCAATCTTCCCATCGTTCCCTTGCCGAAGTCTTACGCGCGCGCGGCGGCTACGGCCAGTGATTCAAGTTTGCCCAAGCTGGCCAGCAACTCGGCGTTGAGGATGGTGGCTCCGGCTGCGCCGCGCACGGTGTTGTGCGAGAGCAGAACGAACTTCCAGTCCAGCAAGTTGCAGGGACGCAGCCGGCCAACCGTGACCGCCATGCCGTTGCCACGGTTGCGATCGAGGCGCGGCTGAGGCCGATCGGGCTGCGACGCCCATTGCACCGGCACGGCTGGAGCGGTGGGCAGATCGCGGCCGGCAAGCGGACGAAAGTCGTCCCATGCAGCGAGAATCTCTTCCTGCGTGGCCTTGGTGCGCAGCTTGAGGGAGACGCACTCGGTGTGGCCATCGACGACAGGAACGCGGTTGCAATGAGCGGTCATGCCGGCGCGGAGCGGCTTGATACCACGACCGGCAACACCGTCCTCTAGTTTACCGAGGAGCTTCAGGGTCTCAGCTTCCATTTTTTCTTCTTCGCCACCGATGAAGGGGACGACGTTGTCAAGGATGTCCATAGAGGCGACGCCGGGGTAGCCGGCTCCGCTGACGGCCTGCATGGTGGTGACGAAGATCTGCTCGATGCCGAAGCGCTCCTCGATGGGCTTAAGCGCCATGACGAGGCCGATGGTGGAGCAGTTGGGGTTGGTGACCATGTAGCCGCCTGAGGCCTGGCGCGAGGGCTGCTCCTCGATGAGGTGCAGGTGGTCTGCGTTCACCTCGGGAATAACCAGGGGGACATTGGGCGTCATGCGGAAGGCGCTGGAGTTAGAAAGCACGGCGCATCCTGCGTCGGCGAACCGGGGTTCCATTTCGCGGGCGAAGGCGGCGTCGATGGAGGCGAAGATGACCTTGGGCGCGCCAGCGGGATCGGCGGGCTGGACGGTCATTTTGGCGATGCGCTCGGGCAGCGGGGTATCGAGGCGCCACTTGGCGGCTTCGCCGTAGGTTTTCCCGCTGGAACGGTCGCTGGCCGCAAGCCAGGCGATCTCGAACCATGGGTGGTTCTCAAGCAGTTGGATGTAACGCTGGCCGACCATTCCGGTGGCGCCGAGGATGCCGATTGGTTGTCTGTTTTTCATGGTAGTTGACTCTCCAGTGTACAGGAGGATGGGGTTAGGTTCATCCCCAACCTACTCCAGGCGGAATGGATTGCGCGAGCATGGCCGCTCGGCCTGAACCGAGTGCTGCTGAGAGTTCGAGAACAAATGCAGCAAGTTAGCGGGCCCCGCTGCCATTTTTTGCACTTTTCCCTGAGGAGTGGGGAGTTTTTGCCGATAAGCGTCCACAGGAGCCGATTCGGATGAATCTGAAGCAGTTGGGCGGATGGGGACAGTCCCGGTCCACAACCAGCGACGAGTCCGCGCTTCCGGCAGCCGAACGGTGCCTGACCCTACTGGCTGACGGTGCGGCAGCAGGTGTGCCCGAATTTGATGCCGACTGCTACCGTGGCTTTCGCGCAAAGGTGGATGAGCTGGGACGCCAGTTGCGTGACCGACTTCCCGATGCAGACAAGCTGGCGCTGATTGGCTCGATTCTCCGCGAATTCGAAAGCTACCGGAACGAATCGGAAACGGCACTCCGCGAGCAGTTGGCTGCCTGGCGCATCGTGGTGACTTCCCTGTTCAGCGAATTGATCGGCAACCTGGGAGTGGACCCTGCGTCGAAGGAAGCCGCCCCATTGCTGGCTCTGGTTAAGCAGCTGAGGACGGGCGGCGAGATTGACGACTGGCGGCAGAAGCTGGAGCTGTTCTTGCACCCAATGGATGGCAAAGGGCCGGCCTTCGATATGGCCGCAAAGCTAAGGGCGGCCGATTGCTCTACGGCTAATGACAACGCGGCAGGATTGCGGGGCGGCGGCAGCGCGGTGGAGCATCTGGGCAAGATCATGGCCGGCGGAGGAGACGGTTTTATTGTTCTGTTCCGGCTCAGTTGTCTGGACGTGATCAGCCAGCGTTTTGGACCGGAGGCAGTTGAGGATTGCCTAATGGCCGTTTCCGCTTTCCTTACAGCGGGCCTGCAAAGCGATGACTCCATCTATCACTGGAGCGACTCGGCGCTGCTGGCGATTTTGCAAGGCCGATACAGCGAATTCATGGTGTCGGCGGAGTTGGACAGAATTATTGCGCAGAATCGCGAAAGCAGCATCAACGTTGCGGGCCGCGCGATCATGCTGCGCATCCCGATCACATTTGAGTTAACGCCGATCAGCCGGTTGCGCAGTGCCGACGATCTGCTAAGGATTTCTGTGCAAAAGACCACAAAGAGGTGAACCGCGTGAATCCTGTCTTGCCGTTCAAAGCTGTCTCAGAAGCTGTGCCCGAGACTGTTGGCTTCGCCGACTTGCAGCGTGATGAGTTGATCGTGGACGAGTTGCCGCTTCCTTACATCGAGATGGATTCTCATGGCGTAATTACGCGCGCCAACCGCGCGACTCTCGCGCTGCATCCGCTGGACCGAGGCGAGCTGATCGGCAAGATCGCCTGGGACATGATGGCGTCGGACGAGAAGGATCAGAGCTTTGCGGCCTACTGTTCGACTCTTGAAACGGGTGAGGAGCCGGGGGTGGTGCGGCGCTCGCTCTGTGACCGATCGGGACAGTTCCGCACGTACGAGATGCATCGAAGACTGGTGCGCGACGCCGGGGGGAACCCGACTGGAATGCGCATGCTGTGCGTGGATGTGACCGAGGCAAAGAAGGATCTGGAAGAGGCGCGCGGCGCCAGTCTTCTGCTCGAGAGTGTGCTGAATTCGATTGGCGAGGCAGTGATTGTGACCGATGCGGTGGGGTTTATCCATTCGGCGAATCCGGCAGCGGAAGCGCTGCTGGGATGGAAGGCCAGCGAGTTGACAGGCATGTCGATTGAAGAAGGACTGCCGATTGTGGCCTTTCTTCCCGGCCGGCGCTCCGAATGTATATTCACCGCGTGGCTTGAGCGCCCGATGAAGGGCATTGCAACGATTCTGAATCGTGAGCGCCGCGAGATTCATGTGCGGATGGAAGCGTCGCCGATTCAGGAAAAGAAAAACGGCTCCAGGATAGGCGTCGTGATTCTGGTGCGCGAGGTGGAGATTTCGCGTTAGCCCATGGCGGCGAGGACTGCATCGGCGAACTGGCTGGTACCGGCTGTTCCGCCTACGTCGCGGGTGAGGGTTTTGCGCTCGGCATAGACCGTTTCGAGGGCTTTCTGCACCTTGTCGGCTGCGGCGGGTTCGTCGATGTGGCGGAGCATGAGCACGGCTGATTGAAGAAGCGCGGTGGGGTTGGCGACGTCCTTGCCGGCGATGTCGGGCGCGGAGCCGTGGACGGCTTCGAAGATGGCGCACTCAAGGCCGAGGTTGGCTCCGGGTACGAGGCCGAGACCACCGACGAGGCCGGCGCAAAGGTCGCTGACGATATCGCCGTAGAGGTTCTCAAGCAGCAACGTGTCGTACTGGAAGGGGTTCATGACCAGTTGCATGCAGGTGTTGTCGATGAGGTGTTCGCCGTAGAGGATGTCGGGGAACCCTTCGGCTACCTTGCGGGCGCACCGGAGAAAGAGGCCGTCGGAGAGCTTCATGATGTTGGCCTTGTGGATGGAGTGAATCTTTTTGCGGCCGTGCTTGCGGGCGTACTCGAAAGCGAATTTGGCGATGCGCGTTGAGCCCTTCTCGCTGATGACCTTGATACTTTCGACGACGCCGGGGACGACTTCATGCTCGAGGCCCACGTACTCGCCCTCAGTGTTTTCGCGGACGATGATGAGGTCGACGCCGGGCCAGTGGGTGGCCAGGCCGGGGAGATTCTTGATGGGGCGGAAGTTGGCGAAGAGGTCGAATTTTTTGCGCAGGGTTACGTTGATGCTCTTAAAGCCGCCGCCGATGGGGGTGGTGTTGGGGCCTTTGAGCGCGACGCGGTTGCGCTCGATGGATTCGTAGAGCGCGGCGGGAATGTATTCGCCGTGGATTTCGAAGGCTTCGGCGCCAGCGGCATGGCGCTCCCAATCGAACTTGACGCCGGTGGCTTCGAGGATGCGGACGACGGCGTGCGTGACTTCAGGGCCGATGCCATCGCCGGGGATGAGGGTGATTTTGTGGGACTTGGTGTCTGCCATTGGGGATCCATTTCTCAACTGCGATTTGCAAAAAATCTATTTCTTTCCTTTGGGGCCGTGGCTCTTGAGTAGGCCTTCGAGCTCTTCCTTGAATTCGCGGACGTCTTTGAAGTCGCGGTAGACGGAGGCGAAGCGGATGTAGGCTACGGTGTCTAGGCCTTTCAGTTGCTGCATGATGAGCTCGCCGACTTCGGCGGTGGTGCGTTCACGCTCGGGGGCGTCCATCAGAAACGATTCCGTCGCGTCGACGATCTTCTCTAACTGGCCGGAAGAGACGGGTCGTTTTTCGCAGGCGCGGAGGAGGCCGCTCAAAACTTTTTGCCGGTCGAATCGCTCGCGGCGGCCATCCTTCTTGACGACCATGTAGGGGATTTCGTCGATGCGCTCGTAGGTGGTGAAGCGGCGGTTACAGCGCTCACACTCGCGGCGGCGACGGATCGAGTCAGCCTCTTTGCTCTCGCGCGAGTCGACGACGCGGTCCTGCCCGAAACCACAATAGGGACACTTCATATTTAGCCTGATTCTACGGCATCAGCGAGACAGTGGACAGTGGACAGTGTGCAGTGGACAGAGCTGGCGAGGAAACGCTGGTTCAGACGGCAGCGCTGTGGCCGGCGCACTGCATCACCCCAAGGAAACGCGACCATGGACCGACTGCCTCACGGTATTGGTGCGCCATAATGCGCGAAATCTGGTGGAGATGGGTCAAGTCGTGGGCCGCCCAGGTGGCCAGCAATTGCGACAGGGTTACGGAGCCGAACGCTGGATGCTTTCCGAGCCGGTTGAGATCCTTGGGTGTCAGGTTAAGCGAGCGCAGGTTGGCAAGGTTCTTATTCCGTACGCTCGAGAAGCCGTCGAGCAGTTGCCCCAGCGTTTTGCCCTGCGTGTAACGAAGGTAGCCGTCGCGATCGAACGGACCGAATACGTGCGTTTCGCCGGATTGCAGGATCATGGTTGCCCGCGGCATCCAGTCGTCGTGCTCGGCGTGGATGAGGTGGGCGACCACCTCAGAGACGCTCCATGTGCCTTCGCCTTCCTTGCTCTCGGTCCACATCTCCGGAAGAGGACGCAACAGTGCGTCGAGAGCCCCGGGCGTGCGGGCCAGCAGGGCGATGGTGTTTTCAAGGTTGTGTTCCATGACGCCTCGTGGTGTGAGCCAAGAAGAAAGACAGCGCTCAATGCAACAACGGCCTGAGAAGATTGATTCTCAGGCCGTTGCCGGTTAACTGTTGGGATTGGACTGAGGCCATCGCGCTTTCGCGAGTGCCAGAGCCATTGCGGAGGGTCCGATGCCGGATGTTGGCAGGACTTCGCAGGACTTATCTGGGGGCTGGGGCGCAAGGGCCTCAGGCCTCAGTCACCTCACGTACGAAACAACTGGAACATTCACTTATCATCAGCTGGATCAACCTCCTTTCCCGTGTAAGCAGAAGCTACCGCGAAGGTCGTGTGGGAGTCAAGGGGGCGGGACAGGAGTTAGGGGTTAGTGGTTAGGGGTTAGGGGTTAGTGGTTAGTGGGTAGTGGGTAGTGGGTAGTGGGTAGTGGACAGTGGACAGCTTGGAAATCCGGGTGCCCGAGATGTGCCCTTTCAATTGCGTCGGACACCCGCCCGGTTTGTACCGAACCCGTACTACGCGTCCCCTGCCCCCGATGCAGTTTCAGGAATGAACCCGGAACAATCCGTCCAGCGGCACCCTTTGAGCGACCTAAGGGGGTACCCCCCCACCCCCCGGACTTTGGGGCAAAACTCCTCTGCTGATTGGACTTAGGCTCTTGTCGCCGCTCCAAAGTCCTCATAACGTTTGGGTTAGAGGCAAAGTCCTTGCGGCAAACGACTTAGAGCGGTTTTTAGGCCCTTTTTGCGCAGATTCAAGGCAAAGTCTTCAAGATAAACAAGTTAAAGAGGCTTCAATGCCCGTTTCAGCGTCTCACGACGCGGGGCGGGGCATTGATCTGCATTGATTGTGCAGGAAGTGCGGGTAATTATCGGCAAAGTTGGGAAAGATTTTTTTCGGTGCGGGATGTACGGGCTGAGGCAGGTACCCTTCGATGCCTTGCGGCTACGATGGCACCCTTTTCGCGATGAGTCCATGAAACGGATAGGCACTCGAATTTCACGGGAAGCGGACGGTTGAACAGCGGAGGTGAGCTGCCGTTCCGCAATGGGGCGTTTACCACTGTTCGAATTGGACGCGGGGGTCGCGGGTGAGGACGGAATGAAGTTGGAAGTTCTGGTCGTCGCGTTTTGGGAAGTCGTTGCGGAAGTGTGCGCCACGGCTTTCGGTGCGGGCGAGCGCTGATTGGAGAATGGCGTTGGCCACGCGGCTGAGGGCTTGCGCTTCGGCGAGGCGGCGGCTGGATTTACCTTGATTCGCGATCTCGGAGAGCGAGGCGTCACAGTCGGCCTGGGCGGCGATTCCTTTGCGCAGAGTGGCCTCTTCGCGGAGCAGTCCGGCGTAGGCCCACATATCCGCTTGCAGTTGCGCGATGAGTTTCTCGACCTGTGCTTCGTCGCTGACGGATAAGGGATGGGTGGCGGTCTCGAGGGCGTCAAGGGAATGAAGGGAATGAGGGGGCTCAAGCGAGAGACCGTCGGTGAGCATGGACTGGGCGGCGCGAGCGCCGAAGACGAGCCCCTCAAGCAGGGAGTTGGAGGCCAGGCGATTGGCACCGTGGACGCCGGTGCAGGCGGCTTCCCCGGCGGCGTAGAGGCCGCCGAGACTGGCGCGGCCGGCGAGGTCGGTACGGATGCCTCCCATGAGGTAATGGGCGGCGGGGCGGACGGGGATGAGATCGCGGGCGAGGTCGAGGCCGAAGGGCGCGAGGAAGGCGCTGATGCCGGGAAAACGGTGGTGGAGATCGAGACCGCGGATGTGGCGCAGGTCGAGATAGACGGGGAGGGCGACGCCCGCTTCGCCGATGCCTTCGCGGGCGATGGCGCGGGCGACGACGTCGCGGGGGGCGAGTTCAAGCAGGGGATGATAGCGCTCCATAAAGCGCTCTCCCTTGTCGTTGCGGAGGTAGGCGCCTTCGCCGCGCAGGGCCTCGGAGAGCAGGAAGCGGGGTACGCCGGGCAACGAGAGGGCGGTGGGATGGAACTGGTAGAACTCCATGTCTGCCAGTTCCGCGCCGGCACGGGCGGCGAGGGCGATGCCGTCGCCGGTGGCTACGGCGGGGTTGGTGGTGTCTGAATAGACCTGGCCAGCGCCGCCGGCGGCAATGAGGACGGCTCGTGCGGTAATTCTATGTGGCTTTGAGTCGGAAGCTGTTGGGCCGGCGGGCGCCATATCGACAGCGACGACGCGGCCGCCAGAGGTGACGAGGCCAGTGACCATGGTCCACTCGGCGAAGCGGATGCGCTTGTGGATGCGGGCGAAAGCGACAAGGGAGCGGCTGATTTCCGCGCCGGTGGCGTCGCCGCTGGAGTGGAGGATGCGGGGGAGCGAATGAGCGCCTTCGCGGGTGCGGAGGAATTCGCCAGCTTCGGAGTCGCCCTCACGGTCAAAGCGTGCGCCCCACTCGATGAGCTCGGCTACACGGAGGGGCCCCTCGGAGACGAGGGCTTCGGCGGCGGGGCGGTAGACGATGCCATCGCCTGCAGCGACGGTGTCTTCGAGATGGAGGGCAATATCCTCATCGCCTTCCATGGCGACAGCAATTCCACCCTGTGCGTAGTGGGTGTTGGACTCGCCGAGCGATTCCTTGGTGACGACGAGGACATCGCCATGACGGGCTAGTTCGACGGCGGCGCGAAGGCCGGCAACACCCGCGCCCATGACCAGGAAATCTACTTGCGCGGCCCTTGGCATAAGTATTGAGGCTAACACTTGAGGGGCAGGGGTTGGGGTTAGTGGTTAGTGGTTAGTGGTTAGTGGTTAGGGGTTGGTGGTTAGTGGTTAGTGGTTAGTGGTTAGTGGTTAGTGGGCAGTGGGCAGTGGTTAGTGGGTAGTGGGCAGTGGTTTGGCGAGGACGGAGGCGATGGCGCAGGTTGCGAGGATGAGGCCGATGACGGCGAGGGAAACTGTGATGGGGAGTTCGAGCCAGTGGGCGGTGAGCATTTTGAGCGCGACAAAGGCGAGGAGGGCCCCGAGGCCGTAATGCAGGTAACGGAAGCGGTCGAGCACGGCGGACAGGGCGAAGTAGAGGGAGCGCAGACCGAGGACGGCTGCGATGTTGGAGGTGTAGACCACGAAGGGATTGTGGGAGATGGCGAGAACGGCGGGGATGGAATCGACGGCAAAAAGCAGGTCAGTAAATTCGACGGCAATGATGACTGGCAGGAGCGACCCTTTGGCGGGCTGCATGCGCTGAATCCAGGCGGGAATGGCTGCTTTGGTTGAGCCGCCTCGGACCAGGCGGAGTGCTACATAGAGCAGGAAGAGCCCGAAGATCCAGTTGATCCAGTCGAAGCGTTTGAGCAAGGCAACACCGGTGACGATGAAGAGGCCGCGGAGCAGGACCGCTCCGGCGACGCCCCAGAGGAGGGCCTTGTGCTGGCGGAGGGGGCTGATGCGGAAGCCATGGAAGAGCACCATGAAGACAAACAGGTTATCAATGCTGAGCGAAGTTTCAATGGTGTAGCCGGCCACAAATTCGAGGGCGGATTGGCGGCCCTGGACGACGTCGATCCAACCGGCAAAGGCGGCGGCGGCGAGGACCAGCAACGCCGTGCCGAGCCAGGCGAAGGCTTGCGCATGGCGGGTTTCGCGCCGGTGGCCGGGGAGCAGCCAGTCCCCTACCAGCAACAGCACCACCACGATGTGGAACCCCAGCCACCAAATCCAGGAGACGCCCGCGATCATAGTTGGATGCTACAGCAAGACAGCTATCAGCTTTCAGCTCTCAGCTCTCAGCTCTGGGGGCGAAGGTTGAGTGATGTTTGGTTTTGAGCTGAGAAGAAGGACCCCTGGGCAGCTGGGGCCGGACTCTTGTCACCGATTGGCATGCTGGTGCATCTAGAAGGTGAGGTCGGGCAGATGAGTGAAGCGAGCGATTTGGCGGAAGAACAGGCGCCTGTGCGTAGCGCGCGGTCCGGACGGCCACGGGTGGTGATTGTGGGCGGAGGATTTGCGGGGCTGCATGCGGCCAAGGGGTTGGCGCATCTGCCGGTGGACGTTACGGTGCTGGACCGGCGCAATCATCATCTGTTTCAACCGCTGCTTTACCAGGTTGCGCTGGCGGTGCTTTCGCCGGCCGATATTGCGCAGCCAATCCGCACAATTCTGCGCCACCAACCGAATGCGGAAGTGCTGATGGATGAGGTTGTGGGCATTGACGTGGCCGCGCGGCGGGTGAGTCTGGCTAGCGGTTCGCAAGCTACCTATGACTACCTGGTGCTGGCGACGGGGGCCACACACTCCTATTTTGGCAAGCCGGAATGGGCGCCGCTTGCGCCGGGGTTGAAGACGATTGAGGACGCAACGGAGATTCGCCGGCGGGTGCTGCTGGCCTTTGAGCTGGCGGAGCGGCAGATGGTGGAGCATGGGTGGCATCCAGCGCTGGATTTTGTGGTGGTGGGCGGCGGGCCAACGGGCGTTGAGCTGGCGGGGGCGATCTGCGACATTGCGCAGCGCTACATGCGGCATGACTTCCGGCATATCGACCCCAGGACGTCGCGCGTGATACTGCTGGAGGGTTCGCCACGGGTGCTGGCTGCTTATCCAGAGGATCTTTCCGCCAAGGCTGAGGCGGCGTTGACCAAGCTGGGCGTGGAGGTTCATACCGGCACGCAGGTTACGGAGATTGGGCCGGGGTGGGTAGAAGCGAAGAGTGAGAGTGGCAGCAGGCGGATTGAGGCAGCGGTTACGCTTTGGGCGGCGGGCGTGCAGGCTTCTCCGCTGGGGAAGATGCTTGGAGTTGCGCTGGACAAGCGTGGGTGCGTGCTGGTGTACGACAGGCTGAATCCTCCGGGAATGCCGGAGGTTTTTGTGCTGGGGGACCTGGCGCACCTGGAGCAGGACGGGAAGCAGATTCCGGGGGTGGCGCAGCCGGCGATGCAGATGGGCGACCACGTGGCCAGGATGGTGGCGGCCGATCTGAAGGGGGCGAAGAGGCCGGCGTTTCGCTACTTCGACAAGGGCGACATGGCGACGATTGGGCGCATGGCGGCGGTGGCCAAGGTGAAGTGGCCTTTCAAGGCGCACTTGAGCGGCCTGATGGCGTGGCTGACGTGGATTACGGTGCATATCTTCTTTTTGATTGGATTTCGGAATCGGATTGCGGTGTTTATGAGCTGGATCTGGTCGTACTTCACGTTTACGCGGAGCGCGCGGCTGATTACGGGGGATCA
>Ga0182030_10021785_pt1 | contig 11978 bp, 9 predicted proteins | sample 812S3MmetaG_FD_121299 | JGI IMG/M metagenome (GOLD analysis project Ga0182030, IMG submission 121299) | Permafrost microbial communities from Stordalen Mire, Sweden - 812S3M metaG (Illumina Assembly) | ecosystem: Environmental > Terrestrial > Soil > Wetlands > Permafrost | place: Sweden...
CGTAATGAGTCGAGCAAGGGCACCAGGTCGTCGTGGGTCGTCGCGACGGTGGCCGCCGCTCGCGCGAGGATCTCCGCCTCGGCCTTGGAACGTTCCGCCTCGGACGAGCGCTGGGCAAAGAGGTTGACGACGATGCTCGCGCCTATCGCGAACAGCAGGAAAGCCACGATCGCGACGGCGTCGTCGGGCCCCGCCACTTCGAGCGTATGGAGGGGTTTGACGAAGAAATAGTTCTCGAGCCCCGAAGCGGCGATAGCCGCCACCAGGCCCACCACGATCCCGCCCCAACTCGCCACACCGAGCACCACCGCCAGGAACACCAAGAACACCGTGGACTCTGAGACGTTGGCCCGGACCTGGCTCAGGGCGAACGTCACCAACGGCAAGAGGACCGCCGCCGCCACCAGGCCCACCAGTTGACGCCGCCAGGAGTAGATACCAATCTTGCGCCGTCGCCAGATACGTTTCGGCTTTTCGCCGCCCACCGCGATGATGTGCACGTCCAGGTCGCGGGCCAGTCGCAGTACCTTCTCGATGACGCCGGTGCGCTGGATTGCCTTGCGGTTGCGACTCGAGCCCATGACGATTTGGGTGCCGCGTTCGGATCGGGCAAAGGATACGAGCGCCGTCGCGACGTCCTCGTCCATTATCTCCTGGAACGTACCTTCGAACTCGATGGTGAGTTCGCGCGCGAGCGTCGTGTCAGCGTCGCGCTTTTGGATTGCCCCCGAATCGATGACGTGCACGGCGAAGAGTTCGGCGCCCGTGCGCGAAGCCATCCGCGCGGCCCGTCGCAGCAACGCTTCATCGGTCTCGGTACCCGTGACTGCGACGATGAGGCGCTCGCGGGTCTCCCAGCTCTCTTTGATGTCGTGATCGTCAAGGTACTTCTTGAGCGAGTCCTCGACCCGATCGGCGAGCCACAGGAGCGAGAGCTCGCGCAGCGCAGTCAAGTTGCCTGATCGAAAGAAGTTAGAGAGTGACGCGTCGATTTTCTCGGCGGGATAGATGTTGCCGTGCGCCATACGTCGACGCAGCGCCTCGGGCGTGATGTCCACCAGTTCGATCTGCTCGGCCTTGCGAACGATCGCGTCCGGTACAGTCTCGCGCTGGACGATGCCGGTGATCTTCTCCACGACGTCATTGACCGATTCAAGGTGCTGAATGTTGACCGTCGTGATCACGTCGATGCCCGCTTCGAGCAGCTCCTCCACGTCTTGCCAGCGCTTCTCGTTCTTGGCGCCGGGCGCGTTGGTGTGGGCCAATTCGTCCACGAGCGCGACCTGGGGGCGTCGAGCGAGGATCGCGGCCAGGTCCATCTCTTGGATCTCGGTTCCCCGGTACTCGTAGGCCTTGCGTGCCACTGTTTCCATGTCGCGGATCTGGGCGGCCGTGAGGGCCCGGCCGTGGGTCTCGACGAAACCAACGACGACGTCCGCACCGCGCTCGCGGCGCCGCCATCCTTCGTCGAGCATTCGAAACGTCTTACCGACGCCGGGAGCCAAGCCCAGGTAGACGCGAAGGGTGCCTCGTGACATGAACTAAGTATCGTCGCTCGAACGCGCGACAGTCGCGTTACGCCCGTCACTCGCGATTGCGCCCGCGGCGAGACTCGCCAGCGCCACCGCGACCACCCGGCGCTCGAGGGAGACCGATTGGCCGGGTGTAGGGGTGAGCACGAATCGACCGAAACTCACCCCGCGCCACTGGGCCACGATCTCTGCTTGGGGACCGGGAATTCCGAGTTCCTTCGTGGGCCACTGCAAGCCCACGTGAACTACCGTGCCGTCACCAACGATTCGAGCGAATGGCAAGCCAGAAGCAAGACGCTCGAACGTGCATTCTCGAAGCATCAACATCTGAACCAGAGACTGAAGGGTGAATTCGATCACCCGGTCCACTTCAAACTCCTCGCTCACGATGACCGCCAACTTGTGCACGGTCTTCACGTAGTCCGATTCCAGACTGGCTCGAAGATACGACCGACGGTTCGCCGCCGCGAGTTCGTTCACGACGAGACCAACCACCACGATGCAGATCGTCGTCTCGAGGTCCAGGCGGTGAATAATGGTCAAGCGGTCGTACGGCCTGGTCAGGTAGAAATCGAACCATACCGCCGAAGACGTGATTGCGACCAGACCACTGATTCGATTACCGAGTATCGCCACGGCGGCGATAACGGCCACGAACGTCAGAGCCGCCGCGGTATCGGCGAAACTGTGGCGGAGTGGCACCAAACCAACCGCGAGCGCGAAGGGAGCCACCACCGCCACGGCGCCTGCGACGAGCGTACGGTGCTCGCGAATCGTGCGCGCGAGCGAGCCAACGACGCGCGGAGGTGTACTCACTCGATGCCGCCTATTCCAGCTTGGCGAGGGCTTCGTTCAGCTGGAGAACGTCGATGTAGCTCGAGCCGAGGAATCCGAACTGCGCTGAGTTGGTCTCCTTTTGGATCAGCGTCCGCAGCACCTTAGACGAGAGCCCCGTTGCCTTGGCGACCATGGGGATCTGAACAATCGCGTCTTGTTGGGAGATGTCCGGGTCGTAACCGCTGCCCGAGGTCGTCACCAGGTCGGGCGTCGGGTTGACACCAAGTTTGTGCCAATACGCCACGAGCTCTTTGGTGTCCTTGAGCAATACCTTCGAGCGCGGACCGAGATTCGTCGCGCCGGATTCACCGCTCACCCCATTCGCCGCGAGCGGGTTGTCACCGGAGGTGTAGGGACCTGTGTCGTCAGGACGTCCATGAAAGAACTTGGGACTCGACCAGTTCTGACCGATCAGCGTTGATCCGTTTGCCGTGATCGAACCGTCCGCCTGGTTCTTGAAGAGCAATTGGGCGACGCCGGTGCCGGCGAAGGCGTAGACGAAGCCAAAGAAGATCATGCAGATCACTGCCATCACTAGTGAGCGTCGAAGGTGAACAAGCATTTCTGTCTCTCTTTAGTACGCGTGCAGCGAAACGAGCACGAGGTCGATGAGTTTGATAAATATGAAGGGTATGATGACGCCACCCACTCCGTAGATCCACACATTGCGCCGAAGGATCGCGGCGGAATTAGCGGCCCGGAATCTCACGCCGCGCAGCGCGAGGGGAATCAACGCAATGATCACGAGGGCGTTGAAGATGACCGCAGAGAGTACGGCACTCTGTGGACTGTGCAAGTGCATGATATTCAGTGCCTTTAACTGCGGATACGAGACCGCAAACAAGGCCGGAATGATTGCGAAGTACTTCGCAATGTCGTTGGCGATGGAGAACGTCGTCAAAGAGCCACGAGTGATGAGCAGCTGTTTGCCGATCTCGACGATGTCGATCAGCTTGGTCGGGTTGGAGTCCAGGTCGACCATGTTCCCCGCTTCCTTTGCCGCCGTCGTGCCGGTGTTCATCGCGACGCCGACGTCAGCTTGGGCGAGAGCGGGAGCATCGTTCGTGCCGTCGCCGGTCATCGCTACGAGCTTGCCGCCTTCTTGCTCCTTCTTGATCAGGGCCATTTTCGCCTCGGGAGTCGCCTCGGCGAGGAAATCGTCGACACCCGCTTCTTGAGCGATTGCCGCCGCCGTCAGCGGGTTGTCACCGGTGATCATGACGGTGCGGATGCCCATCTTGCGCATCTCGTCGAACTTCACCCGAATTCCCTGCTTGACGACATCCTTCAGTTCAATGACGCCAAGGATCTCCTTGCCGTCAGCGACCGTGAGCGGCGTTGAACCGGCCCGCGAAACACGCTCGACGATCGCGTCGAGGTCGCTCGGCAGGACGCCGCCTTGATCGCTCACCCATTTCTTTACGGACTCGGCCGCGCCCTTTCGAATCTGGCGGGTGCCCATATCGAGACCCGACATGCGCGTAGTTGCCGTGAAGGGGACAAAGACGTGGCTGGGATCGAGCTGACGTTCGCGAATACCGAAATTCTCCTTGGCGAGCACGACGACCGAACGTCCTTCGGGCGTCTCGTCGGCCAGGGACGCCAATTGAGCCACGTCAGCAACCTCTTGTTCGGTGTGTCCAGTAACTGGGAAGAAATTCGCAGCCATTCGGTTGCCCAGCGTTATGGTACCGGTCTTGTCGAGAAGCAATACCTGCACGTCTCCGGCCGCCTCGACGGCGCGTCCACTCATGGCGAGGACGTTGCGCTGGACGAGGCGGTCCATGCCCGCAATCCCAATCGCCGACAACAGAGCACCGATCGTCGTCGGGATTAGACACACGAGCAACGCCACCAGCACCACGACCGACACGGTCGTGCCGGCGAAACCGGCGAAGGGCTCCAACGTCACCACGACCGGTATGAAGACAATCGTCAGCACCGCGAGCAGAATCGTGAGCGCGATCTCATTGGGGGTCTTTTGGCGGTTCGCGCCTTCGACCAACGAGATCATCCGGTCGATGAAGGTGTGGCCGCGCTCGGCCGTGATACGCACGACGATCCGGTCCGAGAGCACCTTGGTGCCTCCCGTGACCGCCGAGCGGTCGCCACCCGACTCGCGAATCACTGGAGCCGATTCACCCGTGATGGCCGATTCGTCCACAGACGCAATACCCTCAACGATCTCACCATCAGAAGGGATGAGGTCGTTGGCTTCACAGACGACGAGGTCACCCTTTTGCAGTGACGCCGCGGGCACGAGCTCCTCGGTCCCGTCGGGACGAAGTCGCCGCGCCTCGGTTTCCTAGCGCATCTTTCGAAGGGTGTCCGCCTGGGCCTTACCACGACCTTCGGCCATTGCTTCGGCGAAGTTTGCGAAGATCACGGTCAAGAAGAGCCAAATCGTGATCGACCACGTGAACGTGCTCGGGTGCGCGAAGGACTCGAAAAGAGTGATAATCGAGCCGACCAGCACCACGAACATGACCGGGTTGCGGAGTTGCACCCGTGGATCGAGCTTCTTGATGGAATCTTTCAGCGCTTGAGCCAGGATTTCGCGGTCAAAGAGCCCACGCGCTTGGGCGACGCCGTGGCCAGTTGAATCGGCGCTCGGTGGAGTAAGGACGGTTGTCATTAGAAGAACCTCAGGTGACTTAGTTGTTCGACGATGGGGCCAAGTGCAATAGCTGGGAAGAACGTCAGGGCGCCGATGATCAAGATGACGCCGATCGTGAGCCCGACGAACATCCCGTTGTCGGTACGGAACGTTCCAAGAGACTCCGGCACGACGTTCTTCTCCGCGAGCGAGCCACCTAGGGCGATCGCTGGGATCATGATGCCGAAGCGACCGATGAGCATGTCGATTGCGCCGATGATGTTGTAGAAGGGCGTGTTACCCGTGAGTCCACCGAACGCCGAACCGTTGTTGTTGCCTTGGGATGTAAGGCCGTAGAGGATCTCGGTGAAGCCGTGCGGACCAGCGTTGAGCGGGCCAACCCTGCCCGCCGCCAGTGACACCGCGAGCGCCGTGAGGACCAGCACCGCTATTGGCATCACGAGGGCCCCAAGCCCGGCGAGTTTGACCTCTCGGGCTTGGATCTTTTTACCGAGATACTCCGGCGTTCGCCCGATCATGAGTCCACCGATGAAGACCGCGAGGATCGCGTAGAGAAGCAGGGTGTACAGACCGCTACCCGTGCCACCCGGTGTGACTTCGCCCATCATCATGCCGGTGAGCAGTCCAAAGCCGCCGATGGGCGTGAAGGAGTCGTAGGACGCGTCGGCCGATCCCGTCGAGGTCTGCGTGGAGGCGACCCCGAAGAGTGCGGTCGAGGTATCACCGAAACGAACTTCCTTACCTTCGGTGTTGCCCACCGTCGAGTGGATACCCGCCGCGGCGACGGCCGGGTTGTTCTGGTGCTCGGCAGCCGACGTGAAGGCCACCCACGAGCCGAAGAGGATAATGATGACGGCCAGCAGAGCGAAGCCGTGCTTGATGCTGCCGACCATTTTTCCAAAGGTGTACGTCAGGGCGACCGGTATCGAGAGCAGCAGGTAGATCGAAAGGAAGTTCGTGAGCCCGGTCGGGTTCTCGAAGGTCGTCGCCGAGTTCGCGTTGAGGAAACCTCCGCCATTGGTCCCGAGCTGCTTAATGGCCTCCATGAAGCCGATCGGTCCTCGAGGAATGGTCTGGGTGACGCCGTTCAAGCTGTCCTTGATGCTCACGGTGCCGGCCAGAGTCTGAACCGCACCTTCGCCCACGAAGATGATGCCGGCGATGAACGCCATGGGCAACAAGATGTAGAAGAGGCACCGCGTGATGTCGACCCAGAAGTTGCCGATCGTGGGTGAATTCTTGCGCGAGAATCCACGCACCAACACCAACGCGGCGGCGATACCAACGGCCGGCGAGACGAACTGCTGGACGGTAAGTGCGCCCATCTGGGAGAAGTACGACATCGTCGCCTCACCGCCGTAGTTCTGCCAGTTCGTGTTGGTGAGGAACGACGACGCAGTGTTAAAGCTCAGCGCCGGACCCACCGCACCCAGGTGCTGTGGGTTAAGTGGCAGCGAGCCCTGAATCCGCAGGATCACGTAGGTGAACAGAAGCGACACCGCCGAGAAGACGACCATCGCCCCGGCGTAACGCTTCCAGGTCTGCTCTTGCTCGGGGCTCGTACGAAGGGCCCGATAGACCGGACGCTCAACGAAGCCGAAAAAGTGGACGCGGCCATCGAAGACCGCCTCCATGTACGAACCCAGGTAGCGCCAGGTCAATCCGAGCAACACCACGAGGGCTAGAAGTGTGAAGAAGAACCCCATTTAAAATTTCTCCGGTTTGAACATGGCGTAGCCCAAGTAAAAGAACATCGCCACCGCAATGATTAGAAGGATTATCTGAGAGAAGCTCATACGCGGTCCAAAACCCAAACGAGCCCCAGCGCCGCCGCCGTGAAGGCGATGATTCCAATTAGTGAATAGATATCTGCCATGGAGCCAGTCTGGCGAAACGGTTCTGCAATGGTTCTTAAAAGCCCTCGTAAGTTCTTCATAATTTCTGAATAACAAAGTCCCCGGGAAGAGCAGCCGTTTGGTGCGAGAATGGGCTCGTGCGCGCACGCCTCTTCACCCTGTTGATCGGAGTTGGCGACTCGGTCGTCTTCGGCGCGCTGATGCTCACCTTGCGTTCGCACGTCAGCGCTACGACCGTCGCTCTGGTATTCGTCATCCCCGTCGTGGCAGGCGTGGTCTTTGGCGGCCTTTTCACGGGCTTTGTCAGCACGCTCACCAGTGCTCTCGTCTTCGACTTCTGGTTCCTGCGCCCTTACTACACGCTGAGCATCAGCACCACGCAGAATTGGGCGGCACTACTTGTCTATGTGGTCGTTGTGCTGCTCGTCGCACGAGTGGTATCGGACTTGAAGCTGGCGAGACTCGAGGCCAGCCGAGGCAGCGAGGCCATGCGCCGGGTTTTCGAGCTCTCCGAGCTCCTAGTCCAGGATCAATCGGTCGAAGACCTCCTGCAGACCATTGTCCAGGCGGTCCAAACGGTCTTTAATATCCCGGGCGTCTCGCTGCTCGTGCTCGCGGACCAGCGCTTGAAGATCGCCGCCTCCGTCGGTGAACCACTCTCAGAAGAAGAACTGCGCCAGTTCGATCCCCAGTCTGGGATACCCATGAGCATCCGACCGTCGCTGGGCTCGTCCAGCGGACTACGCACCGTCGCGCTGTCGGCTTCTAGTCGGCCGGTTGGGATACTGGTACTTCGCGACGTTCCGATGTCCGTGACCGACCAGGCCATCCTTGTGACCTTCGCCAACGACGCCGCCCTGGCTCTCGAACGGACCCAATTGCGCGAGCAGGCCCTGCGTTCGCATTTCCTCGAGGAGGTGGACCGGCTGCGCCAGGCCCTCATGGGTGCGGTGTCGCACGACCTGCGCACACCGCTCGCCACCATCAAGGTCGCCTCTTCCACCCTATCTAGTCGCGCGAACGTCCTCTCGACGGCCGACGCCCACGAACTTCATGAGTTGATCGAGATTGAGGCGGACCGCCTGACGCGCCTGGTCACGAACTTGCTCGACATGACGCGAATAGAAGCGGGCGTCTTGGAGATCCACCAGGTGCCCACCTCGTTAAATGAGATGGTCAAAGAGGCGATCAACGTCATGAGCTCGAGTCTCAAAGATCGTCAACTTCGACTCGAGGTCTCGGACTCGCTACCCCAAGCGAACATCGACCGGCTCCTCGTCATCCAGGTGCTCGTCAACCTGCTCGACAACGCGCTTCGCCACTCACCGGCCCAGGGCGTAATCACGGTGAGCGCAGAGCAGCGCGGTTCTTCGCTCGTGCTCTCGGTCGCCGACCAGGGAGCTGGCGTCGCCGCCGAAGACCGTGAGGCGGTCTTTAATCGTTTCGAACAGTTCAATACCGGTGGGCGCGCCGGACTCGGGCTCACCATTGCGAAGACTTTCGTCGAAGCACACGGCGAGAGGATCTGGTACGAGGACGCAACCGGTGGCGGTGCACGCTTCTCGTTTTCGCTACCCGCCGTTGACGCAGCGCCAGGGCTGGGCTGACGTGGCGCGCGTACTCGTTGTTGACGACGACCGGTCGCTCTTGCGAGCGTTGCGACTCGGATTACAGTCCGAGGGCCACGAGGTCACAACCGCCGAGACCGGCGAGCAGGGTCTCTCCCAAACCGCGCTGCTCGCGCCTGACGTGGTCGTGCTCGACATCGGGCTACCCGACATCGACGGACTGACCGTGTGCCGACGGATTCGCCAGTGGAGCGACGTACCAATCATCATCCTTTCAGCGACCGGCGACGAGAATCGAAAGATCGCCGCCCTCGACGGCGGAGCCAACGACTACGTCACAAAGCCCTTCAGTATGGGCGAACTGGAAGCACGGATCCGCGTCGTCGTGCGTACCCGGGTGGTCGAACCCGCCGAGGGCGAGTCTGAGATACGTTGCGGCGATCTCGAAATCGACCTGATCCACCACGACGTCAAGTACAAGGGAGCGGACATCGCGCTCACCGCAAAGGAGTTCGAGGTACTGTCATTCCTCGCGCGCCACGCGGGGCGCACCTGCACCCATCAGATGATCCTCAGCGCGGTGTGGGGAGTGGGCTATACGAGAGAAGCCCAGTACATCCACGCCTACGTGCACCGGCTGCGCCAGAAGCTCGACGACGAAGAAGGTCTGGTGCTCTGTACGGTGCCGGGCATTGGCTACTTCCTCGAATGCCCCGAGAACGCTTAACTGAGGCGGGTTATCTCCACGGTCACCCCGAGTGCGCGTGATGGGGCCCCGTGATAGATCCCCTTGAGGGGAGGGACGTCGCCGTAGTCGCGACCCTTGGCGACCACCACGTGACTAAGGCCAATGTCGTTGCCGTTGGTGGGGTCAAAGCCCACCCACGAGCCGCAGTAGTACTCGACCCAGGCGTGACTCTGACCCACTACGGTCTCGCCAATCGCCGCGTCGGAACTGGGATGCAGGTAGCCCGAGACGTAGCGCGCGGGCACTCCCTGGCCTCGAAGGAAACCGATCATGAGATGCGAGAGGTCCTGGCACACGCCGGTCTTCTGACCCCATGATTCGAGGGCCGTCGTGGTGACGTGCGTGGAACCGGGCACGTAGGCCACTCGCTCACTCACGCTCGACGAGACGATCGCGACAAGTGATTCCACGTCCTCGTCCTTCACGCGCGACGCCAACTCGCGGTGCAGCTTGTCGGGCAACGCGGTACGCGGGGTACTCGCCAGGTACTCGGCGTAGGTGTCGAGTACCTTGGACTCTCGCAGGTCCTTTAGATTCAAGTACGGCCGCTCGCGCGGTGTGGCTACGACTTCGACGAGCGCCTCGGCGGTCACTTCTAGTTGACGGTGCCGGTCGTGCAGGTCAAAAGCCGTGACCGCCGACCCGAAGTAGTCCATGTACGTGAGTTGAGAAGCGTTGGGATTAGTGCGAAGTGTCGCCTCGAGGACCTGCTGGCGCGACGAACTGAGCGGAGTCATCCGAGCCTCGTTGTAGGACGACTCGGCGAAGCCGTCGTAGATGAAGCCAGTGATGTGGCGGATCGAAAGGCGCGAAGTGGGCGACGAGGTCATACGCCCGCCTCGCTAGCCCAGGGCTCGGCGATGACCTGACGGAAGTAGCGCGCCGTGATCTCGTCGTTGGCAGAGGCACACGTTTGCTCGATGAAGTCGAGCAACTCGGGCAGGTCCGCGACCAAGGTGGCGAGTTCCAAGTATTCAAGTCGATTACGGGCACGGCCAATCGTGCGTCGAGCGTTAGACGTATCGCCCACTCGGCTGTGGGTCGTAGTGAGTAGTTCAAGTGAGTTGTCGGCCACGTTGAGCGTGTGGTACACCGAGCGCGGAAAGAGCCGGTCGAGCAGCAAGAACGATGCGAGCGATTCGGAACTCGCACTGCCGCGTGACTCACGTAAGTAGGACTCCATCGCTCCCGCCGCTCGCAGCAAAGTAAGCCAATCGGGCGAGTTGTTTATCCCTACCAGTTGGGCGTCGAGCAGGCGACAAGTCATGTCCACTCGTTCGATGCTTCGACCCAGGACGAGGAAGTGCCAGCCCTCGTCGTGGCTGATGGTCGCGTCGCTCAGTCCAGCGAAGAGCGCGGCCCGATCCGAAACGAACTTGAAGTAACTAGCGGCACCCACCCTGCGGGCCTGTCGATGTCGCGCGGTCAATTCGTCGTAGGTGCCGTTGATACAAACCCACATCTCTGAAGAGATCACCTCGCGCGAACGTCGCGCGTTCTCGTAGGCCGCACGGAGCGAACCCGTGATGGCACTCGGACTCTCGGGCGAGAACACCAGGTCCTCGAGCACGACGTCGGTCGTGGCGGGTCGATCTTCGTCGAGTTCGATCCCGAGGATGGCGAAGAGCGACCGGCACGCACTCTCGGCGTCATTAAAGGGATTTTCGGCGATGCGGTGGATATAGGCGTTGATGATGCGCGCGGTGCCGTCAGCGCGCTCGACGTAGCGGCCAATCCAATAGAGCGACTCGGCGACCCGCGAGAGCAGCCGCTGATCGCTCACTGTTCGGCCTCACTCGGGTGACGCGGGTCCACCTGGCGCGCGACGAAGTTCGCCACGGGTCGCAGGGTACGACCGTTGGCGTGGTCGCTCGGAGCAGCCTCGAAGGTCTCGGGGCTCGCGAGTACCCAGGTGTCCTTGGACCCCCCGCCCTGGCTGGAATTGACGACCAGCGCACCTTCGGGCAGGGCGACACGCGTCAAACCCCCCGGCAGGACCCACACGTCACGGCCGTCGTTGATGGCAAAGGGGCGAAGATCCACGTGGCGAGGAGCCAACTTGCCGTTGACGTAAGTGGGCAGCGTCGATAAGGCTACCGGTCGTTGGGCGATGAATCCGCGTGGATTCGCCTCAACCTCCTTACGCAAGTTCACCAACGTTCTTTCGTCCGCTTGGGGTCCGATGACGATGCCCTTGCCACCCGATCCATCAACGGGTTTGACGACGAAATCGCCGAGTCGGCCAATGACGTCGCCGAAGACTTCGGGATCGTCGAGTCGGTAGCTCTCGACGTTCTTGAGGATCGGTTCTTCATTGCGGTAGTAGCGGATAATGTCGGGTACGAAGGTATAGATCAACTTGTCGTCCGCAACGCCGTTTCCGAGCGCGTTGGCAATCGTCACCGTGTTCGCCCGGGCCGCGTTGACGAGGCCGGCGACTCCAATGAGCGAGTCCGGTCGAAAGTGCAACGGGTCGAGCCACTCGTCATCGACGCGACGGTAGATGACGTGCACCGGTCGCTCGCCTTCGGTGGTGCGCAGGAGTACACGATTTCCCACGGTCACGAGGTCACTCCCCTCAACCAGTTCGACACCCATCAGACGAGCGAGCAGTACGTGCTCGAAGTAGGCCGCGTTGTGCACGCCAGGCGTCAAGACCACCACCGTAGGGTCGCGCACCTCTTCGGGGGCCGAACGTCGCAGGGCGGCGAGCAGACGCTGGGGGTATTCGTCGACGGGATGCACACGCTGGTTCGAAAAGAGCGAGCCGAAACTCTGGGTCATAGCCCGACGATTCTCGATGACGTACGAGACGCCAGA
>Ga0182030_10021786_pt1 | contig 11977 bp, 11 predicted proteins | sample 812S3MmetaG_FD_121299 | JGI IMG/M metagenome (GOLD analysis project Ga0182030, IMG submission 121299) | Permafrost microbial communities from Stordalen Mire, Sweden - 812S3M metaG (Illumina Assembly) | ecosystem: Environmental > Terrestrial > Soil > Wetlands > Permafrost | place: Sweden...
CTTGCCGAGTTTGTAATGCACCAGCAGTTTGCCGACCATGCCCACCTGGAGATTGGCCTCGGCCATGCGCCAGACCTGGCCGGTGGCGAGCGGTTGGGAACGGGGCCGGCGGGCGGGCTTGGTTTTTATCATGGTTTATCTTGCGCTAAAACTTTCAAACATACCAGTCAATTAGCGCGAAGATTGACGATGCCGGCCGCTTGACAGAACGGGAAAGGGGACGACATTGAATCTGGCTGGTGTGGACGTGAATGTTAGGTGACGGTCCCCAGCGGTTCGAAACCCGTGCGACCGTCGGTTGAGAAAGGAAAGTCAGTAGTAGATACGCCCACACCGGCTCTTTCCTTTGGTGATAACCTTTATCCCTTCCGGCGCGGGAAATGTTCCGCCAGCAGTTCGCCGGCCTTCTGCACGCCGTGCAGGATGCCCGGGGTGAACTCGGATTTGCGAAAATAACCGGCCATCGCATCCGCCAGTTGCCGCCAGAATTCGTCGCCACACTTCGCATGAACCGCCTCGTCGCCGATGACGGCAAACTTGCGAGCGCGTGGAGCCACGAAGATCAGCACGTTGTTCCGTTTCGGCGACCGGTTCAGGCCCAGGCGGAGAAATTCCGCCTGCGCGGCGGTCACGGCGTCGTCAACGTGCTTGGGGCTGATGCTGACGCGGATTTCGCCGGAGGTTTTTTGTTCGGCCTCGCGGATCACCGCCACGATGGCGTCGTGCTGCAGGTGCTTGGAAAAATGTTTCGGGTGCATAAATTACCAGCTCCCTCCCGCGCCGCCGCCGCCAAAGCTGCCGCCGCCACCGGAAAATCCACCACCACCGCCGAAACCGCCGCCACCCCAGCCACGGTTTGAACCGCTGCTGGAGATCAACAGCCACGGCAGAAACATCCCCGAACCGCGCGCGAATATGACAATGACCACGATCAGCACGATGAATCCCAATTTGAAGAACGGCGCAATTGACTGGTGCGTTTGACCGTCCCCCACCGTCGTTCCGTTGCCTTTGTATTCGCCCTTGGTGGCCGCGAGAATCGCCTGCACACCCGCCGTCAGGCCGCCGTCATAATCACCGGCCTTGAAACGCGGGGAAATCTGCTCATCCAGAATTCGTTTGCAGAGCGCATCCGGCAGGACGCCTTCCAGCCCGTAGCCGGTCTCCAAAAACATTTTGTGGTCCTGCACGAAGACGAACAGTACCGCGCCGTTGTTCTTGTCCTTCAATCCCACCTGCCACTGACGCGCCACCCGCACCGTGTAATCGGCGATGTCCGAGTCCGACTGCATCTTGGGGAAGACGGTCACCACGATCTGCTCGGAGGTCTGGCGCTCAAAATTTTCCATCGTCTGGTTCAACTGCGCCGCCGTGCCGGCGGAGACGACTCCGGCATAGTCGTTGAAATAAGCCTTCGGCGCGGGCGGGATGACTTCATCCGCGAACAGCCGGAGACCCAGCAGCAAAATCAGGATGGTGCAAAAACGTCGCACAGTTCAATGATTGGTGGCGGGCGCGTTGAAATCGAACGAGACCTTGGGCGGCGTCTCGGCCCCCGGCGTGGCGCTGAAATAGGGTTTGTATTGAAAGCCCAAGGCGCCGGCATAAAACACCGCCGGAAAGGATTTGATGGACGTGTCGTAATTCTGCACCGCCGTGTTGAAATCCCGCCGCTCCACGCTGATGCGGTTCTCCGTGCCCTCGAGCTGCGCCTGCAATTCCTTGAAGTTCTCCGTCGCCTTCAGATCCGGGTAACGCTCCACCACCACCAGCAGGCGGGACAGGGCGGAGCCGAGCTGTCCCTGCGCCTGCTCAAACGCCGCGAGCTTGGCGGGATCGGTCGGCGCGGAGTTGGGGTCCAGCTTCACCTGGCCCACCGAGGCCCGCGCGGCGGTGATTTCCGTCAGCGTGGATTTCTCGAAATTGGCCGCGCCGGAAACCGTCGCCACGAGGTTGGGGATGAGGTCGGCCCGGCGTTGATAGACGTTCTGCACCTGCGCCCACTGGCTGTCCACGCCTTGCGACAGCTTGACGAGCCGGTTGTAGCTTCCACCGGCCACCGCGATCAGGGTCAAAACCAGGATGCCCAGCACCACCAGGATTCCGAGAACAATGGCGAGTTTTTTCATAGTAAAATTGAGTCTATCCCTCCCGCTCCGGGTAACAATTACAAAATACGCTGTGTTTTGGAATCACGTTCCTCCGTCCGGCTTCGGTGGCCATCCGCAAGGACTGACTGGTGGGCGGACAGTCCATCATTCAGGGAGGCGGATTTCCGGCTGGCAAATTGGTCGCTGTGGAGTTGTCTGCCGGTGACGTATAGACCGGTTGGGTCTGGTCACCGTCTCTCACTGTGGATTGTGTATAGGGCGGGGATCCGTTCGGGTTGGATGAAAAAGGCCCACTGGCACAACCGGTGATGCCGGTGACCATGCTGGCCGTTGCCAGTCCCAGACCCATCGTTACCAACCAACTGCCGGTTTTGATTTTCATAATTTTCCCCAATCGCTTGAAAGCTACCGCTTCGGCTGGGCTAGCGCCATGGGGTGAAACCCTGATGCCACCATGATCATTGCCATGAATCCATCTGGTTACGGCATGTTTGACTGATTTTCCCTCAAAAAAAACGGTTTTTAGTTGTATTTCAATTTAGCATCGGATAAAAAAGCCTCTATTGGAGGCAAACGCCGTGCTCCGGCCAAATCGAGGGAAAAAATCCTGAATCATCTATGAAATCTTGCACCAAAATTCCTTTCCTCCTGCCTACGCTGGTCGCCGCCCTGGGCCTGATGTTGGCGGGCCGTGCGACCGCACAGACCTTCACGACCTTGCATCGTTTCTTATACGGCGACGGGGTGGCTCCGCAAGGTGGATTGATTTTGTCCGGCAACACTTTATATGGGACGGCGAGCGCCGGAGGCAATTCAGGCGGTGTCAATGGCAATGGCACGCTGTTCGCGATCAATATCATCAACCAGGGTTTCACGAACCTGTATAGTTTTACGTCAGATGGTTCTCCCTATTATACCAACAGCGATGGGGCCAATCCGCAGGCCGATCTGATTTTGTCTGGCAACGTCTTGTATGGGACGACCTCTGAAGGCGGAACGAATGGCGCGGGCACAGTGTTCGCCATCAGTTCCAATGGCACAAATTTCACGGTCCTGCATACCTTTACCGGCGGAAATGATGGCGGCGGTCCATATGGAGGATTGACATTATCAGGCACCAACCTTTATGGCACGACGGACTATGGCGGCAGCTCGGGTTACGGCACGGTGTTCGCCGTCAACACCATCGGCACGGTTTTCACGAACCTTTACAATTTTACTAACGGCACCGACGGATGCAATCCGCTGGGTGGTTTGATTTTATCCGGCAACAGATTATATGGAACAACGTCCGGCGGCAATGGCGGCGGCTTTGGCTCCGTGTTCGCCATCAACACCGATGGCACGGGTTTTACGAACCTGCATAGTTTCACGGCAAACTCCGGTTATCCCACTTATACCAATAGGGACGGGAGCGGTCCTGAAGCCGGATTGGTTTTAGCGGGCAACACCCTGTATGGAACGGCCAGCCAGAGCGGCGTTCACGGAGCGGGCACCATCTTTGCCGTTAACACCAACGGCAAGGGGTTTACGAATCTTTATTATTTCGCCGCAACCTCCGGTTCTCCACCCACCAACAGCGACGGCGCGGTTCCGCGAGGCGGCTTGATTTTAGCGGGCAGCACCCTTTATGGAACGGCCTACAATGGCGGCCTGTTCGCCTCAGGCACACTGTTTGGTATCAACACCAACGGCACGGGTTTTACGAATTTGTATAATTTCACATTTGACAGTGTTTATCCATATACCAACGGCGACGGGTCTCACCCGAATGCCGGATTGATTTTATCGGACAATACCTTGTATGGCACGGCGACTGGCGGTGGCTATTATCAAGTCGGCTTTGCTGCCAATGGCACCGTGTTCAGTTTTACCTTGGCGTCCGTCAGTCTGCCGCTGCTCGCCATCAATCCTTCTGGAACCGATGTGATTTTGACCTGGCCCACAAATGCGACGGGCTTCACTCTGGAATCCACCACCAATCTTGTTCCGCCGGCGGTCTGGATCACGAATTCGACTGCCCCGTTCGTCGTCAACACGAACAACGCCGTGACCAATGGCATCACCGGGACACAGCAATTTTACCGGTTAAGCCAGTAATCAAACAAATCAGTCTGTGAAAGTCACATTGGAAACCTGATCTTCTTGCCCGCGTTGATCGCAAGTCTACACTCCTGCCGGTGTCACGCCTTTTGCACCATCAGTCCGGTTGGAACCGGGAGATTTGACGGTGCGTTCGTTGCCGGCCTGATCTTAATGGCCGGCACGGTATTGGTATTCATCCCGTTGGTGGTGGCCGGCATGGCGGTGAGATAATTGCTGGGGCTGGTGAAATTTGTGGCGGATGAACCATCGCCGGCCGGAACTTCAAGCCGGCTCACAACCAATATTGCCAGAAGCGTGAGGAGCATCTTCATAGGCAATCCATGGCTGTTACAGTCAGCGCACACATGACCGGCCGGTTGGGCATTTTTTAAATGCTACGGCATGGATCGGCCCTGCACCATGGGGTGAAACCCGGATGCCACCAAGGTTGTTTCCATGAAACAACCCGGATTCCCAGTTTTTTCATTTTTTGGGTGGTGGCAGGGTATAAAATTGAGGTTTTTCCTGATGGTTCCAAGGAATCTCCTAGTTGATGCCCGCCAGACTGGACGTGATAGTGTTTGATGAATGCAAGAATCGGAAATGAGGGAGCTCATCACCACGCAATTGAGAACCCTGAAGTCGGACAAAAATATTGGGTTCAATGCAATGGATACAGGTGCATGGCATTTATGGACAACACTGGTAAATGGGAATCTGTCTCGACCGGGAAAGAAGTGACCGGTGTCATCAGAGTGCATCCTGTCTGAATCAGACCGCAGACTGCCTGCCACAGTGTCCGACAGGGTGGCTGAATTGCATGACTGGGGCCGTTCGCCGCCCCGTGGGAGTAACGAGTCTCCAGCTTTTTGCTGACCGGGAAATTCAGTTTGAGGCTCCTCACGTCATCTTTCATACCGGCGTGGCCGGTTGTAAAGTGTGAGCCTCGTCATTCCGGTTCCCGGCATCAAGGTCGTGGATTCACAAGGGCAGGGGGGTTCAGCCGCCGCCAGATGAAGTCGGTTGCTCGTTTCGCCGCCAGACAGGGTCAGCCTGTCTGCCGACACGAAACCTTGGTCGGGAGACAAGCGCATGATGACGGTAGACAACATAGGTTTGCCTCCAGTCACCAGCCGGTTGTTTGCCGGCAATGCTATCTTGCTTCCAGACAATGGCGCATTGTCTGGAAGCAATGGCAGCCTGACGGGAGACTCTGACGCCTTGCCGGTAGGCAGGATAAGTCTGTCGGCAGGCGATTTTTGGCAGTCGCCAGCCTAAATCCGTAGCCAAGACTTTGGCATTGCTGATGCTGCGTTTTTAAGAAGAATGAATCCTTGCCGGTTTGCCCAAGCGGGGCGGATGGACGGGGTTCGGACTTAAAAAAGTTGAGCCATGAAAACGAACCTGCATGTTTCCCATCGTTACACCCGTTTGAAGGACGATAGTTTTAGCATCTTTGCCGTGAGCATCATCCTGGGCATGACGGACAATCCCGCCTATCCCGATCCGGCGGTGCCGCTGGTCACGCTGACGGCGCTTCAGACGGATTACGGCGAGAAGCTGGCGGCAAAGTTGACGGGCGGAAGGGTCGAGACGGCGGCCAAGATCAGGGCGCGCGCGGCCCTGACAGAAGCTTTGCGCTGGCAGGGTATTTACGTGCAGGGCACCGCAACGGATCTCACCACGCTGCTCTCCTCCGGTTATTCATGCGCGAGCCAGAACCGTTCCCAAACCGTGCTGGCCCGGCCCATGATTCTGAAAATTCTCAACGAAGCCGCCAACCAACTTACCTTACGCGTGACGCCCATCGCCAATGCGCGCAACTATCAGGTGCAGGTGCAGGTGGACGACGGGGTCTGGCAGGAGGCGGGCATTTTTTCGCAGGCCCGGCGCATGGTGTTGGCGAATCTGACCTCCGGCACAAACTATAATATCCGGGTCCGCGCCCTGGGCGGCCGCACCGGCTACAGCGAGTGGAGCATGGTTACCAGCCGGGTGTCGTTTTAAGTTCCGGGCCGGGCCGGGCAGCGGGGAAATGGCCATAAGCAAAAATTGTTGACGCCAAACCGGATATTCAATAGGGTTGATTTCCAACCAGCAGAATTCAGGAAATCCCAATAAAATGAACTCCAGGCACGGACAAAAAAATCCTCTCACTAGAAGTAGAGTCGGATTAAATTCATACTTCGTTATCCTGTGTCTTGGGCAATTATTTGCCTTTGCCCTGCCAACCGGGGCGCAAACGTTCACCAACTTGCACAGTTTCAATGGCAATGACGGAGCTAATCCGTGGTGCAGTCTGGTCTTATCGGGTCATACGTTATATGGGACAACATCTGCGGGCGGCAGTTTCACTAATGGCTCGGTGTTCGCCATTAACACCGACGGTTCAAGTTTTACAAATTTGTATAATTTTTCCCCAGTGGTTCAGGTTTACGAAGGCAGTTTTCCAATGCCCGGAAGCAGTCTTCCTCTTCCAGTATATGAATACACCAACGGTGACGGAGCAAATCCACAGGCCGGTTTGATTTTGTCGGGTAACACTCTGTTTGGAACTGCATCTACAGGTGGCAGTTCCGGCAATGGCACGGTGTTTGCCATCCGCACCGATGGCAGTTGTTTTACGAACCTGCATAGTTTTATCGGTGGCAATGAAGGAAGCGATCCGTGCGCAGGTTTGATTTTATCTGGCAATATCCTTTATGGTACCACTCAGAATAGCGGTAGTGGTGGTAATGGAACAGTCTTTGCCGTCAATACTGATGGCACGAGGTTCACGAACATTTATACTTTTACAAGTTATAATCCTTTTGATCTTGCTCATACCAATGCCGATGGAGCTGATCCGGTTGCCGGGTTGATTTTGTCGGGTGACACCCTGTATGGGACGGCCTCGGCAGGTGGCAGTTCGGGTGTTGGCACGGTGTTTGCCGTCAAAACGAATGGTCTGGGGTTTGTGAACCTGCATAGTTTTATCGGTGGCAATGAAGGAAGTGATCCGCGCACAGGTTTGATTTTATCTGGTAATACCCTTTATGGAACCACACGGAATAGCGGCAGTGGGGGTAATGGAACGGTTTTTGCCGTCAACATCGATGGCACGGGGTTCACGAATCTTTATAGTTTCACAGGAGACTACAGCATAAATTTTCTTCCAAACACAGACGGGTCTAATCCGCTCAGCTCCTTGATTTTGCTGGGCGACACTCTATATGGCACGACCAGTCGGGACGGTAATCCGGGGGTTGGCACGGTCTTCGCCATCAATACCGACGGCACGGGTCTCACAATTCCATATCGTTTCACTGGCAATGGTGGCACTGGATGGGAGCCGGTTGCCGGCTTGCTTTTGTCAGGCAACACCCTTTACGGAACGACACTCAATGGAGGCGCCTCGGGTAATGGCACGGTCTTTGGCCTGACATTGCCACTACCTCAACTGACCATAACCACGTCGGGAACCAGTGTTCTCCTAACGTGGCCGACCAATTTCACGGGATTCAGCCTGCAATTTAGCACGAACCTAATTCCACCGGAAATATGGAATGCCGTTCATCCGGGGCCAGCCCTCGTCAACGGGCAAAATACGGTGACCAACCCCATTGCAGTATTGCAGGAGTTTTACCGGTTGAAAAAGTGACGTCCAAAGCGAGCGTGATTTATGAAAAAATCAATGGCGTGGATCATCAGCCTCTTTTGCCTCTGGCAACAATCATTGGCGCTGGCCCTGCCGGCGGCGGATGACCGGATTCCACCGCAGTTGCTGGCCTTCAGCGCGGCCAAGGAGCAGCAGGCGCATCAGTTGGCGGCGGATCTCAAGCTGCAGGTGTCGCCGGTTATCTGGGATTATTTCAAAGCCGCCCGCCGGGGTGACTGGGCGGAAATGACGAACACCTACGCCGTTCTCAAAAGGCGGTCAAGCCAGTATGAAGGCTCAACCAGCGACCCCACGGTGAGCACGCCGGTGTGGCAGACCATCATCGAGTTGCAGACGGCGTATGATGCGTTTGCGGCCGGTGGTCCCAAGTATCCGCTGTCCTTCGGCGAGGGCATCATCCAATCCATCCCGGCGGGGAGCATTTACTTTGGCGGGACGGACCCGGGCCGCGGACTGGTGACGGCGTTGTGCCAGTCTCAAATAAAAGGGCAGCCGTTCTATACCATCACGCAGAACGCGCTCGCAGACGGCCGTTATCTGGACTATCTGCGTTCGATGTATGGCAGCCGGATTTACCTCCCAACGGCGGACGATTCACAAAAGGCGTTCATGGATTACACGGACGATGTCTCACGGCGTGTAAAGCATGACAAGGATTTTCCGAATGAGCCGAGCCAGCTCAAGCCAGGCGAGGATTACCGCGTTACAGATGATAGCAGGGTGCAGATCAGCGGGCAGGTGGCGGTGATGGAAATCAACGGGCTGCTGGTAAAGGACATTTTTGACCACAACACGAACTGCGAATTTTTTGTGGAGGAAAGTTTTCCGCTGGACTGGATGTATCCGTATCTGCAGCCGCACGGGCTGATCTTCAAGCTGAACCGCGCGCCGTTGCCGGCGTTGACGCCGGAGATGATGGACGCCGACCACGCGTTCTGGAGCAAACAGTGCGCGTCCATGATCGGCGACTGGCTGAAGCCGGACACGTCGGTGTCCAGCGTGTGCGCGTTCGCGGAGGCGGTGCAGGGGCGGAAGGACTGGTCGCATTTCACGGGCGATATGAATTTTGTGACGAATGATTTTGCCACGAAGACGTTCTCGAAGCTGCGCAGTTCCACCGGCGGGCTGTATCAATGGCGGGTCAAGTCGGGTGCGGGCGACCGGGCGCGGTATCGGGCGGAAACGGACTATGCGTTCCGGCAGGCCTTTGCGCTGTGTCCTACCAGCCCGGAGGCGGTGTTCCGCTACGTCAATTTTCTGCTGGACGGGAAACGGCTAGACGACGCCATCCTGATCGCGCGCACGACGAGCAGTCTGGAACCGGAAAACGCACAGTTCCGCGGCCTGTTGACGCAGCTTCTCAATTATCGCCGGCAGCAGAACCTGAAGAACGCGATATGAAAACCACCACGGTCATGCCGCTGTCAGGCTTCATGGGGGTTTGTGTGTGACTTTTAAATATGCCCACGAATATAATGGGTTTCCAAATCTGGGATGTCCTTCCTTGCTGGCACCGACAACAAATGTCCGCTAATGAATTATCACCTGAATCGTAATGGCCAGAATCTGGGGATTTTTTCCTTGGAAGAATTGCAGCGTCGGCGGGCGGGCGGCGAACTTACTGGCAATGAACTGGTCTGGACCGAAGGAATGAAGCAGTGGCAAACATTGGATTCGGTGTTGCTGCGGAAATCGCCAGAGGCCGGCGGACCGATGACGCCAGCGGTTCAAAAGCCAAAATCAAACCAGACGCTCATCGTGGTGCTGGTGATCATATTCGGATTGTTTCTGGCCGGCACCCTGGTGGTGGGCGTGGTGGGATACAAATTGATCCATCTGGTGCGGCCGGCCTTGAAACAATTGGAAGCGGGGAGCACTCCCTTCGCCCAATCGTCGGCAATGGACGCGGCCAGCAAGTCAGTTTTGACCGACACAAACACCATGACGGCGGCGGATGTGGAGAAGGCCGCCCGGGAATTCCGGATTCGTCAGTATGTGGAGGGATATAAATTTCGCGGGGAACGGAATGCCGGGTGCGATGCGCAGGCGCTGGGAATGATTTCAAACTGGATCGCCTGCAATTACAACGGCGCGGTGGACACAAACCTGCCGTCGTTGTCGGAATTGAGCAACCGGCTGGCGAATGATCCGGCCTGCACGGATCCGCTGGTGCTGACGGTGGCGGCGGTGAACGCCGTGGAACTGCACGAGATGGTCCGCCGGTTGGAGCGCGCAGTAACGGGGTTTCAGAATTCCAAGCATCTGGGTTACCCTAAATTTTTTGCCACGGTGACGCTGGGGGGCAAATTGATCTATAACAAAACCGACCGGCTGCCGGTGCTGGATGCCCAGGCGTTGCAGCATTTGAAGGAGGCGTTGAACGACGGCAGCCTCCAGCCGGAGGACCAGGCGGAGATCGCAAACATTCTCATTATGGACTGGGGGCGTAGTTTTTTCGACCGTAACGCCGCAGCGGTTTGTGCGATGATTGAGGATCGGGGGAATGACTACAAATGGCTGGCCCTCGTGCTGGAAGGAGAAAATGAAATCAGCAAGGCGTGGGAGGCGCGCGGCGGCGGTTATGCCAATACGGTTTCGGACTCCAGCTGGAAAGGCTTCAACGAGCATCTGGCGATGGCCCGCAAATATTTCACCCAAGCATGGAAACTCCGGCCCGACCTGCCGCTGGCATCGTGTGAGATGATGACGGTTTCCTTGGGAGATGCGGGCATTGGGGAGATGCGTCTGTGGTTTGACCGCACGGTGGCGGCGCAGATTGATTATGCCAAAGCCTGGAGCGAAATGCGCTGGGGATTGCGCCCCCGTTGGTTTGGCGACACGGACTCCATGCTGGCATTCGGCGTGACGGCCCTGAAAACCCGGCGGTTCGACACCGATGTGCCCCGGATATTTTTTGATTCGGTCGCGGATGTGGAATTGGAACTGAACCTGCCGCAGGGCCGGCATATCTACGGACGCGAAGATGTCTGGCCGCATTTTCAGGAACTCTACGAGGGCTACATCGCCGAGCCTTCCTTGACACCATATAATCGGGATGGTTGGCGCAGCGCTTATGCCGTGATCGCCTACCTTGCCGGAAAATACGATGTGGCGCAAAAACAATTGCAGGCATTAAATTGGCAGCCGCATCCCAGTAGTGTCAACGGCTGGGGCGTTGATTTGACGGTCATGCCGCTGGAGGTGGCGGCCCGCACTGGATCACAGTCGAATCAGGTTGAAGCCGCGGAATTACGTTGTCAGACCGGTGATGTTGCGGGTGCGTTGGCGATTTACAAGGGCCTGGCTGCGGCTGCCAACACGGACGAGAAAACTCGCGCCTTCGCGCAGGAACGACTGGCGACATTAGGAGTGGAACAACGTTTACAGGCCGGCGGCTGGGTGGATTTCCTGCCGGCCGACACCAATTTTACCGGCTGGCACGTGGCGTTTGGAAAATGCGAGCTGCTGCCGGACGGCGCGCTGCAGGTCAGCTCGGATGAGAACGGCCACCTGCTTTATTCCCGCGTCCGGATGGGCACCGAATTTGAAGTGCGCGGCCAGGTCGAGACGGTGAGCAGCACCACCAAGGCATTTCAAGCCGGACTGGTGATGGGCATCCCGCAGTTTGAAACCCTTAACTGGTATTCCTTCCGCATCAAGTGCCACAGCGACGAGGGCGACATCGCCAGCTTTTCGCCGAATTGGACCAAGCGGCAGATCTTTGCCCCGGTCACTTTGGACAGCCACACCAATTCATTTACGTTCCGCTTTCACGACGGACGTGTCAGCGCCATGGTGGATGGCCGGGAGGTTTTCAAGGACGTCGAGCCGCCCAAGAACAGCAACGTGACCACCAATGAATTTCTGCTTGGCCTGGGTGCCTTCAATGACTCAAACTCCACAGTGATCCGCTATCGTAATATCCAGGTTCGCAGACCAGCAACCGAATGAAGTTATGACCACACCACCAACACTTCCAAGTTATCCACGCGAAATCAGTGTGGCGGAACCCGTCGCCCCGGCGCTCGAACGCGTGAAGCAGATGCTGTTCAAGCCGTTCAACCTCGCCAAGTGGATCACCATCGGTTTCTGCGCGTGGCTGGCCGGTCTCGGCGAGTCCGGC
>Ga0182030_10021787_pt1 | contig 11977 bp, 16 predicted proteins | sample 812S3MmetaG_FD_121299 | JGI IMG/M metagenome (GOLD analysis project Ga0182030, IMG submission 121299) | Permafrost microbial communities from Stordalen Mire, Sweden - 812S3M metaG (Illumina Assembly) | ecosystem: Environmental > Terrestrial > Soil > Wetlands > Permafrost | place: Sweden...
GTCATTGCGCCGTTCGGCGGCTATCGCCAGTCCGGCATCGGGCGCGAGCTCGGCAAGTATGGCCTCGAAGAGTTCCTCGAAGTGAAGGCCGTGCAGCACAAGTAACCAGACAAAAGCCGTATGACTCCCGGTATAGACTCGTCACGCGCCGGTAGCTCAATTGGCAGAGCATTTGACTCTTAATCAACAGGTTCCGGGTTCAAGTCCCGGCCGGCGCACGGATTGATCAGGTATTATAGAAGTCCCGGACATACAAAATCTCAAACATCCCACATAAATCCCACGCATTCCCGTTTTCTAGTTATCGTTTCATTGATGAGCGGAGGGTTACGACAGCGCCAACCGGGGGTCTGGGAAGTGCGACTTGAGGCCGGCCGAGACCCCGTCACCGGTCGTCGCCTGCAGATCAGTAAATCCGTAAAGGGCAGCAAGCGCGACGCCCAAAGAGTCCTCAACGAGCTGGCCGCCAAAGCCGATAAGGGCCAATACGGTGGAACTGCCACTACATTTCGTCAGTTGAGCGAGCAGTGGCTTCGACTCGTTGGAGACGACCTCAGCCCAACGACACTTCGCACGTACGAGAACCTGCTCGCCAAGCGAATACTTCCGGCTATCGGAGATTTGCCGATCAAGAAGATTGAGCCTTCGGATTTAGACCTGCTCTATAACGGATTGGTCAAACGGATCGGACTATCCCCAAAGACAGTTCGTCAAATTCACGCGATTATCCGTAGAGCATTTCGCCAGGCAGTTCTCTGGGGCTGGGTAAGTGCCAATCCTGCAACGAACGCAACACCGCCGCGTCTTAGGAAAAGTGAACTATTCCCTCCCAATGTCGACGAGGTTGAAGAGCTTCTTCGATCAGCGTTCCAGCGAGATCCAGAATTTGCAAACTTCTTGCACATCGCGGCTACCACCGGAGCTCGCAGGGGCGAAATTTGCGCGCTGCGGTGGAGCAATCTCAATACGAAGCTCGGAACACTTACCATCGAACGAAATGTCATCGAGGTGCCTGGCGGAATCATCGAGAAGGACACCAAAACTCATCAGAATCGACGCATAGCTTTGGACGACGACACAATCGCAGTGTTCGAAAATCAACGCACACAATCTGACGAGAGGGCGGGAATCAGCGGCGGTACTCTGAGCGACGATGCCTTTGTGTTCTCAGTCGAACCTGACGGTTCTCGCCCGTGGATTCCAGGAGCGGTGACAAAGCGATTTGTGTCACTTCGAAACGACCTGGGATACAACGGCATGAGACTTCATGACCTTCGACATTTCGCTGCGACGCGCCTTGTCGCAGCTGGCATACCCGTGCGCACTGTTTCCGGTCGGTTAGGACACGCAAATCCCGCAACGACATTGTCGGTCTATTCGCACTTTGTCGAAGCGAGCGATCAAGAGGCCGCAGCCGTGATGGGCCGTCTCGTGTCCCTTTCAAATTCAAGATCTAAAGCAAACAGAAGGGGACAGAGTACTTCAGAGAAGGCGGGAAAGGCTGTTCGACCTCAAGACTCGAAATGAAGTAGTTTAATCGCCGATCTCTGAGTTTGTGGACTCACCAGGCATCTCAACCTGAATCCCCGCCTCCATGAACCGATCCAAATGCGCCCTGACCACTCGTAATCTTGAGCCAATCTTCAAGACCGGAATGGGGAGTTCTCCGCGTTTGTAGAGCGCCCAAACTGTCGTTCGGTGTACGCCAAGGACATCAGCCACCTCCGCAAGACTCATTGTCTGTCTTGATGTTCCATTCGCCCTTGTGGGCTGGCTCTCGTCCTCGATTGGGTCAAGGGGTGGTCGCATAATGCTCCTTTAGGAGAGCGAGATTTTCGCCCCCTATTAGGAGGAGCCACTCTTTTTGGCACTTATCGGACATCATTTTGCCGCTACGTCAAAAATTGTTTTTTGAGTCCAGGATTTTCAACGAATTTGATGATCACGAAGTACGCCCGTCGGGCCGACTGGGCGCTTCGCGCCGTCGGCCCAGAGCACGGCTTACCTGGGCACAGAAACGACTCAGAACGACGAATCTGTTGAACTATTCGATACGTCTATCAAGTAGAGCCGAGATCCAGCTAGGACTTTGTGCCATCTTCGCGACTGAGCCGCCCTTGGTAGTTCCGCCTCCAACTTAGGCCCGAGGAATCTGCGAAAGTCATCTCAAGTTTGAAGAACCCGATCAAATCTCTGTCTGCCCAGCCTCTTATCTCCATCGGCAGGACCACCTGTCCAACAAATATTCCGTGAGATTCTCCGATGGCGTTTGGCGAAATGATTTGCATAGATGCAGGATTGCTCATTGGTACGGCGAAATTGTTCAATACCCAGAAGAGCACAAATCGAATTGTTCCGTCACTACGGTTTGACACTCTTGCGTAGACATTCGCATTGTCGCCGACCCGCTCGGCTCGACTTAGCCAAACATCCACCAACGACGCCTGATGTCGCTCTCGCTCTTTTCGCTTGTGCAAAGTATCAACGACATAAAAAATCACGGCACCCACAAATGAACATGATGTTGCTATCGCCGATAGGCCCGTATAGAAGAGAACCGTCGCGATCACTCCACACCCCTCAGCGCGTCATTGGCAGCAAAACTACTACTACGACTATTGATGTCGCTCCATCGATAGGTGACGCAGAATGCCCCGGGCGCTCCCGCCTTTTAACGGCACCCGCGTTAGGTACGGACAAGGCGAAGTTGCAATCAGGGAAGATCAGTTGCTTCCGCAATTCGCGTCCATTAGTTTCCTGGCCAAGCTCACAAAGGAACTCGCAATGCCACGTCCTGCCGCTCAAGCCGCTCTAGACGCAAGTCAATTCATTAGTTCCGTCACTAACGAGTTTTATACGCTCGCAGCTTGCCTCACAGTTGCCGCTGACCCCATGGCGAAATCGCTGATTCCGCAGGTTCTGCCAGGTCACATTGTTCCAATTGGAACGGTTGCCAGGCGAGACGGGGGCCAGCACGCCTATCACTTCACGCACTACCTGGATCTGCTTCGAACCGATGTGAATCTGGTCCCCAGTTTTGAGCGTCACTGGGCTACCGGCACACTGATAAGCGTGGGCGACGAACTTGCCAATCACAAGTATTTTGATCATGCTCCCGAACTCGAGCTCGTCTATCACCTCCGGAATGGAGTCGCCCACGGAAACGTGTTCACGTTTACCCGGCATGGGCTGGAACGATTGGCAAAGCATCCAGCCAACAATGAATTCTCGTGGGGAAGAGGAGACGCCACCGTGCTGAGCATCACACCCGGTCTCAAGGGTAAGTCCGTCGTTCCCGATTTTCTCGGCCCGGGCGACGCGATCGAGATTCTGACTTCCGCGGGACTCTACCTACACCGGTACGGAAATGGAGATACATTGCGCCCTGATGGCACTGTTACGCAGGCTTCCGAACAGTGATGGACACAGTTCAGGCTTCCAAACATCCTGCGGTTGTACTTAGTTGGCGGTGTATGCGACGAGTCCGATTAGGGCGAGTGCGCCTATCAACATCACGGTTGTCTGCAGTTCCAAGTCCTTAGCTGCTTTTTCCAATGCAACATTGTGCAAGTGCTGCATAAGTGAACGCTGTCCTGCTTCAGGATGTGAGTAATCAAAGATCAGGTATTCGACGCCTTTGAGCATGCCAAGTTGGTCCTCACCAATGCCGTCTTGAACCACAGGAATGACAAGTTTGTTGGCTTTCATAGCCCATCCAACTTCTTGATGTACAAACGCAGAGGTACCTGTCGCGTCGGTCAAGAACACAATGACGGCATGCGATTTCGAGATCTGAGATTGAATCTTGATCGCCAGATCCTTCCCGAGTTGCAGGTCGTGCTCTGCCAGATAGATCTCGATATTCGAACCAGCTTGTTGAGTCATCCACTCGACCCACTCGCGGTCTTTGCTTGCATGAGAGACGAAAACGCGATACGTCATTATGTGAGGTTAGATCGAGTTGAACCATCTGGCTTATTGTGACCAAATGCTCGCGGCTGAGACATTTGTCTCGATTTTCACGGGGCTCACCGTTATCAGGATCGCATCATGATGCTCGCGAACTCAAGCCGTTCACAGATCTCCTGAACTTCGTCGTCCCAAAGAGGGATGCCCAACTGAAGTGAACCTCGAAGTTCGCCCACCGCAGATTCAATGATTGAACTGGCTTGGAGTAAGTCCTCTTCGTTTCCCGCCATGAGTCCCAACGGTCGAACATTGCTCCGGGTCAACTTTCAGCTAATACCCTCAACAAGACCGGATATGGCCTCACAAAGTTTCTCAATATCCAGGGGGACCTCGGCAGCGCTCAGAGTCGAACGCACTGCGTCAATGATTTTCTCAGTATTCTTATCGGCTCCGCCCAAGGTGCTCTCAAGGTTCTCGGGGAACTCGAATATCATGCCGTTCTTAGAGTCAGTTACCGCATCCCGAACTGCTTGAGCGCTCTTTGCGGCACCCTTATTGCTTGCATCCGCATCCTGAATCGCGAGGAATGGCAAGCCAAGCTCGTCGCAAAAGTGGACATAGTCAGGAATATTGTTTCTAGAGCCGCAATCGATCACGGCGATATTTGATCCATCGAGATCCACATTCCGACACTCGGCCACAGTGCGAACAGCCGCCTGATCGTGCGTTCCCTCCCCGAGAATCGCAGCCGAAGCGAATACGACCATTTCGTTTCCGGATTGTCGAAGCTTGGGAACGATTTTCAACATGACCGAGTCATCAACGGCGTAGGTCAGTGTTGCCGAATTGTCGTCGCGGTCGAACCGAACGACTCGGAAATTGCCATCGCCATCGAGCGGGAACAAGTATGGGGAATGCGTGACCACCACGACCTGAGCGCTCAAGCTCAGCAAGTGGTTCATAAGTTTTCTTTGAAGATTCGGATGAAGCGCTACGGCCGGCTCATCAAGGAAGATGAATGACGACGTTTGTCGCCCTAACACGTACGCAAGGACGAGCGCTTCCCATGCGCCCGCGCCCGCAAATTCAATTGGAACCTGGGGTATCGGTTCTTCGAGGTCCTCCTCGGAAATTGGATCAACGCTAACAAGCACGACGGCGTTTACTTCGAGACCCCGACCAGGTGACGTGCCAGCCTCTTCAGCCGTTGAAGGTATGAACGAGACATCCATAACTCGCCCATGCGTAAATTCGCGGAAGAGGCTTTGGACGGTCCGAAACCGTTGCACCTCAGACGAGCGACCATTCTTGAGTCGAAACAGCGCTTCAGGAATTTGACCTTCAGAGTTGATCGACGACGGATCGCCGTTTGGTGCCCAACCGTGAACGACGCTCGGCATAAGACGCGTGTCATTTGTCTTAATTAACGATCGGCGAAGAATCGCGCGCAGCGCGTTCGCAAGACCAAACCGTCGTCCTGTGAACACTCCAACCGGGTCAACCCCGATCTGCTCCGCAAACATTTGGTATGCGTCGGGAGGTGGCTGCCTCCCCAGATCAAGAGAGCACACAACTGCGCTTCCGGCATCGGGCAGAAGAATCGAAATATGGAATGGCTCCTCAGGCGCTAAGAAGATATTGGAAGTTGGCTGCGGCTCGCCAGAGCGCAATCGCGTTCCGAGATCCACACCGTTTAAGTTCGGTCGGAACCGATCTTGCGCTTGGACTATCCAATCTTTCTGAATTCCAAGTATGACCCACCTAAACGCAGTTCCCGCGCATTCGAATTCAACGCCGCACTCCCACTGCGAGTCGGTGGTGCCACCGTGATGGATAACGATCTCAGCTTCGAAGAGGCAGGCAAGTTCATCCTCCGTGATACCTTCCGCCCACTTCTCAACACCGCTCGTGTCGGCCCCGTAGTTGCTGCCGAGCAATGCCGACACCGTACAGGCCCGGATGAGTGACGTCACGACTTCCTTTTCAAAACTCTCCGTAAGGCGATACGAAAGTCTCACTTCAATTCCGCAACCATCGAGTTTGCTCCGACGCGCGCTCAGGTATCTATCCAATAATTGTCTTGAGTCGGGAGTGTCTTGCTCGGACCTCTCTACAGCCCCAACGACAATCTCGAGCAGCCGACCCAGATTGCTTTTCCCTGCGCCATTCGGTCCAACGACGAGCGTCAGCCGACTGTCGAGGTCGACGTGAAATTCTTCGAAGCTGAGAATTCCGCAGGCGGATACTGTTCTGATTTCCATGAAGCTAGGGCCGCGAGCCGTCTTTGATTGCCATTGCCCGGAGCATAGAACTGCCCTGCACGGTCAGGTTCATCGGAAAACGCCACCCTTAACCTGCGGCGCCTCTGTAATGGTGCATTCACCATTTTGTTCTGCGACTCGCAATGGCACTTGACCGGGAATCACTATCAATGGGGCGACAACTGACTCAACAGTGCAAGCCCTTTCGTTGGCAACGGCCACTGCGCCAAGAATGAACGCCCCGGGTGCGAGGCACAGAGTGGCGAACAAGATTCCCCGAATGATCCGTCGGATCTTGCGAGGGAGTCCCCAGTCAGACGCGTCCAACAGTTCTTTCGTGACATCCGCCAAAAGGCTCATTTACTGAAGCTATTGGGGCGTTGTTACATCGTCTCGTTTTGGAAGCTTCTGGCGAAGGTAGCGCGTACTGAAGCTGGACTTCGGCGCCCCAGATGGCGTTCTTTAGCCAAAATGCTTTCGCCCATACAAGCCGTTGAGACCGCCCCGAACGTAGAGCCCCTGCCGACCGGCCTGCTTTCCCACGCGGAGTCCCTTTACTCCGAATGACGCACCGAGACCATGTCTTGACATATTGAATCGAACCGGCCCGAAGCTCTTGCTCTTGCGGAAGTAAACGCCCACCTACACCTCCTGATCCATTTCTTGATATCACACGTCAGACAGTGACCACTCGCCGCTCAGTCCGCATCCGACGGGTCAGTATTGGCGATGTTGAATTCGTGGAGGACCCAACTGGCGACGTATCCGGTCATGCTAGCTAAGAGACCAAGCCCAAATATGAGGAGAAAGGAGGCGATGAGTCGACCTTCCACCGTGACCGGAGAGAGATTCCCACCTCCGGCTGTTGTTACCTCCGTAAGTGCCCACCAGAGCGCATCAGATGGTGTCTTGATCGTGGCGTGTGGAGCGAAACGCTCAGCGCTCAGTACCGCGGCACCAGAGATGACGACGAGGAGGACCGCCATCGAAGCCAGGATTGCGGGAAGAGAGCGAACAAGAGACTTCTTTTTCGTTGTGGCTTGACGTATAAAGATAATTCCGCGAACGGCCCGCACCGGTCGAAGGAAAGGAAACACAACAAAGAGGAGACTAAGCCACTCACGTCGAAAGAACAGTTTCTTGTTCAAGGCAAGTTGAAACTGCACGGCATAGTCAAAGACGAAAATCGCCCAAATGACGTATTCCGCGACATGAAATACCGTCGAGAGACCCGGGCGAAGTGCGTACCAGTAGATGGGAATGACATAGACAGCGATGTACAAGAAACTGAGGACGATGATCGGCCATGCCGAGACTTCCTGCCATTTCTTTAGTCGTGACTCTCTCACGTCGTCTGGCGACACAATTGACTCCCTCGTACCCAATAGCGATGGGTCGATGGTAATCAACAGTGGCTAGTCGTGCGTCGACAACTTCTCTTCAAAAAAACGACGAACTCTGTCACTTAACCTGGCAGTATTCGGGAGTGCTACCAACCGTGATGAATATAAACAAGCTCGCTAAGACTGAGCGGCGGGTCAATGCCTGACGCGTCAATGTCTCTAGTCAAAGAATTTGGAAAGGTCTGTGTCCGGGCACATGACTTTGCCGTGGACTTTGTTCAAGATTTCGGTCCGGAGCCGCTGCCCAATTCGATTGCCGATCGCGAGATGGGCGACCTAAGCAACACTGGGACAGATGGACGGCCTTGGTCCCGGCAAGTAGTTGGATCGGCGTACTCAATTGCAAACGCAATCTTCATCGTCGCCGCAGGCCAATACTTAAGGTCACTTGGCATACTGCTCTGCCAAGACGATGCGGCATTGTTCGGTTTTCAGGCTGTCACCCGCTCACTTGTGGAAGCTGCCGCTCGTGCTTGGTGGATTCTGCAAAGCGACATCAGTGCCCGAGAGCGCGTGATTAGAGGTCGAATAGAGCGCTTTGACAGCATCGTTGAACGTGACAAATTTTTGCGAGCCGGAGATCCGAATCTTGCGACCGTGTCGGACTCGCAGATTTCTTTCAGAGCGAAAACGGCTGCGTTAGGAATTGAAGAAACGCAAGATCAGAACGGCAACTTCTTACGGTTTGAACGCGTCATAAGACCCAACAACATAACGGCGGTTACTACATTTCTGGCTGATAGAGGTGAACCGGATCCAGAAAAGTGGTACCGCTACTACTCAGGTATCGCACACTCGGCCATCTTCGCCTCCACGTCTAACCTCGAAGCAGTTTTGGATGAGGCAACAGGGTATTACCGGTACGAACCACGATTGCCGCTCGCGGACTACTTTGATGCGGTCCGTGTCGCACAAGGATCTTTCTTGGCTGTCGTGGCGCGAAATGCGATGTTGTTCGGTCACGATCACGAACCGTTGTTTCGCGAAAGCGAGCGCCTAGATCAGGTACTGATTAGTTTGTCTATGGACTGACTGCCAAGAGTGCCAAACAGAGATAGATCTGCGAGATTCGTCAAGCATGACATCTCAATGTCGACAGAGGTAGCGAAATGGCCATCGTCTTTTTTTCACTGTTGGTAGTGGAACACTACGAAGATTGCTTCGTCGGACAACGATTGGGCTGACAGTTCTGCTATTCGCAGGTGGCGCCCTATCTCTTTGCACGAGCAGCGAAAGATTCAGCTAAGTACTGTACGACTTCGACCAATCCTGACTTAACTACTTTGACTCCGGTGTTAAAGTGGGTTGCCCCAACGAGTCTTGGCGATGGCTGGCTATATGGTGGTAAAACTCCAAAGGGATATACGTACGTTGTTTCTGTAACATCCAGATGTGTTAGTGGAAACGGAACACCCCAAAGTGCGCTTGTGCATGTAACAATTTTGAACAACAACATCTACTTCTCATAGTCAACCAATAGGTTAAGAGCTCCTTCATTGACGGTTAGCGCCCTGGGGCGACTGTGGTGGATGGGGAACGCTGTCGAGTTAGTTGACACTGCGGCATATGCCGTCAGCTCTAGGTTCGATACCCTGAGTAAATGCTTGGCGTAAACGATGTGTTGATTGGATCCTTCCTAACGGCGTTCGTTGCGATCGTAAGTATCGGAGTCTCCGCATTTATTTCTATAACCATCACCAATCGAAGCGTCGAATCAGCCCGTAAACAATGGCAAGATGAACAGATCCTGAATTCACGGATTCGAAAGTCCGAATATGTGAGGGCCGCTTACGAGCAACTCGCAGTTGCATCGTTAGGACTTGGCGAACTCACATATGCGGGCTGGGAAGACTCGGTTGACCAGAGCCCGGATGAGTATCGCACGGACATAGTGAACTTGGCGCGTTCGTCCTTGAAGAGCGAGCGATTAATGGAAAGTTGCTCATTGAAACACCGGGCGATGAGATCGAGATCTCCTACCGTTCACTTGTGTCCGAAGTGGAATTGTTCGTCATGTTCATGAGCGGAAAGAAGGGTTGGTCAGAACAAGACGACATCGAGTTGGACGAACGTGGAACCAAGATTGCCGAATGCGCAGGCGGACTTTTGTCCGTGATTCGGAAGCACCTAATGTCGCTCGGCGATCTGGAACTGTAAACCAAGAAAGAACATTGAGAGTTCTGCAACAGTTCGGATTTTGACCCTTGTCCCATTTGGTGGACCACGCTTATGGGAGTTGGGTCTGGTTTTGGTTGGCGCTGCAAATGTGCAATGAGCAGCCAAAGGAGTCAGATGAGGGCGCCTGCGTTGCAGTCAAATTGAGTCTCGGAAATAGTGACCTTCGTCGAGATCATCAATCAGTCCTGGGTACATCGGGTGCCAGTCGAATTTTCCTTAGCCAATATGGACGCCCCGCTATTGTCCTGGCTGCGATCGACGTGAGCCAGGGTCAAAAGATGGATCCCGCGTATCCGGCGCTTTCCAGCACGCTTCTTCGCTCCAATTTAGGCAAGACGCGGGCAGCGACTTCTTTCCTAGATCGGCAGACATAACCGAAAGTCACGTTCTCGAAATATGGCAGCCAGGGGACAAGACGTACGACGAGTTCACAAAATTTCCTCGGTGAAGTGCACTTCGTTCGACCAACTGCGAATTCGCCAGCCTCGTTGAACTCTTGTTCCGAGACAATCGTCCATCTAAGTTCCCACTAAGACTCCCAGGCGAGCGTCCATGTAAAACAGGTCGCCCTTGTTTCGGCCTTCCTCAAGCAGAATCGTCGGATTAGTGACACAATTGCGTTCCGCTGCCTCTTCAGAGTTTGAGCAAAGGAGTAGGAATGACGTTTACAAGTGGTTCTGGTCGAATCCATCCGGCGCTGACGCGTGTCGTGAATGAGCATCTTGAAGGACTTACTTTTTCAAAATCTGCGCAAGTGATCGTTGACAGACTGCTGTTGTCTGGATCAAACGCAATCAGCGCGGAGGAGTTTGTGGTTGCAGGTTCGAGGACCAATGAACTCGTGGCACAACTTCAAGGAGTGCTTCCGGAAATTACCTCTAAACTCCACCGACTCAGCCCAGACGGAAGAATTGACGCGTCCACACTGAACCTTGTTTTGAGCGATCACTGCCCGTTCCTCCCCTTTTGCGGGGTTGATCCGAGTCAAGGGAAGGCCACCACAGATCGTGGCTCGGGTGATCTTGCCAAGACTCCGGTCGAAACGCGGGGAAAGGTCGGAGCATGACCAATGGTGCCGATCCAAAGGACTACGCGAGGACATCAATCACACAGGTCATCACGCTGTCTTCGGGAATCCTGGGCATCTCAATCACGTTTGCCAAGAACTTCGGCACTAATTATGTTCCGGGACTACTTCTGTGGTCTTGGATCCTTTACGTGATGGCCATAATGTTTGGACTTTTGAGTCTTTCGTCACTTGTTCAGATCACGGTGGCCGGAAAAGCCGTGACTGATCGCCTGATGAATCGATTGTGGCTGCTCGAAATTATTGCCTTTTTCGTGGCGACGGTGTTTTTCATGATTATGGCACTTCAGGTGTATTGAAGACCAGGAACAGGGTCAGATGAGCGCCTCAAGGTCCCCGACGTCCGAGACAGGCGAGTTTGTTGGAGAGGAGAAGTTTCGGCTGACACTTCGACCCGCCCGCGCTGCTTACCTGTTTCGCGAGGGCGATTCGGAGGCGTTTAAGCAAGCGGCAAGGGAAGCCTCGTCGCGTTGGCTCGGAATGACGGAACCGATACTCCCCGTTGATGAGCGCGGCGCCATTGCTCCCCTCTGGGGTCAGATTCTTGATTATGCAAAAGTCGACGCGCTAGTGCTCGTTGGTGTCGACGAGGCCGACGTCAAGGAGTTCGCAGTTCAACGGCAGCTGCCCACGGTCCCCTTGGATGAAATCGATCGATCTGCGGCTACTCGACACTCGTACTATCCATCGATCCTTGACGACGAGAAGGTCCTCAATCCAGACTCATATGGCAGATGGACGTGGTGAGTCGGATCTATCTTACCAACGGCACCCAACTACACTGCGTGACCGGCATTGACGACCACTCGAGGTTTTGTGTGAGTGCGCAACTTGTCGCCCGCGCCACCGCCAAGCCAGTCTGTGACGCGTTGCTCCTCTCTCTTCGACGACACGGCGTGCCCGAGGAGATCTTGACGGACAACGGTCGCGTCTTTACGGGAAAACACTAGATCAAGTCCTCGACGGTGCTCTTTGACCGGATCTGCAAGACAACGAGATCACACATCGTTGGACCGCTCCTTGTTCGCCTACCACGACCGGGAAAGTCGAGCGAAGTCATCGCATCGACAACGAAGAGTTCTATCGCCAGCTCGAGGGCGTCGTGATTGGGATGACTTCCATGATTTCAATCGTCCCCA
>Ga0182030_10021789_pt1 | contig 11977 bp, 9 predicted proteins | sample 812S3MmetaG_FD_121299 | JGI IMG/M metagenome (GOLD analysis project Ga0182030, IMG submission 121299) | Permafrost microbial communities from Stordalen Mire, Sweden - 812S3M metaG (Illumina Assembly) | ecosystem: Environmental > Terrestrial > Soil > Wetlands > Permafrost | place: Sweden...
GAGTCGGCCAGGGCACTCTGAACGGGGGTAGGATCCTCAACGAGCTGCCAGACTTTAGTCACCGGGTGTTGCTGAGCCTGCCGGCGCTCTGCCCAGTCATAGGCATCGTCGTGATGGTCTGCGTGAAGCCAGATCCAGTTGCCCTCGCCCTCTTGCTGCAAAATGGCCTCAGGTCCTTGGCTATCCGGGCTGACCAGAAGCCACTCCGCAGCCGCTCCAAAGACAGCCCGACTTGCTTGGGATCCTTCTGAAACTTCGCCATGAAGGTCCAGCACTGCGATTGTTCGTTAGACCCCAACTTGGCCACGGTAGGGGCCAGGGACTCGGCCAGGATAAGCGCCATGCCTTACCAACCTTCCAGCCGCGCGAAAAGTGTAGGGTCTTTAGGATCGACTATCCATGCCTCCACACCCCTCGCCTTGGAGGCTCTGAGAACCTCCTCCGCATCCGGCCCCTGGCAGAGCAGCCTCAGGCGACGATTGCCTTTGGATAGCTCGACTTCAGAACTACCCACGACTCCCCTCTCGTCTTCGATATCCTCGCCGGGCTGGTAGTCAAAGGGCAACCTGGCTAACAGATCGTGCCAAGCGGGGTCGAAAAGGTCATTCTGACCTTTGACTACATGCCTGGCAGGGACACCACCAAAAACGTCCGGATTGTCAGTGATCAAGGAGGCCCAAGAGGTCTTTCCTGCTTCGGACACCACCGCAAGCTCGCGGTGACCGAAACGAAGGACCCGATAACCTAGATCGGAGAGCTCTTCCTCCTGCAGGCGATCCCGTTTTTGCCTATCGGGGTAATCGTGAGGAGGGCCGTCCACGTAGATGGCCGTTTTGGGCTGAGCGTAAACGAAATCAGGCCGGGTTCCCGCCTTCTCGATGAAGAGCTGACCCTGGCTGGGCAGCCTAAGTTGCCTCTCCTCCAAGAAAGCCAGCCAGATCTTCTCCAGCTGCGAATCGCACTGCTTCAGCAATCGCTCCAGATGCTCGGCTCGACTCAACTCGGAGGATGAGCTGACCACCTTGCCCGCTTTCCAGCTACTCAACAACTCTGGCAAGGTCTTTCGATCGAGGAGCTTCTGAACATGCTGGTTGCTGTAGCTCAAGAGACAGTCATAGCACGCTGCCTCACAGGCTTCGGGTCCGGCACTCTTGCGGTCCGCCCCGGTCTCGGGGTCGTAGTGGCAAAGGCCCAGGGCTATCTGGCAAACCGCTGCGACGGCACCGGGTTCCAGCAGCAAGCGGCGCAGGACTCCGGCGCCACCCTCCGAGGCCTCGTAAAAAAGCATTTGAGCTGGCGTATCGGAGGAGGGTAAAGGCTCCGCCGCCAGCTCCTGGTCCTCCAGTTGGTAGGTTGTCTGGATGGCCCGCTTCAAGGCCCACATCAGGGACATCAAAGTGGGAGGGTCAACGGTCTGAGTAGGTTCGAGGATCAGGCTGTTGCGATGGTCTTGGACGTAAGGAATAACTTTCTTGGTAGGACCTCGAGTGGGATCGTCACTGCTGTCTTCTTCATTCTCATTGCGCGCCCAGTAACCGCCTTCAACATCCAAGAAGAAACCATGTTCCTCCTTCTTCTTGCGACGTACCTCACCCAGGTTCATTCGCCAAATTTGTGCCGCTTGCGCATAGAGCAACTTGGCCGCAGTCTGGCCATTGACCTGCAGCTCGCCTCGGCAGCAAGCCGAAGCCAGGCTGCGAGGTTCATACGAGATACCGGTCTGAAGCTCAAACCCCATCCGGGTTCTCTCCTCCTCGTCGCAATGAATCCGGTCGCGCCGTCGAGTCACGACGCTGCGCATACGAAAGAGGCTTTCCATGGCCAAAGGCAGCAGGGCATTGCAGGACTCGCAACGGTCGACATCGGTCGCGACGTGCATGGTTCCGCAGGCGTCACAGCGTTTCGCGCTGATGCAAGAGACCTCGCCTCCCTCGAGGGGTAGGAACACCCTATTGATCTGGAAACGAGACCCTTCGTGGTAAATGATGCTGCGCGGGCCAAACTCGGAGATAGCCAAGAATCGCGGCCGCGATACGAACTCGTCTTTGTGGCGACGTCCCGGGATGTAAGCCGACAAGGGGAGTCGGGGGAAGTTGTAACCCGGCAAGAAGCCCTCGCTAGCAAAATAGCGATAGCTGTAGAAATCCGAGTCGGTGCGATCGTCGGAGTCAAGAAGCAGCTTTAGCTGCGCCTGCGCCTCTCGTTCCAGGCGCTGGGCCTGCTTGCGATCCTGCGCGGAGCGGGACGCATCCTTGATGATGCGCACCTGCAAGTCGATCTGTTGGGTGGCCGCTCGATGCAACTCACGCCAGCGGTCACAGGCTCGGTCAAGATCCTGGACGGCCTGGTTGAGCACCTGATCGAGCCATTCCTGAGTGAACCACCCCGCCTGTCGCAAGTCTTCAGCGATAGTGTCCAACACCCGCATGGTCAGCTGACGCGCTTTCACTAGTGCCTTTGGACTGCGCAAATTATCGGAGACCGAGGGCAGCAGACTCAAGCTCGGATGATCGCCCTCCAGGTCCAGGATTTCCTTGAGAGACGTCTTCAGATCTTGTTCCGTGGCGGCCAACCACTCGGCACGAACATGCGCCGCCACCAGGTCCTCATTGCCCAGATCGATGCGCGGTAATTCGACAGATCCAGCGACCATACGAGCCTGCCGGCGGAAGAAATACTGATCGTGGGGACTGCCGGCGGTGCAGTAGGTGAAGACCAGGGCCGGCTGCCCACTTCGGCCGGCGCGGCCGCTTCGCTGTGCATAGTTGGCGGGACTGGGTGGAACGTTGCGCATTCCCACCACATTGAGCTGCTTAATATCGACCCCTAATTCCATCGTAGGAGAGCAATACATCACCGGTAGTTTGCCCTCGCGAAACAGGTTTTCTCGCTTCAGTCGTGCCTCGGCCGGCACCTGAGCCGTGTGTTCCCGTGCCTCCAAACCCAGAGAAAGTCTGGCCGCCTCTCGATAGAATTCCAGGAAATACGCATTGGGATTAGCTTCGGTGTCGGGGAGACGGGGAATACGAATAGGATCATAGAACGGTTGCTTGCCTGTACCCGCTTTCCAGACCATACCTGCCGCGGAGATCTGATAGCCCGGCGTCCCCTCGGCCTCCTTGGGTTCGTAGACCTGCTCCAACAGCCCCGCGATCTGCAAAACTCGGAAGAGGTCCAGAATGACTTTGTCAGTCTCGACCAGGCTCAGACCGCCCAGAATGCTCTTGCGGCGCAAGTAGCGGCCAAAGCCCCCCCGGCCGGACACAGTTATGCCGCGCGCGTTAGCCGGCGGTTTGCCGCACGGGAACGCCACTTTCGACGTTTCCAGTACCTCGTCTTCATCGATATCCCATGGCTCTCGCAGGCGTTGATTGGAGAGTTGCTTGATCTTCTCTTGCTGGGGTGCCTCCAGGTAGCTCACGCGGATCACCAGTTCTCGGCGCAGAAAATCCAACAGGGTCTTGAGTACGGTGTAGCGCTTGTCAGGGGAACATTGCCGGAGTGCAGGATGAAGCTCTTCCCACACCTCTCGCGCCTGGGTGACTTCGGCGAGGGAAATATAGCTGATTTCCAGCAGACCGCACTGCTCCAAATTGGGGAACGACACCCGCCAGCCCCGCATGAGGTCTCGATAGAGACGGTATCCCAGGACCTCGCGCAGGGCCTGTTCATTTTGTTGTTTGGCCAGAAACTGGGCCTCGGGGTTCAGGCAATACATATCCGGGGCCAGGTTCAGCGCCGCGAACACTTTGTGAGTGAGGTCCTCGTGCGCTAATCCCTGCGCCCCGGCGGACAAGGCGGCGCGATACAGCGCAGAACGCAGCCAGCCCACCTGCACAAAGTCGTTAAAGTGCCCCGCTTGCAACGAGGCATCCTGGCGATTGTCGGTAAAGGCCAAGAGCTTGCGGGCCTCTACCGGTAAGCCCCCGTCCGACTCCACAAAGCTGCGGTGCACGGCGACCGACAAAAGGGTGGTGGCCGTGCTCCGGCCGCTCATATCGAGAGTGGTCAATTTGGGTACGTCGCTACGCATAGACGAGTCGTATGTCACGCCGCAGTTCATGCAGAAGCGAAAGGGAGACTGGACGTAGTGAAATTCGAGAGCCCCTGGAGAGACCTTTCCGTCACCTGTGACTCGCAGGCTCTTGGGCATGAGATATTTCAGACTGCTGCGTAGCTTGAGGCCCTGCCTGCCTTCCTCCTGCCAGTCCTCCGGCAACCTATCCGAGATCTTATCCGAGTCGAGAGGCCAGGGGTTGCGGGGATTCAAATAGAGGTACCCCGGCTCAGTCCCTTCTTCTCCCATTCGGTCCTGAAAGCGACGCGGCTCCACCTGACAGACGGACTTGCCCTCGAGACGGCCGAACACGCTGTAATATTCCTGACCGCACTCGCGGCAGAAGCAGAGCGGGAAGAGCAACTTGCTGCGATCTCCCGGAACAAATTGCTGTCCTTGCAAGGTCAGGTAGCGCTTCTCGGGACTCTCCAGGGAGGCATAGATGGTGTCCCCCTTGCTAAAGAATTGATGGAGCTTGAAGGCGAAAGGAGGCGAGTTGGTCTCCGGGTGGGGATCCGCGCGGTAGGCCTCCAGGAAAGCCTCTTCGATGGCCCGACGGCACAGCTCTTGAGACAGCCCGGTTTCCTCGGCCAGTTGGTGAGAGGCGCCGCTCGCACCGTTGATGGTGATCGGCCTGGCCCTGACCAGCCGCCCCTCCTCGCGGGTCAGTCCGAATTTGCTTTCCATCCAAGCTGAGAGCGGGTCAGAGCAGAAATCCTGAAAAGATATGGACAAACCGCGCTGGGGCGGGTTCTGCAAGCGCCGCCGGAGACGTTCCCGGTCCACATTATCCTCTGTCACGCGCGAGAGCGTCTCACCTATAATAGACTCCGGCTTAACCGTGAGACCAAACATCCGCGTGGCGAAATCGGCCACGACCCGAGTGCGAGCTTCCTGATTCCCTTCACTGGCGAGGGTGGCCGAGGTCCCCACACAGATGGTGTCGGCGGCCCCACACCGTTGACAAATTCGGCGCACCAGCATCGCCACATCGGCGCCTTGCCGTCCCCGATAAGTATGCAGCTCATCGAGCACCAAAAAGCGCAGCGCAGAGGCCGCCTCGACGATTTTGTGATCGTAAGGCCGCGTCAGGAGTAGCTCCATCATGACATAGTTGGTCAGCAAAATGTCGGGAGGATTGGAGCGCAACAAGTCGCGGGCTTCTTGATTTTCCTGGCCGGTGAAGCGACCAAACGTCACGGGCGAGCCCTTCCCGTCAAATCCCCACTTAAGGAACCTCTCCAATTCGTTCATCTGGCTGTTGGCCAGGGCGTTCATGGGATAGATAATGATGGCGCTAATTTTCCCCTTGCCACCACCACGCCGCAGCACATCATCAACGATCGGCACGATATAGGAAAGGCTCTTTCCCGAACCCGTGCCGGTCGTCAGCACATAAGACTCACGCTGCCGGGCAACCCTGATCGCGTCAACCTGGTGGCGATGCAACCTCATAGGCCGCACCACCTGGCCATTCGGCTCCTTGATGGCGAAGATGTCACGGCACTTGGGGTGGAGCAAACCCTCGGCCACCAGCTCGTTCACATAGCCGCCCGGCTCGAAAGCCGGATTCATCTGAATCAAAGGCTCCGGCCACAGATGCCCTGACTCCAACACTTCACTGACCAGCTCCAGGATACGCTGGTCTCCGATACTGAGGAAGCTGCGCAAGTAGCGGCTATAATCCCCAACCAGTTGATCGCGAAGACGGAAGACGTCGAAGGTCGGCAGAGCCGTGGTTGGTTTGCTCGTTTCTTGCTGCAAAATATCCCCCTCAACACCGACTACATTGGCCATCAGGGGTTTGTGACCGCTAAACTGAGTTCCTGGGAAATCGTATCAAACAAAACAGCTACGAACCCTCACCCGCCTATCATCTCCATAGAGACACCAGCACTACATTTGCCAAGGCCCAAGGGGACCACTTCCCCACTTGAAGCCCTTGCCTATTCGAAGAAGCTTCTGAGCCAGTGCCACAACCTGCGGAAGACCCCACGTCGGGGTTTCCGGTCTTCAAAATACGCGCTGCGACGGCGTTCTTCGGCTTGACGTCCCGCCAAGATTTCCTCCGGCGTCCAGGTCTCCGACCAAGCGATATTTCCCTTGCTGATCCAGTAATGCGACTTGCAGGGCAATTGCCAATTCCCCACCGATGGCCTGAGACTCGGACCGGCCGAGGTCTCCTCGAGCGTCCACTCTGTCGGAGTAAGAGGCGTGCTGACCTTGCATCCGCAGCCGCAGGCGCACAAATGCACTGCCGCACCGAACTCCTGCGCAACATAGAGTATGCCAGGCTCCAGCGTCTTGGGTACGTACTGCACCCGCCTCAATCTAATCTTCTCGAGCTTCTGCGCCATACACCTTTGTAGCACCAACACCAAACAGTAGGTGATGAAATTCAGCCTCGTCGAAATAGAATCCACGCAATTGCTTAAAGCGAATGACAGCCATACAGGCATTGAGGGCATTGAGTTCGCCAATTTGGATGTTCGTTCGATACTGATCATCCGGCCCATCGGTGAGTTCCGCGAGTCCGCTCTCACGCAGTTCTCGAGTGTTCTCGGCGGAGTAGTAGGTCACCCGCAACATGCCATTTAGTGGGCCCCGCTTGCGGTCTAAACCCATTCCGACATCGATGAATGGGATGCCGAGGGAAATCAGCAGATCGAAAATGACTGCACGAGCATTACCCTTGTCGACACAAACGAACGCAAAAGTAATACCGTTGAGGTCTTCAGCACACGTGGAATCGATGAGTTTTGGCGTGATGGTTAGCCCCGTACGGAAATTGTCGAACCGTGCCTGATAGACCTCGGCCTTGGTTTTACCAACTTCCGTAAGATCGAGCTTGCCGGGCGAGCGGAAGGTGTTGTGAATATAAAAGTAGTCTAGGTCGAAAGCTCGTATTTCCCGAACGGGCGTTTTCACCATGAAATCCAGAATGTATGAGCCCGTGCCCCCCAGGCCGATAATCGCAACAGCGTCATCTTTAAACTTCATAGCGAGATCGCCAATTTCTGCGCGCGCTGTGAGTGTGTCCCGAACTTTAAAAGGTGAACTGGAGTGTCCGACGTCCGTGGGGGCTCGGAATGTCAGGGGATTGGCGTTGTGTAATTCAATGGCCGGCCCGGAAATAATGTTGACGTAGCTTTCGACCTTTTCGAAGAAGTCGCCGAATTTTCCGGTGTCCCTCGGTTTATTTGAAAATGACCGTTGGACTACCACGTCCTTGCTCGCGCCGCTAAGCGCCAAGGTCGTGGGGCCACCTCCTAGATTTGAGATAGGCTGACCACCCAAGCCATGCGGATGGGAGCCAGCAAAGAAGATTTGATGGTCATCCTGAGCGATGCGATCACCTCCTTGATCGACAAATTTCATGACGATCGCGCCGATCTGAAGTTCGCGGATTTGGTTCAAATAGGGAATATCACGTACGACGAGGTAATGATTCTCGTCGAGTGCGATGGCGTAGCCTTTCTCGACTAGCCTCCGGATATCGGAGTTACGATTGACCAGTTCTTGAAACATGAAACACCATTTTGTCTTTCACCTTGACGGATGCCCCTGGCGATAGTATGCCTTCGGGTTTGTGGGCAGGCCCGCGATCATAAGTCACAGAGAAAGTAGTTTCAGGGTGTTGCGGGTAAGTAGGATCAAACAGCGTGACCACTTCCCCATACGTGATGGACGACTTCGTCCATTGGTCAGGGGTACCTTCGATGATGATGGTAATGAATTTCGGCTCGCCGCTGTGGAAGTGCTCGTCCTCTGTCAGGTGAATTGCTTCAGGGCCGTCTTCTACACCGGGGTCCTCGCGATCACCCTTGACCTCTCTATAGAGCTTTAGCCCAGTCTTCACCTTGCCAAGACGGTACAATGCCGTGCCGGTTGTTGGACTAGGTGACTCATACCGCTGCTGGTCGATGTGGATACGGACGTTCATGACGTTGCTCCTTTAAAGTTAATGCAAAGGATGCTAAGTCCCAATCACGAAGCGCCTGCTACCAAACCGGTGCTTGTCTCGTTATCGGGGCTAGCACTCTTTTTCTTTTCACCCATGATACCGACCGAAGGACTCCTGTCAATACCAATGATATTAGAATTCGCCCAAAGGGTGAATTTGCATATTGACAGGATTGATATAATTCCCCATTATGGAGGAAGTTCTTGCACTTCGAATTTGCCGATGATGGCTTATTGAAGCTTTACTCTGAGGGAGGCGGGAGACATTACCCATCGGAGGTGGTTGATGTGTTCTTGAAGCGAATTCGTCACATTGAGGCAGCCACCACGGAGCAAGATTTGCGGACCCCCCCAAGCTTGCGTTTTGAGAAGCTTAAAACGAAGCAGTTCGAAGGCAAGTGCTCAATGCGCCTCAACAAAACCTGGCGCTTGATCCTTTCGGTGGAACAAGATCAAGATGGAAAATACATATTAATTCATGAAATCAATCGACACTATGGAGATTAGATGAGAAATGCTATCCCAAGACCATACAAGCCGATTAAGCCGGGAGATTTGATACAGGAAGAATTGGATGAACGCGGTTGGAGCCAATCTGATTTAGCGGCAATCCTGCAGCGCCCGTCACAGGCGATCAATGAAGTGATTGTCGGGAAAAAGGCAATCACGCCGGAAACGGCTGTCGCTCTAGGAGCCGCATTTGGGACATCAGCACAGTATTGGCTAAATTTAGAGTCCGCCTATCGACTTGATTTATTGGCTATGACTAGTGGAAACCAAACAGTAGAGCCAGTTTCTCGCAGAGCTAACCTCTATAGCATTGCACCAGTGCAAGAAATGCTAAAACGTAATTGGATTTCCCCTGCCAATGCGCGAGATCTAGATGACTTAGAGCGTGAGCTATGCGTTTTTTTTGAGGTTGATTCGTTGGCGAATTTACCAGACATGAAATGTGCCGCTCGAAAAACCGGAGAAGGAGACCTGACTAGTGCCCAATCGGCTTGGGTGTTTATGGTGAAAAAAAGAGCAAAAGATAGGCCTTTTTCCATATACAACAAGGATGGACTCCTTAAGTTAGCTGAAAAACTGTCGCAGTCTTCTACGAAAGATACCGAGATTCGGGCTATACCCGAAAAGTTAGCCCAAGTTGGTGTCTCCTTAGTTCTGGTAGAAGCTTTTCCGCGAACTAAAATTGACGGAATTGCGTTTTGGGTAGATCATCAGCCCGTGATTGGGCTCTCTCTGCGACTAAAGAGGATAGACTACTTTTTTTTCACCCTACTCCATGAAATCGCACATGTTGTCCATGAGGATTCACTTGACGGACGCCTCGATATCGATATTTTCGACCCTAACGAGCTGGACGATCTTGAACGCTGTGCCAATGAAAAAGCAAAAAATTGGATAATCCCACCTGGAGAACTCGATATCTTCAAGCGTAGATGCCAAGGGAAATTTTCAGGTGCTAAGATTCTTGAATTTTCAGAGCGCTTTGGAGTAAATCCGGCTTTAATTGTTGGTCGCCTCCATCACGAGGGTCTCCTACCGTATAGCCACCACCGCCAGATGTTGGGGGAGGTGAAATCAATCCTAGACGATCTAATATTCCATTAGATTTAGATGCCGCCCGCGAAGAGAGGCATGGCCAAGCCGAGCGATCCCCACGTGGGAGTGAACAGTCGAAGTCGCGCGTGAAGTTGTTTATCTGAACGCGATCCTCACGACATGCTCCGCCGGCCTCCACGATCGGTACGGGCCTACAAGCAACGATCGCGGACCCTAAAGGCATCCTTCACTAAAGCGCTTGACCCACTGCTCGCCAGCGTAGAGCTCGTTGAAGCAATCATCCACGCTTAGCTCATTCAATACATCGTCATCCCTCTGGAAGAGTCTCTTGGATGTTGCATCGCCAAGCCACACTTCGGGCAAATCTAAAACGGGAAATGGTAGCGAATGCGCAAGTGACGGGATGCGCTGAAAATTTCGAAGCCCAGCCTTGGCGATGAGACTTATTGACCGGATCGGCGAAGTAATGAGATCCTTGCTAATTTCTTCTATTTCTGTTTCGGCATCGCGCCTCAGATTCGAAATGATATTCGTGCAGGCACCTACTCGCGAGTACTCATAAAACTGTTCGGATTTAATCCCGTCAAGAGAGACGATGGTCGTATAGAAATCGAACGAGTCTATTGTGTCAATGCGGTCAAGTTGGTGCCCCTTGTTCATCTTCGCCTTGAAGTCCGAGTGGCTCATTTGTAAGCAACTCCTTTCAGCAAGTTCATTCCCGTCGCTATTCTGGCTGAGCTTACCTCGGAGCGGACTTAGGATGCGTCGTTGTCGGGCCGCTCGATTCCGCTTCGTCCCCTTGGGAATAAGGCGACGGGGAGAGTCTGCGCCGCCTTACCCAACATCGCAGACCTATCGGCCCAAAAAAAACGTCCTCCGTGAGGCTAAATCGTCTCTCACTCAAAAAAGCTCCAGATGGTCTGTCCAGAATTGCCTATTGCGCAAACTTAGGGGATAATCGTTATCCTCTTCAAAAGAAGTGATCATCTCAGCTTCTGGTCTAGTAGACAGGAATGATGCTAGCGCATCAAGTTTTTCTCTGATCCGGTTCAACTTAGGATGATCTCTGGCCTCAACTCCGTTACCAGTGACTAGGTAATGCTCCTCTTCGGCAGCCTCAATGCGCCGCAGGAGATCGTCGTCCTGACCGTATCCTACGGTAGGACTCCAATGTCTTCCGCTGTATTCGTAAAATAGGGCCTCGAGTGCAACGCGCGGCACGTTATGTGAGACTTTCTGAATTTCATCGGTGAGCCGCTCGAACTCCTCGTCGTCGGTGCTGTGCGCTTTTACTATCTCACGCACCTCGACTGCATCCTTGCAGTTCTTCAGTCGCTCCACCATTTTTTTTAGCTGTGCAATTTCTGCATTTTTTTGTTCGACTGTATCTTGAACAGATTCGTAAGTTTTCTCTAGTGCCTCATATTTCGCACATGAAACCATTGCGGGGCCTTTCAGTTTCTTTTTTATGCGCAAAAACGTTCGAAGAAATTCGTCTCGTTTCGATTCCCAGCGCCCGGTCGCGACCTTTTTACTGAGATTCGCGCTCTCAAGACGATCGCACAGATCATTCAAAGCCCTCTTATCGTCGATAAATCCAGACTGCACACCAACTAAAATTGCCTTCAAATCGTCATAAGTTAGAGGCGGGACGAGAATAGGGAAAAATTCAGTCTTGTCACACATCCAACAACCGCCGAGTTCACATAGACAAAATGGGCTCTCGTAATAGCGCTGTGTGATCACTGAGATGACGAACCTGGCGTCCTTCAGTTTGTCTCGAATGAATGAAACGAAATTCGAGCCTTGCGGTATACCAAGGCCTTCGAGGGACATGCAAAAAATCTGGGTAGCGGAGATATCCAATCCGGTTTGGAGCAGGTCGACCAAGGCAGCGACCAACTCTTTATCCACGGCCGCGTGACTGATAAAGATCTTCATTACGTCCTCCTGCGTGGGATCGGTTCGGTGCCATCACCCTAAACAAATCTGCGGACAGCTTCGCCGGTGTGGTTAGGCTACCTGGGAACAAAGTTAGTGCCACAATTGGGTCTAAAACAGTTTACGCAGCTAAACAACAAGCCACCGAGGGACAGGAACGTCACTCCCCCCATTTAGCGAACAAGTGTTCGATATATTCTAGCTTTGGAGGATCGCCACATGTTTTCCAGCAAACAGCAGTTCGCGAACTGGTACTCATACCTAAAAATAAAGCGTTTGCTAGCCCAAAAGTCTCCGCCGACCCTTGCGATCGGCACGGCTGCTGGTGTCAACGATAGCGGGGACCCACAACATGTCTCCGCCGGCCTCTGCGATCGGCACGGGGGCCTGCAAGTAACGATGCGGGGGCCCACAACACGGCTCCACCGGCCTTCGCAATCGGTACGGGGC
>Ga0182030_10021790_pt1 | contig 11977 bp, 13 predicted proteins | sample 812S3MmetaG_FD_121299 | JGI IMG/M metagenome (GOLD analysis project Ga0182030, IMG submission 121299) | Permafrost microbial communities from Stordalen Mire, Sweden - 812S3M metaG (Illumina Assembly) | ecosystem: Environmental > Terrestrial > Soil > Wetlands > Permafrost | place: Sweden...
GAACGTTAGCATCCGCAAGTCCCCGGCCCAAATATTCTATGGGTTGCAAGCATTGCAGCGATGCAGCGGTCTCTTAAACCGCAGAGCACGGGGCAGCACCGTGGCAGCTCACCATTTGGATTATCATTGCAAGGGGCCATAGCTTAACGAGTAAAGCACCGCATTCGCAATGCGAAGTCCGGGACGCGACTTCCCGTGGCTCCACCAATTTCGCCCTCATGCAGAAGCTGCCGACTTCATTTGTAAGGAAGTTGTTCCGGGGCAGAACCGGATGAGGGCTCCATATTTTGAATCTGCACCAAACAACAGAAGTGCGGACCATTTCAGTTTTAACAGCCTGAGCAACTTTATTGCCGCGTGGTGTAATAGCAGCACATCTAGCTTTGGACTAGATAGCACTGGGGCAGAACCAGAAGCGGCAGCCAATTTTACGGCGGGATGGTGGAACTTGCAACACGTCCAAGGCGAGCGTGTGGCAACCTAAACGAAGGAAGAATGGAGGCGTAAAATCCTTCCCCTGTCGCCAATCTTACTTCGGAGTGTGCGTCGAGTAGCGAAGACAACGGTCTGTAAAACCGCCACCTTAACGGTAAACATCACTGGTGCAATTCCAGTCACTCCGACCAAGGGCCTGAAGATGAAGAGACGAATCATCTCGTTGTCAACGAGAATTAAGTGGGTGCGAGTCCCATCAGGCCCGCCATTTTGATTTTAGTGCGGAATGTCGCCTAGCAGCCATGGCACTTGCTTTGGGAGCAAGCTATCGGGGGTGCAAGTCCCTCCATTCCGACCATTTCCAGGATGTAGCCTAAACAGTGAGGCGCTTGCTTCGGGAGCAAGACCAAGCGGGCGCGATACCCGCCATCCTGACCAATCTAATTCCAGTGTGGGATAAGAGTAGTCCGCCTCCCTGTTAAGGAGTACGGTGTTTGTGCGAGTCAAACCACTGGAGCCACTTTTTCAGGTAAGTGCCTGACCGTTCCACTAGTCAAATCAAAGGCCGTTAAACATGGGCCTGCAATTGCAAAGAGACAGTACGCGGGCTTGGCGCAACTCGCACCATCGCCTCATGTAAGCACCCAGTCCGCATTCGTAACGCGGCGTGCCGGCTGCAATGCCGGATGAGGCTCCATTTTTAGGCGGGGCACCAGCTGTGCAGTTTCGCCTCCAAACCGAAACGAGTCCGGGGCAGCACCGGAACCGCCTGCCACTTATTGCGGAGTAGAGTAGCCCGGTCTAACTCGCGGGTCTCATAAGCCCGCAGATCCCAAAAGGTTCTCGCTGGTTCGAATCCAGCCTCCGCATCCAACGTCAGGTCCACTGCGACGAGCACGATGCCTCGTCGGGCAGAAAACCGCGTGCCTGTTAATCCGTGGGCATATCGACGGCTGGGGTAAGCGCCCCAAATGGATTCATTGTGAAAGCCACGGCGGCCAAGGCTGCGATGCGAGATCGCACAAAACCGTCCTCAATTTAAGGGCATGAGTCCAAAGTAGTCGAGGTGCTCCCCTGTCACGGGAGAAATTCTAGCCGATGCGAGTTCGGTCATGCCCGCCGTTTCTGAAAGGTGAACATAGCACAACATTAGGTGTCCCAGGTCGTGAACCTGGTGTATGCCGGTGGAAGTCCGGTTGTTCACCCCAATTCGATGGCAGTGGATTTTTACAAAACAATTCTACATGCATAAAATGATGTCACATGACGACCTGAAACGAATCGGTAAGTTGCGAATAGTAAATCGAAAAGGAGCTAAAGAGATTGCACGCATTCTCTCAATTTCAGTGGGAACAGTTAGATATCATTTGAGAAACCTGCGTTTAACAGAAAAAGAAGTTCGTAGAAATTACGAAAGGATGCGCGATGAGGCCATTCGTAAACGGGGCCCATTCAGACAATCTTTGACAAAGGCACTTTTACAACATAATCCATCAAGTTTGGCTCAACTTGCAGATCGCCAATTGACAGGAGACGACAAAGCAAGAATTGCAGAAGCAGCAGTCCTCTTACGTTTAGCAATAAAAGGGTTAGCTTGTTACGGAAGCCCGTTTGACGGTGACCGAGTGGATTGGTTGGTCCAAGCTAAAAACAACAATGTGTTGCGCGTTCAGGTTCGCTGGCTACGCTGGAATAAGGTTGGTTGTCCTTCACTTTCTTTATGTCGAGCCGACTATAGAAAAGGTGAACGAATTCGGTTTACTAATTTAGTTTTTGACATCATTGTAGGTTACGATTTTCAGACTGACTCGGCTTACGTCTACACATTTGAGGAAACGGCCCATCTTGTGAATTCCGTTGCGATTGGCATTTCGGCGCGAGAAGCTTGGTCAAAACTCGAGGTCGTACTTCCACATCGGGCGTGATTCCATACACTCTTAATCAGACCATAGCGCAGCCCAGTTAGCGTGCCTCGTTAGGGACGAGGAGGTCGCCGGGACAGAGCCGGCTGGTCCGACCATTTTGGACTCGTAGCTCAAGTTGTCAGAGCAATGGCCTCATAAGCCATAGGTTGTCGGAGCATGGCCGACCGAGTCCACCAAACGAAAGATAGAACAATGAATTCAAACATTTTAAATTATCCAGGTTTTCGGGATTTGCCAAAGTTCGTAAGACAAATGTTGATTATGTCGGAAGAATACTTCTTCCACGATTCCCAACCAAAGCCGGAACCACTGCTTCTTGGTCATTTTGGCAACCTTCCTCCCTCAAGGAAATCGAATGAGAGGCTGGGTTAGCAATGCAGAACCTGATCGGCAATGTTCCAAGGAAACAAGCTGCTTGATAAACTCCTAATCGAACAAGTATGGCTTTATCTGCAACGCCAGTTTCAAGCAGGTGGAGTTCAGCCAAGCAGAGCACCTGGCCTGGGACCAGAAGACCCTGAGAGCAAAGTTCACCTCCCTGAGCACTTCAAGATTGAACCAGTTCGTCAGCCGGACGCCGCCAAAGCAGTTATCTTAATACGGCCTGCCCTACGCATCGGCAAAAGGAGACCCCGTCGCGGGTAGCAGTGCACGGGCCACTGGCATTTCCAACTTTAACGGCACCAGGTCACGGCCGCAAGTCAAGCTCCCAGAAGGAGAGAGGAAAGCCTTAAACCTGCCGAAGACCTCGACGTCAACGGCAGCCAATTCCCATGTCCGCGAGCGCAAAGCAGATCGAGCAGCCAGCCCCTCACGCTGGCGGGAGACCGACCGCGGATGCCAAATTCAGACCCGGTAGTGTAGCCAGTTAACACGCCTGCCTCTCAAGCAGGAGATCATGGGGGCGGATCCCATCCGGGTCGCCAAATTTTATGGAAGGCAGGCAGATATAAGCTGGCTGCACTGGCTTTGAAATCCAGACCGGATTTAAACCCGGGGTCGGAGCATTACCGACGCCTTCCGCCACTTTGGAGAGTAATCTGGCCGAGGCGCCAGCACGGTTTGCTAAACCGATGGCCCGCTGTAAAGGCGGGTGTGGGGCGGGACCACTGCTCTCCGCCACTTATTATTCCCTGATACACCAGTCAGCAAAGCGCGCGGCTGTGAACCACGTGGTCGTTGGAGCCAAGCCAGCCCTGGGAGCCATTGTGTGAGATGACCGGGTCGCCGGCCATAGCGCTCTCCCTGAGTAACGACATCTTACGTCAGGTGACGTTCTGGATCATTGGCAACAGTCTGCCAGGGCAACGCAGTCTGAGAATTTATGTCCGCGAATGCAAAGCAGCTCGAGCACCCGGCCTTTCAAGTCGGCCCTATCGGATGCGAGATCCGACGCGGATGCCATTTACCGCCGTGGAATTCAACATTTAGAATCCACGCCGGATCTTTGGGCGGCCAGAAAATCAAAAAGTGCCGCGTGAGGATCGGCACCAGATGGGTGAAAAGCCCAACCGTCCCCCATTTTTGGAGGGTTGACCGAGTCCAGTAAGGTGCCAGCCTGGAAAGCTGTGGCCAGCCCACAAAGCTGCACAAGAGCGAAGCTTGTACCCTCCGCCATTTCGTATGCTCGCCTCATCGTGCCCGTTTGTAATTAATGCCACAAGGTAGGAGCAACGCCATGTAGGTCATTAGGTTAGTGTTGACTCCAAGACAAATGACCGTGTAAAACTAGAAGCGCGCGTATGAGTCATACGCACATTTTATGGATGGTAGGCAGATATAAGCTGGCTGCACCTGATTCGAAACCAGGATCGGATTGAAAACCCGAGGCAAGAGCGTTACTTGCACCATCCGCCATTTCTGACGGCCCGAACCGAAACGGTTAGCTCCCGAAAGGTGATGGCTCACTTACAAACTCCTTATCCGTCTTCCAATTTGATGGTGAAAGGGATGGCCGTGCGCGTATTCGCGTAGTGGGTTCGACGTCCACTCACCATCATTTTGTTCCGGTAGTTCAATTAAAGAGCGGCTGTTTCCTAAGCAGCAGGTTGGGAGTGAAAGTCTCTCCCGGAATACCAATCTCTGCGGGTGTAGTTCAAAAGCAGAATACGACATTGCCAATGTCGAGACGCCGGCGCGCTACCGGTCACCCGCTCCATTTTTGAAATGCATCCGTGGCGCAATTTATAGCGCAGCAGTTTCCGAAGCTGCAGGTTGTGGGCGAGAATCCCACCGGATGCACCATTTGCACGCGTATATCAACAGTAGATAGCTTCCGTGACAAGGAAGAGGCAGCTGGGGCGGCACCAGCCGCGTGCACCATAATTTGAGCAAAACGTAACTTGCGAAACGAGCTTTTAATATGGGAATATACGACGAAATACGATGCGAGTATCCCCTGCCCCTGAAAGGAATTAACGAAGTTCGTTTTTCAAACGAAGGATGCTTCTTCACAAGCTCTCGGGCTCTTCGAGATGCGCGCTGAGGGCACACTCTGGCGCCAAAGTTACGAGGCCGAGGACCGCCGCGACCCAAAGGCCAAAGGTCTGGCCGGACTATGAGGCTGCATGATTCGAGTCAATAGGCGCCTGTTGGCAGGCAGTAAGGCAGCGGTTTGCAAAAATTTTCAGATATGCGCAACCCTGATACAGGATTCCATTTTTTTGTCCGGCGACCGAGCAAGTGAACGGGCGCGTTTGCAAAACGCTGCATGCAGGGCGCGATACCCTGGCTGGACTCCATCATTTATGCCTCTGAAGAATAGCGAGCGATTCACGACCTTGGTAAGGTTGAGAGCCCAGTGCAACTCTGGGCAGAGGCTCCATCGTTTTTAGACATGCATCGGCACTTCAACATCAAGAGTAGCCTCTTCCTAGCTCGCCTTGTGGAGCGGTCTTGTAAGCCGTTTGTTGTGGGCGGAAATCCCGTCGGATGCACCAATTCGTGAGCGTATTTCAGCAGGAGAACAGGTGTCTCACACACACCAGGTCGCTGGGGCGGCACCAGCCGCTCACACCACGCTTATGCTCCCGCAGCTCAATGTATCGAGCAGCTCGCTTCGAACGAGCAGGTTACAGGCGAAAATCCTGTCGGGAGTACCATTTACACCTTGCGAGGTTTTTCGCGGGGTTATTTGCTGGGTGACTGCTGCGATGGCGCATCGTCCTCGTCTTCAGCATTGTCCTCCTCAGTCCCGCTCAAGGCAGGAATTTGCTCACAGCAACCTTGCTGCATGCATTTGCCACACAGGTTTGTTCCGCAGATGGCACAATAGTCCATCAGTTCGTAGGATTCAGCCGGCAACTTGGCTCGGCATCGTTCACAAGTGTTCATATTCAATTACCAAGACGCAGGGCATTACAAGTTGCCCTCATCTACATGTCGCAGACCGTGACACCCTTTCCGCTCCGTAGCCCAATGCAGAGGCGCTAGTCTTAGGAACTATACAGTGTCGGTGCAATCCCGATCGGAGCGACAACTTTTGTCAACTATTTACATGGCCCTGTGTCCTAAGCGCGAATACCACAGCCAACGCACTTAAAACGCGTGGATTTATGAGTGGAAGTCTCATCAGGGCCACCATTTGCAATCGCATCGTGACATAAGCGCGAATAGCACAGCCGCTAGATTCAAAATCTAGAGTTTTCCGGGTGCAAGTCCCGGCGATGCGACCATCTTTGCTTCCATACTCTGATGACCAAGACATCCGCCCCAAGAGCGGAGCATGGCAGTTGCAACCACGGCCGGGAGCACCTATTTGCGAACGTATCCCAATGCAGAGGAAACACCCTGAGAAGGTGTCAAGTACAGGTGCAAGCCCTGTCGTTCGCACCAAATTTCGTCCGGTGGTGAAATAGGATCACGGCTGGCCTACACCCAGCAATCGATGGAGCATAACCTTCCCGGACGACCATTTTAATTGCCTCGTGGTGTAATTAGGAGCGCGTCGGTCTCTGAAGCCGAAGGACTGGGAGCAAAACCTGGCGAGGCAGCCATTATTATTCTTTCCAACAAAAATCAAACACTTATACTAATTAGAGAGCTGTGATTTATGAGTAGCATACTGCAACAAAAAGTCGTCCTGGTCCTGAACAAGGCCTGGCAGGCCATCAACATCCGCACGCCGGAGGAAGTATTCCCTCAGCTGGCCACGGGAGCCGCCACTGCCTTGGATATCGACTGCCAGCAGAAGATCCGCCCGGTCACCTGGGAGGAATGGATCACGCTGCCCGTGCGCGAACAGGACCGCGCGGTCCAGACCATCCGCGGAGGCATTCGCGTCCCGACGGTCATCGTGCTGGCCAACTACGCCAAGGTGCCCAAGAAACGCCCGAAGCTGTGCGCCAAGAGCATCCGTGAGCGGGACGGCAACCGCTGCCAATACACCGGAAGGATGTTGCGTCCAGAGGAGGGTTCCCTCGACCACGTCACGCCTCGATCACGGGGCGGCAAGAACGCCTGGGAAAACCTAGTGTGGTCCGCCAAGGACGTCAACGCCAAGAAGGCCAACCGGATGCCGGAGGAGGCAGGCCTCAAGCTCCTGACGACCCCGCGGCGCCCGCACGAGGTCCCGGTTACGGCCACCCTCCGCAACGCGCATGATATCCCAGAATGGGGGATATTCCTTCAAGCTTAACAAACGAGCCCCGCTGGAAACAGCGGGGTTCGTCGTTTTGGGAGTTAACAGACCCGAGCCAATCAGCTTGCATTCATCGTTATCTTGGAGCACCGTCCGTTTTTTGTGAATTGTGGAAACATCAATCCCCTGAGCAGCCGCCCTTAATGGAAACCTCCCCAAAAACTCCAATTGGCATGTGGTTTTCGCCCGCAGTCATCGCTGAAAATAACTTCATATACAAAAGTTTGTCGAATTGGGCTTTCAACGTGGCAGTAGGGTGCTCACACGCGTGCCGATTTTGTTACGTGCCAAGTTCCACAACGATCAAACAGGGGCCTAAACTTGCAGAATACGGGGTGAAAGACCCAGACGTTGAATGGGGCAACTACGTCCTGCTTCGCCCCTGGATCGAAGAAAGGTTTCTCGCCTCGCTAAGGGTAGCAGAGAACACACCACATTCCAAATTGAAACGAGACGGCAACCGTGCAGTCATGTACTGCAGCACCACGGACCCATACCAGGTGATTCATCATCCTGAACCTGAGTCCCAAAAAATGCTTTCGCAACATTCCCGATATCTGGTACGGAGGTCTCTCGAATTGATTCGCGACAAATCAAGCTTAAACGTTCGTATTCTTACCCGGAGCCCCCTGGCCCGGGCTGATTTTGATCTGTTTAAGAGCTTCGGGCCACGATTGTTATTCGGCATGAGCTTGCCCACCTTGCAAAATGACCTTTCTAAAATCTACGAGCCAAGAGCTCCTGCACCAACGCAACGGCTGGCCGCACTCCGTACCGCCCGCGACGCAGGTTTGAATGTCTATGTGGCCATGGCCCCCACATATCCAGAGTGCGACGAGGAAGATTTGCGTGCAACACTCCGGGCAGTAGCAGAAGTAGCGCCCGTGACAATCTTCCACGAACCAATCAACATTCGAGCCGAGAATGTGGAACGAATAGTGGCCCAGGCCCGCTCGCTAGGAATTCGTCTAAAGACGGAAGTTTTCTCGACCCGCGAGCAGTGGGAGAATTACGCCGTTCATTCACTACAAACAGTGGACCGGCTGGCCGAGGAGTTGGGGCTTTCGCACAAGCTCCATCTATGGCCGGACAAATCCCTGGGAAACTCATCGATTGCAAACCGGATGACAAAGCCAAGGGAGTACTTGCAATGGTTGATGAAATGTTGGGGCCGCATCAGCGAGTGGCCACAAATTGGCCGACCATAAGATACCTGCAAGACTGGCCAACAAAAATGCATGTTGGACAGCACAGCAAAAGATATCACGGGCTGGATCAGCCATGAAACCGGTATCAAGCTGACCTTTAAAGCCGTCACCGAAGGCGGTTCCATTCTTTGCCACAGTCGCCGCGGAAAAGAGCATATCATCGTTTGCCGGCCCGGCTATTCCCCAGGCACATATATTGTCAGCAGTCTTCTGAGAGTGGTGAGATTCCAGCGTCGTTATACGTGGTTGATCGGCGGTGGACCTGGCACCAACATGACGGCCGTAGCTGGCTGGAATGAGCAGCATCAACACAAGCTGGAGGCGCACCAGTGGATCCAGGAACAGGACGGCCAGTATTCGCGCGCCAGTTGGCTGAAATTGATTCAGATCAAAGCCCTTCGAATTCCCTCGCATCTGGATGCGGAGGAGGTGCTGCAGGCGGCAAGCGTTTCAGCAACCTAAAGCGGGCATTGAGGCGTGGCGATCCCTGGTTGACGTAAGTCCAAAGCCCGCTAAACTCAAGATGCAATTTTTCCAAATATGAGCTGTTACGACAATGGGCTCGCAGTAGTGAGAGACCAATCCTCAGAGAACGTTTCCGAGGATGAGGCCGCAGCTTCAATGCGCGCATCAGCTCTTAGCTTCCATCAATTATTTCGTGAAACGGTGTCAGAGCTTCGGGTACGCGATGATTGGGAGGAACCAAATATCCATATCGTCCTTTCGGGCAATGGCATCACTGAGACGTCCAAAAAGCTTAAGGCCCAACAGGAAAAGGAATGCCATGAGTAACATCAACCCCACCCAGAGATTCCTGGAACAAGTCTTAACTATCCTCAGGGAGGAATATCCCGGCGAAACATTCACGGCGAACATGGAGAACGAAGGTTCTCTCAAGCACGAGGGATTCACCCTGTGCCTGGCCAACCTGTGGTCCCAGTACCAACAGCATCTGGCGGACGAGGAGGCGCAAGAAAATACCGAGGTGCTGCGCTCCTTAACAAAGCACTTTGTCCAGGCTATGCTCAATGCCCCTGCCGGCATCGGCAAAAGACTGAGCTGGGCCGAGGCAGCCAGCAAGCTCTACCCGTTTATCGTCAATATGGTCACTGTCAGAAACCTCGAGCGGGACGCGGCCTGCCCCCACTTTCAGCTTGGGGGCGAGCTGGCCTTGACGCTGGTGCTGGATTTTCCAGACTGCATAAGGTACGTGCTGGAGCCGGACCTGAAGGATTGGAACATAGCCTTTGAAGAGGCATTAACCAGAGGGCTCCAAAACCTCGACAAACTGCCCGTCAAACTGGAGACCGTAGGCAAACCTCCCAACGGAGTCGTCTGCCTCTCGACGTTCGACGGATATGCGGGCACACGCATCCTTGCCCCGGGCGCCCAACGGAAAATCGGAAAAATCCTCGGATTTCCGTTCTACTTCGGCATTCCCTACCGCGACTTCCTCTGCTGCTGGTCCAATCGTGCTTCGGAAGAGGTTAAGCTCCGTGTCAGGATGCGGCTTGCCAAAGACCATCAATCGAAGGATCACGCTATCAGCGAACATGTGTACCAAGTACAGGCGCCAGGGCAGCTCGTGGCGCAAGACCCAAAGGAGACGGTTCACTTCCTGGGAAACATCACTGTTATAGTGAGTAGTGAGTTGATGTTCAGCCCGCGAAAGCCGGGCAGCGATCCCAGACGCTTCTAATCAAGTTGATTCAAGAAACGACAGAAACCTTGCAGGTTGTTTTTGTGATGCCGTCAATTTTGCGCGGCAGAGCGTTTTTGGAGACTCTGGATCAGCACCTCCCAGGAGCTCTGAGACGTATTTTCGCTGCCATAGGCCCTCACTTCTCCACAGGCTGGCTGAACTGCATCACCTGGTCTGCATCAATTGCGGGCATCGACGCCACATCTACTATTCCGTTAAAGATCCAAAACCCTACCTTCTTGATGTTTGGATCAACACGTAGGCGTCTCTCGTCGATTCTGGCTCCATCAATAACGATCACCACGAAGGCAGCAACGTAGTCCTTTGGGGTTTTACATAAAAAAGGCCCGCACAGCGCCTTTTCAAGCAAAAAGCCGAGAGCCAGCATGGGATCGGCGGCCAAGTATACTCCATCCAAGCAATCGAAATTCTTCTGAACATTCCGGGTACCACCAAGGCCCCAGCGTTGAATAGACGGCATCTTCTCTCGCGTTGTTGCATGGTAATATGTCATAATACCCAGCGCATAATAATCCGTTTGCGCCCCAGTTTGCAAGCTCAGCCTCAGTGGCCATAAAGGAGCATTTGGGGATGGATATTGGAGGCGAGCCGGGCTAGGATCCCTTGCCTTCTCAAAAATGGCAGGATCTGAAACTGGAACCAAGTCACTCTGCACATCGCCAAACAAGAATCCTTAATGAGCCAGTCTTTGATCATAATCCCGGACATACACCTCGCCCACGAGCAAGCGGAGGGCATCCTCGCGCGCTATAGGGCTTCGACCGCATTGTTTCTCGGAGACTATTTTGAAGACTGGGGAGACAGCGCAACAGCCCACCGCCATACCGCCAGTTGGCTCCTGTGGTCCACCAGCAGAGTGGGCGAATACACCTCTTGGGAAACCACGACCCTTACTACTTCACGGGACAGCCTTGCTGCGAGGTGCCAGGGAGCACCCGGCAGAAACTCCTTGCCGGCGCCGAATTTCTAGCCAAGAAGGCCTGGGAGCAGATGAAAACCCATTATTGGATCACAGCAAACTTCCTGGCGACCCATGCTGGCTTGACCCGTTCACAGGCTCACCCCATCCGTTCGCTGGATGAATTCATGGCGCAACAGGAGAAGGAATTCAAGGAAGCATGCTTGCACAATTTGAATCACCCCTGGCTGCGGTGGGGACGCCGAGCCGGCCTCGCAGAAAGTGCGGGGCCCATCTGGTGCGACTGGCGCGACTTTCAGCTCATCCCTGGCCTGCACCAGATATTTGGCCACAGTCCCCTCACCGACAAGCCGCAATGGCTCTGCCGGGATGGGACGGTAAATGTCATGCTCGATGGACCAGTACAACCAAAAGGCGGAGCAAAATACCCAGGTGGATACGGGGTTTATGCCGACGGAAGACTCACCATTTTTACCAAAAACCACCGGTGGATTAAGAGTTTGAAGATTACACCACCGGCTGTCAGTCTGTGATTGGCCAAGCAAACAGCATGACAACCCGGCATCGCGACTATTCTAATTTGGCGTTAGCTCTGGGGCTGCAGCCTGGTGAGGATTACGGAGAGGCTGAGGAATGCCACATCCACATCTCACACACGCCGAACGAAATTTTGAGGTGTTCTTCGATGCTGCCCACATGCGGTTCGTCGGCCTGTGCCAACAGGAGATCAGGCACCCAGCCCCCGACGACCACAAGACAGTCTTCAAATGCCGCCAATACCTGCCCAAGGTCAACGAGAACACGACGAGATGCTTCGACTTGGCGCGGACTATAGTCGTCCCGCTGACGCGGTTACGGGATTCACAATAAACCTCGCGTCTTCCAGGCACGCTTGAGATTTTGTTCCAGCAGCGCTTCGGCGGCCTCCTGGCCGCGTCCTCCACAATGAAACAAGTCCACGTAAGTCTGCACTGGGTTGGTGCATGACAATCGCGGCTCTCCCATGGTGCCCCCGTCCTGGAGATAGAAAACGCCGTTGTCCTCCGGGAGGAGCACAACCAAGTTTTCCCCAGAGTCCACCAATTTGGCTTCGGCCACTTCACGAAAACTATCTTCCCATTCGGAGCC
>Ga0182030_10021791_pt1 | contig 11977 bp, 12 predicted proteins | sample 812S3MmetaG_FD_121299 | JGI IMG/M metagenome (GOLD analysis project Ga0182030, IMG submission 121299) | Permafrost microbial communities from Stordalen Mire, Sweden - 812S3M metaG (Illumina Assembly) | ecosystem: Environmental > Terrestrial > Soil > Wetlands > Permafrost | place: Sweden...
CCGGCGTCATGCCGACGGCTAGGGCGACCGAGAACAGGAACGATTCGAGCAACGGACGATGCAAGACGACGTTGACCAGCAGGACGAAGAGCACCAGCAGCATGGTGACGCGCGTGATCATCAGCCCGAAGTGGCGTATGCCGCGGCCGAATTCGGTCTCTGGAGGCCGCGTGGCCAGACGCGCGGCGATCTCGCCGAAGGCGGTGTCCTTGCCGGTGCGAACGATGACCGCGGCGCCGATTCCGGTCTGCACCGCCGTTCCCAGGAAGACGCTGTTGACGGCGTCGGCGATGCCGTGCTGGCCCGTGGGAAGATCGCTCGCCGCCTTGTCGACCGGCAGAGACTCGCCGGTGAGCGCGCTTTCGCGCAGGTGCAGATCTTTGGAGTCCAACAGGCGGGCGTCGGCGGGGACCAGGTCGCCGGCATTGAGATGTACGATATCGCCGGGGACGAGTTCGGCGGTGGGCAATTCGAGTTCGCGTCCATCGCGCAAAACCGCGGCAGTGGTAGCGACCTGCTTGCGAATATCCTCCACCGCATGGCGCGCCTGAAACTCGGTGTAGAAGTTGACGATCACGCTGAGGAGGACGATGGCGATGATGATGGAGCCGCCTACCGGATCGCCGAGCACAATCGAGATGGCGCTGGCAGCCAGCAGAATCAGGACCAAAGGATTGGCGAAAAAGCTGAGAAAAGAGAGCAGAGCGGCGAAGCGCGACTCGCCCACCAGGCTGTTGGGGCCATGTTGACGGAGGCGCTGTTTCGCCTCGTCGGAAGTCAGACCGGCCGGGGTGGCCTGGAGCAGGCCAAGCAAATCCCGCAGCGGTATATCCCAGAAGGTTTCCAGGGGCTTGTTGGGTGTAGTCATGCGCCGCCTCTCGATGTTGCCAGCCGGGAGTTTAACATGCGGCAATGGCCGCTTTTGTGGGATTCCCCGCCTTGGCGGGGATGCGGAAGGTTGCCGCAATCGGGTATTGTATTAATAATCCCTGAAAGATGCGAGATGACGGCGTCGCGAGCCTTTGGCGCGGGACCGGCAGCGGTCCGGCTGTCCGTTACGGAGATGTTGGTGAAGAGTGAACGAGTGTTGGCCTGGACGTGTCGTGAGGCGAGGGTCGTACTGCTGCTGGCAGTAGCGGCGGCGATTCCGGTTACGGGGTCCGGCCAGACCCCCGATCCGCTCACGGTGACCGGCAAGTTGCAGTTTCACGCCGAAATGGCGTACGCGCCGATGTCTCTTGTGGGTCTGGCCGCATACGCCGCGGTGCTGCAGGAAGACCGCGCGCCGGAAGAGTGGAGAGAGGGCGGCGAAGGCTACGGCGAGCGGGTCGCTTCCGTGGCGGCCTGGGCGGGAATCCACGGCGCGCTGGCTTTCGGTCTGGACTCGACGCTGCATCAGGACCCGCGTTACTTTCGATCGCGCGGCAGAGGGTTCTGGCGCCGGTCGGCACACGCGCTGCGTGGGACCATCCTCACGCACACCGATCGCGGCGGCGAAACGCTGTCCACCTGGCGTCTCGGCAGCGACTACGGCTCGGCGTTTCTTTCCAACCTGTGGTATCCGGACCGGCTCGATACGGCGCGCCTCGGGTTCATCCAGGGTTCGGTCACGCTCGGGTTCGATCTGCTGGGCAATGTGGGAAGAGAGTTTTGGCCGGAGATCAGGAAAAAGGTGCTGCGCAGAAAGTGACGGCTACGAAGCGATGACGTCCAGCGCCTTGAGGATCACCGGGTCGCGCTGCGCTTCCACTTCGTCGCCCTTCTCCACGCCGAAAGCCTGATTGAATATTTCCGTCTTCAAGCGGTTGGACACGAACTCGCGCTCCGCCAGCCACTCGCCGAGGCCGGGGCGGATCTGGCGGTCGGAAAGGAAGACGCGGAACTGGTCGAGCGTTTCGCCGGCGACCTCGAACCCGGCGTCGATCTTGTGCGTGCGCAGAAATTCGGTGGCGAAGTTGGTGAAGCTGGCGCTGGCATCGAGCACGTTGCGCAGACGGTTGCCGGCGGGCGGATACACCAGGATGTCGGGTTGGATTCCGCCGCCGCCGGTGACAGGCCGCCCCTTGTCGGTGCGGAATTCGCTTTCCTTGTTGGGGTGCGCGGTGGTGGCGGCCAGGCCAAAGCGCGCGGCGTCGAGCGGTTTCTGGATGGAGCGCCCGCTGGGCGTGTAATAGAGGGCCGTGGTGAGCGCCAGGCCCGTGCCCTCGGTCAGCGGGTAGACGCTCTGCACCAGGCCCTTGCCGAAACTGGGCACGCCGAGGACGGTGGCGCGGTCGTGATCCTGCATGGCGCCGGAGAGGATCTCGGCGGCGCTGGCCGATTTCTCATTCACCAGAATCGCCAGCTTGAAGCCGTACGGCGTGGCGATGGTGGGCACGGTTTCGGTGGTTTCCGGCACGTGGCGGCCGCGCACGGTGACGATTTTCATCCCCGGCTGGAGGAAGAGCGCGGCCATCTGGACTGCAGCAGTCAGCACGCCGCCGGGGTTGTTGCGCAGGTCGATGACGAGCCCGGCGAGCCGGTCGCCTCCCAGTTTCTCGATGGCCGCTTTGGCCTCCTGCGCCGTCTTCTCGTCGAAGCTGGTGACGCGGATGTAGCCGATGCCGGCGCCGATGAAGAAGGCGCGGTCCACGCTGGGCGATTGCATTTCCTGCGGCGTGAGGGTGAAGTGCATCAGGCTGGGAATGCCGGGCCGCCGCACATCGAGCTGCGCCTGCCGCTGGCGGGATTGTTCGAGCAGTTGCGGAAGCTGCTCGAGATCGAGTTGCCCGATGATGTAGCCGTTGATGGCTAGAATTTCGTCTCCCGGCGAGAGGCCGGCCTTCTGCGAGGGCGTGCCGGGAAGGGTTTGCAGCACGATCACGCGCCCGGGCAGAATCGACACCACGCTGCCGAAGCCCTTGGAGGTGGAGCTTTCCATGCGTTTGAGCTGCTCGAACTGTTCGGGGTCGAAGAACACCGAGTGCGGATCGAGTTTGCGCAGCATGGCGGGGATGGCGCCGGTGTACAGGGCCTGTTCGGAATTGACGGGGTCGGCCGCGTTCTCCGCGGCGATGGAATAGGCGCCGATGATGCTGCGCATTTGCTTGTCGAGATCGTCCTGCGCCCCGAGAAGGGCGGCGGAAGACAGCAAAGCTATGGTGAGGCGAAGCATCAAGCGAGGTCCGATGTTCTTAGTGTAACGCGGGGAGATGCGGGCGCCGGGGAGAGGTTGACCAGAGTCCAAACGCGTGCCCGTTCGAGTAGAATGAAGGTCGCCCTGGTGGAGATTCAGCCGATTCGCGTTGAAATTGAGCGTGAGGAAGTTGGCCGGATGGTCGAACATTTGACCAGTGGTGGCCCCGACTGACCGATATTTCCTACGCTAACTATGTGCTGGTCAAGGCCCAACCTGTCGCAAATGCCAACGGCATGGGACAATGGGATTGCACCTCGATTCATGCCCAAGCGGTACACAAGCCGGGAGCTGGTCAAATTGGCCGGAGAGTTTGGATGGATCTTGGTCGGCGTGAGCGGAGACCATCAGAACTTCAAGCACCCGGCGAGCCGGTTCATAGTCACGATCGTGCATCCCCAAAAAGATGTACCAGTGGGGCGAGCGTTGGATACGGTGAAGAAAATCAGACTGGAGCTCAAGTGATGCGATTTCTGATCATGCTGGAACAGACCGAGACGGGATTTGCGGTGCAGGCGCCCGATTTGGCGATCGCCACCTACGGAGAGAACATCGAAGCAGCCAAGCGCGCGGCTGGCGAAGCGATTCGGAGCAACCTGGAAGCCTATCGAGAGGGCGGACAACCGGTGCCTGAAGCACAAGACGTTTCAAACCATCTTGAGAATCCCGAATTTCGGGATTTGTTATTTGCGTACGTCGACGTAGCCGAGCCTCAGGGGAGAATCGCCGCCTAACCCATAGCGGCGAAGCACGCCTGGCGGAGTGCCTTTACGCATGGGCGATTACGATTGTGTTACCGAACCCCGGCGGGCACAAACTGCACGTAGCCCCAGTGCTCCGGCACGTGCATATTAATGACGCCTTGCGGCGACCACACCCAGTTATCTTCCGGCTTGCCGGGCACTTTGCGATATTGCTTGCCGCCAGCTTCAATCTGCCACTCCACGCGCGAAAAATTCATGCGCCACGATTCGCCGGGGCGCGGGCGGGAGACCAACGCGCGCGAGGCGAATGCCGTCCACGGGAAGGCCATCTCCACCGTCCAGCCGCGGTCGCGATCGCTCGCGTCGTTCAAGGTGCCGTCCACCGCGACAGCCGTGCGCAGGCCGGGAATTTCCCAACTGTTATCGGCCTTGCCGCCTTCACTATACGGCTTGGGCAGGAACAGGTCCCATCCGGTATTGAGGGCGTTGATCTCGAACTCGAAATAGTTGCGGCCATCGCCCGACGGGTTCAGGAAGACCTCGAAATCGTTGTCGCGGAAGATCACCGAATCGTGTTCGGTCAGCGTGGCCCACACGTGCGGCTCCACGAGCTCGGCGCCGACGTAGAGGCAGTCGTCGTCCCACAGCATTTTGACGCGCGTACGAAAGCGCGGGCGCGGTTGTTTCGCGCCCTGGATATCGACGAAATTGGCGGTCCAGGGGGCGCGGCGCCAGGCGGCATCGTCGAGGCGGCCATCGATGCGGATGGCGGAAGGCGCGCGGCGGCAGGTGTAGCGCCTGGGCGGCGGCGGCGACGGCGGCTGCGCCTGCGCCATGGCGGCGAGAAGGAAGAAAGCGGCGAGGCGTGGCACCGGATCTCCTAGCGCGTGAAGCGGGTGGCCTTCCTGGCCTTGTCGCGATCCAGGGCCAGGGCGATCAGCCGGTCCAGCAGCTCGCCGAAGCCAATCCCGCTGTGTTCCCACATCTTGGGATACATGCTGATGGAGGTGAAGCCCGGGATGGTATTGATCTCGTTGATGTACAGGCGGCCGGTCTCGTTCTCCAGAAAGAAATCGACGCGCGCCATGCCCTCGCACTCCACCGCGCGATAGCATTCCACGGCCAGACGGCGCACCTCGGCGATCCACTCCGCGGAGAGGAGAGCCGGCACCTGCGTCCGCGCCCGATCGAGCAGGTATTTGTCTTCGTAATCGTAGAACTCGCGCGAGGGGAGAATCTCGCAGGGCAGCGACGCCATGGGCGACTGGTTGCCCAGCACGCTGCACTCCAGCTCGCGCCCCACGATGGCCCGCTCCACAATCACCTTGCGGTCGTACTGCGCGGCCAGGGTGAAGGCGGCGGCCAGCTCCGCGGCGTTGCGCGCTTTCGAGATCCCCACCGAAGAGCCGAGATTGGCGGGCTTGACGAACACCGGAAAAGGCAGGGCGCGGCAAGCCTCCAGGACGTTCGGGCAATCGCGCGTCACCGTCACGTATTCGACAATGGGCAACAAACGTTCCTTGCAGACACGCTTCATCATCTCCTTATCCATGGAGACGGCGGACGCCATGACGCCCGCGCCGACGTAGGGCAGGCCGGCCAGTTCCAGCAATCCCTGCACGGTGCCATCCTCGCCGAAGGTGCCGTGGAGCACGGGGAAGACCACGTCGATATCGGGATGGGCGCCGGGCTCGGGCAGAATCGGGCCCGGGCTCCACTTGCCTTCCCGGTCGATAAAGTATTCGATTTTCTCGTACTTTGCCGGGTCCAACCCGGCCAGGATGGCGGTGGCCGACCGCACCGAGACGTCGTGCTCGCCGGTGCGGCCGCCGTAAATCACGGCTACTCGTATTTTCATAAGATACGTTTTCCCAGTCCGGACATGATCAATTCGACAGCCAGATCGGCGGTTCGGTTCCGCTCGTCGATCACCGGGTTCACCTCCACCACTTCCATGGAAACCATACGCCGCGAATCGCAAATCATTTCGAGGGCCAAATGGGCTTCGCGGTAGGTGGCGCCGCCGCGGACCGGGGTGCCGACTCCGGGGGCGTCCACCGGGTCGCAGAAATCCATGTCGAGCGAGAGGTGGAGCCCGGCGGTGCCGTCGGTGGCGATGCGGATGGCCTCCTCCATGACGGTGCGCAGGCCGCGCTCGTCGATGTCGCGCATGGTGAAGGCGCGGACGCCGCTTTCGCGCACTTGCGGCTTCTCCGTGGCATCCACATCGCGCAGACCGACGATGACGGCGTGGCGCGGATCGATCTTCGGACGGTAGCCCATCAGGCCGGCGAGTGGGCCGGGGCCGTCGCCCAGAATACAGGCCAGCGGCATGCCGTGGATGTTGCCGCTGGGACTGCTCTGGGGCGTATTCATGTCGGCGTGCGCGTCCAGCCAGATCAAACCGGCGGTTTCGTGGCGCGCGCGGAAGTGGCTGGAAACACCGCTCACCGTGCCCACGGCCACGGAATGATCGCCGCCGAGGACGAGCGGCAGCAACCCGCCGCGGAGCGCTTCACCCACGCGGGTGGCCAGCGCCTCGCAGGCGGAGGCGATGAGCGCCAGGTACTTGGCGCGCGGGTCGCCTTCGGGCCAGGCTTCCTTCTGTTCCACCGGGATATTGCCCCAGTCTTCCACTTCGTAGCCGAGGGAGGCCACCCGCGCGTGCAGGTTGGCGACGCGCACCGCGGAAGGGCCCATATCGACGCCGCGGCGGTCCTGCCCGAGATCGAGGGGCGCCCCGATGATGGCGATGTGAGTGCGTGGCACGAGTGACGGTCCTTCTCCATTGTACCGATGGGGTGACCGGTATCGAGGAGACAGGAGTCAGGCGACAGCGGTCAGGAGACGTTGGCTTCCACGCGGAGGCGGTCCAGTTCCCGCATCAGGTTGCCCAGGGAAGCGGCGCAGTCCGTGTACGACTGGCGCTTCGCCTCGTCTTCCATGCGCTTGAGCACGGCCGCCGCCGCATTGGCGCCGACGTTGGCGCAGGCGCCCTTGCAGTAGTGCGCCAGGCGCATGGTTTTCTGCTGGTCCTGGTCGCGGATGGCGCTATCCAATAGTGCGACCTGTTTGGAAGTGTCGTCGAGCAGCGTGGTGAGCACCTCGCGCATCAGCTCGTCGTCGTCCAGCGTAATGTCCCGCAGTTGCTCCCAGTCCAATACGCGCGATTGATCGGTTACGTGCACATCTAGATTGTCAGGCGAATGGGAGGGGCAGACAATCGAGCGAAAACCTTAAAACGGCGGGCAGCTTGCCTTACCGGGGGCGCACCGCGCCGAACTGGAAGGACGATTCCACCACCCGCAGGCGCGAATCCAGCACCGCGCGCGCCATGAATCCGGGCGCCAGCGGCGTGCCGAAGCGCAGGTCGAAAACCTCGACCAGCTTGCCGTCTTCCACCGCCGGGTAAGGCGTAATCCGCCACAGCGGGTACTGCGAGAAGCGCAGGAAGCCCTGGAAGGCCGGGCTGGCGCGCGCCGCATCGATGGCCGGTTCGGCATCCGGCTTGTAAAAGACGGTGCCACGCGGGCTCACCGCGGTGGATGCGATGTCGACGTCCTGGATCACGTAGGCGCCCGGTGTTTCGACGATGCCGCGCCATTTCAGCGGGTCGACCGGGCTCGGCGTGGCGGCCACGCGCAAGGGAAGAACTCCCTCGGCCAGGCGCGCGCCCAGGGAGGCCACGGCGCGGGCGTGCAGCACTCCGCGGCCGCAATCGTAGAACAGGACCGCCAGCAGGGCGAACCAGGCAAAGCCACGCCCGTGATGGGGCTGCTTGACGGGGCCGGAGCCGATCTCCGAACCTACCAGCCGCGCCAGGAACGGTCCGGCAATGCCGATGGCGCACACGGCCCAGATCCAGATATCCACCACGCCGGTGGTATCGGCGCGCAGCCATTCGCTGGAAAAGGGCAGCAACAGCCGGATGCCGTAGACATTGGTCCAATCCAGCGCGAGGTGGGAAGCCACGGCAATGAGCGCGGCGAAAAACGCGCCCACCCAGTTGACCGGCTTGCGGCCCGCCACTCTCACCACCGCGACGGCAGCCAGCGCCATAACGGGCATGAGCAGCAGGGAATGGGTGAGATGCCGGTGATATGCCAGGTAGTTGAGGGTGCCGCCGGCCGAAGAGACCACGTCGATATCGGGGATGTTGGCGGCGATCAGCACGATGGCGGTGCCGCCCGCGCTCCAACGTCCCAAGCCGATCCGGCTGAGGAAGAGGCCGATTGCAGTGTGCGTGAGGTTGTCCATGGAATGTGGGCCGGACTACCCATTGTAAGGGGAACGGACGGGGGTAAAGGGGGACGGCGCGGCGGCCGTCCCCAAGAGAGAGTTCGATCAGGCGATTAAGCGCAGCGGCACCTCCAGGTGGTGCCGGTTAAGCGCCGGGACCGCTTCCAGGGCGCGGCCCGCACCCTTGCGAACCGTTCCACCAAAGTACTCGTCGAGGGGATAGAGCGGATAGGGCCGGATCTCGGAGAAGGCTCGTCCGAGTGTTCTTTCGATCCGATAGATGGCATGAAAGAATGTTCCGCGGTCCATTTTGAGCCGCCGGGCGCAGAGTTGCCAGTCCGCGCCGAGCAGGAAGTAAAACCGGAAGAGCCGATGATCCTCTTCATCGAGCACACGCCGGCTCACCAGACAGAAGTCGGCCATGTATTCTTCTTGTTTACGGGAATAAATGCGGCGCCCGCCCGGGCCGCCGCAGAACTCCCAAGAGACCGTTCCGAAGTGCGTCCCGGAGGCGGCGCAATCCCGAAAACGGCCCAGGCAGGCCCTAAAAATGGCCCGAAAGACGCAGTTGCACGGAGAGTTCTTCGTCTTGTAGACCACGCGGGTTCCGTTGCCCGCGCAATACTTGCACGTTTCAGTCGCCAGCGCAATCGTGTTAGATCTATCCCACTGCATTAGAGAATGTCCTCCTGGTTGCGAACTTTGGAAACTGTCCGCTCACCATGGATTCAACAGCTTTTTCCAATCTATCCCTACAAAGAAAAACGTCAACAAATTCTAATTTGTGAGGTATAAGTATTAGCAGTACCAGTTCCGATTAACTTGATTTATGTCGTTATTATTCAGCATTTTGCTTATATCAAAAAAAAGAATAAAGAGATTTTTTTCTAATATTAATACCTTTAGTTCTAAGGGTTTTCACTAATACCCTATTTCTGTGAGAAATAGTACACAGGTTACCCGATGACCTTCAACGATCTGCTGCAACGTCTCCTCGGCGAGCTTCGCCGACGCGTACAGAGTGGCGCGGCCACCGAGCGGGGACTCGCCCGCCTTTCCGGAATTTCCCAGCCCCATCTCCATAACGTACTGAAAGGAAAGCGACTACTCTCCATGGAGAAAGCCGACGCGGTGCTTCGCCGGCTGCAGATTGACATTCTGCACCTGGTTGAGCCGGAGGAATTGCGGGAATCCATCCGTCACCGCTAAGCTAGGGTGGTGGCTCGCATCGCAAACCGGACCCAGGCTCGGGACGCCCGCCTCAAACGGCTGGCCGAGAACATCGACGCGCTCACCGAGAAGGACGAGAGCTTGCTGCGCCGCGCCCGCGAGATTACCGCCTTTCGCCGCGACGCCGCGGCGGACCTCTACGCCATCTGCGCCGATTTTGTGGGTTCGGTCAACCGCCTGCTGGCGCGCACCGGGGTGGAACTCGATCCGCCCGGATACGGCCCCGACTCTTTTCAGGAGGACCTGGTCAACCTGATGCAGATCAACGTGCGCGGCCGCATCCTGCAAGTCTCGTTTTCGGCGACTCCGGAACTGGTCTCCACCGAGGACTTCCGCATACCCTACACCCTGGAAGGCACCGTGCGCGCCTTCAACCAGGAGCTGCTCGACAAGGACATCATCGAAGAGCAGCTTATTTTCTACACGCTCGAAAACCACAAGAAGATGTGGCGTTTTTTCGATGCCCGCACCTACCGCTCCGGCCCGCTCGATCAGGAGTACCTGATCGGTCTGATGGAGCAATTGCTGTAAGGGAAAGAACGCCCCGAAGAATCGGGGCCGCCCATGGGGCACCCGGCCTGAAAGGCTACTCTACCAGCGTGCTTTCGCCTGTCCGGAGCGAAGGCGCGGACCGAGCGTGTATCATGAGTAAATGACTACCGCCCCGCCCCTCGTTTCGGACGCTGCCGCGCAAGCGGTGATGGACCTGGAGCGCGAATACCTGCTGCAAAACTACGCGCGCTATCCCCTCGTATTGGCCCGCGGTAAAGGCTGCCACGTTTACGATCTGGCCGGCAAGCGTTACCTGGACTTCATCTCCGGCATCGGCGTCAACGCGCTCGGCCACGCCCACCCGCGGCTCGTCAAGGTCATCCGCGAGCAGGCCGCGCTGCTCATCCATACCTCGAATCTCTACTACCACCAGTACCAGGGCCCGCTGGCCCAGCGCCTGGCGCGCATGAGCGGATTGCAACGCTGCTTCTTCGCCAACACCGGGACCGAGGCGATGGAAGGCGGCCTCAAAATGGTGCACTCCCATGGCCGCGCCATAGACCCCGAGAAATACCAGGTAATCGCGCTGGAGAACGGCTTCCATGGGCGGACCCTGGGCGCGCTCTCCATCACCGGACAGCCCAAGTACCGCCAGGATTTTGAACCGCTCGTCCCCGGCGCCCGCTTCGTGCCGGCCAACGACGTGGCGGCGCTGGAGGCCGCCTTCAGCCATCACACCGCCGGCATCGTGCTGGAAATGATTCAGGGCGAAGGGGGCATCAATCCGCTCACCCCGGAATTCGCCGCCAGGGCGCGCCAGCTTGCCGACCGCTACAACGCCCTGTTGGTGGCCGACGAGACCCAGTGCGGGGTGGGCCGCCCCGGCACCTACTTCGCCTACCAGCGCTCTGAACACGTCATCCTGCCCGACATCATGGTCACCGCCAAGCCGCTCGCCTGCGGCATCCCACTGGGCGTCATCATGGCCAACGAGAAGGCCGCCGCCACCATCAAGCCGGGCATGCACGGCAGCACCTTCGGCGGCGGCGCGCTGGCCTGCCGCGTGGCGCTGGAATTCTGCGACATCCTGGACGAGCTGCTGCCCTCCATTCAGCGCGTCGGCGGATATTTTCATATGGAGCTCAACGAACTGGCGCGCAAGCACGCGTGCATCAAGGAAGTCCGCGGCTTTGGCCTCATGCTCGGCATGGAGTTGCACGTCCCCGGCAAGCAGATCGTGCTAGACGCCATGGCGGACGGGCTGCTCATCAACTGCACGCACGATACCGTCCTGCGCTTCCTGCCGCCCTATATCATCACCGAGAAAGAAGTGGATCGGGGCCTGAAGATGCTGGGCAGGATTCTGGCCAAGGTGAACTGATGCGCCGCCTCGCCATCCCGCTGTTGGCCCTGGCCGGACTGGCGGGCGCGCAGACCGTCGCACAGAATAACCCCGCCGCGCAAGCCGCCCGCGCCTGGCGCGAAACCCACGAGCGCGCCATTCTCGGCGAGTTCCTGGGACTATTGGCGCTACCCAACCTGGCGCGCGACACCGAAGGCATTCGCCGCAATGCCGCCGCGGTTTCGGAGCTCTTCGAGAAGCGCGGAGTCAAGACGCGTCTTCTGGAAGTCCCCGGCGCGCCGCCGGTGGTCTATGGCGAGATTCCCGCCCCCGGCGCCACGCGCACCATCGTTTTTTACGCGCATTACGATGGCCAGCCGCTCGACCCCAAGGAGTGGGCCACTCCACCGTGGGAACCCGTGGTGCGCGACCGCGACCTTAATAAGGATGGCCGCGCGGTCGCCCTGCCCGCGGCCGGGAAGATCGATCCCGAATGGCGCATTTACGCCCGTTCGGCCAGCGACGATAAAGCGCCGCTGGCCGCCATCTCCACCGCGCTCGATGCCCTCCAGGCCGCGCGCATCGCGCCGCGCTCCAATCTCAAGTTCGTCTTCGAAGGCGAAGAAGAAGCCGGCTCGCCGCACCTGGCGCAAATCATCGCCAAGTACAAAGACCTGCTGGCCGGCGACGTCTGGCTGATTTGCGACGGCCCGGTGCATCAGAGCCGCCGCCCGCAGATCGTCTTCGGCGCGCGCGGCATCACCGGCCTCGACATCACGCTCTACGGCGCCAGTC
>Ga0182030_10021793_pt1 | contig 11975 bp, 8 predicted proteins | sample 812S3MmetaG_FD_121299 | JGI IMG/M metagenome (GOLD analysis project Ga0182030, IMG submission 121299) | Permafrost microbial communities from Stordalen Mire, Sweden - 812S3M metaG (Illumina Assembly) | ecosystem: Environmental > Terrestrial > Soil > Wetlands > Permafrost | place: Sweden...
CGTGAACAACGCCAGCCGCGTGCCCAGGCCGAGCAGCAGCATGATGCCCGTGGCGATCAGTGTCGGCCCAAGCAGATGGTCGAACACGCCCAGTAGTGAGTGTGGCAGCAGCGGCTCGTTGGCAAACTTGTCCTTCAACGGCGCGGGAATGCCGGAATAATTTGTCAGCGAATAAAATTTGATCTTCACGTCCACCATCGCGCCGCTCGGATCTTCCATGCCGGTGGTCGGATCAATCAGCGGTTTCTGGATGGTCTGGTAGGCACCGAATTTTTCAATGCCGGTCAGGATGGCTCGCACCGCCAGCCAGCCGCGCAGGATCAGGAAGGCGAGCGTGTAATCGCAGTGGCAACACTTTTGGTTGTCCCCGCAGCCCTCGGGTTTTTTGTCAGACGTTTCGTTCATAGTTAAATGTTGTCGGTAATAGCGGCCGGCCGGTCGCCGGCGATTTCCGCTCCGCCGGCACTGATGCCCTGCCCGGCATGGCCCGTTTGGCATCGGAATTGTCCCAAGGATGACGCGCAGTTTGGTGCAATGGTTTCAAAAAGCCTAGGCGATTTTTTCAAAGTGAAAAAGTTTTTTTTCAACAACCGTTCCCGTCGGCGGCAGGTTTTTGGCAATACTCAACCCGGCTTTAAATAAGGTTGACTGAAGCGGCTTCCCGCGCTATTTACTCGGCTCATGCAGGTGGGAAACCTGCGGCTGTTCTGCGATGTGGTCGCCACCAAAAACTTCACCCGGGCGGCGGAATGGAATGACCGCACCCAGCCCCACGCGAGCAATGTCCTGCGGCTTCTGGAAAAAACCTTCGGCACCCGGCTGGTCGAGCGGCACGTCCGCTGCTTCCGGCTGACCCCGCCGGGCGAAATCCTCCACCTGAACTTTTTAGAAATCCTCCGGCTCCACGACGAAATGGAACGCAGGATTGAAACCGTCCGGGCCGCCGCCGCCGGCATCATCGAACTGGCCGCCTGTTACAGCATCGGCCTGCACCAACTGCCGCCTTGCCTCAAACGGTTCCAGCGGGCTTTCCCCCGGGCGAATGTCCGCGTCCGTTACCACCTCATTGACCACGCGCATGACGCCGTGCTGGACCGCGCGGTCAACCTCGGCCTGGTGTGCTATCCCCGGCGGCGGCGTGGGCTGGTGATCGACCCTTTCCGCCACGAACGGCTGCTGATGGTCTGCCATCCGGACCATGCCCTCGCCGCCTACCCGACCGTCACCCTGTCCGGGCTGATGGGGCAGCGGTTCTGCTTGTTGCAACTAAACCGGTGGAGTTTGTCTTTGAGTGATGCGTAGTCAAAAGCGACACCTCACCCCTCACCCGAACGGTGCGGAGAGGGAGAAGCCTTTGTGCATTCTGTGCTTTTTTGCGGCCAATGAATCTGTGCCCATCTGTTTTAATCCATGCTTAAGATATGTCTGACGTTTTCACGAAGACGAGCCTTTGCGCATGGAGCATGCGTGGCCTATCTGTTTCCCGGCTTGTATCCCGACGGCTTTGTGCGGCCGACAGCGGCTGGCTCTCGCGGCTGATCACGGCGAGCAGTTGCAGAACCGGAGCGCTGCTCTGTGAGCCGCAGCACTTTCGCAAACAGTGAGGCATTAAAATTGTTCCAGCACCCATCAAACGGCGACGCGGCTGCGGGTCACAGACCCGCGCTCCGGCAGAATTTGTGTCCATCCATGCCCATCCGTGGCGAGTTTAATAAAGCCCTTTTTTTGTAGGGGTTTGTTCGCAGGATGGGCGGCCACTTTCAGCGCAACGGTCAATATGGCGATGGTTGCACTAACTATTCGCCATTACTCTGCCACTACTACACTGAAACTCGCTCACTACACCTTAACGTGTCGCGAAGGTTCTGGTGCATGATTCAGACCGGGGCACATGAAAAATGGCGGAGTGGCAAAACCGCAAGATTAGTCAAGCGGCCCGTAATGGCGTTTGTTAGTTTAACGGGCAAATGAACGGCACACGGCCAAAGCATGAGACGACATGGAATGATTATCAGCAGCGCATTCTGCGGGTGCTGACGCATATCCATGAGCATCTGGATGAGGCGTTGGATTTGGAGAGGTTGGCGCGGGTGGCATGTTTTTCAAGCTTTCATTTTCATCGCATTTTCGCGGCGATGACGGGTGAGACGATTGCGGACCATGTGCGGCGGCTGCGGTTGGAGCGGGCGGCGATGGAATTGAGGTCGGGGGCGAAGCATGTGGTTCAAGTGGCGCTGGACGCAGGTTATGAGGCGCATGAGGCATTTACCCGGTCGTTCAAGACGGCCTACGGAGTTTCGCCGGCGGCGTTTCGCCGGGCGACTGGGCGCATCGCCATTCTCGCCGCGCCGTCCGGCGTGCATTTTCGGCCGGGAGTTCCTTTGACCACATTCAACACCAATCACATCACCACCAAAGTTATGAAAGTTATTACCAAAAAAATCAAACCGATGCGCGTGGCTTATTTGCGGCATATCGGGCCATACGAAGATACCAGGCCAACGTGGTTTGACCTCATGGCGCGGCTATCGGCGGACAAGCAGATTCGCAAGCGTTCGTTGTTCATCGGCATCGGGCACGACAATCCCTCGGTAACCCCGGCCTCGGAGCTTCGTTACGATGCCTGCATCACGGTGGATGCCGACTATAAGCCGAAGAAGCCGGTCAAGTTGCAGACCATCGACGGCGGCGACTACGCCGTGGCGAAAAACTGCCCGGTCGGAAAAATCAAGGACGCCTACCAGTATCTTTATGCCAAATGGCTCGCGCGAAGTTCCCGGGAGTTGCGGCCGGCGCCGAGCTTTATCGTGTTTGTGGATACCAACAAGGGGGTCGCGCCCGGAAAATGGCGGGTGGATATTTATATGCCGATGCAGCCGAAGCGGCCTCTGAATACAACCGAGCAAATGAACATCGAAGTGACGACGCTGAAACCGCGGCGGGTCGCGTATATGCGGCATGTGGGGCCGTATGATGGGTCGTATCGGAAATGGCAGGATTTTATGACGAGGCTCAAGAATGACGGGCTGCCGCGCAAGGATTCGTTGTTCATCGGCGTGCCCCTGGATAATCCGAAGGTCACACCGCCGGAGAAATTGCGTTCGGACACCTGCGTGACGGTGGATGAAAAGTATGTGCCCACGAAGCCGGTGCGGGTGCGGACAATCGCGGGCGGCGATTATGTGGTGGCGAGGAATTGTCCGGGGTGGGCGATCGCCAAGGGCTATGAGAAATTGTTCTACTCGTGGCTGCCAAAGAGCGGCCGCAAATGGCGCAATGCCCCGTCGCTTTTGGTGGACGTGACTGGTCCGCAGGGGATGCCGCCGACGTTTGGGTTCACGGATATTTATGTGCCATTGGAGGTGGCGAAGTGAGAATCGGCCACACCTCGGTGGTACCAATGACACCGCCGCACAGTCGGAAGCCTAAGCTGATCTGCTCGAAGCACTGTGCCGGATCGCCGCGCATATCCAAGCCTTAACCTCACGGTTTCGCAAGTGCGGACCTCCGACATTGAGGTGGTGGTGCGGAATGATTCCAAAACCACGCGTATCGCGCCGGTGCTGTCCGGCCAGGACAACTCCATCACCACGCAACTGGGAATCTATCTCCAGTCGGTTTATGGAGCCAAGGCCTATCACGTGCGATATTGCGCGGGCACCGGCCCTTGGCTGGAGGCGGGCATCCGGCCGAACACCAAGGGTATTGTCATCACCAAGCATACGCCGGGCACGGTCTATTCCGTGCGCGTCCGCAGCGCCGGCCTTTCCACCCAATACGGTCCGTGGAGCGCCACCACGTCGCTGATGGCCACCTAAAATTAAGGGTTGTAAGTTGAGAGTTGAAAGCGGAAAAACAACGTGGCGTTGTGAAGTGCAACCACTCTCAACTAACAACTCTAACTCTTTTAATCCCCATTTGATGCTGGAGCAATCCAGCGCGCAAAACCGGACGAAGGTCAGGCGGCCTTGGCACGCAAACTTTGGGTTTGTTAGGCCGCCCTTTGCCCGCTCATTTGATGCGCTGCTCGCAGCGCGAACGGCAAGATTTGTCAAAGAATACCTCCGCGTCAGGCTGACATCGTTGCGCGATATAATATTTATTTTTACCATTCTATTTCGCATCCTGTCGCGCGTGATTAGTTTACTCCAACGATGAGCACTCCAGCCATCGGCCTAAGTCCGCCTCGCATTCATCCCTGGGTGTTCATGGTGCTGATCATTCCCTTCGGCGTGGTCGGCGGGTATGTCTCGGTGACGCTGGCCTACCAGCTCAGGCAGGCGGGGGTCTCCGTAAGTCAAGTTGCGGCGCTGGTGGCGCTGGGTGTGCTGCCGCAGACCTGGAAGTTTTTTTGGGCGCCCGTGGTTGACCTCACGCTGACGCAGAAAAAATGGTATATCCTGGCCGGCATCCTTTGCGCGGTCGGGATTGCCGCACTGGGCTGGTTTCCCGCGACCAAAGCCGGGTTGGTGGCATTGTCTTCGGTGGTTTTTCTGACCAGCGTGGCCAGCACATTTCTCGGCATGGCCGTCGAAAGTCTCCTCGCCTATAGCACACCCGATGAGCTCAGGGGCCACGTGGCCGGATGGTATCAGGCAGGCAATCTGGGCGGCGCCGGCATCGGTGGCGGGCTGGGCTTGTTCATCGTGGAATGTCTTCCCTTGCCGTGGCTGGCCAGTTGTATTGTGGGCGCCCTGTGTTTGCTCTGCTGCGCGGCGCTGATGATCGTGCCGACACCCGCGCGGATGCAGCAGCAAGCCGGCCTGTTAAAAAGCATCGCCGTTCCGCTGAAAGAACTCTGGCAGTTGATCCGGAACCGCTCCGGGCTGCTCGCGTTCATCCTCTGTTTTCTGCCCATCGGCACCGGCGCGGTGGTGTTTCCGTCCATCGCGGGTGAATGGGGGGCGTCGGCAAAAACCGTGGAGCTGATCACGGGCGTGCTCGGTGGGGTCATCTCGGCGGTCGGCTGCATTCTGGGCGGCTGGCTCTGCGACCGCATGGACCGCAAGCATGCCTACGTTTGGTTTGGCATTGTGCAGGCCGGTTCCGGCATCGCCATGGCCCTGTTCCCGCATACCCAGTCCATGTTCATCGTGTGGGTTTCCCTCTACACATTCACCTGCGGGCTGACCTACGCGGCGTTCTCGGCGTTTGTGCTGGAGGCCATCGGCACGGGGGCGGCGGCCACCAAGTATAACGCCTTGGCTTCCTTGTCCAACGTGCCCATCTATTACATGACCAACCTGGATGGCTGGGCCCATGACCGCTGGAATTCCGCCGGCATGTTCTTCATGGAATCGGGATTGGCCGTGGTCAGCGCGGTGCTGTTCATCGTCTTGGTGAAAATGCTCCTGCGCCGGCGTTCAACCACCAAGTAGCGACAACTTGGTAGGGCGCTCCATTTAGAATCTGACAATTCCAATCGTGAACTGGCGACGGCCCGACCGTCAACCGGTCTAGCCCCGTGCCGGTATGGAACGTGAGCAACATCGTGGTCGTGTCGGGCGGTGCCGGCCATTGATCCGCGCGGCCGCCGATGGCATGGCATGGAAGCACCACGAACTTGGCTTGGAACGAAACACGCCTCCGGCCGAAGCCTCGAAATAGCTTGGTCGTTTTTCCTTTCGCCCGCTGGCATTTGCCCGTTCAATTCCTTCATGCACGACATCAGGCCACCGGGGGAACCGCTCGGCTGGAAAGAATCGTTTGGGTGGCTCACGCTGGCCGTGGTTTGTTTTCATCTGGCTTACACCTCGCTCAAATTTCCGGCGGCGGGCCTGTTCATTTTCGGCTATGCTTGGGGACTCGTCCAACTGACGAACCAGCCGACTGTCCGCCGCGCGTTTTATTTTGGTCTGAGCACGGGATATCTGTGTTACGCGCCGCAACTGTTTTTCATGTGGAGCATCTTCGGTCCATTCGCGATCGTGCTCTGGCTGGTGCTGGCATTTTGGGTCGGGCTGTTCGCGGCGATTGTCTGCGGCTGCCGCCGGCGCTGGGGCCAAGTCAAAGCCGCCGGGCTGATTCCCGTCCTCTGGACCGGCATCGAATACTTTCGCAGTGAACTCTACTATCTGAAATTTTCGTGGTTGAATGTCGGATATGCTCTGGCCAATTTGCGAGCAAACCCGTTCGATGTTTTTGGAGTGTATGCCGTCGGCTTTTTGACGTTTGCCTTGGCCGCGGCAATTTCCGTCCGATACCTGCTCAAGCACGCTTTGGTTGTTCGACTTCTGGTTGCGCTTTTATTGCTGACGCTGCTGGCTTTCTGCCTTGAGTTTTTTTCCGCAATGCGCTGCACCCGTCCCGTCCCGCCACTATCAATCGCCGGAATCCAAATGGAGTTTCCAAGCCCTGGAATCCTTCCCAAAGCCCTCAGTTTAGCCCTGGTAAAAAATCTCGACGCGCAAATTTTTGTCTTGAGCGAATACACGCTCGACGGCGGGGTGCCCGACGCGCTGAAAAACTGGTGTCGCGACCATTCGCGCTTTCTCGTCGTGGGCGGCAAGGATTTCGTCACCAACGATATTTATTACAACACGGCTTTTGTCATCGGCACCAACGGCGAGATGGTCTTCCAGCAGGTCAAGAGCGTGCCCATCCAGTTTTTTCACGACGGGCTGCCGGCGCCCGGGCAAAAAGTCTGGAATTCGCCGTGGGGCAAGATCGGTTTCTGCATCTGCTACGATTTGAGCTACACGCGCGTCACGGATGAACTGGTGCGGCAAGGCGCGCAGCTATTGATTGTGCCGACGATGGACGTGGCGGAATGGGGCCGGCACCAGCACGAATTGCACGCCCGCGTCGCACTTGAACGGGCGGCAGAATATGGAGTTCCCATCTTTAGACTCGCCAGTTCCGGCATCTCGCAGGCGGTCAGCCGTGGCGGATACACCGTGGCGCAAACCAGGTTTTCCGGCAATGGCGACATCATCGCTGCCAAACTTCGACTTCCTGGGAAGGGTGCGTTGCCCCTCGATCGGTTTCTCGCCCCCCTCTGCGTGGCCGTCACAGCCATGGTCACGGCGACGTTGCTGCTGGCCACTTGGCGTGACCGTCGCGCTCGCCTGAAACGGTAAATCCTTCACGGTCGCCCGCAGAATGGCAGCGCTGTCATGGCCACGGAGTGAAATTCTTCAACGAGGGTTTCAGTTTCCATTTGTTTGACCGATGGAATGCCGGCCGGGTGGTTTTAATCCGCCCCCTGTCATTCCTGTCCGGAAGCCCGTTCCACCAGCTTTAGAACCAGCTGGTGGTGGTCGTTTGACAACGCATTGGCCGCGCATGATTTTACTGAACTGAATGAACCAAACCATCACCATCCCTGCGGTCCATGAATTTGTGGTCCGGCATCTGGCGGAAGTCTTTTCCACCATGCTCACCTTGCCGGCGGTTCCCGTGGCCGGGTTGGCGCCGGAAAACGCGCACGAGCGGGTCAGCGGCTCGGTGGGGTTTGTGGGCGAGACGGTGACCGGCGCGGTCTATTTGCACGTGCCCGCGCCTTTTGCCGCCCAGATCGCCGGCGCCATGCTGGGCTTGCCGGCGGCAGAACCGCCGGGCGATGCCGACGTCAATGATGTGCTGGGCGAAGTGACCAACATGCTCGCCGGCGGACTGAAATCCTGGCTGTGCGATGCGGGCGCCGCCTGCGCCCTGACCACGCCGGCCATCATTCGCGGCACGTCGTTTCACGTCCTGCCCAGCGAGGGTGTGAGCCAGATCGCCATCGGCTTTGCCAGCGGGGCGCACCAAGGGCTGGTGGAAGTGCACATCAAATTCACCCGTTAAAACCGCCGCGCACCACCATCCCGCCAATGCCGGTGGGCTGGCCGGTCAACGGGCTAACCTGCCTTGTCCGCCCGCAGCCCTGCTGGTGGATCGAACCAACCTGCGACAGCTTCCCGCAGACTTGCCGGTTCAATCCGCTTGCCTGCACGGCCGCTCCGCAGGTCTGCCCAATCGCTCCGCAAACCGGCACCGGCTTCCCGCTGGCTTCCGGAACCGACCCGCAAACCTGCCGGACGTTCCCGCAGGTACCAACCGGCGGTTGGTGGGGAGGATCGCGCTGCGATGTCCCCGCCCGTCAGCGCAGCGAGGGCGGAAGGAAGCCGAGGTTCACGAAGGATGTTGGAAAAAGGTCAGGCGCCGGATGAAGGCGAATGTTTGGTGGCGTCGCCTGACGCTGTGCCCGGCGACTTCCCTCCCATGGCTATCCGCAAGGATCGGTGCCATCGGTGGCTAGAATAATTTCCTTTCGCCCGCGTCCATTTGCGCTTTCAATTCTCCGCCATGTCGCGCGAATATGTTCTGAAGCCGTATCAGCCGGAGGTCCATCTCCAGATTGATTACGCGCACGAACTCAACGAGCAGCAGCTCGCCGCCGTCACCGCGCCGCCGGGGCCGGCGCTGGTCATCGCCGGCGCGGGTTCAGGCAAGACGCGCACGCTCACCTACCGCGTGGCGTATCTGCTGGAACAGGGAATTCCCGCCGACCGGATCTTGCTACTCACGTTCACCAACAAGGCCGCCGGCGAAATGATGCGGCGCATCAGCGATTTGCTCGGCCAGGAATTGCGCGCGCTCTGGGGCGGCACGTTCCATTCCATCGGCGCGCGCATTTTGCGGCTGCACGTTGCGGCCGCCGGCTACCAGCAGGACTTCACGATTCTCGACCGCGACGATGCGCAGGATTTGATCAAGGCGTGTGTCACCGACGCCGGCATCGAAACCAAGGGCACGCATTTTCCGAAACCGGCGGTGCTGAATGAAATCTTTTCGCTCACGGCCAACACGCATAAATCCACCGAAGAACTGGTGGCCGGCCAATTCAGCTACTTCGAGGAGTTCGCCGCGCAGATCGCCGCGCTCGCCAAGAAATATACGGAGCGCAAACGCGCGACGAATGCGATGGATTTTGACGATTTGCTCGCACTGTGGCTGAAGCTGTTTCAGGACAATGCCGAAATCCGCGAGCAATATCAGCGCCGGTTTCAATTCATCCTCGTGGACGAATACCAGGACACGAACAAGCTGCAGAGCGACTTGATTGACCTGCTCGCCGCGCGGCATCACAACGTCACGGTGGTCGGCGACGATGCGCAGAGCATCTACGCGTGGCGCGGCGCGAACTTCGCGAACATTCTGGAATTTCCCAAGCGCTATCCCGGCACGAAGGTTTTCAAGATCGAAACGAATTACCGCAGCACGCCCGAAATCCTCAATGTCGCGAACGCCGCCATCGCCGCGAATGTGAACCAGTTCGCGAAAGAGCTCACGCCCGCGCGCAAATCCGGTTTGAAGCCGGCGCTCGTCCAATGCCAGGACGCCGGCCAGCAGTCGGCGTTCATCGCGCAGCGCGTTTTGGAGCTGCGCGAGGAGGGCCAGAACCTGAATCAGGTGGCGGTGCTTTACCGCTCGCATTTTCACGCGCTGGAATTGCAGTTGGAGCTGACGCGGCAGCAGATTCCGTTTTCCATCACCAGCGGCATCCGGTTTTTTGAGCAGGCGCACATCAAGGACGCGACGGCATATTTGAAACTCGTCGCCAATCCGCGCGATGAAATTTCGTTTAAACGGCTGGTGCAATTGCTGCCGGGCGTGGCGGCGAAAGGCGCGGATAAACTCTTCAGAAATTTCCAGAGTAGCAGCCAAGGTAACGAGGCTCTAACCGAAAGCGGAAAGCGGAAAGCGGAAAGCGGAAATGAGTCAGAGCCTCCTCACGTCGGCTGCCACAAAAAGGCGATCGCGCTTCAAGCCTGTTCCAAATCAGTTCCGAAAAAGGCCGCCGTCGCGTGGGCGCAGTTTGTCGCCACGATTTCGCAGTTAGAAGATCCGGCCGTGCGCAAGAGCGCGGCGAAGATGCTGCGGCTGGTGATGGACGCGGGCTACGACGATTACCTCAAGGAGACCTACGCCAACTACGAGCGGCGGCTGGAGGAATTGGAGCAGCTTGCCGAGTTCGCCTACCAGTTCGGCAGCGTGGAGGAATTTCTCACGCAGCTCGCGCTGCTCACCAACGTCGAGGCCGAGGACGGCGACGCGGCGAAAAACGACGAGGCAAAGCTCAAGCTCTCGACCATCCATCAGGCGAAGGGCCTGGAGTTTGACGCCGTGTTCGTGATCATGCTGTGCGACGGCATGTTCCCGTCCACGCGCTCGATGGAAAGCACCGAAGGCGAAGAAGAGGAACGCCGGCTGTTTTACGTGGCCGTCACGCGGGCGAAGAATGAACTCTATCTGACCTATCCGCTCATGCGCGGCGGCTTTGGCAATTCCGGCGGTGATGTGTTCCAATCGCCGTCGCGTTTTCTTTCCGAGATTCCCAAAGACCTGTTGAACGAATGGAATCTGCGTCCGGCGAATGCTTATGGCTGAAAGGGCGCTGGATTAACTTGCGTGTCTGGCGCGCGTCAGAAAAGGCATCACTGCACCCGGAGGATGTAAAACTGATGCGGCGCATGGCCGTTGGTGGCGGTGAGCGTGAAGTTTCCGCTCGCGCCCAAAACATTGGTGAAGATGGGCAGCCACTGGCTCAACGGGGTCGTCACATTCGTGCTGGTGAGCACATAATAGGTTCCGCCGACAAATCCGTTGGTGGCATTGAGGACGACGTTGGTGCCGGCGAGACTGATGCCGGTGAGCGCGGGCGGCGGGCGGGTTGTCTGTCCGCTATAATAGCGCACTTTTTTCGCGGTCGCAGGCAATCCGCTCAAGAGGCTCGTGGCGCTGCCACCCGCGAGCGGAATCCGCCACAGCGCCGGCGTATTACTTCCCGCATCGGACAAATAAATCGTGGCGTTGGGCACATCCAAGTCCAGCGCGGTGCAACGCCGGACGCTGCCCGAAGCCGTGAACAGGGTGGTCAGCCCGGAGCCGCTGTAGCTCACCCGCTCAATGCGGTTGGAATTTAGCACGGGGGAACTGGCGGTGAAATAAACCAACTGGTTCGTCACGTCCACCGCGAGGTCGGTGGGCACAGCGTTGGTGGTCGTGGCCAAGACCGTCAGCCCGGCACCGGCTAGGCTCATGCTCCAGATTTTATTGGTGCCTGCGTCGGCGATGAATATTCTTGAATGGGGCACATCCACGGCGATGGCCGTGCAGCGGTAGGCCCCGCTGCCGCCGGTGGCCGTGAACAAAGTGACGTTGTTGCTGCCGGTATAATCCATCCGCTGCACGGTGTTGCTGCTCTGCAGCGAGGACGAAGTGGTGTAATAAATTTTTTCATTCAGCACATCCAGCGCAAGATCGGTGACGAAATTGGTCAGGCCGCTTTTGACCAACACCAGCCCGCTGCCGGACAGGTTGACGCTCCAGAGGGTATTGGCCGCGCCGTCGAGCATGAACAGCTTGCCGTTCAACCCATCCACGGCCACCGCCGTGCAGCGGTTCAGCTTATTCCCATCCACGCCGGTGGCGGTGATGAGCGTGGTGTTGCCGGTGCCGTTGGTGGCCACGCTGTCCAGCGTGTTCAGTGCCAAGGTGGGACTGCTGTCGTTGTAATACACCGGCTGCGCCTGCGTCCGCCCGCCGGCCAGCAGGCAAAACACCAAGCCGCAGATGAAACGCAGTTTTTGCATTAATAAGGTTTTAGCCAAGCCACAGTTAGGATGCCGAAATCCGGTGCGCGGAGATCAGTTTCGCGACGGGAAAATACCCGTCACCGCGATGATAAAATTCACGCACAAATAAGGCTGCATGATGGGCACCGGCGTGGTGCCTCCGGCGTTGGCAAGCATGCTGGCGCTCATTTGGCCGGTGGCGGCCGCAGTAGAAAAATCAAGCGAGGTGCCGGTGGATTCAACTGCGGGCAAACCGTTCACCGGACTGGCCTGCGTGCCGCCGCTGCCGACACAATTCACCAGATGGTTGTGAAGCGGCATCTGGCCGCCCGATAACACGACACTCTCCGTACCGCCTTGCTGGCCGATGACGTAGCTTGACGTGCCGGCTGACTGGCCCTGGTTGATCGGCAC
>Ga0182030_10021795_pt1 | contig 11974 bp, 10 predicted proteins | sample 812S3MmetaG_FD_121299 | JGI IMG/M metagenome (GOLD analysis project Ga0182030, IMG submission 121299) | Permafrost microbial communities from Stordalen Mire, Sweden - 812S3M metaG (Illumina Assembly) | ecosystem: Environmental > Terrestrial > Soil > Wetlands > Permafrost | place: Sweden...
CCACGGCCACCGAGGGGAGGATGGATTTTATTGCCCTCGCCCCTTTGGGGGAGAGGGTGGCGCGCATCCGGCGTAATCGCCAGCCGGGGCGTGCCGGGTGAGGGGGTCTCGCCTATTGTCAATTCTTACGTGGGACACCACACTAGCCCGGATTTCTCACCACGGATCTGGAAGGGCGGGGCTTTACAGGCTCCTGCCTGCTGCCTGCTTTTCTATCAGTTGCACCGACCCCGTTGGGTAGGGCCGCGGCCTTTCCCGTCCGTCCGCAAACTCTAGCCTCACAACCTAGTATAACACGGAAATAGGGCTTGGCAAGAAGGAAAAGCGGCTGCATTTTGGAATTTGGGGAAGAAGACCCACCGCCAGGCAAGGTGTCTAGACAAATAATTGAGAAGGGTAGCGCGGACCTGTTTTTCAGGTCCGCGGGTTTTCCTTGTCCATCGGGGACGAGCCGCGGACCTAAACAACCGGTCCGCGCTACACCTGCTCTTTTCGAAAATAAGTCTTTTGTTTTCAATGAGGGTTTGCGGGCACATTCAAAACAGTCACAGCCTCTATGGATGACAGCATTCAAGTGTTTTTCCGCAGCCTCTAACCCGCATTTCTCACCACGCATGGACGGGGTCTGCCGGAAGGGCGGAGCTTCACAGGCTGCGGAAAAACCGTACAATGCTGTCATCCTGAGCCCGTTCGCTGTCATTCTGAGCGCAGCGAAGAATCTTGCACTGCCCGCTCCGGGTAAACTACGCGAAGGATCTCGCTCTGAGTATTTTCAAGACAATGCGAGATTCTTCGTCGCCGCTGCTCCTCAGAATGACAGCGCTTTCGAGTTTTTCCGCACCCCGTTCAGCCCCGCCGAAATCGCGGCTTTCAACCTCAATCCGTCCCGCATGGGCGCGACACAGAAGTTGGCGTCTCAGGTCTTGCCTGAAATGTCTGACTCAGCCTTGCGTAGGGTTACGTCAGGTCAACGAGCGAAGCGAGTTGCGCGGAGGGCAACACCGTGAATAGCCGTAGGTGCAACCTACGGAAGCCAACGCCTAAAAAATCTGCGGCCCTGGAGGGGCCGGACAACCCCCAAGATCAACCCTTGCAGGGTTGGGGGATTCCAGCCCCGCTGGGTCCGTAGGTTGCACCTACGGCTATTCATGGAACGGCCCCTCGCGGGGCCAAATTCGCGCGATCTTCCACGGTCTCAACTCTCATGTCGCACACTCAATGCGCGTCAGAGAGACATTGACAACCGTGGTGTCCAGAACTTCCATGAAGGTTGCGAGCATTACGGCCGCAGTAATAAGCCAGGGGCCCTCGGCTAGACGCGCGAGGCGGCCCGGCGCCACCAACGGCCTGGGGTGGGCAACTGGGGACAGGGTGCTCATCGACTGTCTCCCTCGACGGGAATTCCCAGGTGCTCACAGAGTGTTCGCGCGTAGGGGGAGGCGCAGATGAAAAGCCGATGAGCGCGCCAAAGAGAGAGAAGGGCCTCTTCACCGGCGCCATCCGCACAGGTGATACCGTCCAGATCGATCTCAACAGTGTTTCGGGTTGAACAACACTGGGCGACTGCCTGGGGTAGACATTCCGCCCATTCCCCGACGAGTTGTCCGTTCAGGATAACCTTGGTTCGATCTCGCAGGTAGAGGATCGTGGTTCGTAGCACGACGGGGATAAGTGCAGCTTCCTTGCCAGGGGGGGTTGGCACGTAATCCTTTGTGATTTCAATACTTACGAGCATCCACGAGGCGTCGAGGAGTGCCGCAAGCGCCCGAGTGATGGCAGTTGCCCGCTAGATGGCAAGAGGGAAGGTAATTCGGTGGCGTAGGGGACGCATCAACCCTCGTGGACCGGCTGAGGAGTTCAAAGGGGCACGGCCTCACCGACGAATACTGATGTGGGAGCACGTGCTGCGGGCATGCGCTTCTTGGAATCACCCCATGTTCTCATGTTAGAGTAAGAATGCGCCGGAACGCCGCGCGAGGGTTGCTTGGGATTGAAAGAAAATGACGGGGGTGCAGTCCAGCAGTCGCGCTACGAAGTGCTTCAGCAGGTTTCCAGCATTATTGCTTCACAGGCTGACCTTAATGGCGTGCTCGAGGACCTCGCCCGCTTTCTTCCCTCGGTGGTCAGTTGCGAGTTCCTTGGCGTGGCATTGCACGACCCCGAGCGCCGGGTCTTTCGCCTCTATGCTTTTGGGGGCACTTTGGCCCGTACCCCGGAAATCGAGATGGAAATCCCCTCGACCGACCAGGCCACCGCCACACTGTTGATGGAAGAGCAGAAACCCATCATCCTCAATGACATCGAAAAGGAAACGCGGTTTGCCGATGTCGTCGAGGGGGCGCGGCAGCACGGAGTCCGCTCGTTATGTCTCCTCCCGCTGACCTCGCCGCGACGGCGCCTCGGCCTGTTAATTTTCGGTACGACCCGCCAGAATGACTATGACCAGGAAGACTTGAAGTTGATGGCGACGGTCACGGCCCACGTGGCGGTGGCGGTGGAGAATGCGCTGAATTTTGAGCAGGCGCGTTCCTACCACCAACTCCTGGCGCATGAACGCGACCGCCTGCGGCTGCTACTGGAAGTGAACAACAACGTAATTTCTCACTTGGAACTTGGCGATCTTTTCCAGGCGGTCTCCTCCGCACTACGCGATTGCTTTCATCACGAATACACGGGCCTGTGGTTGTTTGAAGAGGGCTCGCCCCGCCTGCGTTGCGTCGGCATGGACTTCCCGAGCACCCGTGGGTTCCTCGAAAAGATACAGTTCACGGAACTCACCCCGGAAGAAGTCGCAGAGGTTCGGGCTCGTCTTCCCCGGCTCATAAAGCAGCGGGATATCGCGCAACTCCCTGCCCAATTTGCTTCGCCGGCCCTGGCGGAGAACTTCCAGTCCGGAGTCACCATTCCCTTGGTTTCGGGGTCCAAGCCGTTGGGCATTCTCTCGCTCGCAAGCACGGACGAATCGACCTTCCAGCAAGAAGAGCTGGGTTTTCTTTTGCAGGTTGGCAACCAGGTGGCGTTGGCGATCGAAAATGCTCTGGCCTATGAAAAGGTGGCGGAGGCGCGGAACCAACTGAACACCGAAAAAACCTACCTGGAAGATGAGATCCGCTATGACCACAATGTGGAAGACATCGTCGGCAAAAGCCGCGCCCTGCGTGAAACTCTAAGCAAGGCGGAAGTGGTGGCGGGGACGGACGCCACCGTCCTGCTGATGGGGGAAACGGGAACCGGTAAAGAGCTGGTCGCACGATTGATTCACAAGTCAAGCTCGCGCCGGGATCATACGTTTGTGAAGGTGAATTGCGCCGCGGTTCCCTCCGGCCTCATTGAGAGTGAACTCTTCGGACACGAACGGGGCGCCTTCACCGGCGCGGTGGCCACCAAAGCCGGGCGTTTCGAATTAGCGCACCGGGGGAGCCTTTTTCTGGACGAGGTTGGCGACATCGCGCTGGACCTTCAGCCCAAACTTCTCCGCGTTTTGCAGGAAAAGGAATTCGAACGCTTGGGAAGCACGCGAACGCAGAAGGTTGACGCCCGTCTGATCGCTGCCACCAACCGGGACCTCGCGCAGATGGCGGCAAGCGGAGAGTTTCGCGAAGACCTCTACTATCGGCTGGCGGTTTTCCCCATTCAGTTACCTCCCCTGCGCGAGCGACGGGAAGACATACCCCAACTGGTGGAGTACTTCGTGGCCCGCTTCGCCCGCCGCATGAAGAAAAGGATCAGGGAAATTCCCACGCCGGCCCTGCAGGCCATGACCGAGTGGACGTGGCCCGGGAATATTCGGGAATTGCAGAACTTCATCGAGCGGGCGGTGATTCTTAGCACGGGGGATTGCCTCAATGTGCCGCTGGAGGAACTGGAATTGCCACGAGCGGAACGAGCCTCTAAGGAAACCGCCAGGAGTCTAAACCTACGGGAAGTCGAGCGCGAAGCGATCCTGGAAGCTTTAAGGAAGACAAAGGGGCGGATTGGTGGCCCGCAAGGCGCGGCGGCGCTGCTCGGTCTGAAGCGTACAACCCTCCAATCTAGAATGCGCCTCCTAAACATTAAACTGTCTCTTCACCCTTCCGAATCACCTTGACGATTGCCATCTGCCGGGCAACCGCCACCACTCGGGCACTTGCGGCGTCCCTCGACACCTCATGAATCCTCGTAAGTATTAAAATCACAAAGGATTACGCGCGGACTCCCCTTGGTACGGAAGCTGCACTTACCCTGGGTGTGCTATGAACCACGATCCTCTATCAACAAGGTCGAACCCATGTTGTCTTAAGGGCGCAACTGGTGGGAGAAAGGGCAGAATGCCTGCCCAAGGCAGGCGCCAAGTGTTACCCCGCGCGAGACGCGGTTGAGATCGATCCCAAGCGGAGCGGGGAAAAGAAACGCATGCTCACAATTACCGTGGACGGCAGGACTGACCAACTGGGATCGAAGCTCGAAGGGCAATCGCAGACGGACCTCGCCACGATTTCAAGCCGAAACATCCTTAGGCTCGCAAGCCTTATCGCCCGATTTGTCGGGAGGCCGCGCAAGGTGCGATCCAAACCGGCACTCGCCATCTTCCTTCTTTTGTTGGCCCCCGCACTGGCAAACGCGATGGATCTCAAGCGCGAGACCCTTCAGGCGTGGGACGCTTATGTTCGCACCGCGAAGATGCGCATGGAGGAGCGCGCCAGGGGACAACGTTCATTCCTGTGGGTAGATGAGAAGCAGGACCTGCTCCGCCGGGTGCGGGGGGGCGAGGTCGTGGTAGAACCTGTTGACAGCGGTAGCCCCAGCACGGTGCCGCGCGGACTGATCCATGACTGGATAGGCGCGGTGTTCGTTCGGAAAGCCCAGCTCGATGACGTCATGGGCGTGCTCGATGACTACGAACGCTACAAGGATATCTATCGCCCCATGGTGGTGAAAGCAAGAGTGCTCGAGCAGACACACGACCATGAAAAGGTAACCCTGCTGATGCTTCAGAAGGCTTATTCCGTGACCGCCGCCGTGGAGACCGACAACGAAATCCACATCGCAAGGTTGGATGCCGACAGGGCGTACAGCTTGAGTACTTCCGTCCGGGTGCAGGAAATAGCCGACTATGGGCAACCCAGCGAGCACGCGCTCCCGGTGGATCACGGGCCGGGCTACGTCTGGCGGACGTTCACCGTAACGCGAGCCGAACAGCGGGACGACGGGGTGTACGTGGAGATGGAATTGATGGGCTTGAGCCGCGGCATCCCGCTGGCGTTCCGTTGGCTGATCCAGCCGCTGGCCGAGCGCCTGCCCCGAAGCCTCCTGCTGGCGATGCTCAATGACACGCGGGGCGCCGTGAGTCAAAAGATCAAAGCCGCCCGTTGAAAGCTCCGACCATGGCGCAAACAACGGCGCGAATCGTCTTACTTCCTTTCTGCGTCAGGCAAACCGATAAGACTTTAAGGTTGCCTCCCAGCAAGTTCCAGGTTTACGCTCGCAATTACCAAATTCATACCGCTTTCAGTTTTTTCTAGGTATTGTATAAATGACGATTCGGTTAGGCTCGCGGTGATCGGTACAAGCCTCTGGACAACTACGGTCTTGAAAGGTTCCCCTGTGATGGAGTACGAAATCTTGGAACGCGAAAGCTCTAATCCCAATTCGTCAACTAACAAATCTGCATCTTTCTTAGACAGTTTGTTTATTATTGCTACGTGTTCTGGCGCCGAGTGAACGTTTCCCTGAAAGCCAAGAAATCAGCCATGATCTTTAGGTCGAAGAATAAAAACGTGGTCTCCGCCATGCATCGTAACCAGCAACGTAAAATACGAATTTTGAATGCCCTGCTTCTGTGCCGTTAGTCCATAATCGTCTATGCAACTCAGCGCCAGAGATTTTCAAAGTAGCCCACTACCGTAGGGCGGACATCCGGCTTCTGCGCCCGCAAAAACAAGGCGCGCGAGAAAAAGGGGAGCGCGCTCCGCTACCGGCGCTGAACAGGAGTTTGTGCAACTCTTGAAGAGACTCGTTCCCATTTTCGCTTGCTTGTTCGCGCTGCCGGTCAGTTCATGGGTGGTGCTTGGCCAGCAGTTAAGTCTCGAGGACACCCCTTCCATTGCGTCGGCTGCGGATGAATATAAGCAACTGCCACTCGGCGAGGCCGAGCGGGCAACGCTCAGCGAGGCCGTAAGAGCGCGCGACTACACACGCGCCGAGGTGTTGCTCGCCGGAGAGGTCGAGCGCAACCCCAAATCGCAGGTACTGCTGACTACGCTGGGGGGCATCTTCTTCATGGATGGCAAGCCCTTGAACTGCGCCATCGCCATGAAAAGGGCGGAGGCGCTGGCGCCCCTCGCCGCCCAGCACCAGTTCACTTTGGCTTTGAGCTACATCATCATGAACCATCGGGATTGGGCGCGCCCGGAATTGGAAAAGCTTGCCTACGCCAACCCACGCAGCCCGCTGTATCCCTACTGGCTCGGACGCATCGACTATGACGCCATGCAGTTTAAGGCCGCCGAAGCACACCTGCAGAAGGCCTTGAATCTGGATGCAAAGTTCATGAAGGCTTACGATAACCTGGGGCTGACATACGAGGCCTTGGGGCAGTTCGCCGATGCCATTCGAGTCTACCGGCAGGCGATTCTCATGAACCGTGCGCAGCCCTCGCCCTCCCCGTGGCCTCCCCTGAACTTGGGCACACTGCTGGTGAAACTCGGAAAGTTGGACGAGGCCGAAGTCTACTTAGACGAGTCTCTCAAGTACGATCCCCGCTTCCCGAAAGCCCACTACCAGATGGGCCTGCTGCTTGAGAAGCAGACGAAAGACCCACAAGCCTGCGAGGAACTCCTGGAGGCCGCCCGCAATGATCCCCACTACCCGGAACCCCACTACCTTTTGGGCCGGATCTACGCACGTAATGGGGATAAGCCCAAGGCGGATGCCGAGTGGCAGACCTTTCAGAAACTGAAACTGGATAGCCCGCAGAATCGTCCCCACTGATCCTTGAACAAAACCCCTCCGCCGATCCGGCTCGATTTGCCTTCCTGGGTCGGTCGAGGAGTCCAAGGAGGCGGAAAGGGGAAATAAGCATGGAAACCGACATAGCCGATAACAAGCATGCAATTGCGAGGCATTTCTGCAAAAATGCTTATTGCCAATAGCGCCCGGAGCCGGCGCCAGGCTAATGTGGTGGCCGGGACTTATGACCCAACTCTTTAATCTCCATCGCGGTCTGCTGCGACAAACAGGAGTAGTCCTCGGTATCAGCCTTTCGATTTTGCAGTGGGCGGCAGCTTCTCCTCTTACGACCCTCAAAGAAATCCAGCAGATGATTCAAGCAGGTGAATTGGCCGGTGCCCGAAGCCACCTGATGGAAATCCTGAATGCCACGCCTGACGATCCCGTGGCGTTGAATCTTTTGGGCGTCGTCAACTCTCAGGAGGGCCAATTCCAGGCCGCCGAGCGCTGTTTCCGGAAAGCGGTCGCGGTTGCGCCGGATTTTGTGGGGGCGTATTTGAACCTGGGCCACCTGTACCAGGAAAATGAGCGCCGCGACCCAAAAGCGCTCAAGGAGAGTTTGGGGGCGTACGAAGCGGCTTTGAAAGCCGACCCTTCCAACGTCGAAGCGAATTATCAGACCGCGCTCTTGTTGTGGCGCGCCGGTTTATTCCAGCCCTCGCTCGACAGGCTCACAAGCCTGCCGGAAGCTGCGCGGGAGCGGCCTCAGTCACTGGCTCTCGGTTGTGCTGACCATTCAGGCTTGAATGATGACCGTCAGGCCCAAGAAACCTGCGACCGCCTGCTCCAACACCCCGACCTCGTTGAGGCTGACGTGATCGCCGTAGTACCGGCGCTTTTGGCACACCACCAAACCAGTCTCGTGGTCAGGCTCCTTGCGGGCCTTGACCTCCGGGGTTTGGCCTCACCCAAAACCATGCACCAACTCGGCCTGCTCTACGAGGAGCAAGGAGATCTCAAACAGGCGCGCGCCACCCTGGAAAAGCTCACCCAGAACCAAGAAGCCGTTTCGGCGTCTCTGCTCAATGAATTGGCACGAGTCGCCTACAATGAGAAAGACTTGGACGCCGCAATCGGCTACCTGGCGCATGCTCGGAAACTCGACCCCGAAAACTCAGAAGTACAGTACTTTTTCGGCAGGGTGTGCCTGGAAAAAGGATACCTGGAGGATGCTTACGTCTCCTTGAAAAAGGCAGCGGACCTGAAACCTGACAACGCATCCTATAACTATGCCGCCGGGGCGGCCATGATGGGCCGACGGGACGTTCGGGAGGGGTACCCTTACTTGAGAAAATACTGTCAGCTCAAGCCCGGCAATCCACGCGGCCGCTTGGCGCTCGGTGCTGCATATTTCTATGGGCACGATCCTGATTTGGCCCGAAAGGAAATCGCGGGTGTGGCGGGAAACCCCGAGACCTCGGCCGAGGCGCACTACTTTCTCGGACGACTGGCTAACCAGGAGCAGAAATTCTCCGAGGCCGTCCAAAACCTCCAGGAGGCGATTCGCGTGCGCCCCGCATACTCAGACGCCTATGCGGAGGTGGGATTTTCCTTAGTGAAGTTGAAAAAGTACACGGAGGCGGAGAAGAACCTCCGGAAAGCCTTGGAAATCAATCCTCAGAGCTATACTGCCAATCTGGGTCTGATGATGCTGTATGAGAGGACCAAGGACCCCCGTGCTCCGGAACAGGTTAGCAGATTCAACACAATCAGGGATGTCCGCGAACAGAGAGAAAAGGAATTCATGCGCACGGTTGAAGTGCAACCTTTTTGAGGACAGACTGTGCAAGTCAAAAAAGGGCGCTATTCCAAGGCGGTTTGCTTCACCCTTGTCGTGTAGATGCAAAGATAGCATCCGCCCGGTCCTGATGCTGCAATTGGGCCGGAGGTTATGCTACGCTTAGTGAGAAATCCGCAAATCGCTTTATTGAATATGCCCCGGCAAATAGGTGTTTGGTTCAATCAACCGATGGGTGTGGCTCTAGCCTTGGCGGTCGCCGTCGCGGCCGCGTGGGCGCTGCCCCCGACGCAGGATATGAAAGGCGTGGTGCTCAGCGCCAAAGGTTTGCCCATCGCGGCCGCTCTCTGCACTCTGAAGGGGGTTGGCTTGCCGGCAGAGGGCATCGGTGTGACCACCACCGATCGGGGCGATTTTGATTTTCCCGGTCTCGAGCCTGGCCAGTACGACCTCGTGTGCGTGGCCGTGGGACACTTGCCGGCAAGCCAGAATGGCCTCAAAGTGACTGCGGCGAAGCCGGCGGCTTTGCAAATCGTCCTGCCGGAACCAGAAAAGCTTCGGCAAACCATTGAGGTTCATGAAACGGCAACACCACTCGCCACAGAAAGTGCAGCCTCCCCCGGTCACGTGAACTCGCAGCAGCTCAATAAATTGCCTTTGGTGAAAGAACAATTCACGGCGGCTTTGCCTTTGGTACCCGGGGTGGTGCGCACACCCGACGGGAAGATCAACATCAAGGGTTCAACGGAAGGCCAGAGCATGCTGCTGGTTGATAACACCGAAATGGTGGACCCCATTACCGGCAGCTACTCGATTGACCTTCCCATCGATGCCATCGAGTCAGTGGACGTGTCCAAGGCGCCTTACAATGCCGAATACGGGCACTTTTCCGGAGGTCTGACCACCGTCGTGACCAAAGCTCCGTCCAGCAAGTGGGATTTTCAATTATTCGATGTGGTCCCCTCGTTCCGGGGTGAGGACGGGCACCTCTCGGGCGTCGATGGCAACACCCCTCGCCTCAGGTTTACCGGACCGCTCCACGGTGATCGCCTGACTATGTCGGAATCGTTTACTTACTTCATGAGCAAACAAATTGTGCGCGGATTGCCTTGGCCAAATGATCAAACCATCCACCAGGGCATTAACTCCTTCACCAATTTCCAGTACGTCGTTTCCTCGCAACACCTTCTGACGTTCAACCTGAACGTATTTCCTGCCCGGCAGGAATTCGCTGACATCGATTCTCTGGTGCCGCAAAGCGCCTCTTCGAACTACGGCCAACGCGGCTATTCCCTCGGCTTGAAGGACCGGCGTGTTTTCGCGTCGGGGGGACTTCTCAGCACGACGTTTCAGTACACTCAATTCTCGAGCTACGGCCACGGGCAGGGAATCGCTGATATGCAGGTCACGCCCAACGGCTGGGGGGGCGATTTCTTCAACGCCTACACCCGCACAGCCCACAAGGGTGAGGCGCGTGAGACCTATCAATTCCCTCATCTGAGTTGGCACGGGACGCACGAGTTGAAAGTCGGGGGCGACGCCGTCTATCGCACTTTCCGCGGCGCGAGCCGCTCGATGCCGGTCAATGTTCTGCGGGTGGACGGCTCGCTGGCGGAGCAAATTGCTTTTACCGGCCCCGGATCGCTGGACGCGCATGATACGGAAGTGGGTGTGTTCGCCCAGGATCACTGGGCCTTCGGGGATCGGTTTGCACTCGACGCCGGTTTGCGCTTTTCCGGGCAGACCTTGGGATCGGCCGCGGCCATCGCGCCTCGACTGGGATTTGAGTATGCCCCGGGAAAAGACAACCGGACGATCTTGCGCGGCGGGGCCGGCGTGTTCTACGCCGGGATGCCTCTGTTGGGCGGCAGCTTTACCGGCAACCCTAATCGCGTGGTCACACTTTTTGACCCGCAGGGGGTCCCGCTGGGACCGCCCGTGACCCTTCAGAATGTTTACGCGCATGTGGATGATAAAAAGTTCCAGATTCTCCCCCCCGGGCAGGACTTGGAAAGTACCCCCTATGATGTGACCTGGAACCTTGAACTCGATCGCCAGATCCGGTCGCGCGTCACCCTCCGGCTCAGCTATCTCTCCAGCCGCACTTATAACTTGTTCGTCGTGGGGCCGACCCAGTTGCCGGGGACCAATCCGCTGCTCCTGATGACCAATACCGGCGGCTCGCGCTACCGGGAATTTGAGTCCACGGTGCGGTACCGCACCGGCAAGTATGCCGACGTTAATTTTTCTTACGTTCACAGCTTGGCGCGCGGGGACCTGAACCTTCTCTCTCAAGTGTATGTAACCTTCGAACAACCGGTGATACGGCCTAACTTTTTTTCGGCTTTGAACTCCGATGTTCCGGATCGATTTCTAACCTGGGGACAATTCCAGTTCCCCTGGAAGATTACGGCCGGTCCGGTGTTGGACCTTCATACCGGGTTTCCGTATTCGGCGGTCGATGTGCTACAAAACTACGTGGGCCAGCCCAACAGCCTGCGGCTTCCCACCTTCATGTCCATTGACCTTAAACTCTCCAAAGACTTTCGCATTCCCTTTCTGCCTTGGGTGAGGAACCACACCCTGCGGGGAGCCATCGCCGTTTACAACGTCACCAACCATTTGAATCCGCGTGATGTCTACAACAACGTCACCTCACCCTATTTTGGGCACTTCGCAGGCCCGCAGCACAGGACCTATGAACCGTTCCTGGATTTTGTGTATTGAGGTTGGCGAATCGTATTCACCAACCGCTTGTGCGCCTCGCCCAAATAGAATCGGGCGATGTCCAGGATATGCGTGCCGGTGTCGGTCAGTTTGAAATCCTCCAGGTCCTTTAGCCGGGACTTCTCCCCACGCGTTTGGAAGGGCACGGTTTCACAGGCTGCGGAAAAACTTGTCCTCGGCGTACGACCACCCCGGCGCCCAGGGCGCCACCCCTCCTGAATCAGGAGGGGAGTTGAACTTTTCACTAGCCCGTGGGCAGCGATGCTGGGAAGCCCCAAAGGGGCGCGATATCACAGCCCAGGCCATCGGCCTGGGTTTCGAGGAGGAAGCTCTACGCCAAGCCCTGAAGGGGCGCGCCAACGCCCGTCGAAATTATTTTGCGCTTACCGATCCGTCCTAAGCAGTTGGTCTGAAGCATAGCTTCGTGGATCGCCCCTTCCGGGCTCGGCCGCGTAACAATCTGGAAACCCAGGCCGTTGGCCTGGGCTAGGTTATCACGCCCCTTTGGGGCTTGAAAGCTCC
>Ga0182030_10021796_pt1 | contig 11972 bp, 10 predicted proteins | sample 812S3MmetaG_FD_121299 | JGI IMG/M metagenome (GOLD analysis project Ga0182030, IMG submission 121299) | Permafrost microbial communities from Stordalen Mire, Sweden - 812S3M metaG (Illumina Assembly) | ecosystem: Environmental > Terrestrial > Soil > Wetlands > Permafrost | place: Sweden...
GAGTAGCTGACATGAAGCCACTGAGTTTCAGTCCCCTTCTCGTAGGGGATGGTCTTGCATCACCCGGCTGGCGTCTCCTGGGTATGTGCTTCTATCGTTTCAGTCCCCTTCTCGTAGGGGATGGTCTTGCATCCGCTCTCCACCATACACATCCTACAGCACTTGCAGAGCGCCCTGAAAGGGTTTTCTTCGCGGATTGGGTTTCTGCGGCGGAAGGCCGCCGATCTGCGAACCTTGTCGTCACCACACATCCCCACAATAGTTTGCGTACTCGCATTCTTCGCACCGCTTCCTCTGCTCCGTTGGCTCCGGTAGCAACCCAGCCGAGATGGCTTCGCGTATATCTTGTCCGGCCTGCCGAACCTCCCGCCGCAACGCTTCATCAATAGGGACCGCGAACACCTTTCCATCTGGGATCCGGTAGACGAACCCATGTCTTACAGACTTACCATTCTCCGCTTCCACCAGCAACGTGTATCCCCCGAGCTGCAGCCGGTGATTGTGCCCAACTTCTCCCGAGGTCAACTTGAATTCGACGATGGCGGCCTCGGTCGCCGTCTCCAACAATAGGTCGAGTTTGCCCGTCAGCCCCAGGTGCATGTTCTCCAACCAAACCCCAAATTTCCGCACAGCACCCTCGAATCCGTACTCTCGCATCGTCCGGCGCGTCTCAAGCCGCTCAATCATGTCTTGCGCCGTTTTGCCTTCCTCCATCTTGTAGGTCGGCTTTCCAACCCCAGGCATTCGCTGCTGGTAATACACGATGCGCCGGCAATAGGCCCACTGCTTCAAGTCCGTGACGCGCAGCATCATTGTTCGTCTGCGCCTCCCAGCACCTTCAAGCGTGGCTTCGGGCGATCCCGCGCCTCAGCTTCGGCTTTCAGCTGATCGGCGTCGCGCCGGAACTGGTCTAGCACCCACATATCTTTCAGGTCCTGCTCGCAGACCGGGATGATCCGAACGCGCCCGGACTCGTCCCCGAGTTCATTCTGCACCTTCAACGCCAGCTCCTGCCGTCTATTCCGGTTCAGCTTCCCGAAAAACGCACTGAATTGAATCCGCTCAAGCCCATAATTCAGGCAAACATCCGCAATCCGCGTGCGTAGTCGATCATTCTCTATATCGTAAATCAGCACCAGCGACACCTCCGGGCTTCCCTTGCCCAGGGGCAGAGCCTTGAGAACACCTGTGTACCGGTTCTTCCGCGCCACGGCTCACCACTTGAAAGAAAACGATCGGTACGGCCGCAGACCCCGCACCGCGCTGGCAGCCAGGCGAGCCTGCGTCTGAACGATGGACCGCACCTGGTGCTGTTTGCCGCGGTGTTGTTCCGTAGCCACTAGACGCATCAATACCCGGGAAGCGACGTTTTCTTTGGACGCTGCGTCGAGCATTCCTTTCTGGAGTGAGAGTTGGCCACCCTTGTTGAGCCAAGACAGGATCGCACGGTCAACGACCGGCTGGCGAAATTCTTCCATTAGATCCAGAACCAGCGACGGTTTGCCGCTGCGGTCTACATGGAGAAAGCCGGCGAAGGGTTCAAGCCCGGCGTTCATCACAGCTCCCCAAACGTGGGCGGTCAGGATACCATAACCGTAGTTGAGCGCGGCGTTCACGGCGTCGGTCGCCCCCTGGTGAGACCGGGATGAGAACCCGAGAGCATCCGGGAGCATATTGCCGATCTGCTGCCAATAGATCCGACCGCCCGTGCCCTCGAAACCCATCAACGACGAACGAACTTCGTCGGGCGCACCGCCTTCCACGGCAAGTGCGGCCCGCCGCAGGCGGCGCACCGCGGTGGCACCGTTCTCTAGGGCGGTTCTCGGTTCGCCTTCGCGGCTCTTGGCGAAGTACCGCAGCAGCTTCTCTTGGTTGTGGAGCTTGCCCGCGACGATCCAGCGACAGAGGTCGGCGCCGCGCTCGTTCTGGCAAGCGGCGAACTGGGCGCGGCGTGTCTCCACCGTCGCCGTTAGCATCGGCGACGTGATCAATGCGAATGGCTTCCCGCTGGAGTTCAAACACGCGAGCCGGATCCCGCGTTCACAAAGTTCCTCAATGAGGTCGGAGGAGAAGCTGACCCCACGCGACGCCACGATGATTTCTTGCAGCCGCATCAGGGGGACCTGCGCGCAGACCGATTTCCCCTGCCTAACGACTACCCGCTCGCTTTTCTTTCCGATGAACAGCCCGAAACCGGAGACGAACAACTGCGATCCGCTTTCGGTCGCCAGAAGTATGACGCTGCCATCGTCCGGAAGCACGGCGTCATCGACCGGTGGCAGCGGCAATTCGAGCTGTTCGACCGCGATATCGACGCGGCCGGTGATCCAGTTGTACTGCCCCTCCGAAGCCGGCGGTTTGCGGAGCGGGTGCTCAAAGAGAACACGAGCTGCTTCAGCCATTTGCATCCACCTCTTGAAGAGCCAAACAAGAAGTTTGAGACATCACCTGCGTGGCTCCTGTACACGCTCATACCAAGTAAAATGGCGGGACGCAGACCGGCGGCGATAGGGTATCGCAGTGGCCGTGAGAGTCCGCTGCTCGCCGAGGCGAACGGTGCCCGATCCGTAGGTACTGACGTTATCGAAGGCGTTGGCTGGTTTGCCCAAGGCGTCGCCGAAATCGTCTAATGCCTGGGTCAACTGGTAGCTGGCGATCTGCTCAAACGAAGCGTCGGGACGCGGAATTGTGAATCCGAATGGAAGGTCGCCCTCCACCCGTTCCGCACCCATGAATTGCCAGAAGCCGCCGCGTTTCCCCAGGCTGTTAATGTGAGCGAACAGTTGTTCCAGCGCCGATTGGTCTTCCTCGTTCAGGCCGGTGGATTCGATGGCCAATAGCATCTCGTCACCACCAAAGAACGCAAATTCCCGGTAGGCAATGGTGTTCTTGAATGGGCCGTTTACCGGTTCGCGGCTCCAGTCAAGCACTTTGACGAACGTATTGTTCACGACGCAGTGGCGCGGCGGACGTACCCGCACGGCTCGGCGGATCAACCAGCCCATGACTCGATGCGCCCAAGCGAGGGCGTCCGCCGAAGAGTAACGGCGAAAGCATGCGTCGAGCAACGCCATCTTGATGGAATACGGCGTGGGTACCACCAGAGTTTTTCCGCCCTTGCTTGTGGCGTGCGTCATCCGCAGGGAAAACAGCGTGACTGGGCGATAGGCGGCAATAAGCCAGCGGGAAGTTGAAGACTCCATGGAGTTGACCTTAGGACGCCTCTTGGCGCTCGATGCCGGCCAGTTGTTCGGCGAAGGAAGCCAATCCCGTAAACTTCCGAACTACGATGTTGTTGTTCGCGGTACTCAACCCGTTGAGCGCAGCGGCGATCCGGTCGAGTTCGCCCACGTAGTCCTTGTTCAACGCACTCAAGGCCGGGGCCGGTAAGGTGGAGGTGGAAGTAGTGATGACTCCCTCGAAGTCGACCACGTGAGGACTCTGAGTATTCCGGTGGGCACCGGTCGGCTTCACGAACGCGCTGAGAACACCGCGAAGCAAAGCTGACACTCTCTTCTTGCGAGCTGTCTCGTCAAGGTCGTAAGCCAGGGTGATATCGTTGCGCCCTATCTTATACAAGTCCAGGTTGGCGACCACGGCATATTGCCCCGACGAGGCGGGGCGGTGGAAAATATTCTGTCCGAGGTTTTCGCCTTCGCCCGAGCCTCCGCCACGGCCTTCGGGAACATACTTGGCGTGGAAGTAAGATTCGGTCGTGACCGCGCCAGGGCGTCCGACGATCCACCCGACTTCGAAGCAGGACTTCCGGGCAATCGACCGCTTCTTGCCAATTTCCCCAGTGATCAAAATCCCCGCGCAGTCATCAATCGTGCAACGCTTCAGTACGCCACCCAGGATTACACTATCCAGCGTGTCTTTGTCCCAGCCGGGGGTGTTCATGAAGTCCACGTCAGCGCAGATCCGGTTGGCGTTGAACAACGCGCAGCCAGCACAAAGCGGCAGCCCCGCGGACTTGGCTTCTCCCAGCAAATGTTCCACAACGATATGCTTGAACATGTCGCCAGAAACTGCGTTGACAGAATGCTTTTGGCCCTGCTGGTCGATGATATCCACCATGCGCGTCATCATGGTGTTGCCTTCCGCACCCTCGTTATTGAGAGCATGCAGTTCCAAGGTGATGAGTCCGGAAATACTCAGCGATTGATACACAGCTTTCTCCTCTTATGCTTCTGATACGGCTTCTTCGGGTTGCGTGCTTTCTACCTTGGGCGCGCGCGCATAGCCGTAGGCCAGCAGCAGCGCACCCACTAGATCGGCTTTACGTTCGTGAATCAGGAGTAGAAGTGCATCGAGATCGTCAGTGGTTACTGAGTGACCCTTGCCTTTGAGCCGATGCGCTGTTTCCCAGTTATACTCCTGAACAAATTCGGCGACCTCCGCTGCGAATTCCTCATCGCCCGCCTTCATCTTCTGCTTCCACTTTTGGGCGATTCCGAAGTGCACCTCGCGCTTTTGATTGGGGATTGTCAGTGCATAGACGGTCGCATTGCGCAGCGCGCGGGCAACACTCTGGAATCCGGGGTTCTCGATAATCTCTGTCACGTTCTTCTCCTCGTAGGCTCTTGTCAGAAGGATCGATAGGTTTTCCGTGCCGAAGGGGCGAGCCCAGTCCTTGCGGCTCAAGCACTGCATCAAGTGCAGGGCGAATAGATAGTAGAACTCGAGCAGGTCCGGGAGTTCGCCCGACAACAGCCACTCGCGATATTGCTGTAGGACGCGCCCGTCGTCCGAGTGCTTCTCTTGCAGCGAATTGAGGCAACCGCCTTTGGCGATCACTTCGTCAATGATGACCGTGTACACGCGTGCATCATCGCGGTTCGTAATCGCAAACCAATCGGGCAGGGGCAGGAAGGCATCATTCATGAGCGCGGCGGCAGTTCCGAGACTCTTGAAATAGGCCTGACGGAGGCCGGCAATCACCGCGCGCGGTCTGCGGCCTAGAAGCTTCATTACCCCTGGCCCGTCCTGCATTGCGTCTGAACGCTGAATCAGAATCCGCGTACAGTGCAAGGGCGCCTTGATGTCCAGTTGAACGCCACCGTACAGAGGCAAACTCTGCAAATCCGTACGCAGGCCTTCCAGTTCGTCGACAGCGATATCCGTCGGTTCGATGACGAAAAACTTGAAGTCTTCATCTGATCTGTAAAGGAGCATCGCGGTCCACAGTCCGCGCATTTTCATCCACTCGGAGAAGGAGTCGATCAATTGACTGGGAAGGGAGTTTGCGGAACGGAGCTCTGTCTTTCCAGCGTGAACGCCTTTGCCGGAAATTGGATTCAGGATTTGAGTATTGGATACTTCTGGGAACTTCTCCGATGGCTGGGTGCGTAGACCCGCGCGAAACAGTAGCCAGTTTATGGCTTGCGCCGGGTGAGCCTCAACCCACTTGGCGACGTCTCGATCTCCGTTCCATCCCTTGCGCATGGACTCGAGAATGGTGGCGGTGGCAAGCTCGGGCCGAGCGGACGGCGCTTCTATTTCCTGGGAATCCAGCGCAGCTTTAGCCTTCTTTGCTGTTCTTTTCGCAGCGTCGCGCTTCTCCTTCTCTCCTTCGTAGTCAAGGAAGGGAATCGTGGGGCACTCCGACTCTTTGCTCTTCTTCCAAACGTACAAATAGCCCGCCGACAGTGCGTTATTTGGGGCGGAATCCTGGTCCGAGTGAACACGGAACTGAGTGCCCTGGTCGGTCACGCGGACCCCACGAAACCCCAGTTCACGAATCGCCGACGCCAGCCCGACGGCTTCGAGGGTCTCCGCGTAAGTTCCGGTCCTTTTGTCGATATAGCAATCCATGAAAGATCCTGGGCGGCATCCACCCTTCTCAACGGGTAACCGCCCGAGTCAACCGCAAGCTGAACAAGTTTCAGTCCCCTTCTCGACGGGGAACAGCCCAGCGGTCCTTCGGAGTATAATCATCTGGCGGAGAGGCGAGGACCAGGGTCTTGCTTCAAGGGCAAGATACCCGACCTTTGTTGGCCTCTCCGCGCAATTTGATTTTACATGTTTACCGGAAGCTATACAAGGGATTTCTTTGAACCTTTGGACTCCGCAGCCGTCGCTGACTGATCGGCGAGTCTCAAGTGGCGGACTAGGAAGGCATAAAGGGGCCAAGCGGGTTCGTCGGCGTCCACTCCAAACGTGAGTAGAACCTCCGGGAATTGTTCTCGACTCAACGGGTCAGCGCACTCCTGGAGCGTCAGGTCAGGCCAACCGCCGGGAGCATCCGCGACCACATCCTTTGATCCCGGCGGCAGGCGGAACAACGTGCACTCCTTGGTACGAGTCCCGTGATGGCGTGCGATGGCAGTCACGGCACATCTCGCCGCTATTTGTGCCCACGCCGGATCGTCCAGTGCCGTGAGTTGCGCGAACAAGGCATCGCACACGGCAAATGCACCCTGGACCGCATGCGGCGGGAACTGGTACTCTGCTTTTCGCCGGAAAGGCCCGTCCGACTCGGATTCTAGCCAAGTGTGGGCGATTGGAACACGAGCACGGGTGGGAACCTCTCTCCCAGCGGCGCGAGCGCGGGCGTCTTTGTGGTCCTGCCAGAGCCATGCGCGCTTTTGCCATTCGGTGGAGAGCTTGCCCACATCGTGCAGAGCGCAGGTAGCTTCCAGCAAGTGGTCAATCCATCCTTCTGGCACGCGATATCTTGCAGCCAGAGTCAGTGCGGCCCGCGAATACGATGATCGCATGGCGCGGGCCTTGGCGATAATTCGCTCACAATGCTTCGCCCAGGATTCAAACTGGTAATCGTAGGACTGCCACACAGGCCTTTCGTTGAAAGCAGGAGGCAGTGGCGGTCCACCGTCACCCAGCCTCAATCCGAGCCGTGGATTGTAGAATGCGAAATCTGGGTGAATCGCGACCAGCCACTGCGACCGAAGCTGCCCTGCGGTGAGTGTCGGCCATGCGAGCGTGATTCCGGGGCGCTCATCGCCGTCCATTTCGACCGCACCCTTCGCCACCCACTGCCCAGGTGCCAGATTCTGGAAATGACGGCTGAGGCTCATCAGGGCGAATCCGGAGACACCGAGCAACCGTGGCCAAGTTGGGCGGTCGAATTGCTTCTCAGGCTCCGACGTCACGAGGACACTTACGGAATCGATATCCCGTACAAGTGCGTTCAGCCTGCCGCGATCACCCTGATCCATCGCTTTATGAACCTCGGCGCGACGTTCGTGCAAGTTGTTGTAACGCGCTAAGTTTTTTACCTCTGCATCGGCGTGAACTGTTTCTACCCACTCTCGCTCATCGACGAAATCGACCACTCGACCTTCCGGGGGCAAGGACTGGAGCTTGCTGCGGGTAGCTTCCACAAGGAACTTATCCTCCTTGTAGGGACCAAGTCCGGGAATTTCATACACGGTGACGCTACCGATGGGGCGATGTTCATAGCGAGCGGTGCGTCCGGCGCGCTGAATCAGCGCATTCATAGGAGCCAGTTCGCTGTGCAGGTGGTCGGCCGAAATGTCCATCCCAGCCTCGATCACCTGGGTGGTGACCAGGATCACGTTTGTTCGTGTGGCCGCAGGGCCGAAGCAGGCTAGTAGTTGGTTTTCGACGGACTTCCGGTCTTCGGGATAAAACCGCGCGTGCAACAGCAGTAGCAAGGGTTGATTAGAATGGCCCTCGTAATGACGCTCCAGAGCGAGGAAGATGTCTTGCGCCTTCCGCACCGAATTGAGCAGAACAATCGTACGGCCACCAGTATGTTGTGTGACAACGGTGTCGGCATGAATTTGTTCGGCAGACCAGCGCCATGTTCGCTGGTTCATTCGCTGGGAGGGCAAGGCACGTATCTCCCCATCGACGACGCTTACTAACGCGGCTCCTAACCGGTTGGCCAGCCATGAGATGACCTTATCAGAAGTCGTAGCCGTCATCAGGACAAATTGGCATATGCCGCGCAGTCGATCGAGCATTTCGATCACGGTGCCAAGCGCAATGGAAGAATCCAGCAGGTGGATTTCGTCGAACACGACCAAAGACCCAATCAACGCTCCGGCGTTGATATTGCCAACCCGATCTGGAAGCGAGACTGGCAGAAAAACATAGCCCGAAAGCAGCTGGTCGATGGTTGTGAAGATCACGTCAGAATGGAAGAACACATCATCCTTCTGGCCGCCAATTTGAAGGCTGCAGTACCGCGACTGTCCCATGTATTTGCGGTTGTTTCCTACCGCCGTCACTTGGCTGAAAAAGGCCGCCATCTTCTCATAAACAGCGGCGTATAGACCGGAGGCCAAAGATCGAAGAGGCAGGGCATACAAGAGATGGTCGGCGATGCGGTGGCTGGCGGTAAGCGAGTAAATAAACGGTGCCACGGCAGCCCACGTCTTGCCCGCTCCCGTGGGAACGCGCAGAATGACCGAATCTCCTGCGCGGAGCCGTTCCTCCATCCGCTCCTGATAAGGATGGGGGTCGAATCCAGTTAGAGTCCTGAAGAATTCGCGATAATTCACGCCAACTCCATGACCTCCATCTCGCCTTTGCCCCAAACCGTTTGCCTTCCTACTCCGACCCACTTGCCCAATTGCAAGTAGGCCACAAATTCGCTCAGTTCCCCTTGGTACTCCACCTCACCTACGATACCACCCAGCGGGTGCCGTTGTCCCGACCGCGACGAGAGCCGGTCCGCGTCTGTCCGTTTCAATGCGCACTGCGTCATCCGCACGGCCGCCGCCCGCTCACCCATCGCGCGGAAATCAATGTCGAGCGGGCCGGGTCCATACAACGTCCGCAGCGTGCTGATGCGATCGCGCAGGCGCCCGAATAAAATCCCGAACTCCGGTCGGTTTGCCACCTGGTGCTCACTCTTTAGTTCCGTCGGCGTTACAAACCGCACTCGCGCGTGGTGCACTCGTTTCGGGGCTTCGCTCAAGTCCACACAAATGGGCGCGGCTAATTCGCCCAAGTGGAAGCGCTCGCCTTCGAAAACCCGATCTACGGTCCCACCGCCCGAGTTCAGTTGATCCACGGCGGCCAGTTCCGCTAGACCCCTTCCCGGGCCCAACCCCCCGCGGGCAAGTTGTGCGAATGCCAGCACGAAGTACCGCAGTGAAGGGTCGTGCACGTCGAAAATATGTACGTCGAAGTGGAAATTCTCGCCCTCACCTATCGTATCGCCGTCCAGGTGCGCGGCTCGAAAAACAAAAGACCTTGGCCAGTCGGCGAGACCACTGGGACCTTCGCCACGCGCTGACCGCGGTTCGAATACGGATGCATACGGGCACGTCGTGCGTACCTCGCAGCTCTTGGCGTCCCGGCAGTCCGGCATGCATACCAGCTTGCGAAAAATGGTGCCGAACGCGCCGCGCACGATATTACCCGATTTGTAAGGCGGGAAATAGAGCGTTCCCTCGGAGCGGAACTGAAAGCGAAACCGGTAGAATTCGAACGTCAACGCGCCAGCATAGCACCGTTCTTGCCTTGAAAACTTGTGTCGATTCCGCTTCCTGGCTCGCCATAAATCCGGGTCGGGAAGACCACAGATCGGAGCAACGTTCCAGACCAATCCGTGCGCACGTGCCGCCTCGTTCCCGTCACCCGCCCGATCACCGAGACCTCGGCCTCGCAAATAGGAGATCTGCATGGAGTTTCGAGATGACCCTCCTGATTCGATCATTGAGGAGATCGCTGCCATCCTCGCAACCGGCTACCTCCGCCTCCGCAAGGAGCAAAGCCTGGGCGGATCTGCCCTTCCGCCAGCCATCCAAGCAACCGGAGAGCAACTTGGCAGTACGCCAGGCGAGAGCCGTCAAGGCGGTAAGACATAACACGAAGCGAGAAAGGAGACTGATTTTGAAGCGGGCACCCAATTCGGAAACCGACGCCTCCCGGCCTATGTCCGCCGGCCAGGTCCGTTGTGCGATCTACACCCGGAAGTCCACCGAGGAAGGCCTCGATCAGGACTTCAATTCCCTCGACGCGCAGCGGGAGGCCACTGAAGCCTTCATCCGCAGCCAACGCGGCGAGGGGCTTGTCGCCTTACCTGAGCGCTACGACGATGGTGGTTTCACTGGTGGCAACCTGGACCGGCCCGCTCTGGACCGGCTCCTGGCTGACATTCGCGGTGGCGCGGTCGAGTGCGTGGTCGTATACAAGGTGGACCGGCTGAGCCGGTCGCTGATCGACTTCGCCCGCATCATCGAGGTTTTTGATAAGCACAACGTCAGCTTCGTTTCGGTAACGCAGCAGTTCAACACCACCAATTCCATTGGCCGTCTCACGCTTAATATCCTGTTATCTTTCGCGCAGTTCGAGCGGGAGATCATCGCAGAACGTACACGCGACAAGATTTCGGCGGCAAGGCGCAAGGGCAAGTGGATCGGAGGGCGCCCGATGCTGGGTTACGACCTCGGCCCGCGCGGCGGTCGCTTGGTCGTCAACGCCGACGAGGCCCTCAACATACGGACGATTTTCAAACTCTACCTCGACTACAACGCCCTGCTGCCGGTCGTTCGTGAGATCGATCGCCGCGGCTGGCGAACCAAACAGTGGGTCACAAGGAGCGGCGTGACGCGCGGCGGCACGCCGTTCACTAAAGGCCGGCTCTTCCGTTTACTGAGGAACCCGATCTACATCGGCAAGATCGACTTCAAGAAGCAGATCTATGAGGGCGAACATGAGGCAATAGTCGAAGCCGCGATCTGGGAGACGGTGCAACAGATTCTGCAGCGGAATGGCCGCAATGGGGGCGCCGAAGTCCGCGACAGCTACGGTGCCCTTCTGAAGGGACTTCTGCGCTGTGCTGCCTGCCATGCGCCAATGGTGCGCACTTACTCGACGAAAGACTCGCGCCGCGATCGCCACTATGTTTGCGCGGAGGCGCAGCAAAAGGGGGCCAATTGCCAAACCAGGTCCGTCCCTGAGGCAGTGATCAAAGCGGTCGTGATCCGGCAGATTCGCAGGCTTGGGTCTGACCCGCGCATCGTGGCACGCGCTGTGGCTAAGGCCGAGGAGCAAAGGCTAGGCATTGTCGGGGACCTGTCCTTAGAGCGCCAAGCTGCGAAGCGGGAATTGGCGCGCCTAGGAACCCAGTTGAGCGCCGTCACGAAGGCGGCCTGCAGTGACCAGCCGGTGGCGAACGGCGTGGCTGATCTCCAGGAGCGCATCGTTAAGACGGAGCGCAGGCTGACGGAGATCCTTCAGGAACTCGAGCGTCTCGATAGCCACACAGTGGACGAAAACGATCTTCGCACGGTACTCGCGCGGTTTGGGCCGGTTTGGGAATTGCTCAATTCCCGGGAGCAAGTGCGAATCATTCGGACCTTAATCGATGGTGTCGTCTACAATGGAAAAACTAATAAGGTGACGATGACCTTCCGCTCAGCTGGCATTCGTAAGATGTGCCGGCGAACCGGAGGGGAAGGCAGAAATGAATCGTGATGTTCTCCGGGTCAGAGACTTGGCGCGTGTACTACCGCGGCACCAACCCGCTGGATCGTATTAGCGACGATACACATCGTCCCGATTTCAAAATGGGAAGTCTGGATCACCACTGCTGGCCTCCAAAGGCGTCCGGATCTGATCACTGGTCAGCTCTCGGCCCCAGGAATTTCGCCGCGAGGCTCATCCTGCATCAACCATCTCGACTTCGCCGCTGCCGAAGCACTGCGTTACCCTAATACTTCCGCCGGAGAACAAACGTGAAAACCGTCCGAGATGCTTGCGAGCTGCAGCCCAATGCGCTTTCGATCAAGCTCAGCGATCAGATCGAACAACTCGACCAGTTGATCACCGCCGAGGGCGACGGGACCGAGTTTTTCGAAAAGACTAAGATCACACAAGGCATGCAGGACCTCATTAGCGAGGGCATCGCCCGCCTCGCCGGGGCATCTTCCCAGGCCGTATTCCACCTGAAGCAGGCCATGGGCGGCGGCAAGACCCATCTCCTTGTCGGATTCGGGCTTCTCGCCAAACACCCGGAGCTTCGCAAGGCCTAC
>Ga0182030_10021797_pt1 | contig 11972 bp, 14 predicted proteins | sample 812S3MmetaG_FD_121299 | JGI IMG/M metagenome (GOLD analysis project Ga0182030, IMG submission 121299) | Permafrost microbial communities from Stordalen Mire, Sweden - 812S3M metaG (Illumina Assembly) | ecosystem: Environmental > Terrestrial > Soil > Wetlands > Permafrost | place: Sweden...
CTGGGGCAGTTGCGCCAGCAACGGCTGCGTGCAAAACGCCAAGCCCAATCCGACCGGCGCGACACCCATCCACAAGCTCATTTCCGGCGTGCCCATGATGAACGTGCCTGGCTGCCCGCCCATTGCCGAGGTCATGACCGGTACGATTGTCCACCTGCTCGCCTTCGACCGCATTCCGCAGCTCGACGGCCTGGGGCGGCCCAAGGCGTTTTATTCGCGCCGCGTGCACGACACCTGTTACCGCCGCCCGAATTACGACGCCGGCCTGTTCGTCAATTCCTTCGACGACGAAAATGCGCGGCGCGGTTATTGCCTGTACAAGATGGGCTGCCGCGGGCCGGTCACCTATAACGCCTGCGGCGTCATGCGCTGGAACGGCGGCGTGAGCTTCCCCATCCAGTCCGGCCACGGCTGCATCGGTTGCAGCGAGGGCAATTTCTGGGACAACGGTCCGTTCTACCGGCACCTGCCATCATTCCCGGGCTTCGGCATCGAGTCCACGGCGGACACGGCCGGCCTGGCGGTGGGCGCCGTGACGGTGGTGGGCATCGCCGCGCATGCCATTTCCACGAACATCCGCAAACATCATTTGATCAAGGATGAACTGGCCGCCGGCGAAGACGTCCAGGACGGCCGCGCCGAGCAAGGCGGCTCCTAAAGGCGAAAACCCGGCCAACCCGATTGACGAAGAACTATTATGCCAGCCAAACGCATCGTTATTGATCCCGTCACGCGCATCGAAGGCCATCTGCGGGTGGAGGTGGAAGTGAAGGATGGCGTCGTCACTGACGCCTTCAGCTCCGGCACCATGGTGCGCGGGCTGGAAATCATATTGCGCGGGCGCGATCCCCGGGACGCCTGGGCCTTCGCCGAGCGCACCTGCGGCGTTTGCACCACCGTGCACGCGCTCGCCTCGGTCCGTTCGGTCGAGGACGCCCTGGACATCGTGATCCCGCCCAACGCCGAGCTGATCCGCAACCTGATGTTCTGCACCCAGTACATGCAGGACCACGTCGTGCATTTCTATCACCTGCATGCGCTTGACTGGGTGGATGTAGTGAGCGCGCTCAAGGCGGACCCGGCCAAAACCTCCGAGCTGGCGCGGTCGATCTCGAACTGGCCGAAAAGCTCGCCGGGCTATTTTTCCGACGTGCAGAAGCGCCTGGCGAAGTTCGTGGGGAGCGGCCAGCTGGGCATTTTTGCCAACGGTTATTGGGGCCACCCCGCCATGAAGCTGCCGCCGGAGGCGAACCTCCTCGGCGTCACGCACTACATCGAGGCGCTAGACTGGCAGAAGGAAATCGTGCGGGTCCACACCATTTTCGGCGGCAAGAACCCGCATCCGAATTACCTGGTCGGCGGCGTGCCCTGCGCGATCAACATTGACGACTCCAACGCCATCAACGCCGAGCGCCTCGCCTTCGTGGGCCAGCTTCTCAGCGACGCCAAAACTTTCGTCGAGCAGGTATATATCCCCGATCTCCTCGCGGTGGCGTCGTTTTACAAGGACTGGGGCGCGATCGGCGGCGGGCTGAAGAATTACCTCTGCTACGGCGACCTGCCCACCAACGGCTTCGCCGATCCCAGCAAATTCAAGTTTGTCCGCGGGGCGATCCTGGATCGCGACCTGACGAAGATCCACGAGGTGGACGCCCATGATCCGCAGCAGGTCAAGGAGACCATCGCGCATTCGTGGTACGAATACGCCGAGGGCGACGGCGCGGCGAAGCATCCGTGGGAAGGCGAGACGAAGCTGAATTACACCGGCCCGCAGCCGCCGTACGACCAGCTCAACGTGGAGGGCAAATATTCCTGGCTCAAGACGCCGCGCTGGAACGGCCACGCCATGGAAGTGGGGCCGCTGGCGCGCATGCTCGTGGGTTATGCCGCCGGGCGGGCGGACATCCAGGACGCCGTGAACATGGTGCTCAAAAAACTGGATGTGCCGGTCGCGGCCCTGTTCTCCACGCTGGGCCGCACGGCGGCCCGCGGCATCGAGACCTACCTGGTGGCGCAGTGGGCGCAGGAGTTTTACAGCGACCTCCTGGCCAACATCAAGAATGGCGACTCGCGCACCTTCAACAATGAAAAATGGGAGCCGTCCACCTGGCCCGCCTCCGCCCGGGGCGTGGGCATGAGCGAGGCCCCGCGCGGCGCGCTGGCGCACTGGATCGTGATCCAGGACCAGAAGATCGCGAACTACCAGCTCGTGGTCCCGTCCACTTGGAACGCCTCGCCGCGCGATGCCCAAGGCCAGCGCTCGGCCTACGAAGCGGCCCTCCTGGGCACGCCGGTGGCCGACCCCGAGAAGCCGCTGGAAATCATCCGCACAATTCATTCATTTGATCCCTGTCTGGCCTGTGCGGTGCATCTGTACGATCCTCACGGCCGCACGCTCAACCGCATCACCATCGGAGGCTGATCATGCAAAAAGCCACCCTTGGCCGCGTCTATGTCTGGGAAATCCCGGTCCGCTTCTACCATTGGCTGAACGCGTTCTGCCTGGTGGTGCTGTGCGTCACCGGCTACCTCATCGGCAGCCCGCTGGCCATCCAGCAGGCGTCCGAGGCGTCCTTCGCCTACTGGTTCGGCAAGGTGCGGTTTATCCACTTTTTGTTCGCCTACGTGTTCTTTTTCAACTTCATGTTTCGCATTTACTGGGGTTTCGTGGGCAACCGTTACGCGAATTGGAAAAACTTCATCCCCTTCCGTAAAAGACAGTGGAAGGAGATCAAGCAGGTCATCGCCGTGGACATTTTGCAGGCGGACAATCAGCCCATCGAAACCATCGGCCACAATGCCGTGGCCGGGTTCACGTATTTCATGACCTTCCTCGCTTTTCTCTTCCAGTGCATCACCGGTTTCGGCCTGTATGCCGCCATGAGCAAGGCTTGGTTCCCCAAGTTGTTCGCGTGGATCGTGCCCCTGATGGGCGGGGACTTTGCCGTGCGCCAGTGGCATCACGCCTTCATGTGGTTCTTCATCCTGTTCGCGCTCGTCCATGTCTATATCGTGTTTTATCACGACTACGTGGAAGGCCGCGGCGAAATCTCGTCCATGAGCAGCGGCTGGAAATTCATCGAAAAGGAATACCACCCGACCCTGCGCACCCGAAAACCCAACGGCCGGAAAAAACAGACGCCAGATTGAATGGCGCCCATTTTCCTCCTCACACAATCCTATCCCGGTTATGAATCCATCCCACAATGAATTGAATCTCGAAACTATGATGCAATTGGCCGCGACGCCGCGCGTCGAGCGCGCCTTCAGTTCCCGGCCACCCCGCAGCCGTATGGGTGTCTGGAACGTGTTCGGTTCCGCACCGCTGGTCCAGCCCGCCGAATCTGTCCAGGAACTTCCGACGCGCCCCGCCTTGCTGAAATACCCCGGGCTGTTTCTTCATTGAACCCCATGTCGCACGCGGCAAACATTCCGCCGTCCGGGCCGGCCCCCCGCGGGGGCGCGCCGGGCCATTGGTTCGACGTCGCCTCCCCGTCCCTTATTCTTGGCGTGGGCAACCTGCTGCTGGGCGATGAAGGCGTCGGCGTCGCCGCCGTCCGCCGGTTGGAGGAGCGGGGTTTTGCCGCCCGGGCCGAGGTCGTGGACGGCGGCACCGGCGGCTTTCATCTGCTGGGATTTTTCCGCGGCCGGCGGCACCTCATCCTCATCGACGCCGCCGCCGATGGCCGCGCGCCCGGCACGGTCTCGCTGCTCCAACCGCGCTTCGCCAGCGATTTTCCGCCCTCGTTGACCGCGCATGACATCGGCCTGAAAGACCTCTTGGAATCCGCCGCCCTCCTGGGCGATTTGCCTGCGGTGGATCTCATCACCGTATCCGTCGCCACGCCGGGGGCCCTGAGCCTGGAACTTTCCCCCGCCGTGGCCGCCGCCCTGCCGCAGGTCGAGGCCTTGGTGGTCCAGTGTCTGGAAACCGGCGGCCGTTGCCCGCAACCGTAGCAGGGTTGTGGCAATTCATTTAAGCCACAGATGAACACCGATGGACACAGATTCTTGAACGATTTGCAAAAATGGTGGCGGAGTGGTGAGCGAAGCCCAGGAGAGGTTCATGCTTCGCGATGCCTGACACGGATATTTCATAGTCAAACCTGTAGCGCAGACTTCCAAGTCTGCTGTCTCGCGAGTTTCCAAAACCGCAGACGCCACGCAATTGCGACGGCCTGCCGATTGGGAAATCGGCGATACAGCAGGTTTGGAAACCTGCGCTACGGTGGCTCGGCCCGCGTCCGCCAACGCCCTTGTGAAATATACGGGTCAGCCCGCTGCGATATCCAATAGCACGAGGCCCGTGACTTGCCCAGCCGGCTTGCGTTTTCACGCTGAAGCGGCGTAAACGCCGCGCGCCGGTTCTGCTCAACGCGTGTCACCCGATTCGCCGCGCGCAAAAACCTCCCGCGCTTTCGTCCCCGGATTTGACAAATGCCCGGGGGTAACCGAAAGTTGGCTACGCTGCTAATTAATAGAATTAGTGAACATTAATTGGTGGTGATGGGTCAAACTTTTGGTGGGAGGCATGCGTTTTTGGGGGCGCAGGTCCAGGTTGCGAGGCGTTGTATGGACAATGACAGTCCCAATGTGGGAGGAGGCATGATTGCGACGTTGCGCCGGCTGGCGCAACCGCCGGTGGCCGCGGAACGATGCGAGTGGTGCAGCGTGGGGCTCGCTCCGGCACACCGCCATTTGCTGGAGGTGGCCAACCGCCGTATCATATGTGCGTGTGATGGCTGCGCCCTAAGGTTTGAAGGCGTCATCGGCGGCCGGTTCAAACTGATCCCGCGCGAGGCCCGCGCGCTGCCCGGATTTTTGCTCGCCGATGCGCAGTGGGAAAGCTTCGCCCTGCCGATCAACCTCGCTTTCTTCTTCCAAAATTCCGCAGCCGGCAAGGTCACGGCCCTTTACCCCAGCCCGGCCGGAGCGACGGAATCGCTGCTCACGCTGAAGAGCTGGAACGTGCTCCTGGCGGCCAATCCGGCGCTGTCCGAAATGGAGCCGGATGTCGAGGCCTTGTTGGTGAACCGCGTGGGCTCCGCGCGGGAATACTTCATCGCCCCCATGGACCGCTGTTACGAACTGGTGGGGCTGATTCGCAAGTATTGGCGCGGCTTCTCGGGGGGCGAACCGGTGTGGGGCGAGATGGAGAAATTCTTCGGCCGGGTGCGGGAATCCGCGGGGGTGCCCGGGGCAGGGGAGGTGTGCCATGCCTGAACTGGCGATCCAAGTGACCGGCGTCGAGGCGTCCGCCCGCGGGATGGTGCCGCTGCTGAGTTTCCGCCTGCAAATTTCCCAGCCGCCGCCGGCCGCGCCGATCCATTCGGTGATGCTCCATGCGCAGATCCAAATCGTCGCCCCGCAGCGGGATTACAACGAGCGGGAGCAGGAGCGGCTGCGCGAATTGTTCGGCGAACCGTCGCGCTGGGGCCAGACGCTGCGGGCCCGCCTGTGGACCCACGGCCAGACGCTCGTCGGGCCGTTCACCGGCGCCACCGAGGCGGAACTGGCCGTGCCTTGCACCTATGATTTGAACATCGCCTCGGCGAAGTATTTTTACGCCCTGGAGGAAGGCGATGTGCCGCTGGTGTTCCTCTTCAACGGCACGATCTTTTATCCGGCCACTGACGGCACGTTGCAGGTGCAGCAGGTCTCCTGGGACACCGAGTGCGCGTATCGCGTGCCGGTATCGCTGTGGCGGAAAATGATGGAGGAACATTATCCCAACAGCGCCTGGCTTTATGTGGACCGCGAAATCTTCGATCGCCTGTACGCGTACAAGCGCCGCCACAGCCTGGCCACTTGGGAGCGCACGCTGGATGAGTTGCTCCTGGCGGCCGAAAGCGAGGAGGTGCCCGCATGAACGCCCAGCTGGATCAAATCGTCAACGCGCTCCTCTATGAGGGCTACATTCTGTACCCCTACCGGCCCTCGGCGCAAAAAAACTCCCGCGAGCGCTTCACCTTCGGACGGGTGTATCCGGAGCTTTACTGCGGGGCGCAGAACGGCGCGGAGCCGTGCGTCATGCAGACCGAATGCCTCCTGTCCACCCGGGACGCCGCGCCGGTCTTGACGGTCAGTCTGCGGTTCCTCCAGCCCCAATGGCGGGATGTCGGCGTGCTCCCGGGGGCGCTAGCCGGCTGGCCGGACGGCGGCGAACCGGTCTTCAAGGTCGTGCCTCAATTTTCGCTCGAGGGAACGCTTTACCAAACCTGGCAGGAAGCGGTGGAACGGACCGTCGCCATCCCGCCCATTTCGCTATCGCCCGGGCAAAAGACCGCATTGGTCCACGATTTCAGCTTTGCGGCCGCGCGACAACTGGAGCCGTTGCCCGACGGGCAGAATCGGGTTGCGGCCGTACTCGTGCGCCGGCACGAAGCCCTGGCCGGCACCGTGGAAATTCGCGCCACGCCATGGGATGAGCGGACCTTTAAAATTTCCGTCCGCATCCTGAATCGTTCCGCCATTCCCGGGGAACTGCTCTTGGATAACGACGCCGTGTTGCTGCGGACATTTGCCTCCACACACACCATTTTGTCGGTGACGAACGGCGAGTTCCTTTCCCTGATGGATCCCCCCGCTGAATACCAGGAAGCGGCAGCGGCCTGCCACAACACCGGCGCCTGGCCGGTGCTCGTCGGGGACGAACCGGCCGGCCAGCGCGACACGCTCCTGTCGTCGCCGATCATTCTCTACGATTATCCGAAGGTCGCGCCCGAGAGTTGCGGTGATTTCTGCGACGGGACGGAGATTGACGAGATGCTCGCCCTGCGCGTGCTGACCATGACTGACGAGGAAAAGCGGGCCATGCGGGACGCCGACCCGTTCGCGCGGCGGATCCTTGAGCGCACCGAGACGCTGCCGTCCGGGGACTTCCTCCGGCTGCACGGGGTGATCCGGGACCCGCAAAGCGCCGAGGAGTTTTTCAATCCGTCGCGACGGATGGAATCAGTGCTGATCGGCGGCGTGTCGGTGAAGGCCGGCGACCGCGTGCGGCTCCATCCCAAGGGCCGGGCCGACGCCTTTGACTTGTTTTTAAACGGAAAGACGGCCGTCGTCGAAGCCGTCGAGCAGGACGCAGAATCCTGTGTCCATGTAGCCGTGGTGGTGGCGGACGATCCCGGGAAGGACTTCGGCTGGTTACGCCAGCCCGGGCATCGCTTCTTTTACCGGGCGGATGAAATCGAACCGTTGCCGGAGGCTGCGCCATGACCCCCATTCTGATCGCGGGCATCGGCAATATCTTCCATGGGGACGATGCGTTTGGCGTGGAAGTGGCGCAGCGCCTGGCCGCCGCCGCCCTGCCGCCGGGCGTGCAGTCCGTGGATTTTGGCATCCGCAGCTACGACTTGGCGTATGCCATCGCCGACGGATGTGAGGCGGTCGTTTTCGTGGACGCCGTCTCACGCGGCGAGAAACCGGGCACGCTTTGCCTGCTGGAGCTGGATCCGGAGAGTCTTGACACCGCCGCCGCAGTCAACGGCCACAGCTTGAATCCGGTCGCCGTCCTCCAGATGGTGCGCGCGTTCGGCGGCCGGCTCGGCCGGCTCTACTTAGTGGGCTGCGAGGCCGCTGTGCTAGAGCGCGACGACGGCGAAATGACGTTGAGCGAACCGGTGGCCGCCGCCGTGCCGGCCGCCGTGGAACTGATCGGCTCGCTCGTCAACCATCTCCTGGAAGCGGACGCTGAAACTTGGGCCAACGTACAACCGGGCCTCGCCCAGGCCGCAACGGAAAGGAATTAGTCATGCCGTTCTTGCATCATGATCTCTCAGTCGTGGAACTTGTCGCCCTCATAGTCGCGGGCCTGGTGGTGCTGGCCATTGTGGTCGGCTTCTTATTCAACATCCGAGCGCTCTTGCACTATCTACGCATGCGCAGAATGTAACCTCTTACCCAAGCAATTTTATGAAAACTCCCCAAGTGATTGCCGATCGACCTCCCGCCGTGAAGGAGATTCACGTGCTGTGGATGACCACCGGCCTCGGCTGCGACGGCGACTCCGTCTCCGTCACTGCCGCCTCGCTGCCCAGCCTCGAAGATGTCCTCATGGGCGAAATTCCGGGCCTACCGAAAGTGCATCTGCACAACCCGGTGCTGGCCTACGAAGTCGGCGACGATTTCATGCGCCATTGGTTTGACGCCGCCGCCGGGCGGCTCGAACCGTTCGTGCTGGTGCTCGAAGGCTCGGTGCCGAACGAGAAACTCAGCGGCGAAGGCTACTGGGCGGCCCTCGGCACCGACCTGGACACCGGCCAGCCAATCAAGACCAATGAATGGATTAACCGGCTGGCGCCCAAAGCGCTCGCCGTCATCGCCGCCGGCACTTGCGCCACCTATGGCGGCATCCACGCCATGGAAGGCAATCCCACCGGCGCCATGGGCCTGGCCGATTACCTCGGCTGGGACTGGAAGTCCAAGGCGGGCCTGCCCATCGTCAATGTGCCAGGGTGTCCCGTGCAGCCGGACAACATGATGGAGACGCTGCTGTATTTACTTTACCAGGTGGCCGGGCTGGCGCCCATGATCCCGCTGGACGACCAGTTACGTCCCCAATGGTTGTTTAGCCGCACCGTGCATGACGGCTGCGACCGCGCCGGCTACTACGAGGAAGGTACCTTCGCTCAAAAGTACGGGACGCAAGAATGTCTCGTCAAAATCGGCTGCTGGGGACCTGTGGTGAATTGCAACGTCACCAAGCGCGGCTGGATGGATGGCGTGGGGGGCTGCCCCAACGTGGGCGGCATTTGCATCGGCTGCACCATGCCCGGGTTCCCGGACAAGTTCATGCCGTTCATGGATGAACCGCCCGGGTGGCGCCTGTCCACGGGCATGACCAAGATTTATGGCGCCTTGGTTCGGCGGTTGCGCGCAATCACCAATCACACCGTAAATAAAGAACCGAAGTGGCGGCACCCGCGCGGCGAACTCACCACCGGATACCAGCCGAAACATTACGCCCAGCACAATTAGCGGCGGAACCCAGGAGAACCAAACGAACCGTCAGCCATAATCAATTCAAGGAAGAAGTATGAGTACCATCTTAGCCGAGCCCAAACGTGAACAGGCTGTCGCCGGCGGAAACGTCGTCGAAATGTCCTGGGACCCCATCACCCGCATTGTCGGTAGCCTGGGGATCTACACCAAGATTGATTTCGCCCAAAGAAAGTCGTCGAGTGCCATAGCACCTCGTCCATCTTTCGGGGCTATTCGATCTTCCTGAAGAACAAGGATCCCCGCGACACGCATTTCATCACCAGCCGGATCTGCGGGATTTGCGGCGACAACCATGCCACCTGTTCCGTCTATGCCCAAAACATGGCGTATGGCATCAAGCCGCCGCCTCTCGGGGAATGGATCATCAACCTCGGCGAGGCCGCCGAATACATGTTCGATCACAATATCTTTCAGGACAACCCCGCGAGACATCTACGGCACCCCTGGGCCGTATGAAGACGCGGTGCAGAACACTCCGAGCTTCGAGGAGAACGGCCCGGACAACTTCAAGGGCATTGACATCATGCGGGCGGTCCGGAGTTTCGATCCGTGCCTGCCGTGCGGCGTGCACATGAACCTCGGCGACGGCCGCGTGGTGCAACAGATGCACACGCCCACCGCGTTGCTGGGCCTGGCCAAACATTGATCGCCCGCATCCCGGCCCGATATGCCCACCGCAAATCTCCCGCCGCCGGCGGACCAGCGCAATGGCTTCAGCCGTTCGACCGCCCCGGCGGGCGACGGCGCGTAGCGCATCCAAGAATTGATTGAAACCGTTGACGGGCTGCTGGACGGCGAGACGCGCGAGCTGTTCCAAGATTGTCTGCAGTCCTTGCTGGCACTATACGGCGAGGGCCTGGAGCATATTGTCAGGCTTACGAAAAATGCCGGGCCGGCCGGCGAAGGCATTTTGATGTCGCTGGCGCAGGACAAACTAGTGCGCAGTCTCCTGCTCATTCACAACCTGCATCCCCAAACATTGGAAATGCGCTTGGACGAGGCACTGGCCCGGGTCCGGCCCTACCTGCAAAGCCACGGCGGAAATGTGGAATTGATCAGCCTGGAGCAGGACCACGCCCGGCTGCGGCTGCAGGGCACCTGTGAAAGCTGCCCGTCCTCCTCCGTCACGCTGGAACTCGCCGTGCGGCAGGCCATCGAAGAAGCCTGCCCGGACCTGTTGGGCTTCGAGGTCGAGGGCGGCGCACCCACTCCCGCTGACGGCCACGCAGGCAACGGCATTCCGCATGGGCCGAACGCGCCGCATTGGACTGTGCTCGAGAATTTCGTGCCGCCCGCCGACGGCGGCGTGCGCGCCTTGGAATTGGAGGGCGCGGCGCTGCTGCTTTGCCACGCCGCCGGCAACCTCTATGCCTACGGCAATCGTTGCGCAATCTGCGCCGCCGCGCTCGACACCGGCACGCTGGATGGCGCCCTGTTGCGCTGCCCGGCCGGCCATGCCTTCGATGTCCGCCGCGCCGGCGTCTGTCCGGATCATCCGGAAATCCATCTGGATCCGTTCCCATTGCTCGCCGTCAACGGCACCGTGAAAATTGCCGTCGCCGGCCAAGCCGGAACGAGGCAGTTGAAAACTGAATTAACCACAGATGAACACAGATAAACACAGATTCGAAACCGGAACGCGAGGTGCTGTATTTAAACAGTTGAACGCTCGCCATCTCCATGAACCCGAAGATGGATGGACGAGCACCTCACCCCGGCCCTCTCCCCATCGGCTCCGCAGACTCCGCCGACGCGGAGAGGGAGAAACGCTCCCAGCGCTCAGGCGAAACGGGCAGTGCGGGTGCAAGAGGATCTTGAGAAGTTGGCGCCCAGAGAAAGTTCAATCCAATGAAAACAGCGAAGAACCTTTTTTATCTGGGTTCATCTGTGGTTTAAATGAATCGTTTCGATTAAGGGAGAATCATTATGTGTCTTGCCATTCCCGGTAAAGTGCTCGAAATCGAGCGGAACGCCCAAGGCCTCCGCATGGGTCGCACCAACTTCGGCGGCATCGTCAAACAGGTGTGCCTCGATTATACGCCCGAGGTGAGGGTCGGCGATTATGTCCTCGTCCACGTGGGCTTCGCGCTGAGCACCGTGGATGAAGAGGAGGCCGAACGCACCTACCGGCTGCTCGCGGAAATGAAACAGCTCGGCGAGATCGAAACCCCCGACGCGGAACTCACCGCGCTGGCCACCCAGGGAAGCGCACCATGAAATACATTGACGAATACCGCAGCGCGGATCTGGCCGCCAAGCTCGCCGCGGAAATCCGCCGCGTCGTCACGCGCCCGTGGGTGCTCATGGAGGTCTGCGGCGGCCAGACCCACACGATCGTCAAGTACGGTATTGATTATCTGCTCCCCCGGGAGGTCGAACTGGTGCACGGCCCCGGTTGCCCCGTGTGCGTCACGTCGCTCGAAATGATTGACAAGGCCCACGCCATCGCCCGGCGGCCGGACGTCATTTTTTGTTCCTTTGGCGACATGCTCCGCGTCCCCGGCTCCGACTCGGATTTGCTCATTCTCAAGTCGCGCGGCGCGGACATCCGCGTGGTTTATTCGCCGATTGACTGCCTGAAAATCGCCCGCGCCAATCCGGGGAAAAAAGTCGTCTTCTTCGCCATCGGCTTCGAGACCACCGCGCCGGCCAATGCCATGTCCGTTTGGCAGGCGAGAGAGCAGGGGATTACGAACTTCTCGGTGCTGGTCTCCCACGTGCTGGTGCCGCCGGCCATGGAGGCCATCCTGCAGTCGCCCAACAACCGCGTGCAGGGCTTAATCGGCCCCGGCCACGTGTGCACCGTGATGGGTTGCGAGGAATACGAACCCATCGCGGCCCGGTATCACGTGCCCATCGTGGTCACCGGCTTTGAGCCCCTCGACTTGTTGCATGGCGTCCTGATGACGGTGCAGCTGCTCGAAGCCGGCCGCGCGGAGGTGGAAAACCAATATCCCAGAGTCGTGAAG
>Ga0182030_10021799_pt1 | contig 11971 bp, 10 predicted proteins | sample 812S3MmetaG_FD_121299 | JGI IMG/M metagenome (GOLD analysis project Ga0182030, IMG submission 121299) | Permafrost microbial communities from Stordalen Mire, Sweden - 812S3M metaG (Illumina Assembly) | ecosystem: Environmental > Terrestrial > Soil > Wetlands > Permafrost | place: Sweden...
CCGGCCGCGGCCAGTTGCCGGGCCTCGGCCATCACGCTCGCGGAACTCCGGCTGCGCTCGGGTCCGCGCGTGAACGGCACCACGCAGTAGGCGCAGCTTTTATCGCAACCTTCGATGATCGTAATGTAGGCGCGATGCGGATTGTCGCGCCGCGTCATCGGCGTTTCGAAGGCCTCCTCGGTGTCCAGGCTCAGGCCGGTGACGCGGCGCTCTCCGGATTCGATCCGGATCAGCAACTCGGGCAGCTTCGAGTAACTGGCCGAGCCCACCACGAGACCCACGTGGGGCGATCGTTCAAAAATGCGCTGGCCCTCCTGCTGGGCCACGCAGCCGAGCACGCCATAGACTTTGCCGTTGTTTCCGCCCGCGCGCTTGAACTGATCCAGCCGATGGAACACCTTCTGCTCCGCCTTGTCGCGGATGCTGCACGTGTTGTAGAGAACCAGGTCGGCCTCCGCGGGCGATTCCACCTGCTCATAGCCGCGGCTTTCCAGCGTGCCGACGACTTTTTCGGAGTCGTGCACGTTCATCTGGCAGCCGAACGTCTCGAGGTAGAACTTCTTCATCTGTGAGGAACCAGGGCGGGAACTGCTCTCATTATAGGGACTCCACCGATCATCCCGTTTGGCACGGAGCAAACAGATCAGATGCGGCTGGGACCGCTATTCGGCCCATCCGATTAAGCTCGACGCGTGGATCAGCGGTGGCCGAGATACATCAGCCAGCCCAGGCCGAAAACAGTGGCCAGGAAGTAGCCGAAGGAGGTGAGACCGTACATCAGGCGCTCGCGGTCGGTCTTCTTGGTGACGACGCCCAGCACGGCCGAGGCGAACAGCGCCAGAAAGAAGGTCGTCTCGAAGTGGGTGAAGGCCATTTTCATCGGGGTCGCGCTCCTCAATCCTTGCGGCCGACGGCGATTTCCCAGGCGTCGACCATCGCCAGAATGTTGAACAGGCCCGCCGCAACCAGAAACTTCGTGCCGTAATCCACAATGTGGCCGGCCACGTCGGCCGACTCGTAGCCGAACCACTTGGTCATGAAGAACGGCAGGCCCGTCGCGAGATTGGCCAGGAAGCCGCCGTAGTAAATCACCGTCGTCAGCAGATCGCCGCCGGCGGGTTGGAACATATAGCCGCGCATCATCAGGCCGATCGCGAACGAGACCAGGATACAGCCGGAGAGGATTAGGCCGCGATACGTGCGCTTCAGATAGAAGTGGCCGCCGCCGGGGAACAACCATGCCACAACCAGCACGGGCAGCCACTTGGACAGCGGAGGCAGAGGCGGATACTGGATCTCGGGCTTCTCGCTCATGCAGGTAATCTCAGGCTAACACGCGTTACCCGGCTCTCGCCGCTACCGCTTGTCCCGGCGCCGCTCCTAATCATGCTGGCTCAGTGCGCGCGCGAAGGCTGCGTGCACAGCCACAGGAACGCCTCCAGAATGCGCGCGCGCTGCGCCGCATCGACCGACAGAATGCGGTGGTGGCCGCCCGCCTGTGGCGTGAACTTGGTCATGCCGCGGTCGTCGACGCTCACGGCCCCTTCCGGCGAGGCTGTGAAATAGCCGTCATCGGGGCGCACGGCATAAAAGGCCGCGGTCAGGTCCCAGGTCTCGCGGTCATACGGCATCTTCTGGTAGACGCGGTAGGCGTCCGCCACAGGATGCGCGCCGGGAGGGCCGAAATCGCGCACGATACTCGCTGCCGGATACCTGATCGTTCGGCCCACCTCGAATCCGCTCCACACCACCGCCGTCGGCCAATCGCGCGCGATCTTCTGCGCGGCCGGGATGTCGGTCACGACGTTGTACTCGGGACCGCCGCCCGTGAAGTCGCCGGCCATCATCACCAGTCGCTTCACCTTCCTCGCCGCCAGTTCCTTACCTCCCGGGGACTGGAGCAGGTGCGCCAGGTTGGTGCTAAAGCCGACCTGCACGATGACGACGCTGCCGTCGGCCTCCTTCCCGAGCGCCGCCCGCAGCACCTCGACGGCATCCTTCGCGTTGTCGGTGTACTTGTGATGGCCGGCGTCGAGGGCCTTTTTGAGGTACCCGTCGTCATGGGTCTTGCCGTCGTGCACGACACCGATCGGGATTTCCGGCCGGCCGTAGAAAATATCGATGGCCGAGGCCAGGCGCGGCGCCCACGGGTTGTCCTTGGTGATGGTCACTGCCAGGATGCGCGCCTCACCGCGGCTCTGGAAGGCGTGCAGGATGGCTAGCGCGAGACAGTCGTCCACGTCGTTGCCGATGTCGGTGTCGAAGATCACGGGTACGGGCGGCGCCGCCACGGCCAGCAGCGCGCCGGTGAGAAACACAACGATGGCTTTCAACACGGTTTCCTCACTCTCGTTCGTACTCTACCGAAATCAGGCACAGCCCGCGCGCCGGCAGCGCCGGGCCGGCCTTGCCCGCGAAGCCCGGTTCGAGCCGCGCCAGCAGGCTCGCGCGGTCCAGGTTGCCCTTGCCGGCTTCGATCAGCGTGCCGGCCATCATGCGCACCATGTGCTTCAGGAATCCACTGCCGCGGACGCGGTAGATCAACTCGTCGCCTTCCCGCCACAGCGCGGAATCGAACACCCTCCGCACCTTCGAGCCGCCCGCTTCGTCCTTCTCATCCGCGGCGGCGAAGGCCGAGAAATCGTGCTCGCCAACGAATAGCGCGGCGCTCTCCGCCATCCGGCTCTCGTCCAGCGGATAGGGGAAGTGGCACACGTACAAACGGCGCATCGGCGGGCAGACCTCCGCGCGCCAGAATCGGTACTCGTAGGTCTTGGCCCGGGCCGCATAGCGCGGATGAAACTCCGCCTCCACCTCCTCGACCCGAGTGATCCGGATCGAGCGCGGCAGCAGACGGTTCAGGGCGCGCCGCAGGTTGTCCACCGGGATCGGGTTCTCGATTGAGAAGGCTGCAACCTGAGCCAGCGCATGCACGCCCGCGTCGGTGCGCCCCGAGCCGGCGACATCGACGGGCCGGCCTTCGATCTCGCCGACCGCCTTCTCCAATTCACTTTGAATGGTCGTCAGGCCGGGCTGCACCTGCCAGCCGTGAAACTCCGTGCCGTCGTAGGCCACGCTGATGCGGATGCGGCGCATGCCGCCGCCTCACGCCGGGCGCGAGCCCGGCTTCACCACGGGCAGCCCCTGCGCGCACAGTGGACACTGCGCCGGCTCCCAGGACACGACGTTCAAGGTGGCCAGCGCGACCCGCGGCAGGCCCAGGTCGGCGCGGCCGCCGCTGCGGTCGATGATCGACCCGGCTGCGAGCACGTCGGCGCCGGCGGCTTTTAAGAGTTCGACCACTTCCAAGGAACTGCCGCCGGTGGTAACCACGTCTTCGATCACCACGGCCGTCTCGCCGGCGCGCAGCGTGAAGCCCCGCCGCAGCACCATCTTTCGGTCCGCGTCGCGCTCGGTGAAAATATGCCGGGCGCCGAGCGCGCGCGCCACTTCGTGGCCGATGATCAGGCCGCCCATGGCCGGGGAAACCACGGTTTCGATCTTACGTTCGCCGGCCAGGCGCGCCACGCCTTCGGCCAGCGCGCGGCCCAGTGTCTCGGCATGGCGCGGGTGGGCCAGCACGAGCGCGCATTGCAGGTATTCCGAGCTGTGCAGGCCGCTGGTGAGCCGGAAGTGACCCTTGAGATATGCGCCTGTTTCGAGAAACAGGTCCAATACGGGAGCAGCGGGATTCGTCACCATGCGACAGGATATCACCGGGCGCGCCCCGCGGGCGGCCACGTCACTCAAGTCCGCTTGTTACCATGGTTGTGTTTTTAGGGAACTTCCGGCCATCCGCCGGCGTTTCCTGAGAAGAGATCGCGGATCTGCCGCGCTACTTGAGAGACCAGCAGGACTGATAACTACGATGAGACGCTTCTATCCTTCGATCGCCATCGCGCTGTGCGCGCTTCTGATGAGCCCGATGGGCTTCGCGCAATCCGCGCCGCCTCCGGCCGGATCGTCCAGCGCGGGCCATACGAGTTCCCTCAGCGACCAGCCGCAGGTGCCGCGCCCTCCGGGCGATTTTGTCACGCGCAGCTTTAGGGCTCCGGCCATCGCGCCCATTAACATGGGCAACTCCAATCGTCTGGAGGCGCTGATCCGAGCTGGCAAACTGTATTTGTCGCTGGAGGACGCGATCACGCTGGCGCTCGAAAATAACATCGATATCGAAGTCGCGCGCTATGGTCCGCAGGTCGCGCAGGCCGATTACCTGCGCGCCAAGGCCGGCGGCTTGCTGCGCGGCGTGCCGTCGAGCGTGAGCGCGGCGCCGAGTTCGGCCGCGGCGCAGGCCGGCGGCGCCACCAGCTCCAGCGGCGCATCGTCGGGCGGCGGCAGCAGTTCCGCCACCGCCACCACGGGCGGAACCGTGATCACGCAGACCGGTCCGTCGGTTCCGGTGCTCGATCCGTTGGTCTATTTCCAAACTTCGCTGAGCCACATCTCGGCGCCCCAGGCCAACACGATCACGGCGGGCACTTCCTCGCTGGTTTACGACTCGCGGCAATGGACCGAAGCCTTCCAGCAGTCGTTTCTGACCGGCACCACCGTGAGCGCCAGCTATCAGCAGCTCTACACCTCCACCAACAGCCCGTTCAACACCCTCAATCCCAACACCACCGGCACGGCGGCGATTCAGATCAGCCAGAATTTGCTGCAAGGCTTCGGCCTGGCGGTGAACAACCGCAGCATCCGCGTGGCCAAGAACAATATTCACTTTTCGGACCTGGTGTTCCAGCGGCAGGTCAACGTCACGGTGGCCGGCGTCATCGGTCTGTATTGGGACCTGGTCAGCGACCGCGAAGATCTGCTGGTGAAGCAGAAGGCGCTGGAAGTCGCCAAGCAGTTCTACGAGGACAACAAGAAGCAGGTCGAGATCGGGACCTTGGCCCCGATCGAAGTCGTGCGGGCCGAGGCCAATGTCGCGACCGCCGAGCAGGACCTGACCAACTCGGACACCGTGCTGCTGCAGCAGGAAACGATCATCAAGGACTACCTCAGCCGCAACGGCGTGGCCAGCCCGACCATCGCGCTGGTGCGCGTGATCCCGACCGACCAACTGGTAAAACCCGAGGGCGAGTACAACGAGAAGCTCGGGGACCTGGTGGACGCGGCGCTGCGCCAGCGTCCGGAACTCGCCCAGACGAAGGTCAATGTGGAGAACTCGAAGATCGGCCTGGCGGGCAGCCGCAACGCGCTGCTGCCAACCCTGTCGGCGTCGGGCTACGTGGCCAACACCGGCCTGGTCGGCCAAGTCAATACGCAGCCCTACAACGGCGCGCCGATCTTACAGCAAGTGGACCCGTACTTCCTCGGTGGCCAGGGCACGTTGTTCGGGCAGGTATTCCGCCGCAACTTCCCGGACTACGCCCTGACGCTCACCCTGTCGGCCACGCTGCGTAATCGCAGCGCGCAGGCCGACTACGTCCGCGATTCGCTCACCGTCCGGCAAAGCGAACTGGCCGAACAGCAGCAGATCAAAAACATCCGCGTGAGCGTCCAGAATGCCTGGATCGCCGTGATTCAGGCCCGCGCCCGCTACCAGTCGGCGCTCAAGGGCCGCGTCCTCCAGGAACAGACCCTCGACGCCGAGAACAAGAAATACGCGCTGGGCGCCTCCACCGCCTTCCTGGTCGTGCAGACCCAGCGCGACCTCGCCACCGCGCGCGCCAGCGAAGTCGCCGCCCTGGCCGGCTACAACCGCGCGCTGGTCAATCTGGATTTGCAAACCGGCTCGGTGCTCGAGAAGAACCACGTCGAGATGGCCGAGGCCAGGACCGGCAAGAGCGCGCGACCAAGCACGACGCCCCAGAATTGAGGCCCGCGCGCCACCTCGCGCGGTTACTCTCCAGCCTCCCGCCCGCCTGGATCTTCCGGGCGGGCTTTTCCTTCTCCTGCTCTCTCGGCAGCCACCCGGCGCGGCCCAATTCGGCACAGGCCCGGAACGGTGACGGCAGCGCCAGGCCGGTGGATTCCAATTCGGGATTCAATTGAGTCCCAGCAAACCCGTGATTCCACACAAGTCGTTTGTTGTCAATAGGTATTGGTTTGGCCCCTGCTGTGCTAATCAGAAGTCGTGCTGGTTTCCAGGGCGGACCCGGGGATCGAAGTATCCTCTTTCAATCCCAACACCTCAAACACCTCCCTTCTCAACCCTGAACCAAATCACTCCAGTCCCCTCACGTTCGATTCCCCGGGTCCATTTTTTGACAATCTGATGGCGCTGAGCGCGCCGACTCGCCGGACCGCCTGAGCAGACTCCGAGCCGCGCCAATCGGTCTGCTGCGCGATCCTTGCGCAGCAGCGCCGCGGCCTGCCGGCAGATCCCGCCGTGCCACCCCGAGTGAAACCAAGATCGCCAATCTTCGCAAGAGGTTGCCGCCATCCGGCAATTCCGCGACCAGTACTGAGTTTTCCTGCAAAAAATCTCCGTGACTGCGCCGTTTTGGGTTGACGGGGCTCGCGACGGCGGGGTAAGGTATAGGTGGGTGACGAAGATCTTGCAAAAGGTCGAGTTGCCTTGAGTTGTATGGATCCTCGGTAGGCGAGGCGTCCGCGTGGCAAACAGGCCATTGCCCTAAAGCGTCGAAAGATGTTCAAGGGTAGACCAGGGATTCCCGGGTTAAGGGTCTTCCTAAGATGGCTGAGGTCTTCGGATCTCTGACGGCGCGCGGTGCTGAAGCTTGGACCAGTGGGGGAATCCGGCCTCAGTAGTATTTTTATGCTTCTGGCCATTTCTCCGCTCTGGGGGAAATGGTCTTTTTCATTTCCCTCCTGAGCCTCACTCGCCTGCAGAAAGGCGGTATGGTACTCGACGATCAGCCTCCCAGTTGCACTGGCAGCAGGCGGTCGCCGCGGTGCTGACCCGGCCGGCGAGTTCCCTCGCATTGCCGCTTCGGTCACCGTGGCGCCCGCGGTAAACGGGTCGCGCGGGCCGAAGGCCATTTGACCTTCCCCTTCCGACATCTCCTGCCAAACAGTAACCCGCCGGACCTCCGGCCCAACCGCTTCTCTCCTCGAGAGGGACATGGTGGTTCTATTTGTGCCCGTGCTGCAGACACATTCCGAGCCGGAGAAAGGAGATGCCCCGATGACGAACAAGTTGATTCCTTTGGACGCGGTAGACGTGGAAGTCGAGGCCAGCTCCGTCCGCGGCACGGTCGTGAAAAGCAAATGGCTGCACAGCCTGCTCACCTTCCTGGTGGTCTTCGGCCCGGGCTTGATCGTCATGGTGGCCGACAACGACGCCGGTGCGGTTTCCACCTACTCCCAGGCCGGCGCGCAATACGGCAATCATCTGCTATGGATCGTCGCACTCCTGCTGCCGGTCACGTATTTCATCCAGGAGATGGTGGTCCGTTTGGGCATCGCAACGGGCAAAGGCCACGCCGCGATGATCTACCAGCGTTTCGGCAAGTGGTGGGGTCTGTTCTCACTGGTCGATCTGGAACTGGTCAACTTCCTCACGCTGGTCACAGAGTTCGCGGCGATTGACCTGGCGCTGAACAAGATGGGCGTGGACCCGCGCCTGGGCGTCCCCCTGGCAGCCGCGGCGCTGATTCTGATCACCGTCAGCGGCAGCTACCGGCGCTGGGAGCGGACCGTGGTTTTCCTGTGCCTGCTCGATCTGGCCTGGTTCTATATCGCCTTCATGATGCGGCCGGAGTGGGGCGCGGTGGCCAGGAGTTCGATCCTTCCGTCCATGCCGCCCGGCGGCATTACGGCGGATCTGACGTTCCTGGTGATCGCCATCGTCGGCACCACCGTCGCGCCCTGGCAGCTCTTCTTTCAGCAGAGCTGCATCGCGGATAAGAAGCTGCGCTTCGCCGACCTGCGATGGGCGCGGCTGGACACCTTCCTGGGCGCCTGCATCACGGTCACCGCGGCCGCCTGCATGATGATCGCCGGCGCGGCCTCGCACACTCACGGCTTCCATTTCACGGACCCGGCGCAGATGGCGGTCGACATCGGTACCTTCGCCGGCCCGCTGATCAAGAATTTGATCCTGCTGATGATGATCAACGCCGCGGTGCTGGGCACGACCGCCATCTCGCTGTCGAGCGCCTGGGCCTACGGCGAAGTGCAGGGCTGGCCGCACAGCCTGCAGCTTCCGTTTTCCAAGGCCAAGGGCTTCTATTTCGTCTATGCGCTCTGCGTGGCCGCCGCGGCCGGCCTGGTGCTGATTCCGCGCGCCCCGCTGCAGTTGATCATTCTGGGCGTGCAAGTTCTCGCGGGGGTGATCCTGCCTTCGGCCATCATCTTCCTGCAATTGCTGTTGAACGACCGGGAATTGCTTGGCGATTACGCCAACAAGCCCTGGAACAATGTCGTGAATTGGACCATCATTGTCGTCCTGTTCGCGCTTTCTCTGATCCTGGCGGCGCAGGTCGCCGCGCCGAATCTGTTTCCGACGATTTCGTAAGGAGGGCTGAACCATGGCAACCATGCTGCTGAACAAAATGGAACTCGAGGAGCTGCGCAACGACCATCGCTGGGTGGTGATTCATCCGCTCGATGACGCGCCCGAAACGAAGGTCGACACCGCGGCCCTGGGTCCGATGAAGTTGACGCTCAGCGTCAGGCTGTCTCTCATGAGCCTGCGGGCGTATCTCATCCTGATGCTCCTGCTGGTTTTCTACCGGGTCTTCTGCCAGGCCGGTTTCTTCGGCCTGCACGTGTAACAAAGGCACAACCTATGTCAGATTCATCTGGCTCTACAAACGTTATCGAGGGCGCGGAAGATTCGAGCCGGGGCTCACGCCTCGGTCGAATGCTCCGCGCCCTTGCGACCCGCCCTGCCGTGCCTGCTTCGACCACGAGATAGCCGTTTGGCTCACAAATCCGCGCGCATTGCACCCGACCGTGTAGCACAATTTGTAACTTCGTGATACAACGGTCTTTCCGATGCCGGTCCACGGACAGCGTTGTCTCCTACGCTTCGGGCTCTTCCTGACGCTCGCCGGCGCGGCATGGGCGGACGCCCCAGCCGCAGTGCCCGAAGCCCCGTCCACTAGCGCCATCCGCGGCACCGTCACCGATCCGCAAGGGAAGCCCGTCGCTGGCGCCAAAGTGACCGCCGAATCCCATGCTGCGAGAACTCGCGAGGTCCTTAGCAACTCTGAGGGCCGGTTCTCTTTCCCGTCCCTTCCGCCTGGGGAGTACAAGCTGACTGGCTCGGCGCCTGGGTTTGCAAACGCCACTCGGACCGTCGCCATTGCTGACGGCGCAGCGCAGACGGCGATTCTGCAATTCGACCGCCTGACCTCCCACTCCGACACCGTGGCCGTGACCGCCGATTACGTCGCCGTCACGGACGTGGAGTCACCCGATGCGGCCATGAAGGTTTATGCCTCCGAAGACCTGCTGGATGCCAACCCAGGACGTCCCGGCGCGCCGATCTCCCTGCCCGGCTATCCCATCGAGACGGCTTCCGGCGGCATCAAAGCGCCGCAGTACTTCGCGCCCGGCGTGGCAGGCGATCACGGCGAGACGATTGCGATGTTCATTCAAGTGGGCAGCTATCTGCTGCCCAACAATCTCTCCGCCAACGCTCACGGCAACGGCTACGCCGATCCCAATTTTTTGATTTCCGAAGCAATTGAGAGCGTGCAGGTGGATGGCGGCGCGTTCAACGTGCGGGAAGGCAACCACGCGTTGAACTTGGCCTCCACCTATGGCTTGCGCTCGCACCTGGATCCGTTCCTCACCCTGACCAGTGACGATCGCGACGTTACACTCACCGCGGGCATGAGTCCGTCGGCCACCTCCTGGGTGGCCGTGGAGGGCTCCTATGGCAACGGCTTTCTTGACGAACTGGAGCACCGCAAGCAGTTCAAGATCAATTTCGGACGGGTCTTCCGGGCGGGGGATCACACGCTGACGTCGTTGGGAATCGGATACTACGGCGTCGGCCACGTCCCGGGACTGAGCCCGATTTACGGCTTCAATTCCGTGGATACCGCGGCTGGATTTAAGCAGTACCCGGATACGATTGATCCGCGTGGGAAGGACCAGACGCAGACGACGATGCTGGCGTTGAACGACGTTTGGAAGCTGGGCGAGCACCAGGAGCTGCAGCTCTCCGGGTTCTTCCGCACCTACAATCTTTCGCTCTACTCTGACTTCGGCCTGGGACTCATCCGGCAAAGCGAATTCCGCACCGTAGCGGGCGGCAGCGCAGCGTATGTCAATCACCTCACCAAACACTTCACACTGCTGGCGGGGCTGGACTATGAGCGCGAGGCGCCGCGGCGCGACGATCTGGACCACTACGACTTCTACAATCCCGCCGATCCGAATTACTATGGACCGTTCACCAGGATCCTCGGCGCGAATGTCACGATCGCGCCGCTGACGCAGTACATTGCCGGACAAGGCGATTTGGGCAAACACCTGCGCTACTACCTGGGCTGGCGGCATGATGATATTTCGATGGACCAGGACAACCTGCTCACGCCGGCAAGTTCCTGGAGCAAGTGGGTGGGAGTGGATTCACCGAAAGCGACGATCTCGTTCCTTCCCGGAAACTCTCCCTACGCTCCGACCATTTCGGCCAGCTTTGGCAAGTCGTACTTCACCGAAGATCCCAGGGCGGGAGCTGAGTTTAACGGCCCGACATCCATGCTGCCGGTGGAGCAGGCCCGCTTGTATCAGTTGGTGGTGAGTAAGACCTTCCACCGGACTGACGTCAAGCTGACCCTGGGGCATGAGACGCAAAACGCCGAGTACGGCAAGATTGACTCCGACCAGGGATTGATGTTCCCCCTGGGGCCGGGACGTATCCGCTACCTGGCGGCGACCGTGCGCCACAGCTTCTCCAACGGATCTCTGCAGGCGACTTTCGAGCAGGCCGACGCGCGACTCACCAACACATATCCAACCACCGGAGAGCCGGGAGACGGCTTCTCCATCATCCCCGAGGCGCCGCGGCTCATCGGCGACATCGTCGGGACCTATCGGAAGCTGCCGTTTCATTTGGAAGTGAAAGCCGAATTCGAGTACGTGGGACGGAAGGTGGTGGGCAACGGCTGCAACGAGGCCAGCTACCTGAGCGGCGATCCGAACGCGCTCAACTACTACTGCCTGGGCGTGCCCAACAGCGAGTTTCGTCTGGCCGTGGCGCGCCCTTTTCTCGAGGGCCGTCTCACCGTCGGCGTGAACGCGATGATCGCCCGCGGCTACACCGGCCAGACCACGGAGAACTTCGGCGCGGCGGGTACCTATGCGCCCGGAGCCGTAGGAGTTGACCCCATCACGAAATTGGTTCCCGCCAACCCGGTAAATGAGGTCGTCGGCGTGCGCCTCCCATCCTATGCGAGTTTGAACTTCACTTACAGGTTTGGACGCTGAGAACCCGGCTGGTCTCTTGAACCGATTTTGTACCGAAGGCTTGATTTTGAGGCTTTTGTATAAGCGCCGGATGCAAAATAGACCCGTGATCGCCGCGTGAGCGGCGTTTCGGCGGGAAGAAACTAGGCCAGTTTCAGAGTTCTCGTGAACCGGGGTGGGGCAGACGTCGTGGGGCAGACGTCCACGTCTGCGGCCGGACCTCCAGGTCCGGCCAAGGCGCGACCTGGACGTCGCGCGCAGGTCTGGAGACCTGCCCCACCAGAAGCGACGGTCTACAGTTGCTCTGAAACTGGTCTAGACCGCCGGGAAACTGGTTCCAGCAGACATTCCCAACGTGCGAGTGGAACACCGGAGCGGTGTACACGGTGGAGTGATATGCGCGGGTTCGGCGCATGGCGGCGCGAAGCATTGCCGCAAGCGCGCCGCGCGAGCGCGAACGAGTGCGTCTTGAAGCCGCGGATCGAGCGGCCTGCGCAGGCAAACCCGTAAGGGTTTACATGCCTGTCCGATTGAGGCTCGGACGCGCTGGTCGGCATGGGCAATTCCGGGTCCGGCCGCGGACAAGCCGCTACGGTGTAGCGGGGGTGCTCTAATTGGCTGTTTATAATCAATAACTTGC
>Ga0182030_10021800_pt1 | contig 11971 bp, 13 predicted proteins | sample 812S3MmetaG_FD_121299 | JGI IMG/M metagenome (GOLD analysis project Ga0182030, IMG submission 121299) | Permafrost microbial communities from Stordalen Mire, Sweden - 812S3M metaG (Illumina Assembly) | ecosystem: Environmental > Terrestrial > Soil > Wetlands > Permafrost | place: Sweden...
CGGGCTCGACCCGAGGATCGGCCCGCTCAGGCACCTTGCCCGACTTTTAACGTCCTCGGCGGGTCGAGAGATCCTCGGGTCGAGCCCGAGGATGACGGGAAAAGGCGGTCATTGTCCTCCACGCCGGCCTTATCTTGATGCCTATGCGGCTCGACCGTGCCATCGTCCACTCCAAACGCGCTCTCACCCGTGTGTTTCCGCCGATGGTCCGGTCGAGCCGGACCATGACGGTTCACGAACGGTGCCGTTCCAACCGCGGCAGGAAAACGCCCGCGCTCGCGCCCTCTCGGCCGCCGCCGATCAAGCCGTCGTGGCGGCGGCCGAGCGCGCGCCACGGCGACGGCTCAGGCATCGCGCGCGATCTGCCGGCGGGCCTCATCGGCGATCGGGTGCAGCGCTTCGGCGGGAGGCGATCCGACGAGGCTATATCCCATCCCATGAACAGCCCACGCGAACCCATTGACGGTGCCCTGGGCGAGCGGCGACATCGGCGCGTTTTGCTCGGTCGCCATGGGCCGCGTCAGCATGACCAGTCGCGTCCCATGGTCATCGTCGTACATGAACAGCACCGCCGGTCCATGCTCGGTCGCGACCAGGCGCCCTCCCATGAAGCGATAGCCGGAGCCGGAGAGGTCTGGAACAGCGACCGGACGTCCGAGACGTTGCGACGCCCACGCGACCAACTCCGCGCGCTCCGACGCGCGGAGCTCGACCGGATGGATATGGTCGGGCGCATAGACGGCAAAGCTGTCCGCCGCTTCCCGCGCCAGGGACGCGACGCCTTCGGCCGGTCGCGGCGACAGGCTCCTCAGAGACCAGCCCCCGGCGCCGCCCGCCACGACGAGCGCCACCGCGGCGGCCGCCGAAGCCCACCAGGGGAGCCCACGCGGACGTTGCTGTATCTCGATCATGCGCGTGAGATTGAGCGTTGAGGGCAGCGGCTCCTCGGCGATCGGCGCCAGCGCGGCGCGAAGCATGTCCCGCTGCTGGCCGTAGCCATTGATCCTCGCCGCGATCTCAGGATGGTCCGCGAGATAAGCCCGCACTTCCGTCAGGCGTTGGGGTTCGAGTCGCCGATCGACGAACCCGTGCAGGTCATCTTCGGTGATTGGCCGCATGGTCATTTCACCCTCCGCAGAGGCGGGTATGTGGCGTCCCGCCGCGCCTCGCCACTCATGATTTCCGAGAGCCGGGCGCGGGCGCGCGACAGCCGCGACATCACGGTGCCGATCGGCACATCCAGGACCTTGGCCGTCTCCGCGTAGGAGAGGTCTTCAACCGTCACGAGAAGCAGCACGGAACGGTGCTCTTCCGGCAATTGCGCGAGAGCGGCCAGCACGTCCCGAAAGTGCAACTGCTGATCCTGCGGGGCATCGATGGAGAGGGCGGCCTCGTCGGTGTCTTCGATCGCGAAATGCAGCGGCCGACGGGCCATGCGGCGCAGCCTCGTCCTGAACAGATTATGGAAGATGGCGAAGATCCAGGCGCGCGGATTGCCATCGGCATGCCGCTGATGCCATCGGCCAACGGCAAGCTCCAGACAATCCTGAACCAGATCGTCGGCTGTCGAATGGTCCCGCACCAGACCGCGCGCATAGCGGCGCAGGGCCGGGATGATCGGCTCGATGAGACTCGTCATGTCATTCAATGATCGTTGGTCCAGAACGGGCATGATTGTTGATCCAGAACGGGCGCCAAGGTGAGGGCGTGCCATCGGCCTCCCCAATCCGTCATCCTCCTGCCTGACCGGAGGATCGGTCGAACCCCGCACGACCTTGAATAGTGACGCATGTCTGACGGGTGTGCGGCTACTGATCCTCCGGTCGAGCCGGAGGATGACGGGGAAGCCGGAGGATGACGGGAAATGTGAGAGGTTGAGTCAAAATGAGAACTACTGCTCAGCGAACCTGAAACTGGACGACTTTGCCCGGTAGGGCGACAGTCCCCTCGGCAATGACCAGATAGCGACGCTCCGTCCGCGTCTCATCTCGCACGATCTGGCGGATCGGACCCACGGCATCGACAATCGCGGCCCCGGCCGGATTGGTCATGAACGCGGCGAGTGGCTGGATCTCGCCGGTGCCTTTGGGATTGTTCGCCAGGCCCAGAAGATACGGCTTCTTCGGCTCCAGACCGGTGACCGATGCCTGCACGACCTGGATCAGTCCCTGGTCGAAAAGGGCGACACTGGTCGCCGCCTTTCCCGGGAGCGTCGCCGTCGCCAGCGCCAGGTGCGCCGCGCTGCCGGCGAGGCCGAGTGGCCGCAGGTTCTGCGTGCCGTCGCCTTCCGTCACCGCGTTTGGCACATAGGCGATCGCCTGAGGTGCCTGGCCAATCGGGATAGTGGCGACAACTTTGTTGGTGGCCGTATCGATCGCCGCGAGCGCGTCGTCGTTCTCAAGGCCGACATAGATCCGCGTGCCGTCTCCCGACGGCCAGACACCATGCGGCAAATTGCCCAGTTGGATCGTCGCGACCTGAGCGAAGTTGTCGGTGCGGAAGACTTTCACCTCATTCAGGCCGCCGATCGTGACGTAGGCGAAGGTGCCATTGGCGGTGTGGGCGAAGTTCACATGGTTGGTGATGGGACCGGTATCGAGCGTCTCGATCAGCTCAAAGGGAGGTCGCGCGTTGAAGACTTGCGTCTTGCCGGTGTCCTTCAGCGTGAACCAGACCTGGCCGCCGTCAGGCGTCGCCGCGATGTTGGGGCAGAACGGGCTCGCCTGCGTCACCCGCGCGACGATCTGATGATCGGCGACCGTCACGACATCGACCTCGGGGTTGAAGGACGAGCATATGTAGCCGTACTTGCCGTCGGGCGAGAAAATCTGCATGCCGGGGCCGGACGGCGTTACAATTCGGGTCTTTTCTTCGAAGGTCCTGGCGTCGAGCACATCGACATAATTCTCGCCGCGCACGGTCACCCATACTTCGCTTCCGTCCGGGGTGAAGAACGCTTCGTGGGGAGAGCGCCCAACATAGGTCGTGTGCCTGACGGCATTCGTGTTGGTGTCGATGAAGGTGACGGAGTTCGAACCGATCGAGACGACCGCCAGTGTCTTGTGATCGGGTGAGAAACCCATGCCATGCACCAGGACCTGCCCCTTGTAGAGCGGGCTGAAGTTGGTCGGGCTCGGATCGCCCAGTCGAATGACGCCGAGGAGTTTGTTGTCGGCCGGATCGGTCACCGAGACGGTGTTGGAGAACTGTTCCGCCGCGTAGACGCGGTCATGGTGGCTGACCGGAATATCGGCATCGCCGGCGGCGCCCGGAGCCTGTCCGGCCGAGGCGGGCAGCGAACAGGCCAGCATCGTGGCGACGATCAGGCCGGAGTAGTAACGACTCTTCATGACATTCACTCCCGTGGCATCTTCATGGATGGAGACATGGACATCGAACCCGGCGACATCGAACCCGGCGACATGGTCGCGTGGCCGGATGGGGCGACGGGGGATGGGGCGACGGCGGACGTGGCGCCGGGGGATGGGGCGCCGGGGGATGGGGCGCCGGAGGATGGGGCGCCGGCGGGAACCTGCGTCGGTGCCGGCGCGGAGGCCGGTGGCTGCTGGCCGAGCGCGAGCCGCATGGCCGCGATTTCCTGCTGCTGATCGACGATGATCTCCTGCGCGATGCGACGCAGCCGCTCGTTCTTGCCGTAGCGCAGCTCGGCCACCGCCATGTCGATCGCGCCCTGGTGATGCGGGATCATCATGGCCGCGAAGTCCGCGTCGGCATCGCCCGTGGGCCTGACATTCATTCCGGCCATCATCTTGTCCATGGCGACGCTGTTCTCGGCCAGGAAGGGTGTTTCGTCGGGGTATGGCCCGGTCGAGTGGATGCCGGTGGCGGCATCGGATGCCGGACTGGTTGAGGGATGCGCCTTGTCGCCGGCCCCGGCGGGGATCGACCGCATGACGCACAAGGCAGCCGCGACGGCGATGAGGCCCGCGGGCGACAGAGTGCGCTTACCCATGATTTCGGTCTCCTGATGCTGGCGAGGTGTCCTGAGCGACGATGACGTCCGCCGCGCCGGATTATTCCGCCACGGAATTATTTGTTCCCGGAAAAACGGCGCGCGGCTTGCGACGAGGCCGCGATAACCGTCCCTCGACGGAATATTCCTGAAGGAGCGACGTCTTCAGAGGCCATGGACACAACCAGCATATTCAGGAGCCGGCTGGCGAGGGCGCTGATCTCCGGAAGCGTGGCGATCACTCTCAATACGCTCGCGTTGAAGGCGGCGGACCTGGTTCCGCTCGCCACGGCGAAGGGTGGTCTGCTGCGCCTTCTCTCACCGTGGTTTTCCGGGCCACTCGAGAAACTGGGCGTAGCGTCGGCGTGGTCGCGAGCCGGCGCGCCGGCTCCCGACAGTCCGCTGTTCAAGACGGGGTTCCATCTGATCGTTGGATTGATCATGGCGCTCATTTACGCCTGGGCCGCTGAGCCAGTGCTGCCCAAAGGAGATCTTCGAAAAGGCGCGATCTGCGCGGTCGCGATGTGGTTGTTGAACGCCGTCGTCGTATTGCCCGCGACTGGCGAGGGATTCGCCGGCCGCGCGCATCTCACTCTCGCCGGCATCGCCTGGTTCGCGGCCGCGCACATTTTATTCTTCATGGTTCTGGCGGTGCTTTACGGAGCTGGCCGGCGTGACTCGAGCTTGTAAGCGATAAGGCCGTCACGGAGCGGTATCGGCTCGCCGTTAAGTCGGGCGGCGCCGGCACAAATCGCCGGCGCCGCCCTTCGCTCAGGGCTGAGCCACGTGCCAGGCGTTGTTCAGGAAACCGTCGCCGGTGATGTCTCCGGGCTTCGCGTCTTTCGTCCAGGTGTAGAGTGCTTTGCCCTTGTATGCCCATTGCCGGCTGCCGTCGTCGCGGATGATGACGGAATAACCAGCCGAGCCCTTATCGGCGGCGGCGGCGGTCACTGGCGGCCAGTTCGCCGCGCATGGTCCGTTGCAGACCGACTTGCTGTCGGAATCCTTGTCGAAGGTGTAAAGAGTCATACCTTTGGCGTCGATGAGTGTCTTGCCTTTCGCGGTTTCGCCGGTCTTTACCGGATTGGCCGCGAGAGCGGCCGTTGCGATGCCGGCGGATAGCCCGATGGCAACGAATCCGGCGCGTATGAGGGGGTTCAGCATGGATGTGCTCCTTGCGCGGGAAATACCGCGCAATGAGAGACGCCGCCGGTTCGGGTCTATTCCATCGACGTCCGCGTTATTTGGCCGGCGGATGGATATGCATACGGCGTAAGGCGGTGCTGACCTTTTGCCTCACGCCGACAATCGCATTTGAACTGTCCGGTCCATTCAATCCTGGGCGCGGAGAGAGGTCGGTCCATGACAAGCGGGCGCCCGGCCTCACGGACACGAGTCCGGCCGCGACAAGAAAACGACCGCCCTGGCGCCCCTCTCAACCCAACCCGATCAGGCCGTCGTGGGCGCCGCCGCCGCCGCGGTACGGGCTTGCTGAGCGCGCCGGTTCTGCCAGAGCTGCACGAAGTCGATCGGCTGCAACAGCACCGGCGGGAAACCGCCATCCCGGGTCACATCCGCCAGAATGTTACGCGCGAACGGGAACAGAATGCGCGGACATTCGACCAGCAGCACCGGCTCGATCGCGTTGTCCGGCAATCCGGACAGCGTGAACACGCCCGCATAGGTCAACTCGGCGATGAACACGACCGGAGCCGGCGCCTGCCCATTGCTCGGCGCGTTCGGATCCGTCGCCTCGGCGCGGACCATCAGGGAAACCTCATAATTACTGCCGCCCTCGACGATCCGCCGGGCCTGCACGTCGAGATTGATGGCAACCTGCGGTTGAGCGCGCAATGTGGTGTAGATCGCGGGCGCCCCCGGCACTTCGAACGACAGGTCCTTCACGTATTGAATGTTCACCACCAACGGCGGTTGCGCCGGCGTCCCGGGCTGGGGGGCTGGGGTGGTCTCGGACATAATCGCTCTCCGTCATGATCCGGCGCCGAATGCGCCTTGGGGGACCGCCGGGTAGCATGAAGGGGAGGCCACGTCACCTGGAATGGGCATACATCCGCCGCTTAGCCCGATAATTACGCCCGCCAGATGAACTGTTCCGGGATCGGCCCGGTCGGATCGCAGCGGATCGTCTCGCCGTTGTTGATGTTCTGCCCGGTCATGCACAAGATGAAACCCCAGTGGCTGACCACCACCGTCTCCGGCCAGTTGGCCTCAGCCGTCATCTGGCGCCGGAACGCCGCCGCCCGACCGGTCACCTCGTCGGGCCCCTCGTGTTCGTCCGGCCACCATTTCTCGTCGAGGTGGGAGAAGTCGTGCCGCGGCCACGCGCTGGCCAGCCGGCTGCGCGCGGTGCCGATGTCGCAGGCCAGTCCGAACCGTTCCCGCACCAGCGTGTGGATTTCGATCTTCAGGCCCAACCGGCGCGCCAGCGGCTCGGCCGTCTGCAAGGCCCGCGTGTACGGGGAGGCGATGATCCGGCTGATCCGCTCCCCCGCCAATTTCCGCGCGGCGAGCTCGGCCTGATGGTGGCCGTATTCGGTGAGGCGCGGGTCCTCGATGCCGGGATCCCGGCGGGTCGCCGTGATGCGCAGGTTGAACTCGCTTTGGCCGTGACGCAGCAGGATCATGCCACCGGCCATACCAGGCCATTGGCGGGTGGGCAATGCCGGTTGCCGAGGGCGGTCCGGCGGCGAAGCGGCAGGCCAGCCGAGCCTCCCGGATACTGCGCTCCGTCCAACGCTCAGAGACCTCGCGCGCACTGCCTCCTCGCGTCTGGGCCATCTCACTGCTAAGCCGGCGGCCGATGCGAATCCTGTTTGTCACCGCCAATCGCCTTGGCGACGCGGTCCTTTCCACGGGCCTACTCGATCATTTGATCCACATCTACCCGGCGGCGCGCATCACCGTCGCGTGCGGACCGGTGGCTGCCGGCATCTTTCAGCGCATGCCCAACCTGGAGCGGATCGTCGTCTTCTCCAAGCAGCCCTTTGGCCGGCATTGGTTGCCGTTATGGGGAACCACCGTGACGCAATGGTGGGACCTCGTCGTGGACATCCGCGGGTCCGCCCTGTCCTGGCTGATCCCGGCGCGGCGCCGCGCCATCATGCATCCCACCACCGGGCACAAGACCCTCCAGCTCGCACGGGTATTGAACCTCGAGACCGCCCCGCCGCCGGTCGCGTGGTTCGCACCCGAGGACATCGCGACCGCGTCGCGCCTGCTCCCGCGCGGCAGACCGGTCATCGTCCTCGCGCCAACAGCCAACTGGGCGCCGAAGGTCTGGCCGACGGAGCGGTTCGTGGCCTTGTTTCAGCGCCTCACGGAAACGCTTCTCCCGGGAGCGGTGCCGGTGGTCATCGCGGGGCCGGGGGAGACCGAAGCCGCCATCGCGCGACGCGTGATCCAAGGTCTTCCCGGTACGATCGACCTGGTCGACCGGCTGAGTTTGCCGCGAATCGCCGCGTTGTTGGCCCAATCCAGCCTGTTCGTCGGCAACGACTCCGGCCTCATGCATCTCGCCGCCGCCGCGGGCGCGCCAACGCTGGGATTGTTCGGGCCGACCAGCGCCGAGGAATACGCGCCAGCCGGACGGCGCGCGGCCGCGCTGGCGAGTCCTGACTCGACGATGGACGGAATTTCGGTCGATGCCGTGGTGGAAGCCGCCCAGAGGTTGCTGATGGGGTGAAGTGACCCTCGCGATCGGAAGACCACAAGCCGAGGCGCGCGCGTTGTCTCAAATCATGAGGTTTCGCTGCCCGCCCAACCGAAACACCCTCGCCACCGACGGATTTGTGCCGGGTTTCGTTTGTGTCTGGACCCGACCGCGCCTATTTATGAGCTCTTAGGAGGGTCGCATGGGCGCGAGCGGTGGATTTCCGATTGACCTGATACTGTTCGGCATGATCGCGGCCTTCCTGGTGCTGCGGCTCAAGAGCATCCTCGGTAAGCGAACCGGGTATGAGCGGCCGCCGCAAGCGGTTCCGCCGCGGCAGGCTCCGATCATCGAGGGCCGCGCCGAAGTGCCGCCAGCCCAGACCGCGCCGATCGCCTCGAAACGAACCGTCCCCGAACCCGTTTCCGCGCTCGGCCAGACCCTGGTCCAGATGAAGACGATCGACCGGAACTTCGAGCCGTCCGCGTTCCTCGACGGCGCCGAAAAGGCCTTCCGCATGATCGTGCAAGCCTTCGCCACCGGCGACCGCGCGACCCTGAAGCCCCTTCTGGGCGACGAAACCTGGCACGCCTTCGACCTCGCGATTTCCGAGCGGGAGAAGGCCGGGCAAACCCATGTCACCGACGTGAAGGCAATGCATGGCGTGACCATCGAGTCGGCCGAGCTGAAAGGCACTGTCGCCTCGATCGCCGCGCGGATCGTGTCGGATCAGGTGAACATGACGCATACCCAGTCCGGCCAGGTCGTCGTCGGCACCGACGCGGTCACCGAGATCACCGACCTCTGGACCTTCGAGCGCGACCTGGCGCAGCCCAATCCCATCTGGCGTCTGGTGGCGGCGCGCAGTGCCTGACGCGTCCGAGGTCCCGCGTCCCCGCGTCGGGCTGTTCGTCACCTGTCTCGTCGATCTCTACCGCCCCTCGATCGGGTTCGCGACGATCCGCCTGCTGGAGCAGGCCGGTTGCCAGGTAGAAGTGCCTCGGGCGCAAACCTGTTGCGGCCAGCCCGCGTATAACTCCGGTGATCGGGCGACGGCGCGGGACCTGGCCGCTGGCATTCTGGACGCGTTCGGCGGCTATGATTACGTGGTGGCGCCGTCCGGCTCCTGCGCCGGGATGCTGAAGGCCCATTTGCCGCATCTGTTCGAGGACGATCCGAACCTACGCGCCCGCGCCGACCGGCTGGCGGAGCGCACATTCGAACTGACCAGCTTCCTGGTCGATGTCCTTGGGTTCGTGCTGCCGCGCGGCGCGCCCCGGCCAGGCACGTTCACCTATCACGACGCCTGCTCCGGCCTGCGCGAGCTTGGGGTCAAGGCGCAGCCGCGGCGTTTGCTGGCCGATATCGGCGCGACGGTCGTCGAAATGGCCGAGCCGGAGATCTGCTGCGGTTTCGGCGGCACGTTCTGCGTGAAGTATCCCGAGATCTCCGGCCGCATGGTGTCGGACAAGGTCCGCGATATCGGCACGACCCAGGCCGACACCGTGCTGTCCGGCGATCTGGGCTGCCTGCTGAACATCTCCGGCCGCCTGCTGCGCGAGGGCGTGCGCGTCGATGCCCGACACGTCGCCGAAGTGTTGGTGGAAGGTGGCACCAACACGCCTCCGATCGGCCACGTCGCGTAACCGCCTCTCTCGTCATACCCGGGCTTGAAAAGCGTCATCCTCGGGCAGGACCCGAGGGTCGGCCCGCTCAGGCACGTTGCCCGCCTTTTGAAGACCTTGGCGGGTCGAGAGATCCTCGGGTCGAGCCCGAGGATGACGGGGAACGCGGGAGCCAGCGCAATCCCCGGATGGCGCCTCAACCCCCGCCAGCCCACATTCCGCTCATGAACGACACACTCACCCTCGACCAAATGCCGGACGAGCATCTCTGGCAAACGGTCCTCGCCCGGCGGACGGGGGATTTCCTCTACGCCGTCACCACCATGGGCGTTTACTGCCGCCCCGGCTGCCCATCGCCGCCGCCGCTGCGCAAGAACGCGCGGTTCTTCGAGACAATCGCCGACGCCGAGACCGCCGGCTTCCGCGCCTGCAAACGTTGCGATCCCAAAGGCGACCGCGCCCGCCTGGCCCAGGCGGTGGTGAGCGACGCATGCGCGTGTATCGAGGCGGCGGAGACGATGCCGTCGCTGGACACGCTGGCGACCCGCTCCGGCTACTCGCGCTTCCACTTTCTGCGAATGTTCCGCGACCATACCGGGGTGACGCCGCGCGGTTACGCCGAGAGCGTCCGCGCCCGCCGCCTGCGAACCGCTCTCGCCAGCGGCACCCGCGTGGCCGACGCCGTCGCCGAGGCCGGTTTCGGCTCCGAAAGCCGCGTCTACGAGAAAACCGGCGCCATTCTGGGCATGACCCCCGGCGCGGCCCGCCGCGGTGGTGAGGGCGAACTGATCCGCACCGCGTTCGCCGATTGCCCCTTCGGCCGCCTGTTGATCGGCGCCACCGACAAAGGCGTCTGCTTCCTGGGTTTCGCCGAGCCCGACGATGCCCTGATGGGCGACCTGCGCCGCCGCTTCCCCCGCGCGCGGATCGCCTCGGACGACACCGGTTTGCGAGAGATCCTCGACGCGGTACTGAGCTTCCTCAAGGAGCCGAAACAGGCCCTCGATTTGCCGCTGGATCTCCGAGGCACCGTGTTCCAGCAACGCGTCTGGCGCACGTTGTGCCAGATCCCTTTGGGCGAAACCCGCACCTACGGCGAGTTGGCCCGGATGATGGAACATCCAAAGGCGGTCCGAGCCGTGGCACGATCCTGCGCCGCGAACCCGGTGGCTCTGGCGGTGCCGTGTCATCGCGTGATCGGGGGCGATGGCGCCCTGACCGGCTATCGTTGGGGCGTGCCGCGCAAGAAGGCGTTATTGGAGCGGGAACGCGCGGCGACCCGGCCTATGGATTGATCCGAACCGGGCCATCCTGGCCCATCGTCATCCCCACCCTGGTTCCCATCGTCCTCGCCCTGAGCCGAGGATCAGCCGCATCTCGCGAGCAATCAGCCGGGCGGATCGGTTGCGCCAACCGCGACCCGCGGGTGATGGGACCTTTTTTGGGCACGGCCCGCGGCCGCCGCCGCCTGTTCGTCACCTACCCGGCATCGGCCAAAGAAACCTCAGCCGGTCACGCGCGATTTGCCGCGAACGCCGGTTTGGCTGGCACCAGCCTCAGGCGGCCGGTGGGATGGGAAGGCTCGCGCACCTTCCCGCTTCTCCGCGCCGAATTCCTTACTGAATGGACTGCCCGGAGCGGCCGCGGCGGCAAGAAATCCCTCGCTCGGCTGATCCAACCCCAAGGCACGCGCGAACCGCTCGGGATCGCCGGCCTCCAGCGCCGCCATCGCCTCGGGATTCGCCTTACAGGCGGCGATCGCCGCCGCCGATGGGGTGAAAACCAACGTCCCCGGTTGCGCCGGAGCACCCGCGTCCGTCCGAAGTTCAACCCTGACAGTCTGGTCCGGGAAGTCGTTCGCCAGCGGACCGGCGGGAAGGGCTTCGGCTTGCTCGGATTGCCTCCGCTCGTCATGGCCCGGCTCGACCGCGCCAACCAACGCATCGTTGCCCTGGGCATCGGTGGCATCACCCGCCGCCGCCCGCATCTGAGCCGCCTGAAACTCCGCCCTGACCGCCATCTCGAGCGAGGAGTCGCGGTTCTCTTCCGCCACGGACTCCGCCGCCACGTTTCCCACCTCGATCCCGGGTGTGTCGCGACGGCCTGTCGATGGACGCAACTGATAGTGTCCCAACCGCTCGAGGTTGCCGCGAAAACTTTTGTCCATCGCGACGATGCCGCTGCGCGTGGCGCGGCGCATCGTGTCGATCTCGCCCAGAAGCGTGTGTTGTACGGTATCGACGATCAGTTCATGAAACATCACGCAATGACCCGCGAGCATCGCCTCGATCACGTCGCGCGGCATGAACCCCATGATCATCCGCACCGCGGCCCGGCATCGCGCGAATTGCCTTTGCTCCGGCTCGCCGTTGCGCTGGGACAAGGCCTTCGCCATGTCGCCGATCACGTGGGTGAAGAGTTCCTTGAAATCGGAAGCCGGTTGCGCGTCCATGAAAGCGGGCCCTCGCTGGGTGTCAGACGAAATGTTAGTAATACTGACGTCAGGACCGCGTCAAGCGCCTTTGCCCGGCGGCCCGGTCCTCGGGCGGCGGCCCTGGAATCGGCACCGGCGATTTTGACAGGCTAAACAGAAACTACTTCCTCTGACGAAGCCGGTGTGATCGTGCAATTGAAGCCGAGTCTGGCGATTTGCCTCGCGAGGCGTGCGGCGTGTGCTTCGGGAGAGTCTCGTTGGAAGTGATC
>Ga0182030_10021802_pt1 | contig 11971 bp, 14 predicted proteins | sample 812S3MmetaG_FD_121299 | JGI IMG/M metagenome (GOLD analysis project Ga0182030, IMG submission 121299) | Permafrost microbial communities from Stordalen Mire, Sweden - 812S3M metaG (Illumina Assembly) | ecosystem: Environmental > Terrestrial > Soil > Wetlands > Permafrost | place: Sweden...
AGATTTCGCCTTGCGGCCGCGTGTCGCCGCCGCAATGTACACGGTCGCCAGGATGCTGAAGATGTAGGCCTGCACCATACCGGTAAGCAGGCCCAGCGCACTCATGGCGATCGGGAAGATGAACGGTGTGATGGTCAGCAATATCGCGATAATCATCGTCCCGCTCATCATGTTTCCAAACAAACGCACCGCGAGGGCCAGCGTGCGCGACAGTTCGCTGATGATGTTGAACGGCAGCATGATGACTGTCGGTTCCACGTAGGACTTGAGATAGCCGCTCAGCCCCTCCGCCTCGATGCCGAACAGCGGGACCGCGGCCAGCACGCACAGCGCAAGCGCCGCGGTCGTGGACAGCGACCCGGTCGGCGGCTCGTAGCCCGGAATGACCGTACAGAGGCTGGCCAGCGCAATGAACAGAAACAGCGTGCCCAGAAAGCCGATATACCTTTTCGGCTCGCCCAGGCCCACATCGGCGATTTGCTTCTCGATGCCGGTAACCACGATTTCGAGCAGGTTCTGCCATCGGGATCGTGTCAGTTCGGTCGACAGCCTGCAGGTGACGAGCTTCGAACCGACAGCGAGCACGAACATCAGTCCCCAGGTGAAGACGATCGTGCCATTGAGTTTGATCCACCCGTGCTGCCAGAAGATCATCTCATCGGGGCTAAGGCGCACAGGCGGTCTCCGATGGGCGGGTCAGCTGCACGATGAACCGCGCCACGACAAAGCCGAGGAGGCATGCCAGCCACCGATCCCAGTTCCCTCGTCCCACAAGAAAAAATCCCGTCAGGGTAATGCTCATCCGCAGCAGCAGGCTGACAATAAACCAAAGCGCGGGCTGCCGGGACGAAAGGGCCCTGATGACGGTCCACCAAAGACCTCCGAAGAATACTGCCCCGAGCGCCAGTCCGGCGCCCAGCGGCAATGCCAGCGGAATCAATTCATGCATCGTCTTTCTCCTGGTCGGTCCGCATTGCCTTGTCCTCCTTGGCCACCCAATGCCAGGCATTCAAACAGCCGATGGCAAGGCCCGCTACCAATAAGGCCAGAGTCCATGCGTGTCTCCCCGGATGATGTTGGTCCAGCCACATGCCGAGCGCCGCCCCGAGCAAGGTCGGGACCACCACCGACCAGCCGACGAGCCCCATCATTCCCAGTCCAAACCACACTTCCGGCGTGGCATTTCTGCGTGCCTTGAGCTTGCGCGCCGCCTTTGCCCCGACCTCCTGACTGAGCGAGGGCTGCAGTTTCGCGAGTTTGTCGTGAGATTCATCGGACATTGTGCAGGCTCGCCAAGCGCCGGATGAGGTCGCCTTCCATTTTTGCGAGCACGGAGCGCACACTTCGCTCGCGCTCATCCAGCGTTAGAAACTCGCGTTCCACGGCTTCGCGCAACCGGCCGAGGTCCGCTCCGCGGAGCGCCCGGCGCACGGAGACGAGCACGTCCTGACCCGTCTTGACGAGTACCCCCTCGTCCACCGCCGCGAACACTTCACCATCCGATGTCGTCTCGTAGGTCAGAATCCCAGGCGCTATCGCGGCCGCACAATCAAGACGGTGAGGCAGAAGTCCAAATGATCCCTCTCGCGTCTCGGCAATTATCCGGGAAACGCCCGTAACGTCCGCGAACACCTTGAACGGCAGGAGAATCTTAAGATTCATGGCTGTCTGCGGCGTGTTCCGGCGCCGGCGGAGGTTTCGCCCCCGCCTTTGGCGGCACCTCGGAAGGCGCCTTGGGCTTCGCTTCGCCGATCGCCCCGATCATATACAGCGCGCTCTCCGGATAATCCTTAAATTCATCGCGCAGAATTCGTTCGCAACCTTCCAGCGCATCCTCGAGGCTGACGAGCTTTCCGGCGAGTCCGGTGAATTGTTCAGTCGTGAAGAATGGCTGCGTGAGAAAACGCTCCAGCCGGCGGGCACGACCCACCACGGTGCGGTCTTCCGGTGAAAGCTGCTCCAGACCCAACATCGCAATGATGTCCTTGAGTTCCGTGTATTGCGCGAGTGTTCTGCGGATTTCCTGCGCTAGACGATAATGCCGTGCGCCGACGATGCCCGGAGTTGCCATCTTTGAGCTCGATAGTAGAGGGTCAATGGCCGGGAAAAGCCCTTCGCTCGCCCGTTTGCGCGAGAGCACAATGGACGCGGAGAGGTGCGAGAATGTGTGCACTGCCGCCGGATCGGTGAAATCATCCGCTGGAACATAGACCGCCTGTATTGAGGTGATCGCACCGGTGTCCGTGTTGGCAATACGTTCCTCCAGCCTCGATAGTTCGGTACCCATGGTCGGCTGATAGCCCAATCGCGATGGCATCTGACCCATCAAACCGGATACCTCCATGCCAGCCTGGATGAAGCGAAAAATGTTGTCTACGAGCAACAATACATCACGATGTTCATCGTCCCGGAAATACTCCGCCATCGTCAACGCCGCGTGGCCGACGCGGAACCGCGCGCCCGGCGGCTCGTTCATCTGACCGAACACCATCACCATGTTCTGCAAGACGCCGGCGTCCTTCATCGCGCCGTAGAGCTCTTCGCCTTCCCGGCAGCGTTCGCCAATACCGCAGAAAATGCTGACACCCTCGTGATGACCAATCATGTTGTGAATCATTTCGGTCAGCAGCACCGTCTTACCGACGCCGGCCCCGCCGAAAAGTCCCGCCTTTCCGCCGCGCTCCAGCGGCACGAGCACGTCAATGGCCTTGATGCCGGTCTCGAAAACTTCCGATTTGGTGGAACGCCGCGCCAGCGAGGGCGGCGCCCGATGCACCGATCGCCATTCGGCGCCCGACAAGCTTGCTTCGCGATCGATAGTGTTGCCGAATACATCGAACATCCGCGACAGAACCACTTTGCCCACGGGCACCTTCAACGGTCCGCCCGTATCCCGCACCGCCATTCCGCGCGCGAGCCCTTGCGTCGGCGTCAGAGCAATCCCGCGCACGTGGTGCGCATCTTGTTGCGCGAGCACTTCGATGACGATCCGTTCTTCCGGCCCCGTGAGCAGCACCGAATAGATGGCCGGCAGATGACCATCGAACCGGATATCCACGACACTGCCGCGCACTGAGACGATTTTGCCGGAATTCCATGTCTTGGATTTTGCTTCTTCCACCTCGTCAGGAGCCATGGATCGCGCGGCTTTAAGTTCCATTAATCGAGCTCCTCGGCCTTTCGGATCCCGAGATTATTTGACGCGAGTAATCGCGCGTTTGGTCGAATTACCCGTGAATGGGTGACAAGCCGACATGGCCCGAGACTCCAAGCTTGGAAACGGTACCTGAATCGACAGGGCGCTGTCAGTACGGGGATTCCACACTCTCAGCGCATCGCAGCATCGGCCCCCGAAATTGCAGGGGTCCGAACGCTGTGGCACCAAATGCCATCGCTGGGTTGAAAGTGGCCACAGCGACATGACGGTTCTCGAGGGTCATGCCGCCGTTGCTCAAGCTCAACGGCGTCATGAACGACTGGTCGACCGTGGCGACCTCGATCGTTTCGTCCATCGAGAATGCGGCGGGCGACTCCGTCCGCACAGAAAATACCAGCGTCGCATCCTGCGGCAACTCGGATTCCCCGAGCTGAATGTTGCTGCCCTCGCCCAAAGGTGACGGGAGCACATTCTTGCTGATCAGGATGACGCGGGGCCGCGGAGCCGGCATTGACGGTGTTGTTGCTCATGGGGCGCATCCAGCTGCGTTCACTCGGAAACACAAATGTGTGTTTGTGTCTTTGCGTATACGGCTGCAACTCCCGCAACAAGGCCAACGCTTGTTTCGCCGGCGGAACGATGTGCAGCACCTTCATTTTCATCTTCGCAGCCGGAATGTGCCATTCGGCCTTTTCAAAATCGATTTCCGACCATTCGGCCTGGCGCAATTCCCCCGGCCTGACGAACACCAACGGCGCCAACTTTAGAGCGAACCTCACTATCAAGCCGCCCGAGTAGCCGTCGATGTCGTTCAACAGCTTGCCAAACCATTCTGGATCGGTGATCGACGCATGGTGACTGGAGACGACCGGCACCAGTGCGCCAGTCAGGTCACGGGACGGGTCGCGGTCGGCACGGCCCGTTGCCACCGCATGGCGAAATACGCGCCCGCAGTTCTGGAGTGCCCGGTGAGTCGTCTCGTTGGCGGAGTTCAGCCGAATCCACTCCTCGGCGACAACCTTGAAGGTGTTCTCGGTTTTCGCATCGGCGGCCGCGATTTCGGCCTTGCGCTTGGCGCAGGGATCGACGTTCGCGGAAACCAGTTTGCGCGCTTGTTCGCACCGCTCGCGTGCCTCCTTGATTCCGATTTCCGGATAGACGCCGGGTGAGATCCTCTTTTCCTTTCCATCGAATCGATATTTGAATCGCCACCAGCGACCCCCAGATGACTCCTCCTGTCAAGCTCTTTTCCTCCCAACGAATTTCATTGGATCATCAAATTTCACCTATTTTTATAGGGTTTTCGGAGGGTTCCAGCGCGCTCAGGAGGGTTCGGTCGTGGTCTGGCAATGGGCCACCCGGGCAGGAATCGAATGATGTTCTATGCCTCGGATTCGGTTGATGAAATTTCTGTTTGCCACTCCATTTACCCCGATCGTTACCCCTGGCCCTCCACCGCCAAAAGGGCCGCTCCCGGGCTGCTGCGCGTCCGGCGGTCACTACCGCCACCTACGCCATCGGCAATCGTTAGGATTTGCGGACGGGAAGCGAGGCCGAAAGAGTTTCCTGAGCCACGTCGCAAGTCCCTCGATCCGATTCGAGTATGCTTTTGACTGCCAAGGAGGTGGTGATGAAGCGCGGTCCAAAGCTAATGCTCGTGTCGTTGGGAGCGACCCTCTTGGTCCTGTGCGCTTTCTGGTTCGTGCCGAGCCTTTACCCCAACGCAACGCTTCGATGGATTGGGCCGCTTGCACGCTTCCCGGGGTATGCCTACGTTGACTATCACGGGGTCAACTACGTGTGGATCGGCTTAGGGGTCGGCTTGATCGCCTTCACGGTCTATTCCTTGTGGCGTACTTCCAGAAAAAAGCCTCCGGTCGAGCCCCTTGGATGGACGTGCCCGCATTGCCATGAGGAAAATCCCGCCAATTTCAACGAATGTTGGAAGTGCCAACGGATTCGTCAAGCAGGTTAGAGCCTCTGGTACTACGCGACATCTAGGAGCGCCGTCGGATTCCGATGGACGACCAAGAGTAATGTGCGTGCGGCTCCGGACGGTGCTCGTCGACCTTGTTCCCAGTCCTGAAGGGTACGAACTGAGACACCCAGCAGAGCCGCGAATCGCGATTGGGACAGGCCGGTTTTTTCCCGAACCAGGGCGACACTAGGCACATTGATTACGCGCCCATACTCACCACGCTTAAGCTCTCGCAGACCATCGAGGATCTCTCGGCCGACGTTTCGCTTTGCTTTAGCCATCTTCAACTTCCTTACGAATCTGCTTTAATACATGTGTCGGAATATTTTCCGCAACGTTCTTTGGATACATGGTTAGCATCCATATGACCCCGTGAGTTCTTCTCACGTAATAGATGATGCGATAACCGCCGCGTTTACCACGACCTTGCGCTGCCCAGCGAATCTTGCGGATTCCGCCGGAACCCGGAATTACTGGTCCGACATCAGGGTTTCTCATCAGGGATTCCTGGAGAGCACCGTATTCCTCATCGGTCAGATACTCGATCACGAGCTTCGTAAAAAGCCGTGTTTCGATGAAACTGAACATCAACGCATTATACGGCAATGCCGTATAACGTCAAGGCACCCCCTGTCGGCGCCGACGCACGGCTCTGACGAGGCGCCTGAGCAACGCAACAGTCGCCGGTGGATAATCTCAGATGCATTTGGACGCTAAATGCCTATTTTTGCAGCACTTCATCAATCATGGCCGGATTTGATTGAACAAACCTGGATGTTCAAGAAGTGCCCCGGGCAGGAATCGAACCTGCGACCTAGCGCTTAGGAGGCACTCGCTCTATCCACTGAGCTACCGAGGCCAAGGACTTGGGGCCGAAGTTTGAACCCCGGCCCCAAAAGTGGTGGAGGAGAAGGGGATCGAACCCTCGACCTTCGCATTGCGAACGCGACGCTCTCCCAACTGAGCTACTCCCCCTAAAAAGGGCCCGGAATATTAGCAGCAAAGGCCGCGCTTGCCAAAGTATCGCGCCTTGGCGGCCTTAACCTAGGCTAGGATGCTCGCAAGGAGGATGGATATGATCAAAGTGGGCGAAAGAGCCCCGGAATTCACACTTCCGGACGAGACCGGGACCGACCGCTCCCTGACCGAGCTCTTGAGCTTCGGTGCCCTCGTCCTTTATTTCTATCCGGCGGATTTCACTCCGGGATGCACCCGCCAGGCCTGCCTGTTTCGCGACCTGCAGTCGGAATTAGAGCGGGCCGACCTGCGCGTCGTCGGGATCAGCCCGCAAAGCCCGCAATCCCACGCAAAATTCAAGGCCGAATTCAATCTTCCCTACGTTTTGCTGTCGGATGAGCAGAAGACCGTCATCAAAATGTACGGTCTGAACGGACCCTTAGGGATCGGCGTCCGCCGGGCGAGTTATCTCATCGACGCAAGCCGCAAAGTCCGCGACGCGGTGCTGGCCGACTTCAGAATCGGCCGCCACGAGCAATTCGTGCGCAAAGCCATCATGCTGCGGGCCGCGAAGCACTAGTAATGCAGGCGCAGCAGGTTCGCCCTGCCGATGCGCGGCACCGTAACGATATACATGGTGCCGTACTCCTGATCGCCCATGTCGGGGATGCGCGGGTTGCCGCTCAGTTCCGCGACGATTCGAGGTACGGTGTCGGTGTGTCCGACGATCAATGCCCGCCCGCCCGCGTGTTCCCGCAGGGCCCGCCGCGCGAGTGCCTTCGGGTCGTCCGCCGGTGCCACGGTCTCGGCGACTCCTAGGCGCTCCGCGAGTGGCGCGGCTGTCAGTCGATTGCGCAAAGCCGGCGACACGTAAATTGCATCCAGACGACCGGGGACGCCGGCGGCGCCGAACATCTGCGCGAGCAGAACCGCCCGCGCCTGGCCTGCGGGGTTGAGCGGCGGATCCGTGGGATCGGCGCTCAAATCCTTTTCCGCGTGGCGGATGACGATGATGGTGGTCGAGCCGGCCGTACCCCACACCCAGGCTGCGAAGATCATCAGCCCCAGCGATACGGCAGCCGTGATCGCCATCAGCCAAATGGGAGTCAAGAAAGGCCGCCGTTGAAAGCTCACCGACACTTTATTCATGCCAACATGATAGCAATGAATCCCGCCGCCCTGTCCAAGCCCCGAATTGTCATCCTCGCAGCGGGATTTTCCTCCCGGTTGGGACACCCCAAGGCGTTGGCTCGGGTTCGGGACGTCAGCCTGTTGCGCCGGACGCTCGCGCTCATGGCACCCTTCGCATCGTCGGCGATGATCGTCGTGGTGCCGCGGGCCGCGGCGCGTTACCGGATCGAGGCGCGCGGCTTTGACGTCCGGTTGACAGCCAACTCACGGCGGGCCGCCGGACTGTCGAGTTCCGTGCACCGCGGCATCCGGGCGGCACGATACTCGCCTGCCCTTCTGCTGCTGCCGGTCGATCTCGTCCAATTGAGCCTTGCCGATGTGCGCCGACTGCTGTCGTGTTGGCGCGCCTCCCGGCGCAGCGTCGTCGCAAGACGGGTCGGGAACTACGGCGGCACCCCGCTCATCCTGCCGCGTTGGCTCTTTGCCCGCGCGCTCGAAGTGGGCGGAGACGTCGGCCTTCGCGAATGGCTCGGCGATTTGCCGGCGACCCAAAAGGTGCTCTTGAAGCTTCCCTCGGCCGCGCTCGACGTCGATACGCCGCAGGACCTGCGGGCCGCAAGGCTTGGGCTGCGCCGCTATTCGCGCGCGCTCTGAACCAGCCGGTAGCCCGCCGCCGTTTGCGTCAGGATATGCCGCGGTCCCAGTACGGATACGAGCGAAAGGCGCGCAGCACCGTCTCGATTTTACGGCGTGACACATCGAGGTGTGTCACGAGGCGCGTACGCGGCTTGACGGTCGCCAGTATGCCGCACTGCTGCAGGTGAGCCTTCAGCCTTTCCGCATGCCCCTCCGGGATATCGACGTACACGATGTTGGTTTGCGGCGGCTGCGACTTGAGTCCCATGGCGCGCAGCTCATGCGCAATAAACTCGGCGTTCGCGTGATCCTGCTCGAGCAGCGGTATGTGATGCTCCAGCGCATACAATCCTGCGGCGGCGAGCACTCCGGCCTGGCGCATGCCGCCGCCGAGGGCCTTGCGCCAGCGGCGCGCCTGCGCGATCAATTCGCTCGTTCCGAGCAATAGCGAGCCGGCTGGGGCACCCAGTCCCTTCGAGAGGCATACCGAGACCGAGTCGAATCCGGCCACCGCGGTGCGCTCGTCGATCTTCAGTTTCACCATGGCATTGAAAATTCTGGCGCCGTCGAGATGCGTGCGAAGGCCCCGGGAGTGCGCGAATTCTGTGGCATCCCGCTGGTAATCCAGCGGCAGCACGCGCCCGCCGATGGTGTTTTCGAGCGCCAGCAATTTCGTCCGCGCAAAATGAATATCGTCCGCCTTGATGGCATTGGCGATGCGCTCGATGGAAATCCCACCGTCCGCTTCGTTCTCCAAGGGCTGCGGCTGAATGCTGCCGAGAACGGCGGCACCGCCTTGTTCATAGCCGTAAGTGTGGGCCTCTTGCCCGACGAGGTATTCATCGCCGCGGCCGCAATGAGCCATCAAGCCGGCAAGATTGCTTTGCGTACCGCTGGCGAAAAACAGTGCGCTCTCGAAGCCGAACCGCTCGGCGACGACCGATTGCAGGTGATTGACGGTGGGATCGTCGCCATAGACATCGTCGCCTACCTCAGCCGACGCCATGGCGGCGCGCATTGCCGCGGAAGGCCGCGTTACCGTGTCGCTGCGCAAGTCGATCACATCATCCGAAGCTGCAGTTGACATCGTCAAATTCCATAGTCGATATAAATGTTAATAAACAAGTAATTACGACACTTATCTAATGTTTATCAGAAAGTACCGGCGCGCCCGAGGAGAGATTCTCGCTGATCGGAGGTGCTGCCGCCATCGACGCGCACCCGTTCGCCGGCATCCGCCCATCCCCATACTTTGAGCGGCGCATTTTTCTGCAGCACCATGCCATCGCCGATGAGGCGAGGCAGCTTGACGTCGGCGCGCGCCTGCCCGCCCATCATCAGGAGCGCGACGAGCGCCGCGAGCCTCGAATTCATCGGTTGCCGCTCTCGATCGGGACCTCCGCCGGCACCACGTTCCACCCGCGGATGGCGACCTTCGCACATCGATGCCCGGCGGCGGGACAGCGCACTTCGATCCGGCGGGTCTCTCCGGGCAGGAGCGCGATGTAATTGTCCTCGTAGTAAACCGGCAGTACCCGCGATCCTTGCTCGTCGAGCAGGGTGATCTTCGCCTCGAGCGCGGCGGCGCGGCCGCCATGAGTCATGGTCACCTCGATGAGGGTGCCGTCATCTGCCCCGCGCGCATGTGCGGAAATTGCAATTGGTTGCGGCGGCAAATCCACGAGCTTGCGATGGCTCGCCGCATCCCGACCCTGCCAGTAGACATTGTCCGACAGCAGCGTACCGCGAGCATCCGTGAGGGTCAGCTTTACCAGGACCATTCCTTCGCTCGCCAGCAGCGGCTCGAGATTGAGCCGGGGCAGAGTGGTCACGGAATTCGGAGCCGCCGCGACGGAGTCCCGGCGTTCGGCCAGCATTCGATTATCGAGCGAGAGCACGCGCGTTCGCAGCATCAAGTGCGGTCTGGCGGATCGGGAAATGTTCGCGACCGCGATCGAGAAATCCGGCAAATTGAGCTGGGCGTGTACCGGCTCGCATGCTCTTTTCACCGCGTAGTAAGCGGCTGCCGTGTCGTAGTCGGAGCTGTAAATCTGCCAGGTGTTGCTCGGCCACGAGGGATGCGTCATCCATAGCAGCCGGCCGCTGTTGCGCGTCCACAAGTGCGCCTGGAACCCCTCGAATATGGCCCGGTAAGAGACGTAATCCATGAGCTGCGCCTTGCGCTCGAAATCCTCCAGATTCTTGCCTTCGCCGTACTGGGCCGCGAGCGCGGCCATGAAAGTCGCGGTGTCGCCGTTTCCGCCGAAATGCCAATCGTGATAGGCAAAGGTGTCGCTGAGGGGCCAGCGATCCGCCTCAGGGATGGAGGCGCGCAGCGACTCGATCGTCGACAGGGATGGGGTTCCCACCTCCACCGAAAAGCCCTGCGCGAGTTCGGTGAAGTATTGCTCCGGCGGCCGGTAATTGTACGGTCCGCTGCCTTGCAGATTCACCGAATTCGAGCTCCCGGTGTAGTAGCGAGTGCCGTCGAGCGAGGCGGTGAGATCGGCCAAGCCCTCGTTGAGGATGGGCTGGGGAACACCTTCATTGCGTCCGAACCACACGGCGATCGACGGATGATTCCGGTAGCGGCTGATCACATCCCTCGCGTTGGCCAGGAACAGCGCCGGATCCTGCGGCTCGACTTGAAAGTCCTGGGTCGACACCCAGAAGTCATTGAGCACCAACAAGCCATACTCGTCGGCGAGGTCATAGAAAATGTCCTCGGTATTCTGCCCGAGCCAGTTGCGAATGATGTTGAGATGGGCCTCCCGGTGCAGCCGAAAATAGGGCTCCAGCCGCTCGCGCGAAATCCGCTTGCGCGAGTCGTCCATTCCCCAGCTGCCCCCGCGCGCCGCGATGGGTACGCCATTGACCCGAATCGCGAGATAGGGAGTCAGTGATTCGCTCGCGACAGGTTTCACCGCCGGTGAACTCTCGCCCGCGGGCGTCAACGATTCCGCCCAGCCTTGCGGGGTGCGCTTGATCGCCTCGTGGCGCACGTCGATCAGCCGCTGCGACAGCGAGCTGCCCAACGTCGGGTCCACCTCGACGCGCCGCAGCCGCCCCGCGCCGTCGAACAGCGACAGCTCGTATGTCAATTCGCGGACACCGAAGTTCAGCGCAACGGAATCCGACGCGATGCCGTCCAGTGAGGCTTCGAGCTTGAGCCGGTACAGATTGGCCGGACCATAACCGTTCGGCCACCACAGCCGCGGCGCGGCGATATGCAACGCCGGAAATTCACGTGGTTCGAAGCTCACGTGGTTGACGCCCGGATTCAAGTTCACCGTTTTTTGCACCCTGACCGCATCGAATTGCGCGCTCAATGTGCCCAGCACCGCGGATGGCGCGCGATTTTCCACATCGATGACGATGGAAACATCGGCAGAATCGGTTCGCGGCAGCGGCAGCCGCGTGACCACGTGCGGATCCAGCAGCCGCAGTTCGCCGCTCGCGGCAAGTTCCACGTCCTGCCAGATTCCGGTGTTGCGGTCGCGGATGCCGGGAATCCAATCCCAGCCTTCGGAGGCGACGAAGGTCGGGCCGTCGATCGCCAGACTTCCGCCGTTTTCGCCGGGGCCGGCGGCAATGGATTGTTCATGCGGGATGCCGGGATGAGGCGGCGGAGACACCCGCACCGCGAGCACATTGCGGCGCCCTGGCTCGAGCCTTCCGGTGACGTTGAAAATGCCGCGAATGAACGCGCCTTTGATGCCGCCCAGACGTGCGCCGTTCAACCACACTTCCGCCGCGTAGTTCACGCCTTTGAAGGTCAGCGTCAATTCTCTTCCCGCAAGGTTCGATGGCGTATCGAACGAGCTGCGGTACCAATAATCCTGCCGGCTCAAGGAATCCGGAATCGCCAGATTGTTCAGCCCATAATCGGGATCGGGATAAATTCCGCGTGCAATGAGCGTAGTCAATACCGTGCCGGGAACGACGGCCGGATACCAGGTCGAGTCATCGAAATCCGCCCGCGACAGCGCCTCTCCCGATGCATCGAGGCCCGGTGCGGCACGCAACCGCCAGGAGTCGAGCACCCACGTCTGCCCGGCTCGCGGCTGCAAGCCCCGCGCATCCTCGGCGCCCTCGGGCACGGGCGCGGGCGC
>Ga0182030_10021803_pt1 | contig 11971 bp, 9 predicted proteins | sample 812S3MmetaG_FD_121299 | JGI IMG/M metagenome (GOLD analysis project Ga0182030, IMG submission 121299) | Permafrost microbial communities from Stordalen Mire, Sweden - 812S3M metaG (Illumina Assembly) | ecosystem: Environmental > Terrestrial > Soil > Wetlands > Permafrost | place: Sweden...
CACGCTGCACTACTTCACTTCGGGCAACGTCCACAATCAGGCGTCGATTTCCTTGCTCGATCGCGACCTCACCGAACGCCTGAACCGCGAACTGGGCATCGAATTCAAGCTGCCCACGGCAAAATAAGCGGCGTACTAGCCGCCCATCGGAACCGCGACTGGGGTACCCTCTGGGTCGGGAGCGTTCTTTCTAGCCGCCGTAGACCCGGAATCCATCCACCACTACGGCAGCGGAAGTCTTGTTTACCACGCGGATGCTGTGCGTGCCGTCCTTGAGCGCCGCCGAGCGGAATACCGTGACCCCGTTGAGCCGCGGGAGGTTTTCCACGGCCAGCGCCGCGGTGTGGGCGAGAACGCCATCAACGAAGATCCCGACGGAACCGAAACCGGTCTTCTTGTCCGCCAGAAAATCGATCCCCACGCCGCGGAAGGACAACTCGGCGGAATCGTTCGCCGACGCTGTCTGGCGTACCGCTCCGCTTATGCGGCCCTCACTCGATGCCGTCCAGCCGCCCTGGTACACGATGCGCGCATCGCCGCTCGGGATGACGGTCGAGGGAATGACCGGAGCGGTCTTCACGATCACCGGGATTTCCCAGGCTTTGTACAACCCTTCGGGCACGTCTTTGAACGGGCAGCCCGAGGTGAACATGGTCAGGCGCACGTCGCTCCCCTCCTTCCGCTGGAATTTGGCGCAAAGGCTGGGGCCGTACATGTGTCCGGGCGAGAGGAAGGCGTCGCTGTAGGAGTGCACGGAGGTCCAGGGTCCCCAGGGGTGCGGTGCCTGGTAGAAGTCGTACCGCATTTCATTCGGCTCGAACCACTTGATCATCTTTTCGGTGTTGTACCAGGCCACCATGAGATAGGCTCCCAAGGCGGGGATGTAGCAGGGCCCGCTTTGCCCGCAATGCGTGCGCAGGTCGAGGATGGGCCTGGCCTCCGCAATCCTGGCCGACCAGCTTTTCGCCTGGCTGCCGTCGCCGCCGGTGAAATAGCTCCAGTCCGCGGCCTTCATGTCCGGCAGTTTCCGGCGCGCGATGCGAGCCAGCGTGTAGGTATCGCCGTCGTTCCAGAAACCGTTGGTGGAGACGGCGTAGACGTAGCGCCTGGCGCCATCCTGCTCCACGTCGCCGCCGTTCTTCCCGTAGTGCACGAAGAAGGGCGCGCCGAACGAAGGTCCCGGCCACATCGGGCCTTTGTAGTTCTCGGCCGCGCTCCGGCTCCAGGTGAGGCCCCTGTCGGTGGACTTGATCAGGCTGCTGTTGAAGGCGGTTTGCCGCAGCCAGTAGTCGCCGCTATCCTTGCCATAGGCGTTGCGGGAGACGAAGGTGTAGAACACGGAATCGATGCATTCCTGCCCGCAGACTTTCCAGGTGGCGTTGTCGGCTTCCTTCTGGCCGCCCTTGCCATATTCGTCCATGGTGTTGATCATGGAGCCGGAGAGAGTTGCCGGGCTATCGCCGGTGAGCCGGTTGAAGGCCAGGTTCCGGCCCGCGCCCGCTTTTCCAAAGCCCCGCCCGTCGCAATTGAAGGCGTACAGGTTGTTGTCGTCCGCCCAAAACGGATCCCACGTGTCGCCGTTGGAATCGTTCCACTTGTGAAGGTTGTCGAGGTCCAGGATCGCGTCCGTAATGCGCACGGACTTGGGGGCGGCGGCACCAAGAGCGGAGTGCCAGGAAACCGCGGGAAGCAGGGCCGCGGCTGTCTTGAGCCAGCCCCGGCGAGTGTGAACGGCCATCATCCGCCATCATACCTCCCGCCTGGTGGGGCAGGCGCTTCCGCCTGCCAACCCGGGGGCTCGATTGGGAGTTGGCAGGCGGACCCAGAGGGTACCCCGCCTGCCCCACCTTGCGTGCCCGCTCAGTTTTTCATGAAGTTTCGCGGGCGGAACGCCCATCCCAACAGGCCAGGAGGCCTGTCCTACTCCCACTCGATGGTGCCGGGAGGCTTGTGCGTGAGATCGTAAAATACGCCCGCGATACCCGGCACGTGCAGCAGTTCCGTCGCGATCTGCTCGTGCAGTTCCGCCTTCATGAGCACCGATTGCGCCGTCATCCCGTCCACCGAATCCACCGGGCGCAGCACCACCGAATCGGGCGAGTCCGCCGAGCCGAGGGGAATCAGAATCACGGGGAATTGCCATACCTCGTGGTCGTACCCGGTTTCGTGGCAGAGCCGGCGCACGATTCCATCCGCCTGGCGCAGGCGCCCGAGACGCTCCGCCGTCAGGCAACAGGCGCGCACCTGCATGCTTCCGACCGGCACCCGCGTCTCCACCGGAGCGATCACGCGGTTGATTCCCGGGATGGCATTGATCAGTTCGGTGGCGCGCGCGTGGTCCAGCGCATCGATCGCCAGCACCGGCGCATAGGTTCGCGAATCGCCCTGCACCCCCACCGAATGCACCGGCACGATGAATCCTTCCGCCGTCTGCCTGAGCGGCGCGTCGAACTCCGCGCACAGGCAGCGTATGGCGAGGCCCGGGCCGGGGAAGGGATGGCGGTCGAGCAGTTCGCCGGCCAGAGAGATCTCGCGCCCCACGGCGCGGACTTCGTCCTTGTAGAAGGATTTCAGCGGCTCCACGATGCGTCCGGTGGCAATCAGCTTCTGTATGCCGGCCACGCGATTGTGATGGGTCTTGATCAGCGCCGCCTTGGCGGTGCCCCCGCTTTCGATGGTGTCCGGGTAGATGGTGCCCTGTCCCAGAATCCAGTTCTCGTCGAGCAGGCGGCGCGAGTCGATGATACGCTCCTGCACGCGCACAAACTCCTCGCCGATGATGTGGCGCTTCTGCTCCGGATCGGTGACCCCGGCGAGCGCGCTGAGAAACTGCTCTTCGGCGTGCTCCACCGTAAGGTTGCCCATGCGGCGGACGAAATCGGTCTCGCCTTCACGCATCAGGCCGGTATCGACGTAGACGCCGCGCACGCGGCCGGCCCCCAGCGCCCGCGTGCACAAAGCGAAGGCGACGCTGGAATCCACCCCGCCGCTGACGAAGAAGAACACGCTGCGCGCGCCCACCACCTCGCGGATTTCCTCTTCCAGCAGCGGCGCGCGATGCCGCACGTCCCAATCTTTCCCGCATCCCGCGACACGAAACGCGAAGTTGGCCAGGTACTCCTTGCCGCGCGTGGTGTGGACCACTTCCAGGTGGAACTGTACGGCGTAGAAGCCCCGTGCCGGCGCCGCGATGGCGGCCACCGCGCAGGTGCTGGTATGGCCCGCCACGGAAAACCCTTCGGGCACGCGCCCCACCACGTCGCGATGGCTCATCCAGACCTGCTGCCTGCCGGCGAGCCCGGCGAACATGGGGTCGGATGCCTCGTCGAGTTCCAGCGTCGCCAGGCCGTATTCGCCCTTCACGCCCTTGCGCACCTCTCCGCCCAGCAGGTGCGCCATGAGCTGCTGCCCGTAGCATATGCCGAGCACCGGAATGCCCAGGGAGAAGATGGCGGGGTCGACCGTGGGGCTATCGGGATCGTAGACGCTGCTCGGTCCGCCCGAGATGATGAGGCCCTTGGCGGTGGCCAGTTCCGCGGCCGGAGTCTCGCTGGCGCGGACCTCCGCGTACACGCCCAGGTCGCGCACCTTCCGGGCGATCAGGTGGCAATACTGCCCCCCGGCATCGAGGACGACAATCTGCGCTGTAGGGTTCAACTTTCTGATGGTAGCAAGTACTACTTCATCTTCTCCAGCTTCTTGCGAATCTCGTCGGCAATCTTGGAGTCGCCCGCCAGTTGCACGTATTTCGTATAGGCCGTCTTAGCCGCCTTATGATCCTTCAGCTTTTCCTGGGCCTCGCCCAGGCGCAGCCAGGCCTCGGGCTCCTCGCTGTTCCACTTGGTGGCTTCCTCGAAACGGCCCGCGGCGGCGCGGTAACTGCCCTTCTTGAAATAGTAGTTCCCGGTGCGGATTTCCTTCTGCGCCTGCAGCGGGTTGAACCCGTACACCGGCACGGCGATCGACTTGTCTTCCTCGGGCGGCAGACCGTCCTTGTCGACGGCCTGTGGTGTTGCCGTGGGCTCGCCGCGTTTCTTGAGCTGCGGACCCTCCTGGGCGAGCAGGGGCGCCACCGCCAACAGCACCAGCGCCGCAACCGAGCGTGACATAATTACATTATAACTTCCCTCGATGGAACTCCGTGACAAGGTAGGCCAGCTCCCCTTCTCGCCCGGCGTGTATCTTTACAAGGACGCCGGCGGCCGCGTGATCTACGTCGGCAAGGCCAAGAGCCTGCGTAACCGGGTGCGTAGCTACTTTTCCGAGGACAAGCTGGCCGATATCAAGACCGGCACCCTGATCGGCGAGGCGTGCGATATCGACTACATCCTGGTCGACAACGAAAAGGAAGCCCTCGCTCTCGAAAACAACCTGATCAAGCAGTACAAGCCGCGCTTCAACATCCTGCTGCGCGACGACAAAACCTACCCGTACATCAAGCTGACGCACGAAAAATACCCGCGCGTCTACGTGACCCGCCGCCTGCGCAAGGACGGCGCCACCTATTTCGGCCCCTACTTCCCCGCCAACCTGGCGCACCGCCTGGTGCACTTCATCCACCGCCACTTCCTGGTGCCCTCCTGCAAGGTGGACCTCACCCGTTTTCACCCCAAACCCTGCCTGCAATTCCACATTCACCGCTGCCTGGGACCCTGCGTCCAGGGACTGACCACCGACGAAGCCTACGCCGCCGCCATTCACGACGTCCGCCTCTTTCTCGATGGCCGCCACACCGATCTGGCACGCGATATGCGGGTGCGCATGGAAGCCGCCAGCCGGGACATGCGCTTCGAGGAAGCCGCCGCTCTGCGCGACCTGATCGCCACCGTGGAAGAGATCGAAGAGCGCCAGAAGATGGCCGCCGCCAAGGGCGACGACGTCGATATCTTCGCCATCTACGCCGAACCTCCGCTGGTGGCGCTCAACCTCTTCCACCTGCGCAACGGCCAGATTGTGGACCGCCGCGAGCTTTTCTGGGAAGACCAGTTGGAGTACGACGAGCCGGTATTTTTCAGCTCGCTGCTCAAGCAGATTTACCTCGACCAGCAGTTCATCCCGGCGGAGATCCACGTCCCCGTGGAGTTTGAAGACCGCGAAGCGCTGGAGGAACTGCTGAGCGAGCTGCGCCATCACAAGGTGGAGATCCGCACCCCGCAGCGCGGCCAGAAGAAGGCGCTGCTGGGACTGGTGGAGACCAACGCCAAACACAGCTTCGAGGCGCGCTTCCGCGTGCTCAAGCCCAGTTCGCGCGCCATCCAGGAAGCGCTGCAAGAGGGGCTTAACCTGCCCGGCGCGCCGGCGCGCATCGAGTGCTTCGACATCTCCCACATACAGGGCACCGACAAAGTGGCCAGCATGGTGGTATGGGAAGACGGCAAGATGAAGAAGGCGGATTACCGCAAATTCATCATCCGGACGGTGGTGGGCAACGACGATTTCGCCAGTATGCGCGAAGTGGTGACGCGCCGCTACACGCGCCTGCGCGACGAAAAGCTGCCCATGCCCGGCCTGGTGCTGATCGATGGCGGCCTCGGCCAGTTGCACGCCGCTGCGGAAGCCCTGGAAGCCATCGGCATCGTGGACCAGCCGCTGGCTTCCATCGCCAAGCGCGAGGAGATTATTTACGTCTACGGACAGGAGGACGAGCCGGTGATTCTCGACCGTTTCTCCCCCATCCTGCACCTCATCCAGTCGATCCGTGACGAAGCGCACCGTTTCGCCGTGACCTTCCACCGCTCGCTGCGCAACACGCGGCAGCTTTCGAGCGAACTCGATACCATTCCGGGCGTGGGCCCCAAGACGGTGCGGAAGCTGCTCAAGGAATTCGGCAGTTCGGAACGGGTGCGCGCGGCGACGGAGACGGAACTGGCCATCGTGGTGGGCCGGGCGGCGGCGCGGCGGGTAAAGGAGTATTACATTCCGGTACCCGAAACGCCTTCCGCCGCGTCGTGAGAAAATAATGCATATGCGTTTCCGTCTACTGGGCGCCGTGCTGATCTTCTGCCTCGCCGCTTCCGCGCAGACCCAGCCCCTCACGCTGGATCAGTTGATGAAGTTCCTCTCTTCCTCCATCGAACTCAAGATGGCGGACCGGGACGTCGCCAAGTTCCTCGCCAAGACCAAACTCAGCGAGCGGCTGGACGATGTCACCATCGAGAAACTGATGGCGACCGGTATCGGCGCGCTGACCATCAACGCGCTGCGCGTGCTGCGCGACCAGTCGGAGTCCCTGTCCACCGCCAAGCTGGTCGCCCCGCCGCCGAAGGTACAGCTTCCGCCCGCTCCCAATGCCGTGGAACAGGCGGCGATCATGGAGGAAGTCCGCGAGATCGCGCTGAACTACAGCAAGGGCCTGCCCAATTATCTGGTGACGCAAGTGGTCCGCCGCTACCAGGCGAACGCCCCAGGGGCACGCTATGCGCGATCGAGCGAACCCTCCTGGGTGCAGGTGGACCTGCTGACGCTGCGCTTGAGCTACTTCGATCAGAAGGAAGAGTACAAGCTGATCATGCACAACAACAGCCCGACCACGCAGGACTTTAAGAACGTGGGCGGGGCCACCTCCACCGGCGAGTTCGGCAGCCTGCTGCGCGACATCTTCGAGCCGCGCACGCACGCCCATTTCGCCTGGGATGGGTGGGCGCGTCTGCGCGATCAACTGGTGATGGCGTTCAGCTACAACGTGGAGCAGGCCAACTCCCAATGGGGTATCGAGTACGAGAAAAAGGACCACATCGTTCCCGCCTACAGCGGCCGCATCCTGCTCGACAAGGACAGTCACATGGTGCTGCGCGTCACGCTGAACGCGGACAATATTCCGCCGGCGTTTCCGGTGAAGATGGCCACCACCGTGCTTGACTACGACTACATCGACATCAGCGGCCACACATTCCTGCTGCCGCTGAAATCGGAAACGCAGATGAGCGCCGACGGCATCCTCTCGCGCAACGATACCGAGTTCCGCCTGTACCGCAAGTACTCCGCGGAATCCGACGTCAGGTACGACATCACGCCCGACGCACTGCCCGCGGACAAGACCAGCGAGGCGCCCGCCGGGCCGGCCAAGGCGATCGACTGCAAAGACCCCAAGAACGCGAAAGACCCGGCCTGTAAGAAGTAGCGGCGCGGGTGCGGTGACCACACTGTGGTCATCTGATTTCCAGCAAGGAATGATTCTAAAGCGGTTGCGAAAAACCGGTGACCACACTGTGGTCACCGCGCCGCTCACGCCACCGAGTCGGGGTACATCCGGCGCAATTCCTTGCGCAGGGGCTCCACGCTCTTGGCGTAGATCATTTTGTAGGCTTCGCAGAAGTAATCCAGCTCATCGAAGCTGCCGTGCGGACCATGGCGGAATTTCGGACATCCCCCGTGACAGATGGACTGGTACTCGCAGACCTGGCACTCGGGGTGGGCGATGGTCTTCTTCGCGGCGAAGGAGTAGCGGCGGGTGCGGCGCGCGATCTCGCCCCAGGAGTCCAGCGTCGCGTTACCCAGTTTCCAGCCGCTCTCCACGAAAAAGTCGCAGGGGTAGACGTCGCCGTTGTACTCCACCACCACGTAGCTGTCGCACGTCTCGTGCATGGTGCAGTTCCCGGGCTTCTGTCCCGCCAGCGCCTCGGCGATATTGTCGAAGCAGCGAATCCGCATCTTGCGGCGTTCCGGCCACCACACCTCGAAAATCTCGCACAGGAACCGCCCGTACTGTTGTGGCGTGATGGTGTAGGGCAAGGGCGTGCCGTCCGGCGCGAACTCCGCCAGCGGGATGAATTGCAGGTTATCGACGCCCACGCTCTTATAGAATTTGTATAACTCGCGCGGCTTCTCCACGTTGGCCTGGCTGAGCACGCAGAGAATATTGAAGTCCACCTTCTCCGCTTGTAGCAGTTCCACGCTCTGCATGACACGCTTCCAGGTGCCGCGCTTCTCCTTGTTGAATCGGAAGCGGTCGTTGATCTCTTCCGGCCCATCGAGCGACACGCCGAGCAGCCATTGATACTGGCGGAAGAGGTTGCACCAGTTCTTGTCGAGCAGGATAGCGTTGGTCTGTAGCGCATTGCTGACCGCCTGCCCCGAGCGGCCATACTGCTGCTGGAACTCCACCAGCTTTTCGAAAAACTTGAGGCCCGCGAGGGTGGGTTCGCCGCCCTGAAAGGCGAACACGCTGTTGGGGTAGGAGTAGAACAGGTACGTATCTACCAGGCGCTCCAGCGTTTCCAGCGTCATGCGGCGCCCGGGCAGCGCGCTGTACGGGTCGGCCTCGCGATCCAGGTAGAAACAATATTCGCAATCCAGGTTGCAGACCGCGGACGCCGGCTTGATGAGCAGCGACGTGATGCGCGGCACCGGGCCGCCCTCCATCGACCCCTGTCCGAAAATCGGCAACTGCGACAGACCGCTCCCCATCTCTTCACGATACGTCATTATGGTATGGAATGTATCTGAAGGTTGCTCCGGAGATTCGCAGGGCGCTGCAAGGCGGGCGCCCGGTGGTGGCGCTGGAGAGCACCATCATTACCCACGGGATGCCATACCCCCAGAACCTGGAGACGGCGCGGTCGCTGGAGAGCCAGGTGCGCGCCGGAGGGGCCGTGCCGGCCACCATCGCGGTGATGGGCGGCGTGATCTGCGCCGGTCTCTCCGATAAAGAACTGGAGTGGCTGGCCACGGCCAAGAATGTCCTCAAGCTGAGCCGCAACGATCTGCCCTACGCGCTGGCCACGAAAAAGATCGGCGCCACCACGGTGGCCGCCACCATGATCTGCGCGCACCTGGCGGGAATCAAGGTATTCGCCACGGGCGGAATCGGCGGCGTGCACCGCGGCGCGGACGCGAGCTTCGATATTTCGGCGGATGTGGAGGAACTGGCGCGCACGCCGGTCGCCGTGGTCTGCGCCGGCGCCAAAGCGCTGCTGGATCTGCCCAAGACGCTGGAGTACCTGGAGACGCGCGGGGTCCCGGTGATCGGATACGGTACCGACGAGTTTCCGGCGTTCTGGAGCCGCCGCAGCGGGCTGAAGACGCCGCTTCGGCTGGACACCGCGGCCGAGGTGGCGCGGTTCCTGGAGGTGCAGTGGGGACTCAACCTGGGCGGGGGCGCGGTAATCTGCAACCCCGTGCCGGAAGCCGACGAGATCCCGGCGCACGACATGCGCGGCCTCATCGATTCGGCGGTGCGCGAGGCCGAAGAGTACGGCATCAAGGGCAAGGCGGTGACGCCTTACATCCTGGCGCGGATTGTCGAACTCTCCGGGGGCCGCAGTTTACGCGCCAACATCGTTCTGGCGCAATCCAACGCGCGGTTGGCGGCGGAGATCGCCGCCGCCATACATTTGTAATTTTCTATTTTCTACAATGAACGGGAGAGGGTTGATGAAAAGACTTCTGCTGCTGGGGCTGTGCGCGCTCACCTGCGCCGCGCAGGAATTGCGGGTGTACGCGATCGATGTGGAGGGCGGCAAATCCACCTTGTACGTTTCGCCCTCCGGACAATCGATGCTGGTGGACGCGGGGTACGCCGGGTTCCAGAATCGCGATGCCGACCGCATCGTGGCGGCAGCCAAAGCGGCGGGTGTGACGCAGATCGATTACCTGGTGATCACGCATTATCACCCGGACCACGTGGGCGGCGTGCCGCAGCTCGCGGCCAAAATGCCCATCCGCAACTTCGTGGATCACGGGAAAAACTTCGAGACCGCGAAGGACGTCGGCGACGTTTATGGGAACTACGTGGCGGCGCGCGCCAAAGGCACCCACATTGTGGTGAAGGCCGGCGACCGCATTCCCATCGGGGGGCTGGACGTGGAGGTGGTGACGGCAGCGGGGAAGGCGATCCGGAAACCGCTGCCCGGCGCGGGGCAGCCGAACCCGCTGTGCGCGAGCTACCCGCCGATCGAACCCGATAAAGGAGAGAACGCGCATTCCATCGGGATGGTGATTTCGTATGGCAAGTTCCGCCTGGTGGATCTGGGCGACCTCCATTGGAATCGGGAGCGCGACCTGGCGTGTCCCAACAACCTGCTCGGAAGGGCGGATGTGTACATGACCACGCACCACGCCAAGAAGACGTCGGGCATGCCGGCCATGGTGTACGCGCTCGGGCCGAAGGCGGCCATCATGAATAACGGGCCGAAGCTGGGGGGCGTCGATTCGACGTGGCAGGCGCTGCACGATTCGCCCGGCACGCCGGACATCTGGCAACTGCACTACGCGCTGATGAACGACGCGGCGCACAATTCGGCCGACAGCTTCATCGCCAATCGAAGCGAGGATTGCACGGGGAACTGGATCAAACTGGCGGCGCGGGCGGATGGCAGCTTCACGATTCAGAATGGGCGCACTCAGGTGGAGAAGGCCTACCGCTAGTTCCGTCCATCGCGGCGCGCCACGGCCTATAATCAAAAACGTTTGCAGCGCTTATGGCCGCGACAATCAGGGATGTGGGGCGGGAATCGGGCGTGATCAGCCGGCGGGTGAATCCGGCGTGAGCGGCGACGAAGAGGCCGTGTCGCCGCTGCGTTGGCGCATGATTTCGCTGGCGTTTTTCGCCACCGCGATCAACTATCTGGACCGGCAGACGCTCTCCGTGGCGGCGCCGATCCTGCGCGAGCAGTTCCACATGAGCAACGAAGGCTACTCGCGCGTGGTCTCGGCCTTCCTGTTCGCCTACACCATCATGAACGGGCTCTCCGGCCCGATGATCGACCGCCTGGGGACGCGTCTGGGCTACGGCCTGTGCGTGGCGTGGTGGAGCATCGCGGCGGCGCTGCACGCGTTCGCGCGCGGCACGCTGAGTCTCGGGGTGTTCCGCTTCCTGCTGGGCATGGGCGAGGCGGGGAACTGGCCGGGCGCGGTGAAGGTGGTGGCGGAGTGGTTCCCGGAGAGGGAGCGCGCGCTGGCCGCGGGCCTGTTCAACAGCGGGTCGGCGGTGGGCGCGATTCTGGCGCCGCCGATTGTGGCGTACCTCGTTCTGCACATCGGCTGGCAATCGGCGTTCGCGTTTGTGGGCCTCGCCGGGCTCGTCTGGCTGGCGTTCTGGTTCGCCCTGTATCACACGCCGAAGGCGCCGGCGGGCGCGCCCGTGGAGGCGGTGGTCCCGGTGCGCGAATTGCTGCGCACGCGCTTCGTGTGGGCGTTCACCTTCTCCAAGATCTTCATGGACCCGGTGTGGTACTTCTACATTTTCTGGTTCCCGGAATACCTGAAGCACGCGCGCGGGTTCGACCTGGCGAAGATCGGGATCTACGGCTGGATTCCGTTCATGGTGGCCGGGTTCGGCAATATCCTGGGCGGGTGGATGTCGGGGCGGCTGTTGCGGCGCGGTTGGAGCGTGACGATGGCGCGCAAGACGTCGGTGACGTTCTTCGCGGCGCTGATGACGTCGGCGATTCCGGCGGTGCTGGCGCCCGAAGCGTGGATGTCGATCGCGCTGGTTTCCATCGCCATGTTGGGCTACACGGGCTCTCTCGCGAACATGCTGAGTTTCCCGGCGGATGTGTTTCCGAAGAGTGCCGTGGCGTCTGTCTTTGGCCTGGCGAGCATGGGGGCGGGATTCGGTGGCATGGTGTTCACGCTGGTCACGGGGTGGGTGGTGGAGCGCTACTCGTACACTCCGGTGTTCTTCGGCTTCGGAATTCTGCCCCTGATCTGCGCGACGATTCTGTGGACGCTGCTGGGTCCGCTGACGCCGGAGCGGCGAATAGCGTAGCTAGAGCTTTTGAGTCCCCTCAACCTTGGCAAGGCTTCGGTCGAAGGTGCCGAGCGGCAGGTGTCCGGCCTTGCGGGCTAACTGAAGCATCAGGCAATCCGAAAAGCCAAGTGATGGTTTGGCGCGGAACAGTTCCAATGCCGCGGCGATGGTTTCGGCATCCTGTAGTACCAAATCCCGGTGATTGAGGAGCATTTCAATCGCATTGGCGATCTCCTTCGCACTCAGTTTGTAGAACCGGGAAATCCTCCACATCGCGTCGGC
>Ga0182030_10021804_pt1 | contig 11970 bp, 12 predicted proteins | sample 812S3MmetaG_FD_121299 | JGI IMG/M metagenome (GOLD analysis project Ga0182030, IMG submission 121299) | Permafrost microbial communities from Stordalen Mire, Sweden - 812S3M metaG (Illumina Assembly) | ecosystem: Environmental > Terrestrial > Soil > Wetlands > Permafrost | place: Sweden...
CAAGTCGGTGGTGGCGACCAGTCTCGGAGTGGATGCAAAGACGGTGCGCAAGTACGTGCGACCGGCCGAGGAGGCCGGGCTCGTCCCCGGGGGTCCCTCGCTCTCCCGGGGTGAGTGGTCCGAACTGGTCCGGGGTTGGTTCCCCGAGCTGGTGGACGCCCGGGCCCGGAGCGCCTCCCATGAGGTGATCGATGTCCACCGGGACCGGATCAAGCCCATGCTCGCCACCAACACGGTGGCGACGGTCCACCAACGACTGCGTGACGAGCACGGGCTCGCCGTGGGCATCACCAGCTTCCGGGCCTACGTGGCAGCCGTCTTCCCCGGCGACCGCGAGCTGGAGCGGGTCACGGTTCTCCGTCCTGATGTGCCGGCGGGTGAAGAGGCCCAGATCGACTACGGCCTGCTCGGGAGCTGGACCGACCCACTCTGCGGCAAGGTGCGGCGGATCTGGGCCTTCGTGGTGGTGCTGGTCTTCTCGCGGCACATGTTCGTCCGGCCGGTGATCCGTCTCGACGAGTACGCCTGGGTGGAGGCCCACCTGGCCGCCTTCGAGTTCTTCGGCGGGGTGCCGTCCCGCCTGGTGCCCGACAACCTGGCCACGGGGGTATCCAAGGCCGACCTCTACGACCCCAAGATCAACCGGGCCTATGCCGAGCTCGCCTCCCACTACGGGGTGCTGGTCGACCCGGCCCGGGTGAGGAAGCCCAAGGACAAGCCCCGGGTCGAGCGTCCGATGCCCTACATCCGGGACTCGTTCTGGCGGGGCCGGGAGTGGCGGGACGAGGCCCACATGCAAGAGGCCGCCCTGGCCTGGTGCATCGAGGTGGCCGGCGCCCGTCACCACCGCTCTCTAGACGGCGCCCAGCCCTAAGCGGTGTTCCAGGCCATCGAGGCGCCGGTGCTCCGCCCCCTGCCGATGGCTCCCTTCGAGCTGGCCCGGTGGTCCAACCCCAAGGTGGGCACCGACTGCCACGCCAAGGTGGGCAAGGTCCTCTACTCCCTGCCCTGGCGCCTGATCGGCCAGCGGCTGGACGCCAGAGAGACCGAACGCACCGTCGAGTTCTTCGTCGACGGCACCCTGGTGCGGACCTGGGTGCGGGACGGCAGGAAGAAGCAGACCAACTGGGACGACTACCCGCCCGAGAAGGTGGCCTTCTTCATGCGCACCCCGGTGTGGTGCCGGAAGCGGGCCTCTGAGCTGGGCCGTTCCGTGGCCGAGGTGGTGGAGGACCTGCTGGGGAACGCCGCCCTCCACCGGCTGCGCTCGGCCCAGGGGGTCATCCGACTGGCCGACCGCTACGGGGCCAACCGGCTCGACGCCGCCTGTGCCCGAGCCATCGTGGTCGGGGACCCCTCCTATCGGACCATCAAGGGGATCCTGGTGGCCGGCACCGAGGAGGACGGCGCACCGACCGGCACCGTCCCCATGGCGCCGGCCCACCTGCACGGCCCGGTCTCCCTGTTCGACACCGGGACGGACGGATCATGACCCGGACCCACCAGTTAGAGGAGACGCTCAAGTCGCTCTCCCTCTCGGGCATGCTCGACACCCTGGAGGCCCGCCTGGCCCAGGCCCATGCCGGGGAGCTCGGCCATGCCGAGTTCCTCCAGGTCCTCTGCGAGGACGAGGTGGCGAGGCGGAGTGCGGCCGCCCTCGACCGACGATTGCGGGCGGCCCGGTTCGAGGCCACCTGCACGATCGAGGAGTTCGACTTCTCCTACAACGAGAAGACCCCAGTGGCCCTGATCCGGGACCTCTCCACCCTCCGGTTCTTGGAGTTCGGCGAGTCGGTCGTCCTCCACGGGCCGGTCGGGGTGGGCAAGTCCCACATCGCCCAGGCCCTCGGGCACGCGGCGTGTCGCACCGGGTACTCGGTGGCCTTCACCAAGACCTCCCGGGTGCTGGCCGATCTGGCCGGAGGACACGCCGACCGCACCTGGGAGTCCCGACTGCGGCGCTGGGCCCGACCGGCACTACTCATCTTGGACGACTTCGCCATGCGGGAGTTCACCCCGGCCCAGGCCGACGACCTCTACGAGCTGATCAGCGAGCGGGTCAACAAGTCGGTGATCATCACGGCCAACCGGAAGGCCGAGGACTGGTACTCCCTCTTTCCCAACCCGGTGGTGGCCGAGTCCATCCTCGACCGGCTGGTCAACCGGGCCCACCACGTGGCCATGGAAGGACGCAGCTACCGGCCCAACAAGCGGCCTGGCCAACCGCGGAAGAAGACACCATGACCCGCATCTGCGCACGGGAGACCTGCACCAACCCGGTTCCCCGGGGGCCCCGGGGCCGTCCTCCCATCTACTGCTCACCGGAATGCCGTCCCTCGAGGGCCAATGTGCGCGGACTCACCGTCGAGGTCGATCACCCCGAGCACACCACCGACGGACGGTCACCTGACCGGGTCTGGACTGTCCGACTGCGGCGAGGCCGACGTGCCGTCGTCATCGCCGACGCCGTCGGTTGGCCCTCGGCCAACGCCCTCGCCGGGGAGCTCAGGCAGCTGCTGGCACGACCCGATCAGCAGAAGGGAGGAACCATCGACTAGAACAAACACCACAGGAGCCCGGTGGGGAATTACGGCGGCGTCGGGCTAGGGAATTACGGCAACGCTCACAGTTGTCGATCCGTCTAAGGCAACGCTGCCCAATCCCAACTTGCCGCTTCCGGTGGGAAAGGGTCAGGTCCAGTCGTATGAAGATCTCGAGTTCGTCGGACTTGCGAACTCCACGGGGAGTCTGCCCGCTGGTGTCCCGCCAATGCCCCCCGCGTGGCCCTATGGCGTTGGCCGCCAACCGGCACCAGGTTCTGCATATCCCTGAAAACGCCGGGAGAGTTGCGTTAGAGATCCATGGCAGGAAAGGCCAATTCACCAGCTGCCATCCGCTTCCTGACCAGTGCCACTGTGGCTAGAGGATCGACCACAGAGTTGTCGATCACGTACTTCTCGATCGGACCGAGGTCACTGAACTGATTCCACATGTGACGGATCGGACCTTCATCGGTCAGGGCGTCTCGATGCTGCGGTGACTCCAGGACTCGTCTCTTGGCTCGCATCAGGCAGGTGTCACGATCGGGTCGGAGCACGGCGTAGTTCACATTGACCGAGCACTGCGCCAGTTCCTCCCTTAGCGGCTCAAAATGCCACGGTCCGAGGATGCCGTCCAAGACTGTCGTGAACCCAGCGTTCGCCATGCGGACCCCGGCAGCCGTCGCTGCTCGGATCACGGCCCGATTCTGAGCATCCGCTGCACGCTCCCACGGTGGGATGTGGCCGTTGACGATTGTTGTCCAGAACCAATCCGAGTGGATGCAAGCAGACAGCGGTGACTCGGACGCAATGATCGCACCCACGGTCGTCTTTCCGGCTCCTGGCGGGCCGGTGAGGATGAGCAACATCCCGTCGTCCATGCCGTGACGCTATCGACTTGTGGCTGATGAAGGTGGGTATCCCAGAGCGCCAGCCAAGGGAGCGACATCGGTTCCGATGCTGGGCCTCCGGACCACTCCAGCGAGCAATTCGGATCGCTCCGTGTGCCGTAGGTGGATCGTCTATCGAAGCAAGGACTGAGCAGCATTCAATGCTCAGGGTCGGTTGGTTAGAAACAAGCTGGGGGTAGGGGCATGCGAGGTTACCGGTCCATTGGGAATGGGAGGTTGGCCGATGGCCAAGCACGATTGAACTGTTGGGCAGTCGACCTGATTGACGATGCCGAGGCCCACTGGGAGCTCCACAGGAAGCCAAGTTTGGCCACCATCCTTGGTAGTGAACATGGCCCCTTGGGAATCTGACGGATGAGAGGTCGACTGCTCGTATCCCGAGATCCAGCACGAGGCAGATGTCGGACACGTGATCGAAGTGATCGTGTCCCAACCCGGATTGAGGGTGGGAAATGGCTGTTCCGCGGTCCATGTTGCGCCACCATCCGTGGATGTCAGCACGCCATATGCCCCGTAGGCCCCCAGTGCTCCGAACTCAGTGACGGCAAAGCAGTGACTCCGGTTCAGGCACGACAGCGAGTCCGCTGAGCCTGTCTCAGGTACCCAGTTGCTGGTCCAGGAGACTCCCCCGTCGGTGCTCCGGTACTCGAGCAGAGAAGCCGCCTGGTCGCCATAGTTCGAGGACTTCCGATCGTCGTTGGGCGCCGCAAGCACCGTGGCAAGACCGACACAAGTATGGTCGGTCGCACAGGAGAATGTCGCCGTCTGCTCACTGGACCAGCCGGGGTCTCCATTCGGCGTCGTACTCCAGGGGAATACATACGTGCTCCACGTTCTTCCCCCATCGTTCGTTCGCATCGCCACTGTTTGGGAAATCGGATCGAGTGTGTCCTCTTCGGGTTCAGAGGGATCCGCGGGCTTTGGGTGGGTCGGCTGGGCCTGTTGATCGGCCGGCGTCGTTCCAAAGGCGATGCACGTTGTTGAGGTAAAGCAGTGCAGGTCATAGAGACTGCCCTGAAGATGTAAGACTGCCTGGTTGAGGGGGGAATCGACTCCGGTGATCGGTGGCATGGGCACTTGTTGGGTGGTCCACGTTGCCCCTCCATCCTTCGTGGTGAGGAGTAACTGGGGGACATTTGATCCCCCGACCGCAGTACCGAACCCGTCGTGAGCTCCGATCATGCATTCGGCATCGCTGACACACGAAAACGAGGTATCCAACAGGACTCCGGCAGGAAGGGTGAGCGGTGACCAGGTCATGCCGCCGTCGATGGATCGATCGGCGGCGTTTCTGACTCCGCTGATTGTCCCTGCAATCAGGTAGCACACCTGGGTCGAGGGACAAGTGAGGCTGCTCAGGCCCTGTGGGTTTCCTCCAGTGCTTACGAACGGATGGACTCCGGGAGACACGGAGCTCACCAGGCGCCAGTTCATCAAGATCGGCTTGGTGTTCGGGTTGGGTCGTAGGGACACATTGCTAGAACCGTTTCCCTGACCCTGGTCCCGCGCAATGAACACCGCCCCGAGAGCGACGATCAGAATCACAGCGGCGGCGACAATGCTCAAGCCTCGAACGCCATGACGATTGTTGACCGAGGACCGGCGACTCACCGAGCTGGCTTCAGGCGTCGAACTCAGGAAGGCGCCCCTGCCGGCCAGGATCTCGTCGAGAATCATCTGAGCAAGATCGGAGCCAGCCTCAGCGGGTTCCGCTCGGTTGGCGGGGTCTGCTTCCCGTAGCAGCGCTTCAAGTTCCATAGCTTCAGCTCCTGGTCGGATTGGCTGGATCGGATTCAACGTCGGGCACGTCACGCGAGTTGGCTTCGGAGTTCAGCTCAGTTCGCAACCGACCTTTCGCCCGATGAACACGAATGGCGACTGCGTTGATTGAGCACTCGAGGACCAGTGCGGCTTCGGCATGACTCAGGTGTTCCCAAATCACCAGCTGGAGCGCCTCTCGATCGTCCGGACTGAGCCTGCCCATCGCCTCGAACAGGTCGTCGTAGGTGGCGTCGTCCGATGGAGAGAGGTCCGGCGAAGCAATCCGAACCATTTTCAACCGATCGACAAGACGACCTCTTCGCCCAGCACTGCGCCAGTGCTGAGCCACTGTCCGACGGGCAACCCCGTAGAGCCAGAGGAGATCTTCTGGGGGCTCCGGCACCTCGTCGATTCGGCGCCAGGCAGTGGCGAACACCTCTGCGACAACGTCACCTGCGTCATCACCAGAGCCCACCCGTCTGATGGCGTAGGCATGAATCGACCGGAAGTGCCCATCGAACATGAGCCGGAATCGGCTCTCCTGACTAGTTCCGCGAACGTCATCACCGCTCACAGACCCCTCCGCACTCACTCGCCATGCCCACTTATGGCCACCGACGCCTCGAACCTTTCAGGTCCATCGAGATTGCTCAAGATTGACCTCAAACCTAGGCATACTCGCACCGAGACGCTCACCAGTCCGCAGTGCCCAAAGTAAAGCCCGGTGGCATCTTCCTGGGCTGACAGTCTTGGCTTAGAGCGCCCTACCGGTAGGCCGCAGGGCTTCATCGCCGGCTTACTAGCGAAAGAAGTCAGAAGGAGTCTTCGGCTCGGCCGGCGACGTTGCCCGTAGAGGGATCGGCATTCGGACGGTCACGCCGAGACTCTTCAATTTCCGGCGCACTCGAGCGAGGGGTCAGATCGATCTCGATCGGAGTGCTTGCCGGAGTATCTGCGATGCGGGGTACCTTGTCCGTTCAGCTGTCCTGCCGGAGCGATGTGAGCATTCCGGCGAATCCGACCACCTGTTCCGGCTGAAAGCGACCACCTGTTCCGGCTGAAAGCGACCGGCGGGTTGGGGGCAGCAGCACCTTGGAATGTGATGGGTGTCCTCAGTCAACACCCCGAGTCAGGATTGAGTCCACCTCCTCCCGGTGTGAGGGCGCCTGGGTGTCGATTGCGCCGACTGCGAACGTATGGCTCACGGCACCTCCGGACGGGTCGGCACTCAGCGCTTCCTCGTGGGCCCGGGCGTGGTTGACGAGCTCCACTGTCGACCCGAAGCGGTTGAGGCGGCGCCCGCAGCAGGTGCACCGGGCCACGGTGCCGACGTGGTCGTAGTGGGTGCGGGTGGCGTCGGTGTCGAAGATGATCTCGACCGCGTAGGTGACGATCCACCCGTCATATCGGAGCGGGTCGACGCCAGAGCTGTCGCACTCGATCAGGTGGCCGGTCATGGCTGGGTCACCTCATCGGGGCCGTCGACGGGCCCGGGCTGGCGCTGACGTTGAGAGGGTCCGGTCATGGCGATGCGGTGCGATGCCTGGCACAACCGGTCAAGCACCGCCTCAGCCAGGGTCGGGTCAGCCATGGCCGCGTGCCACTTGTCGACCGGCATCTGTGTGACCACTGCCGTCGACCGGCGCTGGGCTCGGTCCTCGATCACCTCGAGCAGGTCCCGGCACGCCTCCACCGGGGCCGGGCTCAACAAGAAGTCGTCGAGGACGAGCAGGGACACCCGGGCCAGTTGGGTCAGCTGGCGCACGTAGCGGCCGTCAGCTTTGCCCCGGGCCAGCTCCTCCAACAGGCGCGGGGTGCGCACGTAGAGGGCGGTGTGCCCCTGGCGCAGGGCGGCGTTGGCCAGGGCACAGGCCACGAACGACTTGCCACAGCCGGTGGCTCCGGTGATCAACACGTTGTGCCCCCGGCTGACCCAGCCTGCGCCGGCCAACGAGGCGATGACCGACCGGTCGAGTCCCCGTGGCGTGCGGAAGTCGATGTCCTCGATCGCCGCGGGATAGCGCAGCTTGGCCGCCTTCAACCGGGAGGCCAGGCGGCGGGTGTCACGGGCGTCGGCCTCTTTGTCGACCAAGAGCCCGAGACGATCCTCGAAGCTGAGCTCGCCAAAGGGCCCGGGACTGGCCTGCTGGTCGAGCAGGCCGGCGGCCATGGCGGTGAGGCCGAGGCCTTCCAGCTTGGTCACGGTGGCGTTCACGAGCACGACCCCTCCACCTCCCCGGCGTAGTAGGAGCCGCCCCGCAGGTTGTCGTGCTCGGGTGGGGGCGGTGGGGCGGGGTCGGCGCCAGGCAGTGGCAAGCGATCCAGGTTCTCGGCCAGGATCGACTTGACCGACGAGTAGGAGATCGCCCCGGCTGCGAGCGCCCGGGCACAGGCGGAATCCATCCGATCGTCGCCATAGCGGCGGGCCAGGCTCATGATGCCGAGACAGGCCCGGTAGGCGTGCTCGGGGTGCGGACGGGAGGCCACGATGGCCTCCACCAGCTGCGCGGTGGATCCCGAGACCGATCCCGCCCAGGCCACCAGGCGCTCGGGGGTCCACTCGAGGTGAGCCCGGTGTGAGGCGGGCATGTGCTCGGGGTCGGTGATGAAGCGGCGCCGGCCGTACTCGCGGGCGTGGCTGGCGATGCGCACGGTCCCCTTGAACACCTCGACGGTTGTTCTGTGTCATCCGCATCTCCACCTTCTGTCGGACGTAGCGGTAGGGGACCGAGTAGAAGTGACCGTCGCCTGCGTCGACGTGGTAGTCGATGTGGACGGTGGCCCTGCGCCAGGCAGCCAGCTCGTAGCGGGACGGCGGCAACGGACGCAGGGCGGTCCGTTCCAGCTCGTCGAACAGGTCGGCCCGAGAGGTGGGTTGGCCCCGGAAGGATCGCCGGTTGAGCTCGTCCAGGTTCTCGGAGATCGCCTCGTTGAGCTCGCCCAGCGAGTGGAAGGTCCGGTGGCGCAGCGGGGCGAGTACCCAGCGCTCGACGGAGAGGACACCGGCTTCGACCGCCGCCTTGTCACGGGGCCGATAGGTCCGGGTGGGCAGCACCACGGTGTCGTAGTGGCGGGCCAGCTCCAGGTAGGAGGGGTTGACCTCGGGGTCGTAGAAGCAGGCCTTGGTCACACCCGACTTGAGATTGTCCGGCACGGTGAGCTCGGTGACGCCCCCGTAGTACTGCCAGGCCGCCATGTGCGCCCCCAGCCACGAGTCGAGGTCCTGGCCCCGGGTGGCCCGGGCGAAGAGCATCCCCGAGGCCCCGAGCACCGACACGAACACCTCAACGTGGTGGATCTCACCGGTCTCGGGATCGGTCCAGGCGGCCTTCTCGCCGCTGTAATCGACGAACATGCGCTCCCCGCCGGCGTAGGAGAGGCGCATGACGACGTCCTGGGTCCCGAGCCAGGTGCGGTAGTGGTGGCAGAACTGGCTGTAGTGCCAGCCGTCGGGATGATCGGCCTTCCATTCCAGCCAGAGGAGGCGCAGCGTCACGTGCTTTCTCGCCTTGAGCTCTCGGTGGACGTGCCGCCACTCGGGCACCGGCCGCTCGGCGAGCGCAGTCGGGGCCGGGAAGAGCCTGGCCTCCAGCGCCTCATCATCCAGGCCTTCCGGCAAGGGCCAGCCCAGGCCCGCCTCCTTCGCCCTGGACAGATAGTCGGCCACGGTCGTCTTGCCCACGGCCGTGCTGCGGGCGATCTGACGCTGGCTCACACCCTGCGCATCGAGGCGCAGGATCTCGGTGATCTTTCTCATCGGTAGCTTCTTTCTGGGCACTCCGGTCTCCCTTGCTCGACTGGCTGTGGAAGCTGTCGAGTCAAGGGGTCCGGGTGCCCGCCTTGGTGGATGGTCCAAGGCGCTACCGCCCCGAGTTGGTCGCCGACTACACGGTGGTCGGAATCAGCCGGAATGGGTGGTCGCTTTGCGCCGGAATCAGTGGTCGCTTTGCGCCGGAATCAGTGGTCGCTTTCGGCCGGATTGCTCACGATGTCCAGGTTCTCGCCCAAGGGCGCTTCAACCCCGTGCAGACGTAGACGTGTCCATTCCATTCCTGGTTGTGGATCCCTGCCTTGTTTCTGACGGTGGCGACGATATCTACGTTCGTGAAGTACTTCCTCAGGAAGTCGGCATAGCCGATGACATCCACTGGACCCGGAGCAACGGCGACGACGGTAGTAGCGTCAGCATTACCCGGGCCCCAGTACCACTCGTTGTTCTGACCGCTCACCGCCGTTGGCAGTCCAGTGCTTCGACCAAGTTCGTTGATCGCACCGGCCTCGCCATAGTCAGCAGTGAAGATGACTGCCTGGCTGCGCTCATCAGCGGGAAGCGAGTGCCATACAGAGCTCACCGTCTGGACCAGCTCAGGCCATCCGACCGTCTCGCCAAGGTCCTGATTGGCGCCATAGGTCCAACCGATGTCACGTGCGGGAAGGATCGGGAGCACTACTGGGAGCGACAAGACGGTCGTCACGGCCGTCAGAGCGAGGAGTCTCCAAAGCCGCACTGACTGCGCATCCAACCAGCCTTCGATGCCGACCGCACCTGCGGCAACCAGGTAGATGTAGGCGCCGGCCAGGTAGTACACCTTGCTCCCCGTGGTGAGCGCGAAGAGAACGAAGAGCAGCCCGTAGGCCCATACGAGGGCTCGCCAGAACGGACGATCGGATCGCCACAGGTATCGAATCCCCACCAGCCACACCCACGCCAACGCCAAGGTCACCTCGAACAACTGGCCGACGATCCAGGTGCCGATGTTGGCGACCCCGCCGTTCTCCTGGTTCAACCGGTGTGTCATCTCGATGGTTGGCCAGTGGTGGGTGGCCTGCCACCAGACATCTGGTATGGCGAACGCTGCGGCGATCACCGTTCCCAACAGAAACCACCGATTACCGAACTGCCGACCTCCACCGCTGACCACGATTCCCACCGCCAGGGCCACCGCAAACAGACCGATGTTGTGTTTGTTGGCCAGTCCGAGCCCGAGGACGATGCCGGCGGGAACCCACAGCTTCGGGTTCCCGGTTCGACCGATTCTCGCGATCAAGAAGGCGAGGACCGTCCAAAAGAGGAGGTCAAAAACGGTGGGACCGAAGAGGTGAGCAGCTCCGAGAACGGCAAAGTTCGTGGCAGCACCCACCGCTCCAAGCAGCTGGGCGGTGCGCTTCCCGCCAAATTCCCGGGACAGGAGGCCGGCAAGGACCACCGTTCCCGCACCGGCCAGTGCTGGCCACAGCCGCAATCCACTCAGCGACACACCGAAGGCCCAAAGGTAGAAACGGGCGATGAGTGGAGTGAGGACCGGTTGATCGACATAGCTAGCGGCCAGGTGGCGAGCACAGTCGAGGAAGTACAGCTCATCTCGGTGAAACCCATAGCGACCGGAGAAGCCCATGAGGACGATGAACAAGGCGACGGCCACAACGAAGATCCGGCGATCAATCGGAGCGAGGTCTAGGCCAGGTTCGATGGTCTGACCGCCATCAGTCGATGCTTCACGGGCAGTGTCGACAGCCGTCGCCATGGAGCGCTAGTCCTCTGTCACCCGCACGTCGTCAGGGATGAATGCGGCGGCCAGCAGAACCTGGACGCTTCGCCGTACAGACTCGTCGTCAGCATCGATCGGCGCTGGGTGGTCCCGTCGGTGCCACGCGAACCACGCCACTGTCTCGACAATGAACTGGGTTGCGAGTGTCGTATCCGGCAGCGGTCGGAGGTAGCCAAATCGAGACCGGCGTTCGACATACTCCTCCAACATGTCCACCTGGCCTCGTCGTGATTTGCCGAAGTACAGCTCCCTTAGTTCTGGAAAGTCGGCAGCTGATCGTTCCAGCAGGGCCAGAAGTGCTCGGTTGTCTTCGACAGCCGAGTAGTACTCGTCAACCACACCCTGGAACTCGCTGCGAATGTCCGCGCACCCGTCGGTCGTCAAGGCGGTCCGTACTACCGGAAATGACGAGTTGCCCGCGGTCCAATCGGCCAAGGGCTTGAGCGCCTCACCGGGTGCCGGCGTGGGCAGGGGAGTAGGGAGATCAGAGAGCTGTTCCGGATCAATGGCGCCAAGGAGGGCGAGTTGGAAGAGTGCCTCCTTGCTCTCGACGAACCGGTACAGGAGAGCATGGCTCAGACCGAGTTCTTTACCCACGTCGACCATCAGGGTGCGCCGGTAACCCTTCTCCGTAAAGACCTTCCGAGCGGCCTCAGCGATGTCAGCGAGCCGGCTCGGGGGAGTGCGCCTGGGCATGCCACGATGTTATTACTAACTGAGTTAGTTAGTAAAGTATGATCATTGGATGCGAACAGTCGTGTCGTTCGGAAACCTCAATTGGGGTTCGGGATACCGACAACGGCTCGAGCCGCTTCTTTAGGAATCGACAGCTTCTCGCTGCATCTGCAGATGACGATCCCCATTCGGTACCGGGCTGAATGCTCGCCGATGTGCGCCCTATGGGCTCCGAAGGGCGGCGACCACCTGGCTGGGGGCTGGATTGACGATTGGGATTCCGTCGATGACGACGGTCGGTACCGTCTCGTTGCCGTTAGCCACCGACCGGACATAGGCGGCTGCGTCGGGGTCCGCCCAGATGTTGACTCGCTTTACCGAGAGATGATGCCACCTCAAGACAAAGCGCAGTCGGAGGCAATACACGCAGCCCGGTCGCCAGTACAACGTCACCCGCTGATTGGCCCCGGTTGTCTCGATGGAACCGTTCACGGGATCAGTCAATCACGGCCTGAGGAACCAGCTGACGCCGGC
>Ga0182030_10021805_pt1 | contig 11970 bp, 9 predicted proteins | sample 812S3MmetaG_FD_121299 | JGI IMG/M metagenome (GOLD analysis project Ga0182030, IMG submission 121299) | Permafrost microbial communities from Stordalen Mire, Sweden - 812S3M metaG (Illumina Assembly) | ecosystem: Environmental > Terrestrial > Soil > Wetlands > Permafrost | place: Sweden...
AAGTGCTTTCAACAAATTTTATAAATCAATGCCCGTGATTGGATCTGATGAAGAAGCTTTTAGATTACTTTTAGTTGATAAATCAAGGATAACTATCAGAAATTCATTGAATCTTCTTGGTATTGATGCACCTGAATCTATGTAAAAAAAATGAACCATAGAAACTAAGAATATTGTAATTAATTCTTTTAGATGGTTGTTATTTCTTGCATATGCTGAATTCTTTTTTCTATCAGCTTTAATGTACCTACATCTCGTCGATGATAAACATCACCCTGGACATATTGTGTTGATGCTTCACAAATCTTTTCTGCATCTTCTATATTATCATCCATTGCTACTAACGCTAAAGCCCTTGAAGAAGATGTGTATATTTCATTATTGTTTTGATTCACAGCTGCATAATAAATTAAAGCTCCTTCTTCATATATTTTTTTTTCATTAATCTTTAAAACTTGATTAGAGCCCTCATTGGTTAAAGGATATCCTTTAGGGACTATATATTTACATACAGTGGCTAAAGGTTTAAAATTAGCCTTCCTTAAAGTCCCATCGACTATATCTTCACATAAACCCACTAAACTGGTATTAATAAGAGGTATAACATTCATGGCTTCAGGATCTCCAAACCTAGCATTGTATTCCACTAAACGAGGTCCATCATTGCAAAGCATAAATTGACCATAGAGTATACCTTTATAAGGTCCTACTTCAGTTTTAATAGCTTTTATAGTTTCTTCCATTATTTTAACGGATTTTGAATAATTCTTTTGATCTAAAAATGGTAATAATCCGTTTGTATCAGAGTATGATCCCATTCCACCAGTTATAGGGCCTGTGTCTCCTTCATATGCATGAGGATGATCTTGAACTGCAGGCATTGGTATAATATGATCACCATCTACCATAGCTTGGATAGTGAATTCTTCACCAATTAATCTTTCCTCTATGACTACTTTCGGGTGTCCTCCAATTTTATTATCAATGATTTCTTTAGCATAGTTTTTAGCTTCTTCAGCATCTCTTAAATGTTCACCAACTATTTTAACACCTTTTCCACCAGTTAATCCGATGGGTTTTACTACAACATCCTTGTTAAAGTCTTTTATAAATTTCCCTGCATCTTGAGCGTTATCAAAAACTTTATAAACTAGTGATCCCTTGATATTATGGTCCTGAAAGAGGTTTCGCATGAATTCTTTATCCGTTTCTATACGAGCTGCTTCCTGAGTAGGTCCTACACATTCTATGCCAATTTTTTCTAATGAATTAACTATACCTTTTTCTAATGGTGCTTCAGGTCCTATAATGGCCATATCTATCTTATTTTCCAGTGCGTATTTCTCTACGGTAGGTATGTCATTTTCGTTTGAAATTTGAAATTTTGATAACCTAGATATTCCTGGATTGTGCTTACTCATAATAGAATATAATTCTGCATCTTTAGCTATAGACTGGCAAATAGCATGCTCTCTGGCTCCAGTCCCCACTACAAGAATTCTCATAAAATAACCTCCATATTTGATCCATATTCATAAAATAAAAAATAATTTTACATCTTTTTGAATTTGATTTCTTAATTTGAAAATTATTATTCTAATAAAATATAATTAATTTAAGGAATTTTAAGTGATCGCATTTATATGACAACTAAACTAGGTTGATTTATGATAAAAATTATTTTTACTGTTATTTAACATTTAATAAAAAATTAAATCTAAGATTTTGGATTACTTTTCAATACATTAATAGAAGTATTATAATAAAGAAATTTAAATTTTTATTAATTTTATGATTGAGAATTGGAATTTTGAACATTTTCATGAAGTTAACCTAAATGAAGTTAACCTAATATTATAAAGTAATCATTTTTATTTGAATAGAATTCTATAAAATAATTAAAGAAATATATATGTTCCAATATTAATAATCATGAATTGAAGTCGTAAAATTAGATGAAATATTTATATAAAGATATTTGTTTCACCATTTAAAAAATTTAATTAAAGGTGTTTTTTTATGAAAGGCGGCGAAGCTATAATCAAATCATTGCAAGATCACGGAGTAGACGTTGTTTTCGGATATCCTGGGGGAGTTCTTCTCCCGTTATATGATGTGATCTATGATTCTGACTTGAAACACATATTGGTAAGACATGAACAATGTGCTGCCCACGCAGCAGACGGGTATGCTCGGGCATCAGGTAAAGTTGGTGTATGCATCGGTACTTCAGGTCCAGGAGCCACTAACCTTATTACGGGAATTGCAACTGCTTATATGGATTCATCACCAATAATCGCTATTGCTGGACAGGTTGGAACTAGCTTAATTGGTAATGATGCATTTCAAGAGGTAGACACTTTAGGAATTACAATGCCTATTACAAAACATAATTTCCAAGCTATGAAAGCAGATGAAATTCCAGGAATGATAAAAGCAGGTTTTTACATTGCTGAAACTGGTAGACCCGGTCCAATAGTTCTAGATCTTCCTAAAGATGTGCAAGAGGAGGAATTTAATTATAAAACGGATGTTAAGATAGATCTACCAGGATACAAACCAACCAAAAAAGGCCATCCATTACAAATAAAAAAAGCTGCAAAATTAATTCTAGATTCAAAAAAGCCAGTAATACTTGCAGGTGGTGGTGTAATACACTCAAAATCTTCTGAAGAACTTATAAGACTTTCAGAACTTATAAGTGCACCTGTAACCACCACATTAATGGGTAAAGGATCCTTCCCCGAAGATCATAAATTATCTTTAGGCATGTTAGGAATGCACGGTAGAAAAGTAGCTAATATTGTAGTGGATGAATGTGACTGCCTAATTGCCATAGGCTGTCGTTTTTCTGATAGAACCACAGGCAATGTTGGAGAGTTTGCAAGTAAAGCTAAAATAATCCATATTGATGTTGATCCTGCAGAAATTGGGAAGAATGTAGATGTTGATGTACCGATTGTAGGCGATGCTAAAAATACATTGATCAGTCTCACCAGAAATATTATTAAAATTAAAACAACTACTAAAAATGTAAATAATACTAACAAATGGACGGGATACATCTCGGATTTCAAAAATAATTGTAGGCCACGTATTTCATTTGAAGATGTTCCCCTAAAACCTCAGCAAGTAATAAAAGAGATAATGGAATCGATTGATAATGACACTATAGTCACCACGGATGTAGGTCAAAATCAGATGTGGATGGCTCATTACTTTACATCAAAAATTCCGAGAACTTTTTTATCATCTGGAGGACTGGGAACTATGGGTTTTGGATTTCCTGCAGCAATGGGAGCTAAGGTGGCTTTACCGGAAAGTGACGTTGTTGCTGTATGTGGGGATGGAGGTTTCTTGATGGTTTGTCAGGAATTAGCCACAATAAAAGAATATGACATACCCATAGTTGTCTGTGTTTTTGATAATCGATATCTAGGAATGGTAGCTCAATGGCAAAAACTCTTTTATGATGGTAGAATATCCCACACTCGCTTAGGTGAAGTGCCTGACTTTGTAAAACTAGCAGAAGCCTTTGGTGTGAAAGGTGAGAGAGTGGAAAGACCCGGTGAAATGAAGGAAACTCTTAAAAATGCGTTGAAATCTGGAGAACCCACTCTCATTGATGTTACCATTGATCCGGATGAAATTTTACCTATGGTGCCTCCAGGATGTGGACTTACCGAAATTGTAGGGGAATATAAAGTGGAAAGGGAATCTCCAGGTGAAATACCGTATGTTAAAACTACCTCAAGGAGTAGGGGTGATTGATAATGGATGAGCAGCGTAGCCATATAATAAGTGCTTTGGTATTGCATAGGCCGGGTGTTTTACAACGAGTAGCTGGACTTTTTACTAGAAGGGGGTTTAATATCGAAAATATCACTGTTGGTACTTCTGAACAGGAGGATATGGCACGGATGACAATAATTGCCCGGGGAGATGGGAAAGTATTAGAGCAGATAACAAAACAACTTAATAAGTTAATTGACGTCATCAAAGTACGAGACTTAGAGCCAGGAAATACAGTGGAACGAGAATTATGCTTAATTAAAGTACACGCGCCTGTAGAGCATGTTAGATCTGAAGTTATACAGTACGCCAATATTTTCCGGGGTAGAATAATTGATGTTGGTATAGAAACTCTTACAGTTGAAATAACGGGAACACCAGATAAAATAGAAGCCCTTATAGATTTGTTAAGAGTATTTGGAATTAAACAAATTGCAAGAACTGGCCCAACTGCCATTTCTAGGGGCATTAAGACTATTTAATGTCCTTTAGAAGATGGGTTAAACTTTATAAAAAAAATAAAATGTTATATTAATAGAAAAAATTAATGGAGTAAAATAATATGTATTATGAAAATGATGTGAATTTGGAAATCTTGAAGAATAAAACCATTGCAGTTATAGGATATGGAAGCCAAGGAATGGCTCAAGCTAGAAACATGGCTGATAGTGGATTGAATATAGTTGTTGGATTAAGAAAAGATGGTGCATCTTGGAATACGGCTAAAAATGATGGGATGAGTGTTTTATCCGTTGAGGGTGCTGCTGAAGAAGCAGACATTATACACATCCTCATACCTGATGAGATCCAGTCCAAAGTCTATCATGATTCAATCAAGGATGGATTAGAGAAAGGTAATACTATATCCTTTTCACATGGTTATAATATTCATTATGGGTATATTAAACCTCCTGAAAATGTTAATATCACAATGATAGCGCCTAAAGGACCCGGAGCAATGGTTAGACAGACTTATACTGAAGGCTTTGGCATACCTGGTTTAGTAGCTGTAGAACAGGATTTCACTAAAAATGCTCTCGATATAGCTCTTGCTATGGGTAAAGGATGTGGACTTACTCGTGCTGGTGTGCTTGAGACAACATTTAAGGAAGAAACCGAAACTGATCTATTTGGTGAGCAGGCAGTACTCTGTGGAGGAGCAACAGAACTCATAAAAGCAGGATTTGAAACACTAGTTGATGCAGGATATCAACCGGAGTTAGCTTATTTTGAGACTTGTCATGAATTAAAGCTCATAATAGACCTGATATACAATAAAGGATTTGCAGGTATGTGGGATAATGTAAGTAACACCGCTGAATTTGGTGGATTGAGTAGACGAGAGAGAATTATAAACTCTGAATCTAAACAGGAGATGAAAAAGATTTTGATAGAGATTCAACAGGGAAAATTCGCGAAAGAATGGGCTTTAGAAAATCAAGCGGGAAAACCTATGTTTAATCGATTAAGAGCTATTGAAGGAGATCTTTTAATTGAAAAAGTAGGTTCCAAGTTAAGAAAGCTTTGTGGACTCCAAAAATAAATTTAAACTTCTGAAAATGTTTTCATAAATTATTATTTTACAGAGAGGGATCATGGTCTTCGTTGGTATGGATCACGGAACTACTGGAATTTCATTTACCATATTAAGTGAGGAAATGGTCCATTTTAAAATTGGACGGGAAGAACTTTCAACAAAAAAAGTCTCTGCAATTGATGAACTTTCAAAGAGAGTTAATATTAGTGATATTGAGCTTATGGCTATAACTTACGCCATGGGTGATGGAATTAGTGCCATAACTCCTTTGAAAATGGTGAAAAATCGGGGCGTATTATCTTTAAGTGGTGCGGGTAAAGTTACTGGAGGGGGAACCGCAGTTTATGATGAAATAAATGATTCATCTATTCCCACGATATTAATTCCCGGAATCCACAGAGATTTACCTTGTTTAGATTCTTGTTTTAAAGCCGCCTATTCACACCATGCTAGTGCGGAGAAAATTAGTATTTCATATAATGCCTATTTGGAAACTGGTTTTAACAATATGATAATTTCCGATATTAGTTCAAATACAGTTAGTATCCTTATTGAAGATGGTGAGGTAAGGGGAGCTATAGATGCCTGTATTGGAGCTATGGGAGTAATACACGGTCCTTTAGATTTAGAAATGATTAGAAATATTGATGACGGACTTAAAACGGCTAACGAATGCTTTTCACATGCAGGGGCAGTTAAAATAGCTGAATTGGATACTAAAGTAGATTGGGCTAAAGATAAATTGTTAAAAAAATATCAATCAGGTGACTATAAAGCGGAATTAGCGTTTCGCACTATGATTATGACGATTATTATGGAAATATGGGGTTTATCTGGGATAGCAAATGAAATTGATGGAATTGTTTTAACAGGCTCTATTGGTTCTATGAATGAACCATTTAATTTTTTTGATAGTATAAAGAATAAAGTAAAGGTTCTCGCTCCTGTGGTTAAGCTTCCATCCACATCTGGTAGTGTTGGGAGTTCACAGATAGCTAAAGCTGTTTACGAAGGTGAAAAGGATATTTTAGGCATTAAAGTAGTTGATTTTTGAAATTAGCTTACTTTTAAATTTTTCTACAGAGGAAAATTATACTTTTTTTAACTAGTTTTTGTTTAATTTCTATTAATTATTTTTATACAGTAGAATAAATTCTTTAAATAAAGTAATTATTTACACTTTAACTTCAATTTAAAATGCAATAAAATCTAATATTAGATTTTTAACATATTGAATAGAATAATTTAAAATATTTTATTCCAACCAGTCTTTCATCAAATTCATATCAGAAGTTGAATTTAAAGAGATGGGAGTTAAAGTAGCACATCTTTCCTTATTAAGCGTGTGCACATCAGTATCAAAATCATCATTCTCAACAGGATCACCATCAATCCAATAATAAGGTCTGCCCCGTGGATCTAATCTTTTCTGTATATGTATTTTATACATTCTTTTACCTAATCTTGTTAATTTAATACTATTGTTGTCATTTGTAGAAGGTATATTCAAATTAAGAAAATCCACTCCTTCAGGAAGGCCTTTACTAATAATGTTCTTAGCTACCTTTCTAGTAATTCTCTGGGCGTGAGAAAAATCTACATCTACATGACCATCATGGAACTTTATATCACCCCTATTAACTTGCAGAGATACTGAAAGTGCAGGTATTCCATGGGCAGCAGCTTCCATAGCTGCACCAATAGTTCCCGAAGTAGTTAACTCAGACATCCCTAGATTTTCACCAATATTTATTCCTGATATTAATAAATCAGGTTTTTCTTTGAATATTTCAAATATTCCAATAATCACTGCATCTGTAGGCGTCCCGGAAACCGAAAAAGCTTCACTTCCATCCATAAGCTTAGTGGGTGTTACCCTTATAGGTTCAAAAAGTGATAAAGCATGCCCTATGCCACTTTGTTGAGTTGCTGGGGCCACTACGTTGATCTTACCTAGATTATCCGCTGATTTTTTGGCAGCTAGGATTCCTGACGAGTTAACACCATCGTCATTAGTAATGAGAATTCTCATGAATGATAGTTTATCTTTATCCTTCAAAAAGTTTATGTGGTTATTATAATAGGAACAGTTTTATGTATAAGTAATTATCAAGGAATTCTGGGACTATCTAGCAAGAGAGGAACCTCTCACATTTCATAATTATATTTTTTTTTAATTAAATAAGAATAGCTGGTATTTAAATGCATTTGATATTCATATTAGAATTAAGGAACTTTTAAAAATTTATAAAAAGTAAATAATAATTAGATTCTTTTTATTCTGATTATTAATAAAAATAATTCTTATTAAGAAGTTTTACCTAGTAAATAAGTCTCCAAATAGTTAGCTATTCAGAAATTTGGTTGGTTGAGATACAGATCGCTGGCAGTTATAGTTAACCATTGAAGTTAGATAATCCATACCGGAATAATATTACACCATGTGTATAGGGTTGTACAGCTTTGATTTCTTCTAATATTATATTTGCACTCTTTGGAGTTGGATTTTGGTCGGATTGGTAAGTTTCAAGTCCGATTATGATTTTCCCCGGGTAAATGGTGTTGTAGAAATTGTATGTTTCAACCCAGTTTGTTAAACCGATTATTCCCTCCCCATAGTCGCCTATATAGAGCATGGGGACTATATGGTCACATAAAGGTGCTATTAAATAGTAATATTGGTTGCCGTCCCATCCATCTGGTTTAACGCCAAGTGAGAAAGTTACTCCTTGGGTGGCCAATCTCATAGCTTGAATTTGTGGAATATATGCAGGCATATCATAGGTTTCCACATCTAATAAAACCCCTATTCCCATGTTAGCGACAGGTGAAGCGTAAATAAATCCAGGATATACCCAAGCGTTGGTTCTAATTCCCACAGCGTCAGCTTTAGTTTTAGCTTGGGATAATACAGATAAATAATCATTATTTGTCACTAAAACATATATATCTGTAATTCCAGCGCTTTTTAAGGCACTGAAATTGATTTCTGAAATAGGTGTGATGCTGGGGTTTATATAGTAGCCCAATGTAAAACCAGTCCAAATCGAGGGGAGGGTGGGATACCAGGTGGCTACAGTACTAGTGAAAGGTGTCGCCTCACTTGTGATAGTGTTTTGTGTATTACTGAGATTCTCTGCTGCAACTATACAGATCGAATTTAAACCTAATATCAGAGTAAATAGTATTAGAAATGATAATATATATTTATATTTAATTTTAAACGACTCCAGATGTATTTGTATCTTTTTAAGTACAAAATAAATTTATTTTTCGAATTTTTTTAATCACATACGAAAATTGAAACAGTTGCATTTATTCCTTATCATCAATGTTTAACTAGTATTTTGATTATAATGATTACAATTTTTTTAATTCCAATAAATAAAATGTTATAATTTTAATTAAATCATGTGGCTGAAAAGGATATTATAATGATGGATATTGAATACATCAGCTACTAGGAAGTTAACCATGGCAAAGAAGGTACAGTCAAATACTTATTAGATAAAAAAATACACATACCTGCTAAAAATGCTAAAACAATAAGAAATTATTTATATAATAAGGAAATAACTATTATTAAATTAAATCACTAGTCCATCTTTAATATAATTTTTATCTGATTATAATTATTTCAAATGTTATAAAAGGAGTCGTTAAGAAAGATACTCGGTATAGAATTAGTAAAGAAATAATAAAGATAATAATGACCATAAATATGGGATTATGATTTAATATAAATTTAATCATTCACCTCTATTCTAAAAGGTGAGCAAATTGGAAAAAACCAGACTAGTTAATTTCGTGGCCAAGATAATGGAAGAATCCGGATTCAAAGCCTATAAGAACTTTCAAACATCTCGTCATATAATCGATATTTACGGTGTTTTACCAACAATTTTAGGAGATATCGGTGTTGTAGTGGCGGTTAAAAATTATGAAGAAAGATGGGAAGTAGGACTCGATGTTTTAAAAGAAATGGAAATGGTGGCCAAAACTGTAAAAGCATCCCAAATTGTAATATTTAGCAGTTCATATTTCACTGAAAGTGCATCTAATTATGCAGATAAAAGAAATATAAAATTGATAAATAAAGATGGACTGTTAGAACTGGCAAAAAAATTCTCTAAAAGAAATTTAAAAGTAGAAAAAGTGGTAGAGGAAGATGTAAATACAGAAACAAGTTATATTCCTTCTTCGTCAAGTTCTATAAATTTTTTTAGTGGTAAAAAAAAGAGTTTAAATAAAGGAGGAGGTTCTAGTAGAGGAAATATAAACATTAGTTTAGGGTCTTATAAATCTATTTTAAACAATACTGTTGCCCTTATTATAATAGTTTTACTTTTATCTTCTCTGTTAACATTTATTGTGAGTTTGAATTATAAAAATACGGCTTATCTTGGTATAACTAAAATAATTTCCTCTGCTATATTATCATATGGACTGGTTTTACTTTTACAAAGAGATTTAATGTCATTAATAATAAAGGGAACTATGGTTTTCTTTGCATCTCTTATAATATACGTGATCCTAATATTAATCGGAGTTTAATTAAATATTATATTTAATTATCGACTGAGCTTAAGTGTATACCGTAAAATATAAAGTGGGCTCGAGGAGATTCGAACTCCTGATCACCTCGGTGTGAGCGAGGTATCATACCCCTAGACCACGAGCCCCTTTCTTTTAAATTAATAAAATTTGGAATCATCTAAAAAAAATCAGAAATATTTAAAATGTAATAAATGGGCCGGAGGAGATTCGAACTCCTGATCACCTCGTTGTAAGCGAGGTATCATACCCCTAGACCACCGGCCCTATCATTTCAGTTATGGTGTGAGTAGATATATATAGTTTTTCCAAAAAATTTTGGAATTAATTAAAAATATAATTTAAATTGAATAATATAATGATATTAACAACTTTTTTCTTATCTATTAGTATAGTTTAATTAATTGATTATTTAAAATATAGTTGTTTATTATTAGTTTATGTTATTAAAAAATTTTTATGAATTTAAAGATTTAATCTATTTATGGAATAAATTTTAATTCATACTATATTATGATTATTTTACCTTATGAGTTGATAATTTATGGCATTTGATGAATCAGGAAAAATATGGTTTAATGGAAAGTTTGTTAATTGGATGGATGCTAATGTACACGTTTTATCTCATGTGATTCATTATGGTTCCAGTGTCTTTGAAGGTATGAGGTGTTACAATACATCTAAAGGATCCGCAGTTTTTCGCTTAGAAGAGCATGTTAAACGTCTTTTTAACTCAGCTAAGATTTATCGTATGAATGTGGATTATTCAATGGAAGAATTCTCCCAGGCTATTATTGATACAATAAAGGTTAATGGGTTAAAAGAATGCTATATCCGGCCAATTATATTTAGAGGATATAATGAATTGGGTATTCATCCTGTGAATAATCCTTTAGATTCTGTAATTGCGGTTTGGAGTTGGGGTGAATATTTAGGGGAAGAAGCTTTAGATAAAGGGGTAGATGTAGGAGTTTCTACATGGCGACGTATGGCACCGGATACCCTTCCTAACATGGCTAAAGCTGGTGCAAACTATATGAACTCTCAGCTTGCTAAAATGGAATCTGTAGTGAATGATTATGATGAAGCTATTATGTTGGATTATCAGGGATTGGTTAGTGAAGGAAGTGGAGAAAACGTGTTCTTAGTTAATGATGGTGTTTTATTCACACCTCCCACCTCAACATCGATACTTCCAGGTATAACTAGAAATTCAGTTATCACATTAGCGAAGGATTTAGGAATAGAAGTCAAAGAAGAGCAAATAACCAGAGAAATGCTTTACATTGTAGATGAAGTGTTCTTAACCGGTACTGCAGCTGAAATTACTCCTGTAAGGTCAATTGATAAAATAATTGTTGGAGAAGGAGTAAAAGGAGAAATAACAAAAAAACTACAGGACAATTTCTTTGATGTGATTAACGGTGCAATACCTGATGATCATAAATGGTTGACTTTTGTTGATTGATTTGATATAACTTCAAATTTTTATTTTTTTTTTTAATTAAATATTTTCTCAATTCATTTTTTTTATTGAACTAATAATTTTGGTTAGAAATATTAAATATCACTATCTTTAGAATTAGGTAAAAATTAAGATTTATATATTAAAAAAAAATTATTATTTTTGTTAAAATAATTCCCAGCAAAATTGCTCGGTTTTCATTCGAATATCATCTACTGAAACCCCTTTAAGAATGGAAGCCATCATAGCCCCTCCAGCCCCTACACCTTCCTTGACTGATCCCTTAAGATAATTTTTGAGTCCATCACTTTGAGATTTTTCAAATTGTGGATCCACAGCAAAAATTGGTGTGTCAGCAATTTGTCGTGATATATAGTTTATATCCGATGTTTCATCTTCCGCTACAAATCTAGTGGTAGCTATGGAAAGATTACACCAATCAAATTTAGGTAACACTTCCTTAATAATTGCACATACAGCAGTCATCTGAGTACCACCAGCCAAGGTCACTGGTATAGTACATCCAGCTACAATTCCCGCCACAGCTGGAATCATAGGATCTCCTACAATTTCTACCGCTTTAAAGGGCTTTGATTTCAGTTCCCCTACTTTAAATCCTGAA
>Ga0182030_10021807_pt1 | contig 11968 bp, 10 predicted proteins | sample 812S3MmetaG_FD_121299 | JGI IMG/M metagenome (GOLD analysis project Ga0182030, IMG submission 121299) | Permafrost microbial communities from Stordalen Mire, Sweden - 812S3M metaG (Illumina Assembly) | ecosystem: Environmental > Terrestrial > Soil > Wetlands > Permafrost | place: Sweden...
AAAAATGCAGGGGTGGTTGCGGTCGCGGGCGATCATTTCGCGCAGTTGTTCCAGGCCGTTGTTCATGAGGTCCGCGGCCGGCTCGCCGGTCATTCCGGCGAATGTGCCGCTGCCCCAGGTGGGAACTTCGGTCTGAATCAGCATGCCGTGGCGGTCGCACCAGTCAAGCACGGCCCGGTCCTGCGGCCAGTGCACCCGCGTGTAGACGCAGTTCAATTCCTTCATGTCGGCGTGGTCGTGCTCGATCCAGTCGAGGGGTTCGGCCATGCCGTATTCGGGGTTGCTGCCGGCCATCCGCTCGACGCCCATCAGGCGGACCTTCTCGCCGTTGAGGTAGAACGCGCTATCGCGGATTTCGATTTTGCGGATGCCGAAGGCGGTGTCGAGCGAGTGGCCTTCCCCCAACTCGGCGGTGAGACGGTACAGATTGGGATGGTCGAAATGCCAGAGGCGCGCTTCGCCGAGAGTCGCGGTATGTAGTTCAATGGTTCTGGTCTCACCCGCGGCCAGTTGGCACGACAGCGAAGCGCCGAGCGCCAGATTCCCGGTGGCTTCATCGGTAACGCGGTAGCCCACGCTCCCGTGCCAGGATTGCGGCGACGTGTTCCGCACCACCACCGCGACGCCGATGGAAGCGGTTCCGGCGGCGAGGTCCGGCTCGGCGTCCACCGTCACGCCCTCAATGAATACCTGCGGCGTCACCAGCAAGCGCACCGGCCGGTAGATGCCGCCATCGTGCGCCCAGTCGCTCGAACGCCCGCGCGGGAGCATGGACTCGTTGAACGCGTTGTCCACTTTCACCACCAGACCATTCGGCGCTCCGTAGCGCAGCAGGTGGCCGCAATCGAGCGTGAAGGCGGTATAGCCCTTGCCGATATGCCGCCCGGCTTCCTGGCCATTCACCCAAACCGTCGCCGTGTGAAAAACCGCTTCGAATTCCAGCCGGACAGCGCAATCCCGCCAAGCCTCCGGCGCTTCGAAGCTGCGGCGATACCACGCCAGCCCGCGATACCCGGTGTTCTCCGGTTCCACCTGCCAGGTATGGGGGACGCGGACTTCCCTCCAGCCGGCGGCCGGCGCATCCGGGAGGGTCCAATCGGGTTCGACCTTTCCCTCCGGGTCGAGCCGGAAGAGCCACACCCCGTTCAGGGAAATGTTCTCATCGTGCGCGTACTGCCCGATGGGCGCCGGGGCGGCCTCCGCTATGGAGCCGGCCAGAAGAGGGACGGCTGCGCCAGCGGTGAAAAAGCGTCGCCGGGTGGGCATCTCAGACATGTTGCGGCGCTCCGTTAAACTCCCTGACCGCGTCGAACATCGCAATGACGTTGGCGACCGGTGTTCCGGCCTGCAGGTTGTGAATGGTATTGAAGACAAATCCGCCGCCCGCGGCGAAAATCTGGCAGCGCTCCAACACCTGCTTCCGCACCTCTTCGGGCGATCCGAAGGGTAGCGTCCGCTGGGTATCCACTCCGCCGCCCCAGAAGGTGAGGCGATCGCCGTACTTCGCCTTCAATCCCGCGGCGTCCATGCCCACGGCCGAGCATTGAACCGGGTTCAGGATATCGAACCCGGCCTCGATGAAGGAGGGAAGGAACCGCGCCACCGAGCCGCAGGAGTGCTTGAAGCAACGCCACTGGCTGTTCCTGTGGATCCAGTCGAGCAGGCGTCGGTAGTACGGGAAATAGAGTTCGCGGAACGTCTTGGCGGAGCAGAAGGACGAAGTTTGGGAGCCGAAATCGGTTCCGCAAATGAAGACTGCATCCACCGCGCCGCCCACCGCGGCGTGAATCCGCGCGAGGTTGCCAATGGCAATTTCGCATTGGCGGTCGAAGATCCGGTGGATATATTCCCGCCGGTTGCTGGTGGCCATGTACCACTCGGCCACATCGCGGATTCCCTTCGGACGCTTCAGGAACGGGCCCGGGACCAGGGCGATGTCGCCGAACGCCGTGCCGCCGAAGTTGGCCATCACGGCGCGTCCCGTGGCTGCGGCGCACTCCACCTCCTGGCGAAAGTACTCCACTTCGTCGTCCGCGATGGGAGCGAATTCTTCGAGGTTGTCGTCGGGATTCAGCCGGTCTTCGTCGATGGGTGGCTGGCGCATGATGGCGTCAAAGAAATAGCCATCGCGCGGCATGCGGGCGCTGGGCGCGACGGTGGTGTCGCCCTCGGGATAGACGAAAGTATTGCCGGCGGCATCCACCGTGACGCGGAAATCCTCGGAGACCAGCACCTCCAGACCATCCGGCATGCGCCACGGCTTCCAATCGTGGTTGGAGAAGCCGAACATGGTTTTGCGGGGGAACACGCCCTCGACGTCGAGGCCCAGGGCGCTTTGCAGATCGTCCTCCAGCAAACCGAGCATCTGGTACGGTTCGTGGATCTTGACGGGCCGATTCTCCAGTCCGAAATGCCGGCGGAGGGCCGCCACGCAGGTAGCGTGCATCCCGGTAACTCCGGTGCTGCCGAAATCGACCGGCAACCGGTCCGGCTGGCGATGGTTCAGTGCGGCTAAGACTCGTTCCTTCCCAGTCATGGAACACTCCAGCTAAGGTAGCCTAACGGTCACTGACGGTCGCGGCTCGGTGTGCAGCCTCGTTCCGAGCCGCGACCGTGAGGGAGCGAGCAGGCGGCAATACGTTAGCGAACTTCTGAAACGGTGTACTAAGGTTCGAGACAATCGGATGTCAAACTTACTGTAGCTGAAATCGAGGACAGTGTATCGGCAGGCCGGGCAGCGCGTGGGACTCGGGCTCCCGTCAAGCGATAATCTACCATGCCTTGCCGAAACCCGATCCTGGCCGTCCTGGTCTTCCTTATGTCCGCCGCTGGCATCCCCGCCGAAACCATGCCGGCGGCCGCCGCTCCGGTGCAGCCGCTTGCCCGACTCTGATCGTCAACGGCGATAACTTCGCCCTGCTGCGCGACGGTCGACGCGTCGAAGCCGATCTACGACCCCGTCAAGACCATCGCACACATCCCGCTGGCGATTTATGTGACCCTCACGCCGGGCGACGGGGGCCGTCGGCGACGATCGCCTCAAGACCCTCGCGGGCCTGCGCGAACTCATCCCGCCCGCCGAGGCCAGCCTCGACACTCTGAAACTCTCCGCCGCCACGAGCGACTTACTTGGCGACGCCGCCAGCCAGTACCTTCCGCGCCTGTTGCCGAAATAGGCGCCTGTGCCGCCTGCCCGCCTCCCACATAGGCTCGCGCCTCGCGCAGAGGGCTCACACAGCCACTAGCTTGCGCGCCAACGCCACCGCGCTCCCGGCGCTGTCGCTGTAGCCGTCGGCGCCGATCGCGTCGGCGTACTGCTGCGTCACCGGTGCACCGCCGACCATGATTTTCACGCGCTGGCGTACTCCCGCGGCCTGAAAAGCGTCGATGGTGGTTTTCATCGACGGCATGGTCACCGTGAGCAGCGCCGAGAGCGCCACCAGATTGGCATTGCGCGTGGAGGCCGCCTCGATGAAGAGCTCCGGGGCCACGTCCGCGCCCAGGTCGATCACCTCAAAGCCGCCGCCTTCCAGCATGGCCGCCACCAGATTCTTCCCGATATCGTGCAGGTCGCCCTTGACCGTCCCGATCACCACACGCCCTACCGGTTCGATGCCGGTGGCCGCCAGCAACGGGCGGACAATCTCCATCGATGCTTTCATGGCGCGCGCCGAGAGCAGCATCTCGGGAACGAAGTACTCTTCGCACTCGAAGAGCCGGCCCACTTCGTCCATGGCAGGCACCAGGTGGCCGGTGACAATGGCGAGCGGCGCCACCCCGGCGGCGAGGGCGGCCCGCGTCACCGCGGCCGCGGTCTTCCAGTCTCCCTCAATCAGCGCGGCATTCAGCTTTTCCAGATCAGGCATGCGAAACTCCATTGAATTCATGCACGGCATCCAGCATGGCGACGATGTTCTCCACCGGGGTGCCGGCCTGCAGGTTGTGAATCGAACTGAACACGAACCCGCCGCCGGGCGCGAAGATCTCACAGCGGCGCAACACTTCCTCCCGCACCTCTCGCGGCGTACCGAAAGGCAGCGTCTTTTGTGTATCCACGCCGCCGCCCCAAAACACCAGGCGCGAGCCGTACTTCCGTTTCAACCCTTCCGGCTCCATGCCGGCCGCCGAGCACTGTACCGGGTTGAGGATGTCGAATCCGGCTTCGATGAAGCTCTCCAGAAACCGCTCCACGCTGCCGCAGGAATGTTTGAAGCATTTCCAGCCGGTATTGGCGTGGACCCACTGGTTGACGCGCTGGTAGTAGGGGAACCATAGCTCACGGAAGGTAGCGACGGAGCAGAACGCCGAAGTCTGCGTGCCGAAATCGGTCCCACAGACAAATATGCAGTCCACCGCATCGCCGCCGCGCGCCTGGAGGCGGGTATGGATGCGCGCCAGGTTGGCGATGGCGATTTCGCACTGGCGCTCGAAGATCCGGTGGATGTAGGCGCGCCGGGTCCGCGTGGACATGTACCACTCCGCCACGTCGCGGATGCCTTTGGGGTTTTTCAGGGCCGGCGCGGGCACCAGTCCAATGTCGCCGAACGACGTGCCGCCGAAGGATGCCACTACACCGCAGCCGCTCGATCCCGCGGCGCATACGGAGCGCTCGATGTGATCCAGGTCTTCCTCGGAAATCGGTCCGAATTCTTCCAGGTTGTCGGCCGGGTCGAGCTTTTCTTCGTCGATTTCCGGCTGCCGGACGATGTTGTCGAAGAAGGCGCTGCCCAGCGGCATGCGCGCGCTCGGCGCCGCCGTTTGGTCGCCCTGGGGATAGGCCAGGATATCGCCGTTGGGCTCGGTTCTGGTCTGGAAATCGCCGGGGACCAGCACCTCCAGACCGCGGAAGGTCCACTCTTTCCAATTCGCGGCGGGAGCACCGAACTTGGTCTGGCGCGGAAACACGCCGGTGACATCGAGCCCCATGGCCGCGCGCAGATCGTCCTCCACGCGGCCCAGCATCTGGCACGGCTCATGCACCTTCACCGGTCCCGGGGCCAGTCCGTAGTAACTGCGGAGCGCCGCGACGCAAGTGACGTGGACGCCGGTTACGTTGGTGCTCCCAAAATCCAGGGGAATGCGGTCCGGCTCGCGATGTTCCAGGGCGGTGCGCAACCTGTCCCGCGAAGAGACGGTGGTTTGGCTCAAGTTGTCTGGCTCAACAGGCGATTTATAGCACGAGTGCAGCACCGCGCGCGGGGGCGGTGCATTGCCGAGCGCCGCAGGATCGGTCCGATTCGGGAGGCGACTCAACTCACGGACGGCCCTCATCGATCAGCTCTCGGATCGTCAAGCCTCCGAGCGTGAGTCCTTTGTTCAATTCGCGGATACGCGCACCCGCCGCGAGCGCCCGATGCTTATCGAAAATCGGTTCAGGCTCTGACGCGAAACACTGGAGCGCGCGGAAGATGACGTCCTCGGCGTCCACGAACGCGCCGCTCTGAAGCCGTTGGTGGATCAGCGATTCAATCTCGGGACTCGTGATTTCGATGGTCATTTCAGAGGCTCCTGTCCCTACCCTACCCCGGCCTCGGTTCCCCGTCAACGCTACCCTGGCTCCGCGTCCGCTGTGGGTGGCAGTTATGCAGTTCCACTTCTTCGCTGTCGATCGGGCCGCGGATGGGGGCAAAGGAACGGGCCCGGCTGCTAAAATCGTTGTTGACATGCGTTACATTACGCATTACGGCTCGGGATGATTTTCTCGATACGCCACAAAGGACTGAAGCGCCTTTACGAAGACGACGACCCGCGCGGTGTTATCGCGGAACACGCTGTTAAGCTGCGCGACATTCTCGCAAGGCTGGACGCCGCCCGCACCGTGGCCGATATGGATATACCCGGTTTACGGTTGCACCCGCTGAAAGGCGAGTTGAAAGGCTTTTGGGCGGTAACTGTCAGAGCAAACTGGCGGGTGATTTTCCGCTTCGCCGACCCTGACGCATTCGACGTTGATTATCTGGACTACCACTGAAAAGGAGCTTGAGACCATGCCGATGAAGAATCCCCCTCACCCCGGAGGTTTTGTATTCCGCCAGTGCATCGAGCCTTTGGGCTTGAGCATTACGGACGCCGCCACGGCCCTTGGAGTCACGCGCACCACGCTATCGGAACTGGTGAACGGGAAGCGCGGCATCTCTCCCGAAATGGCCGTGCGGCTGTCCAAGGTCTTTGGGGGCAGCGCCGAAAGCTGGCTTATGCAACAGGCGCAGTACGATCTTGCCCACGTCCGCGCGGACCGGATGAAGCTGAAACGCTTGGAATTGGTTTAATTGGCCCTGCACGGCGGGGCGCCGCATCGTCTCCGGCGGCTAGTCGGCGATCATTGATAGCGAATCAACCTTTCGGTGCCGCTCGTTCTCGAATATGAACAGACACTCAAGTGTGTCTGCACGGGTGGCAGTCTGATGATGACTTCGTTCCGGACCTGGCCGTGGAAAGCCGGGCTGACTTCCTGGTGACCTTCAACACCAAGGATTTCGCGGGCGCTGACCATTTCGGCGTTCGAGCGATCCTGCCGCGCCTGCAATAAAGGGGAGGCACGATGACTCTCAATGTGACAGTTCCCGACACGGTATACCGCCAGATCGCGGAGTTGGCAGCCCGGCAGCAGGTTTCCGGAGAGCGGATTGTGTCCGCGGCCTTGGCTGAGCAACTCTCCGGCTGGGCCCGAATCGAGCAAATGGCTGCGCGCGGCAGTCGCGAGCGTTTTCTGTCCACACTGGACAAGGTCCCCTCCACGGAACCGGCCCCCTGACGACCGGCCATAGGCGCCGGGCTTGGGCGCCAGCCCACCTCCCGTGAAGCAACCCCGCCCTTACTTCTCGTCAATCGCCACCAAGCCTCCCTCCAGCGCCGTCTTCTTTCCGCGCCAGACGAATTCGCCGGTCAGCCCCCGCGGCAGACGAATGGACCCCTTGAGCCCCGTAGCGCCCACGCGATCGAACGACACTTCGATCGTCCCCAACGGGTGCGGCATCGCCGCTTCCACATGCCGCAGACTCCCCAGCGCCGGCGCGATCCGCACCGTCCGGAAGCCCGGCTCGCCCGGTTCGATCCCCGCTACCGTCGTCAATAACTCGTAGACCGGCGTGGCGCTCCACGGGTGGCATTCCGAGCGAGGGTTCTCATCCTGTTCGCCGAAAGTCGTCATCCCGTTGGCCATCATGTTTTCCCATGGGCCGAGATTGTCCACGTAGTGATCGCCCAGGCCCGCCTGGCTCATCGCGCGGCCCAGATAGTAACGGAAATAGAGCTGCACCCGGGCGAGCGAACGGTCGCCCAGCAGACGGTCGAGTAAGCCGGCCTGTTCGGCGCGAGGCACGGTGTTAGTCAGAATCGCCAGTATGTTCGCCTGCTGGCTGAAGAACTTCCGCGAGGGCGTATCGGCTACCAGTTGACGGGTCGCATCCCAGCATAAGCGACGTACGGCGTCCCTTACCGTTGCCGCTTGCCGGCGATAGCGCTGGGCTTCCAGGTCCTGGCCGAACCGGGCGAACAGGTCGGCGGCATCGTCGAGCGCCATCACATAAAACAGGCTGTGCACCGCCATGCCCGGACGCCCTTCCTTCTGCACAATGGCGTCCCACTGGCGGCCGTAATCGGAATCCACGAAGTCGAGCTGAAACAGCGGCGGAATCAGCCCATCGGACGTCTTCTGGCCGTCAAACCAACCCAGCACCTGCGCGATGCCGGGCAGGAACCGCCGTAAGTATTCCTCGCCGCCGCGATAGCGCCAGTAATCGTGCACCATGGTCACCCACGCCAGCGAGTAGAGCGGCGTGTATTGCTCCAATTCCGCCGGGAACCGCGATTGCGTCAGGCCGAAGGGCGCGCGGGAAGCGTCGAATTGTTCCAGCGCCTGCCGGTAGAGCGTGTCGTCGCCGGTGGCCGCCAGCCAGGCCAACGACTGCAATTTGGTGTCGCCCACATACTGGATCCGCTCCCAATATAAGTCACTTACAAACACATCCTGCGCAGTTAGTCGGAGCGTCCGCCAACCGGCATCCCAGATATCGTTTAATGCCGGACGGCCGGACACGAACCGGGCTTTCCGTTCGGCCGGATAGACGCATAAGTCGCTGCGGACATCGTCGATGGAAAGGGGCTCGTCACCGGTTTCGATGTACAGTTCCAGGAACCGCCAGCTACGCACCCATAGCGGGCGAAAAACACGCTTCGGACCGCCGTCGGGGAGCCATTCGTCCCACACCCCGACCGCTTGTTTCCCCTCCGTCTGTCTCCGGTCGCCCTTAGTTCTGTTATCGCCGTAAAGCGCTTCGGAGTAAGTGGTCCGAATCAGGCTCCCGCGGCCGCCGCCGGTCACCAGCACGGGATAGCCGGTGGTCAGCACACCCTGATCGAGCAGGATAGTCGCGTGCGAGCGGGCAGCCAGAGTAAGCGGGCCCGAGCCGCCGGGAAATGCCTCCGATGGCGTGGCGCCCTCACTGCGCGCCACCCGCGCGAAGCGTTGCGGCGTCTCCGCCAAAAGGGGCACGGGACTGGCAGTCAACTGCCATTTCTGGTGGCTTTCGACGCCGCTGGGAGCGCCGGCGTCGATCGCCTGGGCGGGCTGCCAGCCGGAATCGTCGAATCCGGGTTGCTCCCAGCCCCAGGGATAGCGCGCGCCGTCGACGCGCTCCAAGGATCCGGCGACGTAATATTGATACCGCAGCCGCTGGTCGATATCCCGCCAGTCCAGCGGCGAGTAGGCCGGATCGCGGAACGATTTCCAGCCGGCGCCGGTATTCACCCCCTGCTCGCTCTCGGAATCCCCCTGGAGCACGAACCCGGTGCGGTGGGAGATTTGAGCCATGGGGCGGTGTTCTCCGCCGTTCCAGACGACCGCGGCCAGCACGTTTCGTCCGGCCCTCAGATAGGGGCCGAGATCGATCGAGTTGAACCGCCAGTTGCGCAAGTCGCTCTGCGGCGGCCCGGCGGCAACGGACCGGCCATTGACGAAGAGCCGGTAGCGGTTATCGGCGGAAACGTGAACTAGGAACCGGCCGGGCACTTCCGGCAACTCGAAGCTCTTGCGGAAGTGGTAGACACCGTAATCGAAGGGCGGTGTCCCGGGCGCCGCGATCCACTGCGCCGGCCAGCGCCCGGCCAGCAGGCGCGGGTTCACCGGAGCTTGCGCGAAGGCCGGGGAAGTCAACAAAACCGTCAGGCACAGGACACGCGTCATTACACGCCTCCGTTTCGAACCGTCTCATAGAGCGCCAGGATATTTTGGGTGGGAGTGTTTGCCTGAATGTTATGGCAGGGGGCCACGATATAGCCCTTGCACGCGGAAAAGAGGGCGAGATTCGCTTGCACCTCGCGGCGAACGTCCAGCGGGCTGCCGAACGGCAGAGTTTGCTGGTTGTCCACTCCACCGTGAAAGACCACGCGGCTGCCGAAATCGCGGGCGAGCCCGGCGCGGTCCATGCCGCGGCAGCGCCACTGGATGGGATTCAGCACGTCGATGCCGATGTCCAGAAGGTCGGGGATTAACGGGCGGATCGCGCCATCGTCGTGGTGGAAGACATGGACGCCGTGGCCGTGCGCCAGGTCGATCATGCGGCGCAGAGTGGGGCGGAGAAAACGCCGGAACAGCGTGGGGCTCATCAGCAGCGACTCCTGGGTGCCGAGGTCTTCGGCGACATACACGAAGTCGATCAGGTCGCCGGCCTCCGCGAGAATCCGCTCGAACAGGCGCTCATGAATCGAGTGGATGCGGGCCAGAGCCGCTTCGGCGATGGCGGGACGGTCGAGCAGATCGGTGAGCGCCTGTTCCATGCCGCGCATCCGGCTATAGAGATAGAAGGGCTCGTAAGTGCCGCACAGAATCGGGTAATCCTTCCAGGCGAGGGCCTGCGCGCGAATGCCGCCCAGATCCCACTCTTCGGGGTCCGGCCACGCGAAGCGCTCGACATCGGCCGGGGTTTCGGCCGCTTCGAGCGGGCCGCTCACCACCTCGCAGTAGACCCCCGGCCCATATCCGATTTCGCGCGTCGCGATGCCCCAGATACTGAACAGCGATTGCAGGTGCCAATCCGTTTCCACGGCCCGCGGATGGCGTGGCGCCAGGTGGATGCACTTGTCGACGCCCAGACACTTCCAGAGAGTCCGCTCGTCGGGACAATTCAGGTCGCGGCGTAAGCGGGCGGTCACTTCGGCGGTAGCCCAGTAATCGCACGGCGGACGGTCGGGGCGGCGCCCTTCGAGAGCCGCCTTCCAGCGCTCGCGAGGTGTCATTTCACCCATCTCCTTGATCATACTTTGTTGACCGAGGGATCGTCGTTCGGCGTGTGGAAGGTCGCCAGCGCGCGGCCGAGGGCCGGCTCTCTTGCTCACCGCGCGGCCCCAGCTCAGTCAGGAACTCCAGCGCTTGTGTTGTACGCTTCGACCGCGTCACCAATGCCAACCCTCGCAACTCCCGCATCCACTCGTCTCTGGTTGCCGAAGAGCGGGCGCGAACTGCGCGATGCCGAGGCATTTGAGGAGTACCTCAACTCTCCCATGAACACCAGGCCCGAAGACCTGCTGACGCGCATTCACGTCCCCCTGCGTGAGTGACCAGCGGGCACTCAATACGTTGGCGTATTCATAACAGGACGACTTAGGTATGGGGCCCCGGGCTAACCGCCCCGACTACCTAAAAAGGTTAGTGTATGTCCGCGAAGGGCGGACGCCAAGCGTTGAAAGGTAAGATCTTCGGCAGGCTCTGTAATTCGAGTCGTTTTCGAATTCGTGGCCATAATGAAGCAGGCGGAGTTGTACAACCGCTCCAAAACCAGTCGACGGCATAGCAGTTCGTAGCGTTTGCAGTAGGAGACCCCAACGTGTCGCTCTCCGCCCGACTTCGCCTTTCGGGCCTCGCCTCGGAACAGAGGATCAACCGCGAAATATGGTTCCTTGTTGCCAACGGGGCTCTTTACGCTTTCACGATCCTCCAGCAGGAAAACGTAGCCCAGGAATGGCGCCGGTGAGTTCCCGAAACGGCCCTCCCGGTAGGCTGTCCAAATGTCCTTTGCGCTTCCCACCGCCTCTTCGGAACGATTGTTTACGTAGTTGCCAATGGACCTGCCCGCCTGGGACTTAAACTCCATCGCCAGCACCAGTTGTCCCTCGGATACGACGATGAGATCCCATTTCTTCGTGGCCCGAAAACATCCAGGTAACTCCAGCGCGGTCCGTGTGCGGACGTCAAGCCGCTTTAGCCCGGCTTCGAACAGGATGTCCGCGGCCAAAACTTCCAGCGCGCCCATCTGGGCGCCGCCGGTCACTTCGCCGCGCGTGCCGGCGTCGATCTTACCGGACGTACCTGTTTCTCCTTGTGCGTCCCAGTAGCTCTGGACGGCACTCTGCAGCCGCATCTCAATGTCCAAGCGCCGCATCCATCTCGTGTTCGTCGATTCCGTAGACTTCAAGAGCGCTTCGCGTCGCGGAATCTCGATCCCGCCTACGGAAGGCTTCTCTCAGCGCCGCTGCCTGGCTTGCAGACAGGGCGTTGGGAAGGGGCACGCGAATCCGTCCCAGGTACTGCGCCTGAAACCGCCAGTAGCCGCCGCGCATGCGGACTCCGTACGATTCCACGAAGAACTGCCCTACGGCCGACATCAACAGGCCGCCCAGAACCTCGAGATCCCAGCTCACGGTTTGGTGTAAACTACGCCCTTGGCTTCAAGCGGGACAAGTGCCCGGGATGGCCGCGGCGGAGCGATGAGGGGCAACTGCATGCCTCGTGTCGCGCGGACAGTGGATTGGTTTCCTTGCATCGGACTTTTGCTTCTCTCCTAATAGTGTTGGGTTTTGACCCAAAACGCAATTCCCCCTTGGTCACACGCCAGGTGACCCAAGTCCAGCAGCCTTGTGTTAAGCTGGCTTCAGCTAGATTGAGGAGGAGACTTGCAGGAAATCGGCGCCCCAAGCTAAGAACACCCTCGGCTCTCTATTGGACCGCGTAGAGCGGGGTGAAGAAATCGTG
>Ga0182030_10021808_pt1 | contig 11968 bp, 11 predicted proteins | sample 812S3MmetaG_FD_121299 | JGI IMG/M metagenome (GOLD analysis project Ga0182030, IMG submission 121299) | Permafrost microbial communities from Stordalen Mire, Sweden - 812S3M metaG (Illumina Assembly) | ecosystem: Environmental > Terrestrial > Soil > Wetlands > Permafrost | place: Sweden...
AGCTGGACCCTGTTCGGCGCCATGTTGCGACGCTATCTACATACGGAGACGCACCGCAGATGGTTCAACTACTCCATGGCCGCCCTGTTGGTGGCCTCGATCGTGCCGGTATTCTGGGAGTAGCGCGCTTCTGGCAGCGACGCACTGGATGCGATCTCTCGGAAAAAAAATGGGGCGCCAGCTGCGCGCTGACGCCCCACGGTCGGTACCGACCGGTTCATCCGATTTTAGAATTTAAAGCTCGCGCGGGCATAGTAGAAGCCGCCGTCGATGCCGTAGGGCGAGAACGGAGGGTACTTCTCAACCGCGGCATTGTCGAACCCCGCCGCCTCGACTGCGGTATTGGCTGGGTTGACCCGGTTCGGGTAGCGGTTGAAGAGGTTGTTGGCGCCAATCGCCAACGTCAGTCTATCCGTGGCATTCGCTCCCACTTCCAGGTTGGTGATTACTGCGGTGCCGATATGATCCTGATAGTAATAAAGCCCGCCTGCATAGGTTGCACACGGGGTGCCATAAGGCGTCTTGGATGTATCACTGTCGGGGTTGTCGCATGACGAGCTCTTGCCATAGAGGATCTCGTGCAGGTCAACGTAATAGGTGCTTACCGTGTAGTGCGCACCGAAGTTCACCGTGATGCGAGGCGACTGGCTGGTGAGTGCGGTGACCGCCTGTGCATCGAACAAGGCCTGACCGCCGATTTCGGGCGTTCCGCCAGCCACTTTGGTGGCAACCGTGTAGTTGAACGATCCGCCGACACTGAAGTCGATGTGTCCGAAGTTGAAATCCTGCGGACTGTTCAAAGTAAAGTCCACACCCCGCGTGCGAGTGTCCACACCATTGGCGAAGATGTTGATGCCGGTGGTGCCGTTGGCTAGCACGCCGGGATCGATGGAGAGTCCACTGGCGGCGATGGCGGCTGTCACGTTCGCCGCGCCCGGAAACGGCGTGGCGCCCGGAAGTGGTGAGTTCGTGGTCTGACCATTGATGCTGCCGCTGCCGACGATGCGGTTCGTCACCACGATCTGGTAGGCATCGATCGTCGCCGTCAGGTTATCCAACGGACGAAATACGACACCAAAGCTGAGATTGGTGGAGCGTTCCGGCTTGAGTCCGCCTCCCAGTCCGAGGAGGCCTGTGCCCGGTCCGTCCGGCGCCAGCTGCACGAAGGCGGTATTGGGCCCCACGTTGACGTTCGTATAGTGCTCTTCGGCGAGGGTCGGCGCGCGGAAGCCGGAACTCACGGTGCCCCGCAGCGCAATCGTCGGATTGAAGTCATATCGGGCGGTGAACTTGCCCACAGTGGCGTCGCCGAAATCCGAATAGGCCTCGTAGCGTCCCGCCGCATCCAATTTCAGTCCGGTTATGGGTGTCGCAGCAAGGTCGATATAGCCGGCATCGCTATGGCGTTGGGACGTGGTTGCAATGACCGATGAGTACCCGGGGAAGGACTGTGCGCCGCCGCCGATGTAGGAATTCGGTTCGCCAGCCCCCAGTATCCAGGTCTCGCGGCGGTGCTCTGCGCCGAAGGCTGTGGTCAAGGGGCCGGCTAATCCCAACTCGAAATCCTTGCTGATATCGACCGTGGTGGTCGACTGGGTGGAGATGAACTTGCCGTCGTAGAAGTTGCTGGGCGAGGCGCCGGTGGCGGCGTATAACGAGGCGTTGGCCGAATCGAGGGTGTAGACCTTCAGATGGTCTTCGCCGTAGGCTTCGGCAATATCCCAATTCCAGCCGTCGAACGCGCCCTTGACGCCGGCGACCCACTGAAAATCATCCTCCTTGCCCTGCTCTTGCGGATTGAAGCCCAGAGGGAAGGGGTAGGTGGCGATGACCGCACTGGCCGGTGGCGGCGTGAGGCCCAACGCAGCTGCATCTGCTGCAGCCAATGCTGGATTGTAGGACACCTTGTTTGGCACCCTATAATTTTCGAAGGACTGTGCATCCTTATTGCCGTAGGTTCCATTCGTGTAGAGCTGGATGTCGCCGGGCAAATTGACTCCGGCGTTGAAGGCCGCCAGCTTGAAGTGGGTTTCGGCATCGCCCTGGATGTGATTGATGTCGGGATAGCCGGGAAACAACGCGATGTTGTCGTTGGGGTATTTCCCCGTGAAATACGCCGGGTTCGTGCGCGGATCGGGATTGCCGCGGTCGGTGCGACCGTGGTTTGAATCCTGCAAGGACAGGTTGATGAAGGAATTCTCCGTCGGCGCGAAACCCGCGTTGCCTTCGACTTTGGTGGTGCTGCCGCCACCGTCAAAATTGCGGCCGTATGTTGCATCAATGGTGCCGCCCGAGTTGTTCTTCTTCAAGATGATGTTGATGACGCCCGCAATGGCGTCCGAGCCGTACTGGGCAGCAGCGCCTTCGGTCAGTACCTCGATGTGATCGACGGCCGCCATGGGAATGAAATTCAAATCCACGCCGGCGCCGCCCGAATAGGCCGATCCGCCAAGAATCGCGAGACTCGCCGTGGTGTGACGTCGCTTGCCATCCACCAGCACCAAAACGTGGTTGGGGGACAGGCCGCGCAACCGGGCCTGCAGGGTCTGGTTGGCCATGTCTCCGCCGAAGGCCTGCGCCTGGAATGAAGGCACGAGCTGCGCCAGGGCATCGATCAGTGTCGACTTACCGGTGGCCGCCAACGTATCCCCGGCGATAATCTGGATGGGTGCTGCGCTCTCGGCCGCGACGATGCCCTTGACACGCGTCCCGGTGACGATGACTTGCTGCAATGTGTCTTCTTCACCGCCTGCAGCCGGTGCGTCCGCGGTTGCTGCCCATATCGACGGTGCGGTGAACATCACTGCTGCGAATGCAACGGCAATTGGGAGAACCTCTTTGCGGATTGTAGTTTGGTGAATCGATAGCATTTTTGTTTCTCACTGTTGATAAGCGACGAGGCACCGTGCCCCGCTGTAGAGATAGCGGCGTTTCCCTTGTCCGGATCATCATCCCGTGCCGTTCTCTGTTATTGAGGCCACCCAAAGGTGGACTAAAGATCTCTATGCAAAAAATTGGCCAGAATGTGTGTTTCCGGCTCCAGGTGCCTGCAGGAAGCACATCAGATACTATTTAATCCGCAGCAATTATATTTATTATCAATAAGTTAGATGCGACAAATCTCAATATAGGCGCGTAGCAGTATTGTTGGTCTATTGCCACTCATGGCCTTTTCCGGGGATGCGGCTAGCTACCGGTGCTAGGTTATTGACCACAATTTAAAATGTTATGCCTCAAGTTGGGGCACCGGTGCAGGGGTCCGTACGTTTGAGTGCCTGATCAATTTCAGTTCTTGAGTCGATAGCCCGTTTCGAAAATCCAGGCGACCACCGCCAGGCTCGCGGCAAAGAACCCCAAGGTCAAACCCAAGCTCGTGCCGACATTCACGTCGGCGATCCCATAGAAGCTCCAGCGAAAGCCGCTGATCAGATACACGATGGGATTGAACAGACTGAAGGTGCGCCACGCGGGCGGCAGCATGTCGATGGAATAAAACGCGCCTCCCAAGAAGGTCAGCGGTGTGATCACGAGCATGGGGATGAACTGCAGTTGCTCGAAGCCTTTGGCCCAGATGCCGATGATGAAGCCGAACAGGCTGAACGTGGCCGCGGTCAACAACAAAAATCCGATCATCCAGCCGGGGTGCATGATCCGGATGGGGACGAATAATGATGCCGTCGCCAGAATGATGAGCGCGAGCACCACCGACTTCGAGGCCGCGGCTCCGACGTACGCGATGACGATCTCAATGTAGGACACGGGTGCAGACAAAATTTCGTAAATGGTTCCGGTGAACTTGGGAAAATAAATGCCAAACGATGCGTTCGACAGGCTTTCAGTGAACAGCGCCAGCATGATCAAGCCCGGAACAATGAACGCTCCGTAGCCGACGCCGCCCGGGCTGGAGAGGCGACCGCCGATGGCAGCGCCGAATACCACGAAATAAAGAGAGGTGGTGATGACGGGCGTGATGATGCTCTGCACCAGCGTGCGCAGCGCCCGGGCGATCTCAAATTTGTAAATGGCCCAGACGCCGTGACGGTTGAAGGCCGCGGGACCGCTGCGCTCTTTCATGCGCGCTCGCTCACCAGCTTCACGAAGATATCCTCGAGCGAACTTTGCCGGGTTTGCAGATCCTTGATGACGATCGAACAATCCGCAATGCGTTTGAGCAGCGCGGAAACATCGAGGGTGCTGGCTTCATCGACCGTGTAGACCAGGTCGCAGCCCCCGGACTGCAGTTCCAGTCCCCAGGGCTCAAGTTCCACCGGGATACGCTCGAGCGGCGTTTTCAGATGCAGGGTGAGCTGCTTCTTGCCGAGCGTCTTCATCAATGACTGCTTGCCCTCGACCAGGATCAGCATGCCCTTGTTGATCACCCCGATTCGATCGGCCATTTCCTCCGCTTCTTCGATGTAGTGCGTGGTCAATATGATGGTGACGCCCTTCTCGCGTAGGCCGCGCACCAGCGACCACATGTCGCGGCGCAACTCGACATCGACGCCGGCGGTGGGCTCGTCGAGAAAAAGTATCTGCGGCTCATGCGACAGTGCCTTGGCGATCATGACGCGGCGTTTCATACCGCCGGAGAGCGTCATGATCTTGGCGTCGCGCTTGTCGAGCAGGGACAAGTCGTGCAGCAGCGCCTCAATGAAGGCGGGGTTGGGCGCACGGCCGAACAAGCCGCGGCTGAAGGTCACGGTCGCCCAAACAGTTTCGAATGCGTCGGTGCTGAGTTCCTGCGGCACCAAACCGATCATGGCTCTGGCGGCGCGGTAATCCCGAACGATGTCGTGGCCGTCCGCGGTGACCGTGCCGCCGCTGGGCGTCACTATCCCGCAGATGATGTTGATCAGCGTTGTTTTGCCGGCGCCGTTTGGGCCGAGAAGCGCGAAGATCTCTCCCTTGGCGATCCCAAGGGTTACCGGTTGGAGTGCTTGAAAACCAGACGCATACGACTTCGAGACGTTTTCGATGGAGATGATCGGGGGGCTGTCAGCCATTGGCAATGCGCTGCACCAAAGCTCGGGTGAACTCCGCGGTGGTGGCACGGCCCCCCAAGTCCCCCGTCCTGATGGCATCGAGATTCAGGGTTTGGTCGATCGCCGTGCGCAGCCGCGCCGCCATGTGCGGCAGATGCACATGCTCCAGCATCATCGCGGCCGCCAGCAGCAGCGCAATGGGATTGGCGATGCCCTTGCCCGCAATGTCGGGCGCCGAGCCATGCACCGCCTCGAAAATCGCGGCGTCGGTGCCGATGTTGCCGCCGGGCGTCATCCCCAATCCGCCCACCAATCCTGCGACCAGGTCGGACAAGATATCGCCGAACAAATTGGTCGTTACGAGGACGTCGAACTGCCAGGGATTGAGCACCAATTTCATGGCGCAGGCATCGATGATGACGGTCTCCAACGCAAAACGTCCCTGGTACTTGCGCTCATAGAGTTCCAGGCCCGTTTCCAGGAAAATTCCAGTGAGCGCCTTCATGATGTTCGCTTTGTGAACGATCGCCACCTTCTTACGCCCGGTTGCAACGGCATGCTCGAAGGCGAATTCCAGCAGGCGCCTGCTGCCTTGGCGCGTATTTACGCCGGTGGCCATGGCCACCGCATGCGGATCGTCGTCGATTTGAATGTAGTGCTCGTGACCGATGTACAGACCCTCGAGGTTTTCGCGCACCACCACCAGATCGATTTTGTCGTAGCGCCCGCCGGGAACCATCGTGCGCGCCGGGCGCAAGTTGGCGTACAGCTTGAATTCCTCGCGCAGCCGAACGTTGGAGGACCGATAGCCGCCGCCCGAAGGCGTCTCCAGAGGCCCCTTCAGGGCCAGGCGCGTGCGCTTGATGCTTTCGAGCGTTTTAGGCGGCAGCGGATCACCCGCGCTCTTCACGCCTTCGAGACCCGCGATTTGGGCGTCCCATTCAAAAGGCGCGCTGAGTGCCTGCAGAGCGGCCAGGGTGGCGTCCATGATTTCCGGACCGATCCCGTCTCCGGGGATGAGCGTGACAGGAATCGCTTGCGGCATCGATGAGTTCTCGAGTGTAGGAACCAGAGATTAGGATACTCGAAGTTGAGGCTACACTGCCGGTCACATGGACGACGCACAGATCATCGCCAAGACATGCCGCTGGCTCGAGAGGGCGGTCATCGGCCTGAATTTATGTCCGTTCGCAGCGGGTCCCTACCGTGCAGGCCGCGTGCACTTCGTGATCAGCCGTGAGCGCAGCGCGGCCGGCCTGTCTCGCGATCTTCAGCGCACATTGCTCGATCTGCGTGCCGCCGACCCGCGGCAACGCGAAACCACATTGCTGATCCATCCCTGGGTTCTGAACGACTTCGCGGAGTACAACCTGTTTCTGGAGGTTTGCGATGCACTCGTCGTGCAGCTGGGACTGGAAGGGGAGTTGCAGGTGGCGAGCTTTCATCCTGACTATCAGTTCGCCGGCAGCGCGCCGCAAGATGTGGAAAATTGCACCAACCGCTCGCCGTTTCCGACCCTGCACCTGTTGCGGGAAGAGAGCGTAACCCGTGCGGTCGAGACCACCAACACCGAAGAGATTTACCTGAGCAACATCGAAACTCTGCGCGAGCTGGGGCATGCCGGCTGGGACGGTCTTTGGCGGGATGATTCGTAGGCGTTAAAGTCTTGGGTCTTCAGACCAGGGACTTGCGCATCGGCACAAAGTCGATGGTTTCGCCCTCGCCAACGTCAAAGTTCACCATAGGCATGGCTACATAGCCACGCACGGCGTAAAGCTTCACACCGGGTAATGTGGCCATCAGTTCGACCGCCGTGAAACCGCGCGCCCGCGCCTCGCTTTCGCAACGCTCCAGCAGCAGCGTGCCGATTCCGCGGCGCGCATGCTCCGGATCGACGAAAAACGCACGAATCTTCGCCGCTTGCGTGGCCGGGTCGAGGACGGAGGCGTCGCGGCCGGCGCGGGAGTCGCCGCCGAACAAGGTCGAGCGGAAGCTCCAGCCGCCGCAGCCAACGAAGGTTGCGGCATCCTCCACCATGAAGTAGGTTTCATCGAGCAGCAACTGTGTATCGACGCCGAATGCGCCGCGCAGCGCTCCCTCGATCTGCGCCGGGCGATAGTCATCCGTGCTCAAACCGCGCGCCGAACGGGCGATCAGCTCGCGCAATTCCGGCACGTCGGCGAGCAATGCTTTGCGCAGCGTCAGAGCCATTGCTCAGTTCGGCGCCGGCAACGATTCGGCATCATCATGCCGATATATCACACCGCCCTTCATCACGAAAATGACGTGCCTGAATGCGTCCGGTTGCTCGAGCGGATTCGCCCGGGTCGCGACCAAATCGGCGAGGTGCCCGGCTTGCACCGAGCCGAGCCGATCGGCTGCGCCGAGCAAATCGGCCGCATTGCGCGTGGCTGCGTACAGGGCCTGCAGCGGCGACATGCCGTTGGCGACCAGGAGCGCAAACTCCATCGTATGGTCCCCTTGGCCGAGATCGGTTCCATAGGCGATCTTGACTCCTGATTTGACGGCGAGCGGCAGATTTCTCTTGGGCAGGAGATCATTGGCCAACTCCTTGGCCGAAGTGCCCGGTGTCAGCAGCTCAGGATGGTCGCGCGCCGCGGCGTAGAAAACCTCGTATACGCTCAAAGTCGGCACCAGGTAGGTACCATGAGCCTTCATCAGCGCGAAAGTCTGCGCGGTTGCAAAGGATCCATGTTCGACTGAATCGACGCCGGCGCGCACAGCATTTTCAATGGCCTCTGCCGGATAGATATGCGCGGCTACCTTCATTCCCAAGGAGTGCGCGGTCTCGACCGCCGCGCGCATCTCCTCGTTGGTCAACAGCTGCGCCCTGGGGTCATCGCCGGTCGAAGCAATGCCCCCCGAAGGCATCAGCTTGATCACGGTGGCACCCCTTCTCTTGTGTTGACGCACCCGCAGGCGGGCTTGATCGGGCGAGTCGATGATGCCGTTGTCCCACCCCGTATGGGAAAGGGCCGGATCCAAACCGCTTCTGGGGTCACCATGCCCCGCGGTGGGACCCAAAGGTTCCAACGATACCCAAAGTCGGGGACCCGGAATCTTGCCGGCATCGATGGCGTTGCGCACCGACACCGAGTCGTCGCCGCCGCCGACGTCGCGCGCGCTGGTGAAACCCTGCTGCAGCATCTGGCGCGCGAACAGCACATCGTCCATAGCGCGATCGATGTCTGAATGGGTCACCCAGTATTCGGTGGCATTGGTCGAGCTGGGCAGCAGGGCCCCAATGTGCACATGGCAATCTATGAATCCCGGCATGACCGTGGCGGCCGAAAGATCGATGACTTCCGCTCCGGGCGGCGTCAAAAATCCCGCTTCGACCGATATCACGCGATCGTCGCGGATTAGAATCGAGACTTGACGCCGCGGCGGGTCGCCCACTCCGTCCAACAGAGTGCCGGCGTGAACGACCAGATCCTTGCCGACCGTCGGCGCTGCGTTCCAGGCCAAGATCAGCGCTACCATCATCGTGGCTGATCGCATGCGCGAAATCTTCAAGCGATATCTCCTCGAACTTGCGTGGAGGCCAGTGTAAGTCGCAGCGGCATGCCGTGATAGTCTGATGGCCGTGTATCACGTACACTGTTCCGTCAGAAGGCGGCAGCCTCCGCAGGGACGTAACGTGGTGAATAAAATTGTTTTGAGCGCGATGCGCGTCGCGGCTTTGATGAGCTTGGGTGTGGCCGCGCCGGCGGCTGATTTCCCGACACCGCTGCCCGCTGAAACCATCCCGAGGGTCGAGACCCTGCCGCCGAAGTATCCGGCCACTTGGGCTTTTCTCAATTATACCGGCGATCGCATCGAATTGCGCAATGTCGGCAGCGATTCGCGCGAAGTCAAAGGTGAACTTCAGGCGCACGACTCGGCGACGCTGCTGGTTGCCGAGCAGCGTCCAGAATTGTATGTCATCGACACAGTGTGGTCGCGTGGAGCGCGCGGTGCGCGCACTGACTTCATCACTGTGTACGACAAGCAGACATTGAATGCGGTTGGTGAAATTGTTCTACCGGGGGGCAAGCGCGCGCTGATCACGGCGATGGAGGGGCTGACCACGTTCACCGATGAGCAGCGCATGGAATTGGTTTTCAATTTCACGCCGGCTTCCTCCGTGACGGTTGTCGATCTGGTGAACCGCCGCGTGTTGGGCGAGATCGAAATCCCGGGATGTTCGTTGGTCTATCCGACCGGCGGGCGCGGCTTCTCGACCCTATGCGCGAGCGGCACGCTGCTGTCGATCAAGCTCGACGCCGCAGGTGCTGTCGCGGGACGCGCGGAGTCGAAGGCCTTCAATCCACTTGATTCCGATCCCCTGTTCACAGCGTCCACGACCGTCGGTGGCATCCGCTATTTCCCCAGCTTGCATGGCCGTATCCAACCGGTCGATATGCGCGCCGATGACGTGAGGATTCTGGGCGACTGGCCGCTGGTTACGGCGGCCGAGGCCAGCGCTGCATGGCGACCCAGTGGTTGGCAAATCCTCGCCAGCGATGAGTCGAAGCTGCTGTACGTGCTGATGCAGGCCGGTGCCCACGAAGGTTCGCACAAGGATCCTGCCACCGAGGTTTGGATCTACAACGTCGTCAGCAAGACGCGCGTCAAGCGGCTGCGTCTGGTGCGTCCGGGATCGTCCATTGCGATCACGCATGGAGCGGAAGCTTTGCTTCTGGTGCAGGCGGGCGAGCGCCTGGACGCCTACGATGTGCGCGACGGCAGCCTGGTACGCAGCATGGATCTGCCCGGATTTCGCTCGAGGATGCAGATCGAGACTTTGCGATGACGGGAGGGGCACGTGGCGCAATTCGATGACCTGACAGAAAAAATGCTGCGCGGTTTTGCGGGCCGGACGTCGCGACGCAGTCTGTTCAGCATTCTCGGCACGGTGCTGACGGGCGCGGCAACACTGCCATTGCTGCCGGTGGCGCGGGCTAGCGCCTCCGAGCCAGCTTTGGCGAGCGATCCGAATTCAGGCGAGACGCCGCCGCAAAGCACTGGCAATCCGCAGGATCCGGGCGATCCGACCAAGTGCGATTACTGGCGCTATTGCGCCATCGACGGTTCGCTGTGTTCCTGCTACGGAGGCACGATGAATTCCTGCCCGCCTGGAACCGAGATGTCTCCGATCACCTGGATCGGAACCTGCCGCAATCCGGCGGACAACCGCAATTACATCGTCTCTTACAACGACTGTTGCGGCGGAGTTCCCTGGGGCAGGTGCGCATGTCAGAACAATGTTGGGGATCGACCCGTGGTGCGCCCGCAAAACAACAACGAGGTGACCTGGTGTTTTGGCACGCAAAGCCAGTCCTACACCTGTTCGACGGCGATCATCTTGGGTGTGGCCATTGATCAAAAGTAGGCCGGGCTCGCGCCGCATCTTGCGCGTGACCGGCCTTTGCCTGTTGATCGTGGTCGTGCTCGCGCCGCTGCCACGTCCGCTGCGCGCCGAGGAGAGCAACGGTGCCGGCATATTCGCAGCGCGCTGTGCGGTGTGTCATGGCCCGCAGGCGGCCGGAATTCCCGGCACGTTTCCCGCACTGCACGAGCAGGTGGCGGCTTTCGCCAAGAGCCCCGAGGGACGCGACTACTTGATCATGGTGGTGAGTTCGGGATTGATGGGTGAATTGAAGGTCGGCGGTGTGCATTACAACAACGTCATGCCGGCTCAGTCCGGCCTCTCCGAAGCGGATGTCGCAGCGGTGCTGAGTTTTCTTTCCGGTGCTGCGATCGCGGCCGCGGACGTGAAGGAGGCGCGCTCGCGGCACGCGGACAATTCGGCGCAGAGCACTCACACGCTTCGGCCGGCGACCGAGCCGTGAACCTGGCGAGGCGGGCCGCGCGCAGGCTCGGCTCGTTGAGCGCGTTATCGAGCGCGCTGCTGCTGATCTCCGCAGCGCCAGGATCGATCGAGGCGCAGGTGCCGGCGCAGCCGGCGGGAGTGCAGAATACGCAGCGTGCCTGGCAGAATTGGACTCTGAATTGCCAAGGCTGCCATCGTCCGGACGGCACGGGTTCCACGGCCACGACGCCAAGCGTCGCCGGCACGGTGTCGCGGTTTTTGTCGGTCGATCGCGGGCGCGAGTATTTGGCCCGAGTCCCGGGTGTCGCAACCTCACCCTTGACGGATGCCGACTTGGCAGAGGTGCTCAATTGGATGCTGTGGCGATTCGACCCCGAGCATCTACCGGCGAATTTCCTGACTTTCAGCGCCGCCGAAGTGGGGGATCTGAGAAAGCGACCGTTGCGGCTCGAAGCCTCACAAATGCGCAGCGAGCTGTTGGCGGAGGCCGACTCCGGGAGGACTCCCTGATCAAGCGACTACGCTCGGGGCGACATGCGTTCTGGTTCGCCTTGTCCCGCCGACTGCGCTGGTCGCGCGGCCTGTACCGCGAAAAGCCCGCAGGGCAACTGCGAGGATTGACCCCGCAACAAGGCGAGCGGGTGGCGGCGCTGCGCGGCCGCTACCAGGTGCAATTCGAGCAGCGCCTCGGCCAACACAGCAGCACGATCAACTATGAGTATTTGGACATCCTGGATCGCGCCTGGCAAGAGAGTGGACGCGCCACGCCGCGCGGCGGAGTGGTTTGCGATGTCGGGTGCGCGAGCTTTTGGTATGCCGCTGCGCTTTATGCTTTTTTCCGACCTGAACGGCTCATCGGTGTCGAGATCGAGGGGCACCGACTGTTTCGGGACGGACGCGCCCGTATCGACTACGCCTTGGGTTATGTGGCGGACGTGCCAAACACTGATTTCGTGGTTGCCGATTACACGCTTTTCGAGCAACCCGCGGACACGATTACCGCCTGGTTCCCGTTCCTGACGTCGAGCGCCATCCTGGCCTGGCGATTGCCCCTGTCGCTGCTCAAGCCCGAATCTCTGTTCGCTCGGATTAAACATAATCTGCGACGGAACGGGCTGTTCATCATGGTGAATCATGGCCCGAGCGAGGC
>Ga0182030_10021809_pt1 | contig 11967 bp, 15 predicted proteins | sample 812S3MmetaG_FD_121299 | JGI IMG/M metagenome (GOLD analysis project Ga0182030, IMG submission 121299) | Permafrost microbial communities from Stordalen Mire, Sweden - 812S3M metaG (Illumina Assembly) | ecosystem: Environmental > Terrestrial > Soil > Wetlands > Permafrost | place: Sweden...
CAAAGGGTGATTTCATGTATCAATAATAACATTTGTTAATAACATTATCAACAGAAATGTTATTAACATTGTTTCTAGACAAAGTGCGATTCGAGGCGATGTCCGGTAACTTCTATTACAGGAACTATCAATAAAGATTTTAATACCAATTGCGAAGCGAAAACACCACCGCACCAGATAAAAACCACTGTTGAATTCTACTCAAGGGTTGGCAGAGGAAAACACTTACTTATTTCACCCCCACCTTGCCTCCCCCATCAAGGGGGAGGAAAATATGGCTTTATCTCCCCTCAAGGGGGAGGAATATGAAGGAACAGAATGACACTATGACGGCACATAATGCCTGGCCCAAAACTTAAGCTTGATTTTCTCGACCGGTGTGCCCTTCCTAAAATGATCTGCCAGCTGGGCTATATAATACCAAAATTCGTTCTCGGTAAGGTCATTTTTCATCTCATTGACCAAATATGAGGTGATGACTACCTTACTGGGATCTCGCGGGTTGTAATGATCAAAGACAAGATACCAAGGATCATGACTATTTTTTAATTCTAGGGGCATCCCCGTGTAATAACAAACATAGCCATATTTACGGATATAATCCCAAATGGCTTGCTTGGTCTTTTCAGGCAATCGCAGCAACTTCATTCGATGGGCTGTATGGGAACAAGTTGGACAATATAAGGCTTGAGTGGACAATTTCGGCTGGCCACAGATACAGCAACCGCCTACTCCTAGACGGTTCCAATGGATGATCGGTCTTTTTTTGATCTTAGTATGTTTTGTTCTATTGTCGTGCACCTGAAGCACATAATACCGAAATTCCGGTTTGGTAAGATCCCTTTTCATAACAGTGAATAAAGCGGCGGCAAGGACCATATTATTCGGATTCCCCTTATCTGGGCAGCTAAAATTAAAATGCCATGGACTGGTGAAGTCCTTTAAATCCAAAGACACTCCAGAATAATCACAGGTAAAGCCAAATTTTCGCACATATCTACGGATACTTTTTCTGGCTCTTGGTGAAAGCTGTGTACAGTCCAGTCGACGATTGAAATGAGCACACGGTGTGCAGTATGATTTGTTCGAATGTGTTGCAAGAAATTGCTTCCCACAGTAGGCGCATTTTCTGGAAACCGGCTTTTTATAAGCAGACATACCCTTCTCCATTTTTTTTAAGATTTAGAATGACAAGCGAAACCACCGCCGCACCAGAGAAAAACCTCTGTTGAATTCATCTCAAGGGTTGGCAGAAAAGAGATTGCTTCGTCACTTCGTTCCTCGCAATGACACTTCCCTTGTTCTGGATTCCCGATTAAAACATTCGGGAATGACATATTTATCACATTCAGAAATGGCATATTTACCGCATTCGAGAATGACAATAAAATAATATAGCCGTCCGCCTTTTTTTATTTATTAGAATACGGACCAGGCGGGATACCGGGGCCTGGGAAAACAAAGGCTTCGGCATTTGCCTGTTTGGCTAAAGGCATATAGTTGGGCGCGGCTTTCTCCATGGCGGCAACAGCTGCATCAATGATCAAGTCTGCAAATATATTCCCGCTTGAAGCGCTTTGAGGCGTATATTTGACTATCCGGGAATCAGCCCATAAGGTGTCCCCTGTTTTGCCGTCTTTAATCACATAGGACAATTGTACCGTTATGGTTGTCGATAAAAGAAGCCATCTTGCGTCCCATCGTTGAATATTGATGTATAAAACTGCGTCAGCTCCAAATAACGACGCCAGTCTTTGGATAACTTAATAATGTTGGATATTTCTGTTGATGTTTGAGTCAGATTAAAGCTCTTGGCATCATTTCGTGAAATATCTTTAACATCATGGCCGGCATATAGCGCCATAGCGGCTTCAACTATAGTGGGAGTTGGAGAATATTGGCCATTTTCCCAATTATTGCTTTCAATGATATTGCCATCTGCAAGGCGTAATACGTTATTAATAGCTTCTTCTATAAGCTTTTCATTGATTTTGATGGGGAAGAAAAGTTTGTCGTTTTGAGGTGTTAAAGCAACGATGAAATCCGAGCAAATGGCCTGGGTGGCGATTAGTATAGGGGCTACGCATTGGTTATGGCTTGTCGCATGGAAGTTCTTAAGATCCAAGGCATAATCTAATACCTGATCTATGGCATAATTTGTAAATAGCTTCTCCCCTATTTTGAACTCTAAAACGAAGATCACGGGCCCGATCAATAGGACCACATCAATGCGTTGCCCCATTCTGGGCACTGAATACTCAAAATATACAGATCCCTCATAAGACTTTAAGCATTTTTGAAGGATTTCAATCTGTTTGACCCAGGCATCACGCTGAGTTTGTTCTATGGCGAAGTCGCTCTGCGCTGTTAGTTTACCTAGAACTTCATCGGTTGATGATATTCGGAAGTTCTTTATGGAATCGGAATAGTAGGAGCGTTTCACGGGGCCTCTGATTAGAACAGGACTTTAATAGCAGACCATTTTGCTGGCTTCAGCAAAATGGTTCAACTAGTAATTTGAAAATGTTATATTTTGTAACGGTTTGATTGCCGAATAACAGAACGTTTTGTTGAGGTCAACAAAACGTTCTGTTCACTTGGTGACAATTTTTTACCAGGTGCCAATTGTTTAAAATTATGATTATTTTTTTGCATTACGAGCAATCTTCTTCACTTCTGAACGTAGTCGGCGTTGTAATTTTTTAATATCCTCCTCTGCAGGCAATTCTTCGGGCTTAATACCGCTTTTGCCTAAAAGTGATCGTACATCCTTATTGTTCTTAACATGCTCACTTGTTAGAACAGCTTCACCTTTTAAATTGTTCTTTTTTGAATTAAAACTGGTTAGTTCTGTTGCTAAGTCTTTGGCTTTAATTGTTATAGTAGGTAAAAAGTCAGCTATGGGGCGTTTTAATGGAATCTTTAACTTTTTCTTCATATCAAGGGTTGTATATCCTCCAAAAAGCGCCTGGTCACCTTTACTTCGAAGCTTGGCAAAACCTTCACCATCAACGCCTCTTTCGTATACGATGCCTGAAAGGTCTCTTTCAGTTTCAGCTAGTTTTTCTCTGGCGTGAATACGTTCTACTAATTGGATACGTTTTTCTAATAATTCCTGTTTGCGGGTTTGAATGGCAAAATAACTTTGTGCAAAAGAGATTTGTTCTTTATGTGGGTCTCCATTTTGAGCAATCAAGTAACAAGCATAACGAGTCAGCATCATATCAGAAATTTCTTTGCTCGCACCATTAGGCATAGATATCATTTTGTTGACATCAACAAAATGATCAGAAATGCTTTGGCCGGATTTAAAACATGCTGTTTTAGCCTTTTCAATCACCAAAACAAAATTACGCCATTCAGCATAATCAAGGAGCGCTTGTAAATCACGCGCCATCCAGTATTCAACACCGTTTTGAGAATAAACGGATTCTTCGAATGTTTTATTTAATTTCACTACGATATCTGTTTTCATTTAATACCCCCTCCTATTGATTTGTATTACGTGCGCTAGGGGTGGCGCGGGTTAGAATTAATTACCTCGGTTTGGGGGAAACCGATGAATGTTAATATTTTAACATAAAACCTTAATAAACTCAGCAACAACCATAAACTCCCCTTCTTCCGAATTAGGGATAACGATGGGCTTATAAGATGGATTTAACGGCAGAAGATTGATTTCTTCATGCACCCATGTTTCATCTTCACCTTGACGTTTTTTACTTGTATATTTCTTAACGGTATACTTGCCTCCGGTATCTTGATCGTTAATGCTATTATGCTGGACCAAAACGATCTTGTTATTGCGGCTTCCTACGACCGGTGTGCGGAAAAGGCAATAGCTTTGATCAGGAATTAATGGTTCCATTGATTTGCCGGTGACCTTTGTGACAAACATATTACGGTTTAAGCGACCAAGGCCTTCGGCTTTGATCCAGCCTTCTATTTCGGCTGAGGCGCCTTCTTCGAAATTACCGCAGGCGGCGGCTAAGGTATAAACCGGCAAATACTCTGTAAATTTCTTTTCTTCTTCAATTTGCTTTAAAAGCACCTCTTCATCTTTGATGATATCTGAGAACATCAGGCTTTCTTCCTTTGCCGCGTAATCACGGATATTTCCTTTTTTGGATGAATTAGCATCCCTCCATTGCTTTGCCGTAACACCAAATAAGGCCATATTTAAGATATCAGCCTCGCTGGCATAAACCATATGTATCTGCTGATCAGTCAATTCTGAAGGGATCAATTTTTCTTTGATCGCATCGGTATGGATACGATAATTGACCTTGGCTAGCGTGCGTTGGAGATTCCAATCCAATTTTAGACGCTTATTTTCATCTTCCTTAAGCCGTTGGAATTCTTTGATAAGATATAGCTTAAATTCTACAGATACCCATGAAGCAAACTCAAAAGCGATATCCTTATGAGCAAAAGTACCGCCGCCATACCTTCCGGTTTTAGCAATTAGGCCAATGGCATTTGTTCGTTCTATCCACTGTTTAGAAGTTATAGTAAAACTGTTAAGCCCGGCCTGTTTTTTAAACCCATCGAATTCGATGGGATTAAAATCAGGGTTGTTGATCTGTTCCCATATTCCCAGAAACTCTATTGGGGAAGGATTAATTAAGTAAATTATACTTGAGCATTTTGCTGGCGTCAACTGCGAAGCGAAAACACCACCGCACCAGATAAAAACCACTGTTGAATTCTACTCAAGGGCTGGCAGAAGAAAACACCTATTAATAGGATGGATAAGAGTCGAAGTTTTTCTCTGGGACGGTCGTCTGGGGGCCAGTGGGAGATCGAGTTTGTGGCGAGTTTGTGGTCATAAGAGCTTGACAGGATAAAGCTAAATGTTATAATTTAAATGGATCACGATGAGAGGATAACCAAAGGGGATAGTCCCGCGGCGATGCCTCTTTTTTATTACCCAAAATATTCCAATTTACCCTTTAGTTCATTTATAAACGCCATATCTGTCGTAAATTTCTTCAAAAGCGCTGAATATTTATGTTGGTTAGGTATCAATATTCTTTCTAGCTTGCCCTTCTTTTTTAAATATTCAATCAAACAATGAAAATCTCCATCCCCTGTAACTATCACCGCCCTGTCATAATTGCCCCATTCAATCATGGCATGAAGCACAAGTTCTGCGTCAACATTCCCTTTGATCTTGCCTTCTTTGAAATCGAGCGTTGGTTTAAACACTAAAATAAAACCCTGTTGTTGCAGAGTTGTATATAGCGTTTGTTGCGTAGTTATATATCCAATAAATAGGAACGCTTTTGTGATCTTATATTTGTCTTTAAGATATTGACGAAAACGTTTGTAATCAAGCCGCCAACCCTGATCTCTGATGGATAGATTTAAATTTTGACTATCGATAAAAGCATAATTGTTGATAGACTCCCCCATAAAAACGCTCCTTGTAATAATACTTGAGCGCTGGGGGTGGCGCGGGATTTAAGATTAACTGCTTTCGGTTTGGGGGAAACCGATAAGTTATTTAATAACAAAGAATTTAAAAACCATTGCGAAGCGGAACCACCGCCGCACCAGAGAAAAACCACCTTCCGACCTCACCTCAAAGGCTGGTAAAAAATTTTCACCTTCCGCCCGTGCGGGAAATGGCTGGGTCCGTACGGCCGGGACCAGTATTTCAACTTTATCTTCTTGACCTGTGTCCCCTTCCTAAAATGATTGGCGAACTGATGAATGAGATACCAGAATTCTTTTTCTGTCAGGTCCTGTTTCATGGCGTTGACCATCCTGGAGGTGATCACCAGTTTCTTGGGGTTGGCCGGTGTCCAATGGTCAAAGGTTAAATACCAGGGACTGTGCTCATCAAACAAATCCAGCGGCATGCCAGTGTAATAGCAGATATAGCCGTACTTACGTATATAGTCCCAAATGGCTTTTCTGGCCTTCAGCGGAAAACGCTCCATGACCATCCGCTTGGCGATCGTTGAACACTTTGGGCAATATTTATGCCATCTATTGGGAGTTGGATTGTGACCGCAACCAGCACAACATCGCTTCCCTTTGATAGGCTTTAACAATCTGTACCAATGTTTCAGGTGCTTCTTTTTGACCTTAAGATGCTTCCTTCTGTGATCGTCCAGCGCTATCACATAATACCGAAACTCTTTTTGGGTCATGTCCTGCTTCATGTCGTTGACGATGGCAGCGCAGATGACGATCTTTATAGGATCTCCCGGGGTCCAATGATCAAAATCAAGATACCAGGGGCTTGTATCATCGTTTAATTCTAAAGTAACTTTTATGTAATAATCTCTATAGTATTCAGCGTGGATGTAGTCCCGTACACCTTGCTGTGCCTTTGCAGGGAATTTCTTTCTATGCATCCGACGGGTTGTTTTGAGACAGTCACGGCAATAGATGGACCAGTTAGAAAAAACCTTTTTGCGGCCACAGAGGCAGCAGGTTTTTAAAGTTTTTCTGGATATGTGGTGGCTTTTGTAGGCAGATACGGCCATATTCAGGCCTTTGATGTTTATATTATGTGTAGAATTATTGCAGTAAGATTAGCGCTTTTAAGGATTTAGCGCAAGATATTTTAAGGAGATAGCCAGTAAAACAGTCATTGTATTTGATGAGTCGACAGTAGATCTATGAGACGTTGCGCGAAGCGAAAGCTCCGCCGCACCAGAGAAAAATCACCGTTGAGTTCATCTTAAGGGTTGGCAGAAGAATATACTTAATTATCTCTCCCCCACCTAACCTCCCCCGTCAAGGGGGAGGAATAAAAGCCCTAGATTCCCGACAAAAACATTCGGGAATGACATATTTTGTTTAATTGGGGATGACATACTTTACAACAAAACAGAATGACAATGATATAAAGAGCTCCCTATCCCCCCGCTTAGCGGGGCAGGCCTCTTTATACTCTCACGACCTAGTACTCCTGACGGTCGTACCCTCATACCGAGTACTCCTTTAGGTCGTACTCTCAATACCGAGTACTCCTGACGGTCGTAAAAAAGAGGGGTAAAAAACAAGTGCCTGGCACTGATTAGAGGCAGACACTATTAAGGTTGAATATAACGCAAATATAGCGCTTTTAGGTGGTTAGGGCAAGGAGAATTAAAGAGGGTGATAAAATAGCCTTATGGCTCATTTATACCTTCTGGAAAGGTTATTTTACCACGAGTTATTCTTGATATTTGAACACCAACAGCATCAAGTTTAGTCTTTTTTACTTTTAATAATTTCTTAATATCATCTGGTACAGGTAGCTCTTCTGGCATTTTTCCACCTAATTCTTTGATAGTTTGACGAACTTTTTTGCCAACTTCAAAATGTGTTATATTTGCCTTGATCTTACCTTTGATCTTTTCCCGTTTGATCTTTTCTTCTGTTTGAGTGGTACGGAATAAATTTGCTGCTAGCTCTGTGCTCCCCATATGATCAAGTATTCCCTGTCCCTTTTTGAGTTTCTTGTTGCGATGAATATCCCTAGCAGCTAGACCACCATATAGACCTTTATATCCATGATCCTGGAAAATAGCATCATAATCCAACGGTGCGATAACACCGGCTTCTTTGGCAACACCAGCTAATTTCTTATTTTGGACCTTTAACTGATCGCGTAAGAATAAACGTCTCTCATCCTCAGTTTTTAACTCTTCATAATCAGCTTGTTGAATTAGTTCCTGTTTACGGGTTTGGATAGCAAAATACGTTTGACCCAGAGCAACGATCGGTTTTATTGGATCAGCATTCTGAACTATCAGGTAACATGCATATCGAGATAATTGAACATCTTTTAATTCTCTTTTAGCTCCAGATCCAATGGATACCATATCGAGGACATCCTCGAAATGGTCCTGTATATTTTGTTTACTATTGATGCACGCTTCTTTTGCCCTGCTAATAACAGGTAAAAAATGACGATATTCCGAATACCCTAATATCTTTGCGATATCACGAGCCAACCAATACTCTTGTCGTTTATCGCTGATTTTCTTGATAGTTTCAAATACTGATTTTTGACCGTTGATTTTTTGCAGATTCATATCCGCCTCCAATATAAAAAAGGATTATTAATTAGAAGCGGCAGAATGGTACGGCAGGTGTGCTTCTATACTTATTTTGAACTTTTACTTTATAAAGTCAAATAATTTTTATACTAGAAAATTCTAAAAGCCATTGCGAAGCAAAACCCCCGCCGCACTAGAGAAAAACCACTGTTGAGTTCGACTAAAAGGGTTGGCAGAAGAAAACACTTAACAGAGAGATTAAATCACATTAATCTAGCATTAAAATTTTACCTTTAGTTATTCCTGGCAATTTAAATCCTTCAACGTCAATCTGAGGCTTATTGTCTTTGAATTTAGGAAGGTAATTCTTTTTTGAAACAATCGGGCGACCCAGCTTCTTCTCCAACTGTTTGCGGGCGCCGCCGGCTATATCTCCCCCGGCCTGAGCGTCGTCTTTAAGCTTTTCGACACCATGGGAATCTTCATTGCGATGAATCTCTGTTGTAGAGCGCTCTCCTAACATAGTGAAAATGAGTTCAAAATCGTTCATATGATCGCGCAGATTCTCGCGTTTTAGGCCTTTTAATTTTTTGTATTCACTTGGAGTAACTCCAAAGGTGGCTTTAGATATCTCAGCTGTCAGCATTTCATAGTCTTTATCTTCTTGGGCGCCACGATTTTTCCACTCATCGGTTAGTTCTTCACGGATGACGATGCCACGCATGCGCTTTTCGATCCAGTCAACGCTATAGCCTTTAAGCTTATAGAGTGTGCGCATGCGTTGGGTGGCTAATTCGGGGTTTTCTATCTCTTGAACGCGTTCGAAGCCCACCTTGGCCAGCCAGCGTTTGAAGGGTTCGGCTTTGGGAGATGGGATGGATTGGATGATACGAAAAATACTTTCGGTATTGGCGCAGATCATTCTTTGTGGACCACCAGAAGTATTAATAGAAAGGGTATGTACAAATTGTACCCACCCTTTCTGCAATTCCGGATCACGTTGTTTCATACGTTGTATGTATTGTTTAGAATCATTGGAATCAGTTAATACATTTACAATATCTTCGATAACAAACCACCATTCATTGTCATGAATAGTTTTTCTGATCTGTTTACCTTTGAAAATGGCTATCTTGGTGAGAGCTTTTTGGTTGGACATATTTTCCCCTTGTTTTCATATGTTAATAATGTCATGTCTCAGGGGGAAAGACATGGGCAATGCACCACGAGATGAAACTGGCTTGGGATGCCCCTCAGGGTTATATTTATTATAATATCGGCAGAAAGATTTTCAATTAAAGAATTATTATAACTGGATTCCCGACAAAAGCATTCGGGAATGACATATTCTTATTATTAGGAATGACACTATGACGGCTCGTATTGCCGGAACCAGTATTTGAACTTGTGTTTATATACTAAAAAAATTGATAATAATAAAGTTGAATATAACGCAAATATAGCGCTTTTAGACAGTTAGGACAAGCAGAATTAAGCAGGCAGCAAGGAAAGCAGCCATTAGGTGTTATGGATTCTCGGAACATCTGTGAATTTCCAGCATGAGGACCTTTCGCGGGAATGACAAGCGCCGCCCCGCCGCACCAGAAAGAAATATCCGTCCGATGAATACAGGCCGTAGATAAATACATATACCAATTAATTATTCTGGCCGGGAAGGCGCTGATTAGCCCAACATTTTCTTGCATAGCCCCTTGTTTTTGGCCTAATGACATGTTACTCTTCTAGTAAGATGGTATTTTACTAAAATTTAGTACGCAACAAATTTTATGGGAGCAAACATATGAGAGCATCAACACTCAGCAAAGCCATTTTTACATGTTTAATTTTATCGCTTGTTGGAATAGGGCAGGTTAAAGCTGGAAATACAACAACGACATCGCCTCAGACAGGATATGTAACGTCTCCTGCAATAACTACTCCTCAAGTTACTTCTGTTTCTACTTCTTCAGCATCCGAACAAGTTTCATTTTCAGGAAGGACTGGTCTTGGTGTTCCGGTTCCTTTTGTCAGCCCCATGGCCTCCGCATCTGCTATTGCTTTTGATGTTGGGCCTACTGTTGGGGCACAGGAACAATGGGGTATTGGTGTCGCATGGATAGATATTTGTGATTCTCTTACAACATGTACTGGGTCTTCAGGTAATACTTATGAATCATTACGTATAGGTATTCATCAAAATGGAGACGCTTTTATTGGTTCGGCTTTTGGTGGAACAGGTGCTTATCATAATTTAACACTTCAAAACAAAGGTGGTACCCTTATTTTGGGGGCTACAACCGGTTCCAATTTAGTTCAAATTCCAAGTATTAAAGCAACTACAGGTACACGATATGTTTGTGTTGATTCATCGGGAAATATATTCAGTTCAGCATCCCCATGTAGTAGTGCAAGCGCCCAGACATCAACAGGGTCGACGATCTCACCGAATTGGACTTGCCTATATGCGCCAAACTCAAACTCAACCTCAAGCTTGTGTTTATCAACTGCAAATAACTTGGTGACCAGCGCCGGCTCATGGACGTTTAGCAACCCCCCAATCACAAATATTGGTGGATATGATATTTCTCTTAACACTAATAGTAATGTGGTTGGCTCCGCGGTTCTTATGTTGGTGTATCAAGGCCAGCTTTATGCCCAGGTTATCAATACAGGCGCCTGGTGGGTCTGGAACGGTAGTAGTTGGACTGCTAGCGGGACTCCGTAGTGTGATGACTGGAGTTACAAGCCTCTCCCGCAGGACAGATCCCTGCTGTCACTGTACATGCGCCGCAACTACTGACACCTAAAGTGCTTTCACTGCTTTTGCGGATCCCAATTGGCGGGCTTCAATGCTGGCGTAAACCAAGGCGCGCCTTTCCTGATCCAGTCCTCCCTGAAGCGATCCATATCCCCTTTGCCCTCGAAGCCAAACTCAAAACCGCAACAGGGACAAACCTCATAAGACGGCGAACCGTCTTTGTCATACGGCACTTCTTCCAAGCCGTTAAATCCGCAGACAGGACAAATGTATAAGGGGCTTTTCATTGTCTCATCCAGTAACCAAAGTCAGTCTTGAAATAAGTCCGGATCCGGCCGTGCGGGGTCATCACAGCAAATTCTCCCGTTGAAACGCGATAATGCAATATATCGCCGTTGGGCCTCATTTTCTCAAGGACATCATTCCCCGCCGGAGCATCCAAAATTTCCCGGGCTTGGTTAAGGTATTGGTCAATCGTAATTGCCCCAAACTGCCCTCCATGCTTCTGGTAATGTGCCTCAAGCTGACCCGGCGCAAAATCATGAGCTTGAACCCCGGCAGTTGTACTTGTCCGGGTTTCTTTAACCCCTGACAATGAAGCATCCCTGGAATTGCACGAAAAAGCGCATAAGCACAATAAAAGAAAAGCGCAAAACCGGGTAGAATTTCTTAACATTGGAGTATTTTATCTGTTTTCTTCCGGGAATTCTATCTTAATTAGAGAAGATCATTTAATAAAAAACACTTTTACTAATATGCCGCCTAATATAATTATCCCGCCGATAACTACCACCTTGATGCCATCAAAGAAATTTCTTTTTAAAACACCATCTTTACAGGTCGTATAAGGCTCAGGATCAAATTTAAGATATTCTGAATGGCTTTTAATCAGTTCCCGTGTAAAGTCCTCACAACCATTGTGTTCCTTGAGCGTAAAAGTGCCGATTTTAGCGTCCAGCATTTTTACGCTTCCAAACCCGATAATAATAAGGCCGCTTAAAGCAATTACAAAGGCTGCAATATTGACCTTCCCCTTTATCACCGTTACGCCCCTTCATTTTCTAGTTTAAATGCGCATTTATCTTGGACTTGGTTGAATCAATGACTTCACGATATACAAAATTATAACTTTGTTTTCCTGGTCTATCAACCTCTTGCAATGAGTACGGCAAAACACAAAGACTATCAATAAGTTCCCGCTTAATATCG
>Ga0182030_10021810_pt1 | contig 11967 bp, 9 predicted proteins | sample 812S3MmetaG_FD_121299 | JGI IMG/M metagenome (GOLD analysis project Ga0182030, IMG submission 121299) | Permafrost microbial communities from Stordalen Mire, Sweden - 812S3M metaG (Illumina Assembly) | ecosystem: Environmental > Terrestrial > Soil > Wetlands > Permafrost | place: Sweden...
CGCCTCCGGATATGAAGCCAAGCCGGCCGGAAGTCCGGTGGATTTTGGGGACTACACCAGCCTGGCCTTTATCAGCAATAATTTCTACGCGGTTTGGGCTGACAACTCGGGCAGTGCCGGGGCCAACCACGACAGTTCCATCAAGGTCACCACCACTTACACCACGAACAACTTCGTGGCCATGTATGGATCGAACGCGGATCAACTGACAATTTCGAATACCGTCAAGACAAACATAACGACCAATATTTTGGATGGCAAATTTGATCTGACCATCGGGGGAGCGACCGTCAACGGTCTGGCTGACCTGTCAATTACTTCGGCCGTGAACACCACCAACCTATTGATGCTTGGTTCGACTCCAGCCTACACGATTACGGTGAGCAATGCAGGACCGAACGCGGCCAACAACGTCTCCGCCACGGTGACCTTCCTCCCAAATTCCACCCAAATTTTTTACGCCTCAACCGCAACGGGCAGCGATCAATATAACACCAATTTGCTGACATGGAGCGTGGGCACCCTTGCCCCGAACAGCAGTGCCTCGCTCACCGCAATAGTGCTCCTTGGACCGGGGGCGGCCGTAACCAATAAAACTTCTGTCACCGGTTCCGGGCTGGATCTCGTTCCGACCAATAACAATTTCACTTTGGTCACGCCCGTCGCATACACAGCAGACCTGGCTCTGACGCTGTCGGGCGGCCCGGCTTCGCTGCCTCCGGCCGCGCTGGAGAGCTATAATCTGACGGTGACAAATCTGGGCCCGTTGAATGCCTCCAATGTGGTGGTTTCCAATGCCTTGCCCGGCAATTTTACCCTGTCCAGCATCAGTCTGCCGACCGGAGTGACCTGCCAGACCAATGCGGGCAGCCTTGTTTTCCAAATCGGCAACCTGACCAATGGTTTTAGCACCTCCATTGGTTTTACCCTGCAGGCGTTGGCTTACGGGGTGGGAACCGACGCTGCCGTCGTCTCTTCCAGCACACCTGATACGAATACCGCCAACAACAGCGCCAGCGTAGTAACGCAAGTTCCGACACCGCCTCCCCCCATTTCGAATGTTGCGGCGGTCAATGTCTCCGTTTCGTCGGCTTTCATTACTTGGAACACTTACGCCCCATCAACGGCGCAGGTGGCTTACGGATTGACACCCGGGTATGGCAAAATCACCTCGGTTAATCCGGCCTTGCTAACCAGTCACGCGGTGTTGTTGAGTGGGCTAATTCCCAACACCAACTACTTCTTTGAAGTGATCTCCACTTCAGGCGGTGTCATCTCGGTTTCATATGGCGCATTCGCCACAATCGGGCCGCTGATTCTGACCACGGAACAGGGCAGCTATTCAGGCACTTGGACCACCGCGGGCGCCGTCTCGGCCTACTTGGGCGAGTTCCGATTTGCCCAAGGCACCGCCTCGGCCGCACCCACTGCCTCGGCCGTGTTTTCGCCAACCATTCCGCTGTCCGGGAATTACGATGTTTCGATTTGGTACCCGACAAATGCCGGATTTTCCGCCACCACCCCCATGGTTATCACCGGGGGGACGAATGCCGTCGTGACGGCGGTGAATCAATCCACAAACGGCGGCGGTTGGGTGACCCTGGCGACCGGATTTTATTTTGCCCAGGGAACAAGCGGTAATCTGGCCATCTACAACAACTCAGGTTCGACGAACAACGTGGCCGCCAATGCGGTGCAATGGACCTACAGCCTGGCGCAAGACGCCGCCAGCAACGGGGTACCGCCGGCTTGGTGGTCCGGTTTTTATTTCGGCACCAACAATGTGTCTGGCACTGCCGATGCCGACGGCGATGGTTATTCAAACTACGCGGAGTACGTTTTTGGCACGGACCCCACTTCCGCCGCCAGTCACCTGCAATTTTGGGTCGCCCCGGCTTCGCCCACCAATACCGTGGTTGGTTTTGCCCCTTACGTGGGTGGTCGTCTTTATCAGCTTTTCTCGGCAACCAACCTGCTTGATCCTGTTTGGCTGGCATTGACGAACGCCCCATCCCAAGATGCCAACGGCAACGGGTTTTTCTCCGTCAACAATGGTGGAGCCGCGGTGTATTACCAATTGTCAGCCACGCCGTCACCCTGAGCCGAACGTCAGAGCAGCAGCATGGCGTCGCCATAGCTGAAGAAACGGTAGCGCTCAGCGACCGCCGCCCGGCAGGCTTGGAGAATCCATTCCCGTCCCCGCGATTCACCCGGGGCGGCGAAGGCGCTGACCAGCATTAGCAGAGTCGAACAGGGGAGATGAAAATTGGTCAAGAGAGCGTCCACGACCTTGAATTCATGCGGCGGGTAAATGAAGATGTCCGTTCTGCCGCTCCCCGCCTCGACTCCGCCCGAGCCGTTGCGCGCGGCGCTTTCCAGGACACGCAAGGTGGTTGTGCCCGCCGCCAGCACCCGCCCTCCCCGCGCTTTGGCGTCGAGGACGGCGCGCGTAGTCGCCGCGCTGATTTCGAAGCGTTCACTGTGCATTTTGTGTTCGGCAACCCATTCGGTTTTGACGGGGGCGAACGTGCCAGGCCCGACATGCAAGGTGACAAAGCACACGCCCACACCGCGCGCCTGGATTTGGCGGAGGAAAGATTCGGTGAAGTGGAGGCCGGCGGTGGGGGCGGCGACGCTGCCGGCTGTGCGCGCGTAAACGGTCTGGTATCGTTCGATATCCGCCGCATCCGAGGGGTTGGCGTTACTGCGGCGGATATAAGGCGGGAGGGGCGTTTCGCCAATTTTAGAGAACTCGGAGGAGATGTTTTCGACGCCAGTGAACAGGAGTCGGCGGGTGCCGTCTTCGGCGACTTGCTCGACGAGGGCGGAGATGGGGGTGGCTTGGCGCTGGTGATCCAGGATTTGAATGCGGGCGCCGATGGGTGCGCGACGACCGGGGCGGAGCATGGCCCACCAGTGGTTGGGGGAAGTTTCCTCCAGGAGCAGGATTTCAAATCCGCCGCCGGTGGCCGAATTGAGTCCGCGCAAGCGGGCGGGGATGACGCGGGAATCGTTGAGCACGAGCAAATCCCCTTCGCGCAGGTAGTCGAGGAGGTCGGGAAAGCGGCGGTGTTCCAGGCCATGAGTGGCGCGATGGAGGACGAGAAGGCGCGACTGGTCGCGCGCAGCCGGCGGATGTTGGGCAATCAATTCCGGCGGCAGGTCGTAGGCAAAGTCTGAGGTGAGCAATCCTGGCGGCATCGGGTGTAGGTTAGGCGGATGAAGGGCATTGTTCAAAACGTAATTCTCGATTCAGGAACGCTCTGAATATTTCGGAAAACTGGGAATGCTTTGACTTGGCCGCAAGGGACGGCTAGCTTCCGGTTTTGACCTTTTGAACATACCAACACACTCATGAGCGCCCAAAAAATGGCGGTTGTCACCGGCGGAGCGGGATTTATCGGCAGTCACATGGTTGATCTGCTCCTGAGCGAAGGCCTCCGCGTCAATGTGGTGGACAACCTCTGCGGCGGTCGGCTGCAAAACCTGGAGCATCACAAGTCCAATCCTGATCTGCGCGTCGAAATCAAGGACATCCGGGACGTGGCCCAGGATGAGCCGGTCTTCCACGGGGCCGATTACGTTTTCCATTTCGCCGGGATCGGGGACATCGTGCCTTCAATTGACAAGCCGGTTGAGTACCTTTCAACCAATGTGATGGGTACGGTCAAGGTGCTGGAAGCGGCGCGGCACGCCAAGGTCACCAAGTTTGTTTATGCCGCCTCCTCCTCTTGCTACGGGCTGGCGGCGGTGCCGACACCTGAAACCGCGCCAATCTCGCCTCAATATCCCTACGCTCTGAGCAAGTACATGGGCGAAATGGCCGTCTTTCATTGGGGCGCGGTTTACAAACTGCCGGTCAATTCCATCCGCATTTTCAACGCCTACGGCATTCGTTCCCGCACCTCCGGCGCTTATGGCGCGGTCTTCGGCGTGTTTCTGGCGCAAAAGCTGGCGGGCAAACCTTACACGGTGGTGGGCGACGGCACCCAACGGCGCGATTTCATCTACGCCAGCGACCTGGCGAGGGCCTTTTACCTTGCCGCCACGACGACGCATGTCAACGAGATTTACAACGCGGGCGCGGGCAATCCGCAGCCGGTCAACCGGCTGGTGGAATTACTCGGCGGCGAAGTCACGCGCCTGCCCAAGCGTCCTGGCGAACCGGATTGCACCTGGGCGGACATCACCAAGATCAAAGCGCAACTGGGCTGGGCGCCGGTTATTCCCTTTGAGCAGGGTGTGGCCATCATGGTCAAGAATATAGATTACTGGCGGCAGGCGCCCTTGTGGGACGCGGTGTCCATCGAGGCCGCGACCAAGACCTGGTTCACTTTTCTGGCCGACAAGGAAAAATGACCCAGAACCGGGCCATTTTCCTGGATCGCGACGGAGTGTTGGTCGAAGACGTGGATTGGCTGACCAATGTGGCGCAAATCCGCATTTTGGAGGGCGCGCCCGCAGCCGCGCGTCGGCTGAAGGAAGCTGGCTATCTGTTGTTGGTGGTGACGAATCAACCGGTCATAGCCCGCGGCCTGGCCACCGAGGCGGAAATTGAAATGATCAACGCCGCCATCGGGCAGCGCCTGGTGGAGGCGGGGGCACCGCCGATTGACCGGTTCTATCTTTGTCCCCATCACCCCCGGGCCACCCTTCCGGCATATCGGACCGACTGCGCCTGCCGCAAACCCCGGCCCGGCATGATTTTGCAGGGGGCGCGCGATTTTGGGGTGGACTTGACTGCCAGTTTCATGGTGGGTGACCGCATGACCGATGTTTTTGCGGGAGCCAAGGCCGGCTGCCGAACTGTGTTCGTGCAAACCGGAAAGCATTTGGAGCCGCTGATCCAAACCACCGAGGTTTTGGACCCGAACGTCACCCCCGACTGGACTTGCGCCAACCTGGCGGCGGCCACCGACTGGATTTTGACCCGGCCATGAGAGCAATGGTTTTATGCGCCGGGTACGGCACACGGTTGGGCGATCTCACCCGTGAGATTCCCAAGCCGATGCTGTCGCTGGGGGAGCGTCCGCTCCTGGCTTATCTCTTGGCGAATCTGCGCGCCCGCGATTTCACCGAAATTGCCATCAACCTCCATTTTCTGCCTGAAGTGATCCCCGGCTATTTTGGCGACGGGGCCGGCATGAACGTCGCCCTGACTTACGTCCGTGAGGAAAAGTTGCTGGGCACCGCCGGCGGCATCAAAAATATGGAGACGTTTCTTGGAGGTAGCGATCCCTTCCTGGTGCAGTATGGCGATGTGCTGACCGACCAGGACTTTTCTGCGATGCTGCGCTTTCACCGGGAACGCCTGGCCCTGGCCACCTTGCTGGTGCATCATCGCGCCCGCTCCAACAGCGTGGTGACGATGGACGCGGAAGGGCGGATCATTGGATTCCTGGAACGACCCGCCGAGGAGCAACGGCGCGGGGTGGAATCCAATTGGGTCAATTCTGGCATCTGCCTCTGTCGTCCGGAAGTTTTCAACCATATCCCGGCTGGGACGGTCTGTGACCTGCCGCGCGACATATTCCCGAAACTCATCGCCACGGGTCGGATATTCGGGTTTCCGCTTTCCGGCTATCGTTGCGCCATAGACTCGCCGCAGAGGCTGGAGGAGGCGAGGGCTGCCATCGCCGAGGGGCGCTGCCGGATTGAGGCAAAATGAGCAAGGGGGGATTCGCATCCGACGGTGGGTTGGACCGAATCGGGTTTGGGGCCGAATATGATGTCCTGCGCTGAGACATGAAAGTGTTGCGGCAAAACTCAAGGGATGCGGTATTCCTCAAGCAGGCGGTGGTGTTGGTCCGTCCGCCAGGCTCTTTGCAATTTCCACGGGCCGTCCTTGGACGCCTGGGCAATGGCATAGTGATAGGTGCCGGACTCGCCTTCCTTGCGGATTGCGAAGGTTATAGAATCCGAGTAATCCTCAAGTGTAACAGCTCCTTTGTCTTTTTTTGACCAGCCAGGCTGCAGGCCATTTTGCTTCAAGCTCCGCAAGAAACTCAGCGCCCCGTTAATCTTCATCTCGGAAATAGTCCCGCCAAAATGAAGCAAATCCAACGCTTTCTCGAAAACGGCGTCGCGCCCAGTTTCGCTGTCAGACATGGAATTCTCCACCCAATAGTCGGGTTGGAGAACATCACCGTTCGAGGGGAGCGCCCGTTCAAGGTAACGGGTCGGAAGCGAAACCAGGATGCCAGAATGTGGGAGCTTGAAGGGCGTCATGCCGGTGGGGCCGGTGGGATTGTTGGCAGTAGTGGTTCCGATAATCACCGCGAGATGAGTGTCCTGCATGAATCCGGCCAGAAGAGACGCGGCACTATGGGTATGTTGATTGGCCAGCACGACGATTTTTCCGCCGTAAACCGGACGATCCGGGGGGACGTAATATGGGGACTGACGGTCAATTTCGCGGGCGAAGAACGGTTCTTCCTGATCAGGGGATGGTAATAACTCTCCCGACTGAGGCTCTCTGCCGAGTTTTTTTAAATACCAGGAGCGGATCGCATGGCTTTCCTTGGGGTCATAATATGCCAAAACTTCCGGGTCATAGGCAAACTCCCGGGGACCCGCCAAATTGGTGCGGGTGGTGAGGAAATAAATAAGTTGCTTGCACAACTCCGATTCCCCGCCGCCGTTGTATCGCAAGTCAATGATCAGATTGGTGACGCCGTGCTGGTTAATGTTCTTGAATGCCGAGGATAGGTAGTCTTTCAATACCGGTCGGCTTGGGTCATAGATGCCATCCAAGACTGTGTTTGGTTTCTTCCGATGAAATTCGAAACCAAGCCACGCCCGCACCAGGGGGCGAACCCAAGGATTGACCATGTGCAAGCCGTCGAGGATGGCGGTCTTGTCGAAACAAGCGTTGAACTGAAGATAGGCGAGCCTTTGTTCGGCAAATATCCGGCAGTCGTATTGGTGCGGCAAGCAGCCCGTGAGAAAATCCGGAGGGCCGGCAACGCGCTGCCACGGCACAATTTCCTGCCGCATCGGCGAGATCAATGCCTGGGGATGACTGGCGAATTCAAGTTTAACCTGGTTGCTGACCGGGGAAGTCAGCCCGACGATCCGATACATTTCCGGCTGGCTGTACCCAAAAGGTTCAAGAGCGGCTCTTCGGACAAATGGGTTTTCCGCCCCGATATAGGCGAACAGCCGCTTTTCCACTTCTGAAACCGGCAGGTCATTGATCGCGGTGATTCTTTGTCCGATAAGGGAAGGGTCATACGCGCGCGATATATCCGAGACAAACAATTCTTTGCCAGCGTATTGAACCTTGAATGGGTAAAGTGCAGTGGAGTTGACGGGCTTGGGATCGTATTCGATACGGGCGTGCTCATTGTTAAAAGCCGCCAGATAACGGCGGAGGCTCAAGATGAAGGTTTCGCGGCTGCAATCAGGCTTGCCAAGCTCCCGGAGGATTTCCCGCTCCATCTCCGCGCGTTGGTCCGGAGGAAAAAAACGGTCCTCCAAAGGAACAACTTCCTCCCCGAGCGTCTTCAGGTAGAGAAAATCCTCCTGATACCGGTTGGGATGCACCAGACCTTGTTCCGGCTTGATTTTCACCGGGTAAGTTTTTAGCGCCTGTTCTGCCAGAAAGGAGCGGCAGCCGGTTGAACCGAAGGAGAGCAAGACGCCCAACAACCATAAGCCGCTCAATCCGAGCCGGTGAACCAACAGTGAACCGCGATCCTTCATATCCAGGAAACCGATAATCACCGCACCATCACCACATAATCAAGGGTCTGGCCGGGCACTTGCAGTTTTTCGCCTGGCGCAACGGAGCGGCTCCACAGTTCGGCGCTGGCCCGATTGAGCAGATGGTCGCGCCAGACCGCCGGGATTCCACTGGCTTTAAAGCCGGCGGCGGCGAGGGATTCTCGCATACCGGCCGCCGCGGCAGCCACCTCGGAATCCGGCTGCTTCAGCGTCACGATCGGATAGTTACCGGTGGAAAAAAGGACAAAAACCGTCGCGCCTTTCGCCGACGGATTGATGCGGAAGGACAAGTCGGTCTTGCACTTGGGGTCGCTCAGGCGTCGTGTGGCGATCCAAGCCGCGCCTTCCACCTCTTTCGGCAACAGATCGAATGTGTTGTCGGAGGAACCATCCACTTCGGTATATACCGGAGCCTGCGCCTCCACCGGGTGGTCAATGAACCAGGCGGGATTCTCCGTATTGGAGCTGCGCAAATCCTGCACCAGGGCGGCGGAGTCTGGCGCGCCGTCCGCTTTTTGATAAACGATCATGCGGTCGTTGTGCCCGCGCCCGTCGCTGACTTCCACGACATTCCGGCCCGGCTGAAGCGGAGTTTTCCAGAAGAACACGTTCGCCACGGGGATGCCTGGCACCGAAGTCGCTGTCCCGTTCCTTTGTTTTATTTCGGCATCCGGTATGCGATAACTTCCGTTCTTGATTTTTTCCCGCGGCGCCCCGTTCAGTGTCAACTGCAATTCCTCCGCATTGGCGTAAGCCTTGATGCCGTCGTCAGGCGCGAAAGCCCGGAGAAAGTGGTTGCCCCCGCACAAATGCACAACCGGCTTGGCGGGATTGAGGAACGCCTGAAACAAGAAATACAGGTCCTTCGGCTGGCCCGCCATCGTCAGCAGACCCTTGGTGTTGCGGTTGTTCTTGAACTTCAGGTTGTAGAACTCGCGGAAATTCCACCAGAGAAACATGGGGTGGTTGGTGACGTCATCGCGGCAGACGGTTTGGAGCCGGTACTCGGTGAACATCTCGGCGTACTCCTCCGGCTCATATTTATCCACCGTCCGCTGGATAGTGCCGTACGGAACGTGGTGGGTGACCCAATCGCCCGCGCCGGTTTCGGAAACGAGGGCGTTGCGGGGCGATTTGCTGAAATCCGTGTAAGGGCCGCTGGTGTACCAGCCGTCGTAGGTGTTGTTGGCCACGAAATCGCAGTTCTGCGGGGCCCGGTCATTGGCGGCGTAAGTGACGAGGCGTGTGGCATCCCCTTCCCGCCGGATGACGCTGGCGTAGTGGCTGACAACGTCAATAACAGTTTCGTTGCCGGCGCTCCAAAACAGGATGGAGGGATGGTTCCAGTTTTGCCGCACCATCTCGCGCGTCAAACGCTCGCCGTCGGGCGTGACCGTTTTTTCCTCGCTGCCGGGGCCTTTCCAAATCTGCCCGGAATAGCCGTTCTCCGCCCAGACCGGGATGCCGCGCTCGTCCGCGATGTCATATTCCAGATGGCTGTGGGGATAATGCGCCAGGCGCACGAGGTTCACGCCCATGTCGGCCATTTCCTGCCATTCTCGGCGCAGATCGTCATCGCTCACCGCGTTCCATTCGTACTCGGTTTGCGCGTGTTTGTTGACGCCGCGGAACTGCGTTTCGCGCCCGTTGAGGAAAAAGTGTTTGTCCTGGAACGTGATGGCGCGCAAGCCCACGCGCTCGCTCACCGCGTCGCTGGCCTGTCCGCCGGCGCTGATTTCCGCGCGCACGGTGTAGAGATTCGGTTGGCCAATATCCCACAGGACGGGATGGGCGATTTTTCCCACTGCCATGATTGTGGCTGTTTCCCCGGCGGGAATGGTTTGTTTTGCCTCGAATGGCGCGCCGGCGGCGCCGGCGGGGTCGGTGACATAATAGTGGACCATAACCTCGGCGGGGGAGGCCAGCGGGTTGCAAACGACGGTCGCGGCCTTGAGATCGGCGCTGGCGGAGGTGATGTTGACCGGCGTCAAGTAAAGCCCGCTCGAACCCATGTCGGGGAAAACATGGACGCGGCCGGTCTTGATGAGGGAAGCCTTGCGAAACATGCCACCATTGACATAGTAGAGCGAGGAGCGCGACAAGCAGTTGGTTGCCTCGTTGTCGCGGTTGCTCACGCGCACGGCCAGGATGTTGGACGGGCCGATTTTGAGCGCCGGAGTTAGATCGAAGGCCGACGCCGAAAAAGCGCCCTTGTGGCGGCCGATGAACTGGCCGTTGACGAAAACGTCTTTCACCGAGGCGGCCCCATCCAGAGCGAGGTAGATTTGCCTGCCTAGATCCGCCTCCGTCAGGGTGATCGTCTGGCGATACCATCCGGCGGCGTTGTCCGGCAAACCGGATTGGCGAAAGACATGCGGCACGGCGACTGGTTTCCATTCCGTCGTCACCGGCGGCTGAAACCCGGTCGTGTTGGTTTCGTGATCTTCGACAAAATCCCAAGTCGTCAGCGCAATCGACTCGCGCGGAGACGTTGCCGCCGGGAGGGGGGCGGCTGTGGCGGCGAGGAACAAAATGAGGATGTTGGCTATACTGAGGCAGCCGGTTGACCGTTTCGTGTTCATATTTGCTGGAAGACTTGATTTAAACATGCCTCACTCACTTGAATCCACCCAAATTAGACCTTGTGCGACCACTTGCCCTTAGTGTCAAGTTGACCTAAATTACAAGCATGACGGCCGTGGAAATCATTGCTGAGATTAAGCGCCTGCCCCAGGCGGAACAAAGTCAGGTTATTGAATTCGTCCGAAAGGTCGGGCAAACTCGTCTCCTGACCCCGGAAGAGTTGGGCCGGCTGGCCGGGGAAATGGCCGCGGCCCAGGATCCCGCCGAAGCGGACCGTTTGCAGGCGCAGATTGTTCGTGGATTTTACGGCAGGCCATCCGATGCCTGAAATACGCCGTGAGCAAGTTCCGGAGCGGCTGCTTCTCCATCTCCTGACGCGTGTGCGCGAAAGAAAAATTTCCGGCGAAAACCTGGCGCTTCTAGGGCGCTGGCTGGACACGGAGCCGGAGGTTCCTGAGCGACGGTGGTTCAAGAGATTTCCCGAATTTACGGTCTGCGGCGAGGGTGAGCTGGTGAAAACATTCCTGCTGCCAGGGCAAGCGCCTGACGGCCGGGAAATTTCCTGATCGTTTTTGCCTCCCAGAGCAAGCCTCGGGGCGCCTGTTTCGGAACATCCGCTCAAACCACAAACTCCAGTTCCGGCGGTTTGGCCAGCAGGCCGCGCTGATGCGCCAGACCCAGGAACCGCCGGATGGCCTCGCGCCCGCGCTCGCCGTAATCAAGCGTCCAATGATTGACATACATCCCCACGAAACGGTCCGCCAACTCGCCGCCCATGTCCCGCGCGTAGGGGAGCGAGTGCGCCACCGCCTCGGCCCGATGCTCCAGGCTGTATTGAATGCTCGACTTGACAATTCCGGCGACAATGGACCGGTCCCGCGCCGGCAGCCGTTTATGCACCACATTGCCGCCCAGCGGCAGGGGCAGTCCGTCCTGCTCCGCCTTCCACCAGTCTCCCAAATCGCCGCAAAGCGCCAATCCTTCCTTCGCATAGGTCAGTTGCCCTTCGTGGATGATCAGCCCGGCGTCCGCCGCGCCGCTGCGCACGGTTTGGAAAATCTGGTCGAATGGCACCACGACGAAATTGAGCGCCGCGGCGGGGCGTTCCAGCCAGAGTTGCAGCGCCAGAAACGCGCTGGTCATGGTGCCGGGCACCGCGATTTTTTTGCGGGTCAATTCCTCGCGCGCGAACGGTTGCCGGGCCACGATCATGGGGCCATAGCCGTCGCCCATGCTCGCGCCGCTCGGCAGCAGGGCGTATTGACCGCTGACGCGCGCGTAGGCGTGCAGGCTGATGGCCGAAATATCCAATTCCCCCCGCGTCGCGCGTTCGTTGAGAGTCTGGATGTCTTGCAGGATGTGCTCGAATTTGAACCCTTGGGTGGGGATCAATTCCTTTGCCAGCCCGTAAAACATAAACGCGTCGTCCGGGTCCGGCGAGTGCCCCAAAGTTAATAATTGCGCCATGCCCATAAATTATCCGCGCCACCCCCGCCTTGTCAGCAGGAGAATCAAGAAATCAAGTCCTCCAAGGTCACCCAGTCCACCGGGTGCAGGACAAAATTGTGAGAAAAGTTGAATTTCCTCTCTTTTTTACTTGAAATATGACTAGCAACTAGTCATATTCGTGCCTATGAATAATCCGCTGGCCCATCACCG
>Ga0182030_10021812_pt1 | contig 11966 bp, 8 predicted proteins | sample 812S3MmetaG_FD_121299 | JGI IMG/M metagenome (GOLD analysis project Ga0182030, IMG submission 121299) | Permafrost microbial communities from Stordalen Mire, Sweden - 812S3M metaG (Illumina Assembly) | ecosystem: Environmental > Terrestrial > Soil > Wetlands > Permafrost | place: Sweden...
CGGGTCAAGCAGTTCGGCCATGACAAGATCTCGGTGTTCGGCATCGGCGCCGAACTCAATGAAAAGCAGTGGCGCGCCGCGCTGCGTCAGTTGGTGGCGATGGGCCATCTGCGGTCCGACTCCGAGGCCTTTGGCGCGCTGAAGCTGACCGAGTCCGCGCGCGGCGTGCTGAAAGGCGAGACCGAGGTACTGCTGCGCGAGCAGGCCGCGGGCGCCCGGGTGCGCGCCAGCCGAACCCGGTCACGGCGCGGCGATATCGCCCCATCGGACGCGCGCGGCGAACCCGGCCACCCCTCGCTGCTCGGCGCGCTCCGGGCATGGCGCTCCGAGATCGCGCGCACCCGCGGCGTGCCGGCCTATGTGGTGCTGCACGACGCCACCATCGACGGCATCGCGTCGTCGCGGCCGGCCACGCTGTCCCAGCTGCGCAACATCCCCGGCATCGGCGACAAGAAGCTCGAGCATTACGGCGAGCAACTGATCGCGCTGGTGAAGGCGAGCAGCGCCGACGCCTGAGCGGCCGCAGGCTCGGAATCAAAATAGTGCGCGTCATCGCGGCGAAGGGGCAGCAAGGTGCTACCCCAATGTTCGCGGAAACAATCCTCCGGACGAACCGGAGCGATAGGCCGCGGCTGTGGATGTCGAGGCGGCCGGCGCGCCGCCGTTGAATTTGTAGTTCACCCCGAACTCGATGCCGCTCGCCCTGGTGGTCGAAACCGTGGTGAGCTGTGAGAACGGCAGCGCCAGAGTGGACGAGCCGTAACTGGTATGGCGATATTCGGCGAACGCGTTCCAGTTTTGCGCAAACGCAATGGCCACTCCGCCGCCGGCGGTCCAGCCGCTGAGGTAGGTATTGACGGCCTCGTCGGTCCCCGCCGTCGCCTGGTTGAACGTGCCCGTCAGCTGGGTTCGGATATATTGATTGCTCGACCAGGCCCAGCCAGCGGTTCCGTAAAGCAGGATATTGTCGGCGGCATAGCCGATGCGTCCGCGCACGGTTTCGCTGTCAAACACCGCGGTTTGATTGGCACTGGTGCCGAAGGCATCGGCGGCCTGCGCCACCTTGGTGCCGCCCGAGGAGACGTCGGCCGACAGGCCGAAGACGACGCGCGACGGCATCATGTAATCGTAGCCCACCTGAATTCCGCCATGCCAGTTCGGCGTGCTGGCGAGAATCGGGGCCGTGGCGGTCCCGGTGGTGGTGTTGACGGTAGCGCCACCGATGCTGGACCAGCTGTCGTCGACATGACCGCCGATGTAGAACCCGGTCCAGTCGTAATTCGCCGCCGGGGCCTGGTAGGCCGGAACGGCGCGCTTGAGTTCGGCGGCCATGGCCTGGACGTTGATGGTCTCGATCGGTCCGGCCAGCGTCATCCGGATCGCCAGCGGCTCGATCGGATGGTAGACATAATCCATCACGCCGTTCTGGCAGACGGCCGCCGGCACGGTGGAGGCGCCGTGCGCGGGATTGCACATCGAAAACAGCGCGTCCGTCGTCAGCAGCGCGCCGTAGGCATAGGTCGACTGGTCGGTCGACGAGTTCAGGAAATTGAGCGCGTCGAGCTGGATGCGCCAGCCGTTCTCGAACCGGTAGCCGACCGTGCCGTTGAACACGTTCATCGGCGGCGACTGGAACACGCCGTCCTCGGTGAGCGGCCGCGAGCTGATATAGCGCCAGCGCAGCGCGCTGAACCAGCCGGTTTTCTCGCCCAGCGTGATGCCGCCCGAGGCCACCATCCAGGGCGCGTTATAGACGTAGTCGCCCGGCGCATTGCCGATCTGGGCCTGCGGAAAGCCGGCAAGCGATTGATAGAGCGCCGCCTGGGTCTGGTCGTAGCCGAGAAACCGGGCGCGCGACAGCGCCAGATTGGCGTCGACATGCAGCCAGGAGGCGACGCGGTAGTCGTTGGTGAACTCGACGCCGGTGCGCTGGCTCGGCAGCCCCGCGGTGGTGTCGCCGGTGTCGCCGTCGAAGAACAGTTCCGAATCCTGGTGAATATAGAAAAGACTGACGGAGCTGTTGAGATCGGGCACCGCGGTGCTGCGAATGCCGACCTCGGCGCCGCGCGAGCGCACCAGGAACGGCGCCGAGCCCTCCGGCGTGGTCGGACTGCCGGGCACCTCGGTGACCACGGTGGAGCGGGCGTCATTGCTGTGATAGCCCATGCCGGCGCCGACAAAGAATTCGGTCTTGTTGAACGGTCCGACCGTCATCCGGAATTTGGGGCTGCCGATCGCTTCCCTGGGATTCCCCGAATTGGCGGGCTGCAGCAGCGAATCCACCGCTGCGGCGAAATAGTCGCCGCGCCATCCGGTGGTGGTCCGCAGCCAGTCGGTCCAGTGCACGGTATTCTCGGCATAGATTCCGGCGTTGCCTTCGCCGACATGATCGTAGATGTAGGGCGACAGGAACTGGCGCCGGGTCGAATAGTTCAGCGCGGTGATGATATCGTCATAGCGGGATTGCAGGCCGAACACGGTCTCGGTCGGCAGGTTGAACAGCGTGCCGTCGATAGTGCGCGAGACCCCGCCGCCGCCGTAGGTGCGGTCGTCGTGCTGGTGGAATTGATCGCCATTGACCGGGTCGTTGGTGTCCCAGGTGTAGTTGTTGAACAGGTCCATGGTGTATTTGACCAGATAGGCGTTGGCTTTCCACGATCCGAGATCGTCGGACTGCGCCATCCTTGCCGACAGCGTGAACCGGCTGGTGTCGCCGCCATCGGTCGGGTCGAGTTCGCCGTAGAGGCCGATCTGTCCGGTGGTCAGCGCCCGCAGCGCGACCTGGTCGGTGGAATTCCAGGTGTTGGTGTAGGCCATCCCGGTGATCGAGAAGCCGTCGGTCGCGGTGCCCTGGCTGTAGCGCACCAGGCCACTGAATTTCTTCATGTCGTCGGAAGTGGTCCAGGGGCCCGCATAACCGGTGAATTCGCCGGCATAGAGCAGCGAACCGTCACCGACCTTGCTGGAGCCGAGGCTGAGATAGCGCGCGTAGCCGAAGCTGCCGACCGTCGCCGACTGAATGTTCTGGTCGACCGTGTCGCGCAGCGAGATATGCAGGTTGCCGGCGTTTTCGAAATCTCCGACGTCGGCAAAATACGGCCCCTTGCGGATATCAAGTCCGCCGACGGTTTCGGGAATCAGCCAGTTGAGATCGGTGTAGCCCTGGCCGTGGGCGTGGGTGGGAAGATTGATCGGCACATCGTCGAGAAAGGTGGCGAGATCGGTGCCGTGATCGAGATTCCAGCCGCGCAGGTAGTACTGGTTGGCCTTGCCGGCATCGGCGTGCTCGATCACCATCAGCCCGGGGGCCGCCTCGAGAAGCTCGCCGGGATGCGAAAATGGACGCGCATTGAGATCCTCGCCGGAAATCGTCATCTGGCTCGCCATGGTCGGCGCTACCGCGGCACCTCCGGCAATATTGGGTGCGCCGGTCTCGTAGGGCGACGGCGGCTTGGGAGCCGCGGGTGCGGACCGGGCGGCGGCATGGGTTGGTGCGGGGGTGTGCGGCTGCGGCGGTGACGGCCTGCGCGCCGGGGAAACCGAGATCGCCGGCAGGGTGGCGCTGTCGGATGGTGTCGGCGCCGGGGTTGCCGCCGGCGAGGATGGCTGCGCGGCCGGCGTTGCCGCCGCGGGAGCATCGCCCGCCGGCGCCGGCGGCGGCGTCTGGGACCAGGCGGCGCTGACGCACACCGACGAAATCAGAAAAGACGTCGACGCAAGCCAACGCGGACGCAACCCCATCGATGCCCCCTGTCCCGAGGGGAGACCAGCGCCGGATCGCGCGGGATGCGCAACGGCGATATCCGCACCCCTCCGTCGTTGGCGATGCAGCGGTCCCAACCCGGCGACCGCGCCGGCACACCCCGGTTCGATCCGGCGACGCCCGGAAGCTTACCGACGCCGGTATGATGTTGTCAATCAATCCGCATACCCAGGCGATAACGGACTGCACAGATCGCGCGCAAAGCGCCCGCTGAAGATCACGGTGACAGGATCCGTCGAAGCACTCGGCCGCCCGGTCAGGGCGGCACGCGCGGGCGCCGAGCCGGATTGCGCCGGGCCGGCGCACCGTGCTCTTATCGAACCGCGAAAAGCCATGGCCGGTTGAATATGGTGGCAATCAACAGTCGTCATACCCGGCACCGCGAAGGGGCAACCAATGCAGCGCATCACGATCACGCTCGACGACGAATTGATGGAAGAACTCGACCGGATGATCGTCGAGCAGGGATATCAGAACCGCTCGGAGGCGATTCGCGATTTCACCCGCGCCGGGATGCAGCAGGCGGCGCAGAAGATGGGAAAATCCGGCAGCTGCGTCGCCGCCCTGGTCTATGTCTACGACCATGCGGCGCGGGACTTGTCGCGACGGCTGGTGGAGAACTATCACGGCCATCATGATCTCTCGATGGCGACGCTGCATGTTCATCTCGACGACGACAACTGCATGGAGGTGACGGCATTGCGGGGAACCGGCGCCGAGGTACAGCATTTCGCCGACCACATCATCGCCGAGCGCGGCGTGCGATACGGCCGCCTGGTCATGATCCCGACCGACGCCGGCAAGGAGAAGGATGGATCGCGCAAGCGAACCGCTCATCGGCACCCCTGAGGTCGATCGGCCTCCGAGCCCTCGGCCCCATAATCTCCATCGCAGCGCCTTGCTTTGGTCAAACCGGAGTGAAGTCTGGCGCAGCAACGTCGTTGATCTCGGATCAATCCGCTGTCTGTCCCGATGCGGTGACATTGGACTGAGTACGGAGCGCCAATGCAATCCACGCTGAATCCCAGACAATCCGATGATCCGCACGATGTCCTGACCGTCGCGCCCGATGTCATCGTCGTGCCCGATGCGATCCCGGTCGCGCCCACGGATGAAGAGCTTTCGAAACTGGCGCGCAGCTTCCACGATCCGTCGCATCAGCAGATCGGCGCCGGATCCGACTTGCCTGACGGCCCATCAATCCCGCCAGTCGACGCAACGTTTCGCGCCGCCTCCGGCGACGCGGTGCTCCCCGAGCTCCCGCGCTTGCTTGGCAGGCGCGCGACACGCGGGCTCACTTCTGCGTTGCTGCTGGCGGCCTGCACGGCCGCCGCGGCCATCGCCTGGCAATCCTATGGCGACGCGGCCGAGCAGATGATCGCGCAATGGCTGCCGCAGCGCGTCCGCGCCGCATGGCTGCCGGCGGACAGGCAGGCGCTCCCCGTGGCATCGACCGCGGTTGCCGCAGAGGCGGCCCCGGCCGACCCAGCACCTGCGCAGCCGGCGCCGATGGCTCAGGCAGCGGCGCAAGGCGTCGCGCCGGCCGCAGCCGTGGCATCGCTCGATCCGGCGCCGTCACTGCAGTCGATGGCGCGCGATATCGCAAATGCGGGGCAGCAGATCGAAGAGCTCAAGGCCAGCATCGAAGAGCTCAAGACCAGCCAGCAGCAAATGTCGCGCGGCATGGCCAAAGCGTCCGAGACCAGGGCTTCCGAGCAGAGCCTGCGGCCGAAGCTGGCAGCGCCTCTACCGCGAGCGGCCGCGCGGGTGCGCAAGCCGGTACCGCCGCTTCCACCCTCGCAAACCGCGGCGGTTCCGATGCTGCCGCCAGCCGCAGCACCTTACGTGCCGCGGCAACCTGAACCGCAATCGATCGTTCCGCCGGATCCGGAGCTGGCCTTGGTCCCGCGGCCGCCGATGCCGGTGCGTTAGCACCGGTTCACATTCATCGCCCCGGTCAGGATGCGATGAGGCCGCAATCCGACTGCGATGAAAGCGACGAACTGGGTCGTCCGCAGGAACCAATCCGGACATCGCGGCTTATCGCGCATGTTCCGACAACCGGGAGACTGTCATGAAAATCCTGTTGGCAGGCGTCGCGGCCCTGATCCTGATCAATTCCGGCGCTGCGGCAGAACAAGCGGGTTCCGGAGCTTCCGCCGAACAAGCGCTCAAGGGAACGGTGGTCGAACTTGACCGGATCCATGGCACCCTCGCGATTCGACGCACGCAGAGCGGTACTGTCGGAGCCAATAGCGGCAGCACTGCCGAACAGTTCAAGGCGCAAGACGGCCTGGCGCTGGACGACGTGCATGCCGGCGACAAGGTCACCGCTTCGACCACGGAAGTGGACGGGGTCAGGACCATCACCAAGCTTCAGAAGCAGTAGATCGAGCGTCAGCGAGCACCGCGCGACGCGGCGCCACACATCCAGTCGTCATCGCCCGGCGCCTGTCCCCGACTCGATCGGGGATGACCGGGCGACCCAGTAATCCCTGACGTTCGTGATTCAATCGAAAGGCCGCGGCGTACCGGATCCCCCGCTTTCGCGGAGGGATGACGGCCGGTTGTGGAATAGCGCGGCCCACCACAAGGCCATCGCCGCTCTATCTATCCCTTGGTCTTGCCGCCGGCTTTCTCGCCGGCGCGGCGCAGGGCTTCGGCGAGCGCACCGCCGCCGGAGGCCGGTTGCGGCGCGGGCGCTGGCTTCGAGGCGCGGGAGTTGTCGCGCGGCTTGGCCTGCGTCGGACGCTCGCCCCTGCCGGCGGGTTCGTCGTCGAGACGCAGGCTGAGCGCGATGCGCTTGCGGGCGACCTCGACCTCCAGCACCTTGACCTTGACGATGTCGCCCGACTTCACCACCTGGCGCGGATCCTTGATGAAGGTCTTGGACATCGCCGAGATGTGCACCAGCCCGTCCTGGTGCACGCCGATATCGACAAAGGCGCCGAACGCCGCGACGTTGGTGACGGTGCCTTCGAGGATCATGCCTTTCTCGAGATCCTTCAGGGTCTCGACGCCCTCCTTGAACACCGCGGCCTTGAAGGCGGGACGCGGATCGCGGCCGGGCTTTTCCAGCTCGAGCAGAATGTCGGTCACGGTCGGCAAGCCAAAGGTGTCATCCACAAAACTCTGCGGCTTGACCTCGCGCAACAGCCCGGCATTGCCGATCAGCGCCTTGATGTCGCTCCTGCTCGCGGCCAGAATCTTGCGCACCACCGGATAGGCCTCCGGGTGCACGCCGGAGGCGTCGAGCGGATCCTCGCCGCCGGTGATGCGCAGGAAGCCGGCGCATTGCTCGAACGCCTTCGGCCCCAGCCGCGGCACCTGCTTGAGCGCCTTGCGCGACGGGAACGGACCGTTGGCGTCGCGGTGCTGCACGATGCTCTGCGCGAGCCCGGCGCCGATCCCCGATACCCGCGCCAGCAATGGCGCCGAGGCGGTGTTGGCATCGACGCCGACGGCGTTGACGCAATCCTCGACCACCGCGTCGAGCGAACGCGCCAGTTTGCTCTCGCCGAGGTCGTGCTGGTATTGCCCGACGCCGATCGCCTTGGGATCGATCTTGACCAGTTCGGCCAGCGGGTCCTGCAGCCGCCGGGCGATCGACACCGCGCCGCGCAGGGTGACATCGAGTTCGGGCAATTCCTCGGACGCAAAGGCCGACGCCGAATAGACCGAGGCGCCGGCTTCCGACACCACGATCTTCGACATCTTCAGATCCGGCAACAGTTTTACCAGCTCCATCGCGAGCTTGTCGGTTTCGCGCGACGCCGTGCCGTTGCCGATCGCGATCAGGTCGACGCGGTGCGCGACGGCGAGCTTGCCCAGCGTCGCCAGCGCTTCGTCCCAGCGCCGCGCCGGCTCGTGCGGATAGATCGTGGAGGTCGCGACCACCTTGCCGGTGGCATCGACCACCGCCACCTTGACACCGGAGCGGAAACCGGGATCGAGGCCCATGGTGACGCGGGCGCCGGCGGGTGCGGCCAGCAAAAGGTCGCGCAGATTGGAAGCGAACACCCGCACCGCTTCCTGCTCGGCGGCGTTCCACAGCCGCATCCGCAGATCGATGTTGAGATGAACCTGGAGCTTGGTGCGCCAGGCCCAGCGCACGGTTTCCACCAGCCACTTGTCGCCAGGGCGGCCCTGGTCGGAAACCGCAAACCGCTGCATGATCTTCATTTCATGCGAACTGACCGCGGCCGGCACGGCGGCGACCGGCTCGGGCAGGATCTGCAGATCGAGGATTTCCTCCTTCTCGCCGCGGAACATCGCCAGGATGCGGTGCGACGGCAGCCGGGTGAGCGGCTCGCTGAAATCGAAATAGTCCTTGAACTTCTCGCCCTCGGTTTTCTTGCCGCGGCGTACCGTCGAGGCCAAAAGCCCGTTCGACCACATCTTCTCGCGAAGCGCGCCGATCAGGTCGGCATCTTCGCCGAAGCGCTCGACCAGGATGGCCCGCGCGCCCTCGAGCGCCGCCACGGTATCGGCCACCCCTTTGTCGGCATCGACGAACGGCAGCGCCACCGTCGTGGGATCGTTGTCCGGCTGCGTCAGCAGCAGCTCGGCCAGCGGTTCCAGCCCCGCCTCCTTGGCAATCTCGGCCTTGGTGCGGCGCTTCGGCTTGAACGGCAGATAGATGTCTTCCAGCCGTCCCTTGCTGTCGGCCGCCAGAATCGCCGCTTCCAGCGCGGCGTCGAGCTTGCCCTGCTCGCGGACCGATTCGAGGATCGCGATCCGACGCTCCTCCAGTTCGCGCAAATAGTTCAGCCGCTCCTCCAACGTGCGCAATTGCGCGTCGTCGAGCGCACCGGTGACTTCCTTGCGGTAGCGCGCCACGAACGGCACCGTGGCGCCGCCGTCGAGCAGCGCCACCGTCGCCTCGACCTGTTGTTCGCGGACGCCGAGTTCCGCCGCGATCTGCCGATTGATGTTTGCCACGCGCGACCTTTCCGAGACCGCCGCGGCGGGTGAATCGCCGGCCGCGGGACGACGCTTATGGACCATCGCCGCTCGGTTCATCAACCCGCCGCGCCAAACAAATTGATCTGTGGACGAGCCCTTTGCCGGGCGTCGGCGTTGGCGCCCTGCACGGAATGGCGCGCAGCCATGCTGCGGCCCGATAAAGGTGGATCGGTGGCGCGTAAACGGCTAGACGGACGCTCCGCCAGGTCATGAAATGGAAGATTTCAATGACGACGTTTGCGTTTCAACGGGTCGTCCCTGCGCACGCACGCAGGGACCCATCACCCCTGGCATCGAAAGTGAAAAACGGCTTCTGCCACAGTGCCGAAACGAGAATCCGCGCCGTATGGGTCCCTGCGTGCGCAGGGACGACTCGTTGAAGCGCCGTGCAAATTCGGAAAAATTTCGCGCGGAGGCGTGGAAAATTTCATACACGATAGCACGGCTGGCTCGAAGGATCATTCATGTCGATCTGCGGACTTGATTTCGGAACCTCGAACACCACGCTCGGCACCATCGTCGGCGCCGAGCCGGTGCTGAGCGAGCTCGAGCCCGGCCATACCACGATTCCGAGCGCGATCTTCTATGAGGTCGACGGCGCCGTGCTGATCGGACGCCGGGCGATCGAGGCCTATGTCGAGGGCGCGCCGGGCCGGCTGATGCGCAGCCTCAAATCGGTGCTCGGCACCTCGCTGATCGAGGAAACCACCCGGCTCGGGCGCGAGCGGACCAGCTTTCGCGACGTGATCGCCTATTATCTCGGCGCGGTGAAGCGGCGCGCCGAGCAGGCCGGCGGCCGCGAGCTGCGCGACGTCGTGCATGGCCGGCCGGTGCACTTCGTCGACAATGCGGCCGATGCCGACCGCAGGGCGGAACGAACGCTGCGCGAGATCGCCCGCGAGGTCGGCTTCGACGAGGTCACCTTTCAGTTCGAGCCGATTGCCGCAGCCCTCGACTACGAGCGGCAGATAGCCCGCGAAGAGATCGCCCTGATCGCCGACATCGGCGGCGGCACCTCGGATTTCTCGATCGTGCGGCTGGGGCCGCAGCGCCACGGCAAGGCCGACCGATCCGCGGATATTCTCGCCAATGACGGGGTGAGAATCGGCGGCACCGATTTCGATCGCCTGCTCAGTCTCGGCGTCGTGATGCCGCTGTTCGGCTTCGGCAGCGCCATGAAGCGCGAAGGCCTCGACGTGCCCTCGCGCTATTTCCACGATCTGGCGACCTGGTCGAACATCAACCGCATGTACGAGCCGGGCGTGATCGCGGATATACGTCAGGTCCGTCACCAGGCAGGCGAGCCGGCGCTGCTCGACCGGCTGCTGCGGGTGGTCGACGAACAGCGCGGCCACACTTTGGCGATGGAGGTCGAGGAAGCCAAGATCGCGCTGTCCGACGTGCGCCGGGCGGACATTCCGCTGGAATGGGTGGCGCCGGGTCTTGCCGCCGCGATCGGCCGGCCCGACCTGGTGAGCCACACGCGGCAGCTCGCCGCGCGCATCGGCGCCCGCATCGACATCTGCCTTGAGCAGGCCAATCTTTCCGCCGATGCCATCGACGCCGTGTTCCTGACCGGCGGTTCGGTACGACTGGCCCATGTCCGCAAGGCCATCACCAGGGCCGCGCCCGCCGCCCGCATCGTCGAAGGCGACACTTTTGGCGCGGTCGGCAAGGGCCTCACGCTGGAGGCGCTGCGGCGTTACGGACCGCGGGAGTGAATCATTTCCGCACCGGGGATCAACAACACTTGTCATTCCCAGATGTGCAATTGCACATCTGGGGGCGCTTGTGACGCGCGAAGCGCGGCACGAGCGAGCCCGGATTCCATCGCCACGACAGGGAGTATGGATTCCGGGCCTGCACTCCGCCCGGCTATCCGCCGGCCAGAGCGCATCCCGGAATGACGAACGATGGTTCACTTCCCATAGGATCGGCTTTATGGAATCGCTCCACCAGCGATCCATCAGGTTTTCGGATCCAGCGGGGAGAACTGGGCTAGGATGCCGCCCATGACCAGGCTGCCAAAATCAGAACCGCGTTCCGCCGCCAAGCACAAATCAGCGGAAGAGCTTGCGCGTACCCTCAGGCTCGACAAGGGCCTCGGTTTTCTGGTGCGCCTGCTCGATACCCGCGTCCACCTCTTGTACCAGCAATTGACCGCGCAGAACGAGATCACGCCGCGCCAGTTCGGCGTGCTGCTGACGCTTTACCAGCAGGGCACGCTGACCCTGACGGAACTTGCCGGCCATATCAGGGTCGACCGCAGCACGCTGGGTGAGATGGTCAACCGCATGGCGGAGCGGTCGTTGATCACCAAGCGTCACAATGGCAGCGACCGCCGCTCCGCCGAAGTCCTGCTGGCGCCCGCGGGCAGAAGCGTGCTGCTCACCATCGTTGCCGGCGCCGCGGATCTGCAGGGCGCCTTGCTGGCGCCGCTGCCGGCCGAAGACCGTGCGCATTTCATGCGCTGCATGAAACTGGTCGCCGAACCCGGGCCGATCGCCGGCGCCGACGACTGAATCAGCCGTTCGTTTCCGGCATGGCGCCGGGGACTGCCATGCGGCCTTGCCGGCCCCGTTCGTCTTGCCGAAGCGGCGGCGGCCTGTTATTACGTATACGTAGTAAATCGGGACCGGGAGGACGGCTTGCGGCTGAGAGACTATCTGAGCGTGCCGTATCTTCTGGAGGCGGCGACGGTCGAGATAGAGCCGGGATCGTGGATCAGGCGCGTTGCCTATCCGGAACTGCCGGGCTGCATGGCCGAGTCCCTGGTCGTGGAGGACGCGCTGTTGCGGCTGGAGCGGATGCGGATCGAGATGCTGGTGCGCATGGTCGGCGAGGGCCGCGATCCGCCGCTGCCGCGCCCGCCGCTGAAGGGTTGCGATCCGGCATGGATCGCCCGCCAGGCCGGGCTCGGCGATGAAATCATCGCCCTGATCGAGCGCGACTCCTGACGTCATTGCCGTTTGAAACGCCCCCAAGAGAGGGACCGAATGCTTTCTCACCAAGACAATGAAACGCTGGTTCGGGTCGGCCCCGGCACCGCGATGGGATCGCTGTTCCGGCTGTACTGGATCCCGTTCCTGTTTTCCAAGGACCTGGTCGCCGATGGCCAGCCGAAGCGCATCATGTTGCTGGGCGAAGACCTGGTGGCCTTCCGCGATTCCGAACACCGCGTCGGTCTCGTCGCCAACGCCTGCGCGCATCGCGGGGCGCCGATGATGTTCGGCCGCAA